>Ga0209890_10000927_pt1 | contig 13555 bp, 12 predicted proteins | sample OrgsoiDNA2013049_FD_185799 | JGI IMG/M metagenome (GOLD analysis project Ga0209890, IMG submission 185799) | Permafrost soil microbial communities from the Arctic, to analyse light accelerated degradation of dissolved organic matter (DOM) -... | ecosystem: Environmental > Terrestrial > Soil >...
CCGAAGGCCAGTTCGGTCTCGCCGCCCTGATAGACCTGCACCAGCGCGGAACGGTTCATGCGCTTGCCGTTCAGCATCACCAGCATCTCGTCTCCGGGCAGACCGCGCAAGGAGGGCGACCGCACGAGGCTCGAGGCATCGGAAATGGAGTTCTGCCCGACGATGAACGATGGCACCAGGTTGGACAGGGTGTCCAGCATATTGCCCGTGGGCTGGGCCGCGAGGTCTGAGCCGCTCAATATGTCGATGGGTGCCGAGGATTCCGCTGCCGTGCGGTCCGTCCGGCGTGTGCCCGTGACGATGACTTCGCCGAGCTCGTTGGCAGCTTCACTCGGGGCCTCCGCGGCCGCCGCTCTGGCAGTGCCGCCATTCATCGCTCCTGCGAGGACCAGAGCGGCCCCCAATGTCAGCGTTGTTTTCATCCGTATCTCCCTAGATTTTGATTTACTTGACCATCCGACCCGGAGTGCTCTTAGCTCCTCCCTTCGCGTCCCTCTGCTTCAATCGGTTTCCCATTTTAGCGGGTGCGACCCACAAAGTATCGCATCCCTTTTGTACAAAGACAGGGTTTCGCCCTGCCTAGCACCGACACCGGTTCCCGACATACTATACTGGGCGTTATATCGCGTGACGCAGCAAGGCGGCAACCAGGTGGAGGATATCCGATGAAAACGGAACGCTCAGTTCTGGCGGGCGGCTGTTTCTGGGGCATGCAAGACCTTATTCGCCGTTATGAGGGCGTGGTGTCGACGAGAGTTGGCTATACGGGCGGTGACGTGGGCAACGCGACCTACCGCAATCACGGCACCCATGCAGAAGCGATTGAGATCATCTTTGATCCCGCCAAGGTGAGCTACCGACAGATTCTCGAGCTCTTTTTCCAGATTCATGACCCGAGCACGCTGGATCGCCAGGACAACGACACCGGGACGAGCTATCGATCAGCGATCTTCTACACGAGCGAGGAACAGAAGCGGGTCGCCGAAGACACCATCGCCGACGTCGATGCCTCCGGGCTATGGCCCGGCAAGGTTGTGACCGAGGTTGCCCCGGCTGGCGACTTTTGGGAGGCCGAGCCCGAGCACCAGGACTACCTTGAACGGTATCCTACCGGCTACACCTGCCATTTCGTGCGCCCCCACTGGAAGCTGCCCGTTAGAGAGAGCCCAGTGCTGAGCAGCCGGCGAAAGTCCGCACCGTGAAGTAGTCGCACAGATCGGTGTCATTGATTCGGATCGAATGAAAGCCTTGCCACTCACCCTTTAGCGATTCAAGTCGATTACCCGGCGGAACTCGCAAGTCATCGAGATCGATTGCCTCGGCGAGGAGCTGATGGATATCACGTCGCTGCAGCTCAGAGTTAGATTCAAGCGCCCAGACCAGCTTGGATAGGATCAGCCGACGTAGCTCGTAGCGCAACCATTTAGGACGCCCAGTGCAACAACTGCGAATAGGTATCACGAAGCGAGTCCGGCTATAGGTGAACTACCTGGCTCGAAGCTACATAGCCAAGGAACCACGAGGTTTAGCACCCGTGGGTGGTACCAAGTTTACATTCCGCTGAATGTTGTGCGAAACCTCCCCTTCACCGCGCGCCACGATGGGATACCTTGGGCGCATGATAACTTACAGAAAAAATGGCGAGGCCTCGATGAGTTAAGTGCACAAGAGCAGGCACACTAAAACCCGTTCCAGAACACAGCAACCCGCAATTGATCTTATCGTCGAAGAGACCAGCGATTGGCCCGAGGACGCGGTCGCCGATCTTGTCGATAAGATATTGCGCCAAATACGGTGAAGTCGACCCGTCAGTAGGCTTGGCAGGATGAGACACGGCGCCGAATTGCAGATATGGAGAGCGGCAGAGTACAAGGAATACCACTCGAAGAGACGCTGGCAAAAGCGCGCAAAATCACCGGCCAGTGAAGGTCGTCCTACATCCACAGGCGGACGCTGAATTTCTCCTTGCGCAACAGCGTTACACCGACGCCAGCCCACTGTTAGGTCACCGTTTCTACGGTGAGATAACCGGCGTGTTCCGTCGGATCATCGAGCATCCTCTCCGCTTTAAGCAATTCGATCCGCCCGCACGCCGCCTATTCGCCAACGGATTTCCCTACGCAGTGATATACGTCGCAAAGCCAGACGCCATATCGCCGTCATGCACGTCAGGCGGGAACCGGGTTACTGGAACGAACGGTTGACGAGGTAACGACCTCGGGTTCGTCGCGCACGCGCATTCGCAGGACAATTCTTAGCGGGAACGGTGTAGGTACCTCGCCTCAAGCCTAGGCGCGTGCGTGCACCAGCCCATCGCATGACGTTGCCGACGTGTAAACACGCATCGAATATTGACCAGGGTTTTGGCGAGCACGGCACCATAAATCAAATGGTTGCGACGCCGGTCGGCGTCCAATCAGGTCGCCGGTTCATATTTCATACCAATATGCGCAAAAACTCCACACTGCCCCTCTACTACTATGTCGGTGTTCCGAGTTAACCGCACTGGGCTCCGAGATTTCTTGTGTTGGAGTCAGGCAGGTCACTGCGGCCGAACACATGAATAGATTACCGCCCGATGCGGGCGATCGCGACGCCTATTGGTCGGTCGCCAGCGTGAGCATGAAACGCCGCCGCTGTTCGGGCAGCACCACGTCGAGGTTCGACACGTGGAGCCCGCGCGAGTCCGTGAGGTTGACGCCATCGAGCCGTAACGTCCAGGGGCGCGATCGCAAGGTCCAGCGACACCGAACACCCGCGGCCAGAGTCGATAGCGCCGGAAGGTAGATGCTGTTGTCCGTGGTCGCGACGCGGGAGGAAAGGCGATTCCATTGCAGGGATGCTGCCCACGGGCCCCAGCGCGGAGGCGCGTAGTCCAGGTTGGCCGTCACCGTCAGCGGTACCGGTCCCAGGGGCACATCCCCGGTCGCTCCCGGTTCCGCGATCAGGCGGGTCACACGCGGCTGTAGAAACACCCCGCCGAGCAGCACCGTGAGCCCCGCATCGTTGTAAGACAGCGATGTCTCAAGTCCGCGGTACTGAAGCCGGCCCAGCTGAGTATAGATATTGTCAGCATCGACATTGAAGTACGGCTTGTGGATGTCGAAAGCCCCGAAAATCAGCGCGAGCTTCTCCGAGGGCTTCCAGCGGAGTCCGCCATCGACCTGCCGGGTGCGCGTCGCCGGGGGCGGCTCGTTGCGATTATCCGCTGACACGGGTGCAAGCGCCGAGTCCTCGAGGCCCTGCACGAAGCTGCCGTAGAGAATCAAAGGACGCCCTGCATCTATCGTCAGCCGCAGGCTCACTAGACGGGGGTTCGTGCGGTCCATGTCGAGGCCCTCGCCAGGCACCAGGACGCTGCGGCGGTAGTGATCATCCAGCACCCCAACCGCGAATGAGCCCACACCCTGCCAGCGTTCTTCGAACGTGAGCCCGAAATCGAGCTGTCGAGTGCGATCTCGGCTCACGGGCCCGAATACCACGTTCGGTTGAGCAATGAGCGCCTGGCTGGTCAGATCGATGGTGCCGAAGTCCGTGATCGAATCACCGCCAAATTCGCGATTGACCGTGCGACCGCGAACGGCGAGCTGCAGCTCTTGCCGGTGCGCACCGAGTGAGAATATGCGGGAGAGCCGCAATTCCCCGGAAGTCGACTCGGCCATGAACGGTGGCACGACATCCATGACTGAATCGGCGGTCCGCGGGCTCAACAAGGTCAGATACGGGTCGTAACCCATTGGATCGCGTTCAAGAGAATGAAATAGACCCGCGGCGAGCGTCCAGCGATCTCCGAGCGCGCTTTTCAGAACCGCACCAAAGGTGGTTTGGTGCCATCCCCAGCTCGTCCAGTCCTCGGTACCCAAATCTTGGGTTCGAAACAGCGGCAGCGGTAGCGTGCCATCGGTGTAGACCACCGGTACGATCTGGCGCGCCCCGCCGACGACGTAGGACCAGAAAGGAACAATCTCAGTGCCCGCCGCCGGGCGCCAGCGGAATGTCGTCCCGAATACCGATGTGTGGGATTTGCGGAGGACGTCGATTTCGAAGTTCTCCCGGTAGCCGGCGCACAGATCGACGCCGAGCGTGTTGTCGAGCAACGGGAGCTGCGCCTCGAGGTCCGCGGCCACGCCATCGAACGGACCGCGGGTCACGATCGCGCTCGCCAGCACCTTGTCCCCCGGTATGCGCAAACTCAAGTCCGCGATGCCGGTCGGCGCAGGGAAGCTGTACGACTGTGCAGCAATTCCGACGCGCATTGTCGTCTCGCGGACCATACAGCTACCGGTCACCCACGTCTGCTGGTCGAAGTACAGACCCTCGATCCTTAAGTTTCCCGCCTGCTGGGGACTAAAGCCTCGCGCATCGTCCGCGGAGTAGAGGCCGACATTCTGGAAGCCGATCGAGGTCCCAAAGGCATCCTCGGCCGCCGTCACGGCGTTCTCGTCGGCGCGCTGCGCGACCGTCAGTGCGGGTAGCGCAAGCGAAGTGACTGCCGTTAAAACTCGCCAGAGTTGCCTTAAAGTGATCAAGGTGGATTGATTGGCTAGCCAGTGAATTGTGATCCAAGTGTATCCGGTCGCTTGCCGGTAGAAGTGGTCAGAGCGCGACGGGCGCTGCGGATCCGGAGCCGGTTATGCTGTCGGTGACGATATACCCTCGCTCTCTTAAGAGTTTGGCGAGTCGGTTGCATTCGGCTTGAGCGTACCCGTGATCCAAGCGGCCGAACATGTCCACCACTTCGGGCTCCGTGTGTTTCTGTAGTCGATGCCATTGTCGACGGTACATAATAGCGTAGCGCAAGTGAGGAAGGGCCGCTTCTCGCCCCGCGTAAAGGACTATGCATACGCCGTCCGATCCGTCGCTGCTTTATGGTGTGCATGCTTGTGCAAGTCGCGAGTGGTGTTTTGTTCAAAACTGAGTACAGACACCCTCTACATCTCTTGCGTCCCTCGAGCCACAATCAGTATTGAGTGACAACTCGTTCCTAAACGACCGGAACCACAGGTTCGATAGGGTCGTTGAGAATGCAAAACTCCGCGCCAAATGCTCCACCGAAGGGAGCGCTCCATGACGGCATATCCGTCTCGCTTTTACCGCGCTTTATTCGCCTGCGCGATGCCCCGTCCTACTTGGGCATGGATAAGAACCGCTTCAATCGCGATTTTCGGCCGCATCTCTGCCGCATCCCCATTGGCAGGCAAGGAGTCGCCTTCGATCGTGTTGACCTGGACACCTGGGCGGATGACTATAAGAGCCGCAACGGGCGTCCCGCGGCTCAATCTCAAAGGAACAAGCCATTGGAAACCAGAGAACGCCAGGTCTCCAAAAACGTAACGGTATCTGGTACATCGATAAGAGGTTCCGAGGAGCACGCATTTGCGAAAGCACTGGAACGAGCGACGTCCTGCAAGCCAAGGAGTATTTCGCCAAGCGCGTAATGGAGATGCGCGAGGTGCGCACGTCACCACGCACTATTCGGCACCGGAAATCGGGGCGCTGATCGAAGCCTCGGAGAAGGTTTGCGAGCTGGGGTCACGCAAAATTCACGCACTGACCATCGTGGGAGCTCGGGCCGAAGCAGCAAGTGCTTGATTTTGGTGGTGAGAGAGGGACTCGAACCCTCGACCTCGGCATTATGAGCGCCGAAATCGAAAGATAGTTTGAGTATTTTCAATAACTTGCCGCGTGGCGCCCGTTACAAATCGCACCACGAAGCATAACGAAGCAGCACTGAGTCACGCAAAACTCACGCAAGGATCGTGTGCACCTATGCCGCGCGGCGGCGTCTCTCAGGCTGCGACAAGTCCCATGTGGATTGAAGATTCATCCACAAGCGCGCAGAAGTGCCAAGAGCCTCCCCAAGATCGAGCGCCGCATCCGCCGTTACACCCCGCTTTCCGCGGACAAATTCGTTGAGACGAGCTTTCGTCCATCCAATCTTCCGCGCAAAGGCCGCCTGCGTAATATCCCCGGGATGAAACGGATTCATCGGTTGTGACGCATTCTTCTTGGCCATATTTAGACCCTCAGCCTTTCCGCACTTAATGATAATCCACCACTCGGACCTCAGCCGCGTGACCTCCGTGCCATCGAAATACGAGACGCCACTGATCATTGATGCGGATCTCGCAATTCCGGCGCAAGCACCGACAGAGGGGGAAGATGTTCAGGGCGGTGGAAGAGTACGGCGCGTTGAACGAGCTCTTTGCAAGCAACACACATCGTTAATTCAGTTCCCTAAACCGCGCGGTAAAATGCCGCATAGTCCGTGGCGCCCACACGATCTCGTAGCCTCGCAAGTTCTCTTTATGGCCGGCCAGCTCCTCGAAGACCTCGACCAGGTAGTCGGCATGACTCTGCGTGTATACCCGCCGCGGCATGGCCAGCCGCACCAAGTCCATGGGCGCGGCCGTCTCGGTTCCGTCCGGGCTTTGGCCGAACATGACGGTGCCGATCTCGCAACAGCGAATGCCCCCTTCCCGATACAGAGCCACAGCCAAGGATTGTCCGGGATACTTAAGCGGTGGGATGTGCGAGAGCCAGCGCCGGGCGTCCACAAACACCGCATGGCCTCCGGTCGGCCTGACGATAGGGATTCCTAAGGCCAGCAGCCGTTCACCGATGTACGCGCATGTCCGTATCCGGTACCTGAGGTAATCCTCGTCAATGATTTCTTTAAGACCTTGTGCAATCGCGTCCAGATCGCGCCCTGCCAGCCCGCCATAAGTGGGAAATCCCTCCGTAAGAATGAGCCGATTGCGTGCGGATTCGGCCAGCCCATCATCATTCAAGGCCAGCCAGCCGCCGATGTTGGCAAAGGCATCCTTCTTGGCCGACATGGTCATGCCATCCGCCCCCTCGAACATGTCTTGAACGATGGCTTTGATGGGCCGATCGCTCTGTCCGGGCTCCCGGGTCTTGATGAGGTAGGCATTCTCGGCGAAGCGGCAGCCGTCAATGATGAACGGCTTGGCGAAGCGCCGCGCCAACGCGGCCACGGCGCGAATATTGGCGAGGCTCGCCGGCTGGCCGCCGCCGGCATTGTTGGTGACAGTCTGCATGACGCACGACACCCTGTCACCTTGCTCGGTGAGGCAGCGCTCGAGGCGAGTCAAATCCATATTGCCCTTGAATGGGTATTCGCTGTCCGGGTCCAACCCCTCTGCAATCAACAGATCGACTGCCTCGGCACCGCTCGCCTCGATGTTGCCCCGGGTAGTATCAAAATGGCTGTTGGACGGGATGACCCGGCCGGCGCCTCCCAGGATGGAGAACAATATGGCCTCGGCCGCCCGGCCCTGATGCGTCGGAATGACATGTTTAAAGGGCATCAGGTTTTTCACCGCCGCTTCAAACCGAAAGAATGACGGGCTACCCGCATAACTCTCATCTCCCAGCATCAACGCCGCCTGCTGGGCCGCGCTCATGGCCGACGTGCCGCTGTCGGTCAGGAGATCGATCAGTACGTCATCCGACTTCAACGCAAACAGGTTGAAATGCGCGGCCTCGATCAGCAGTGCCCGTTGCGCCACGCTCGTCATCCGGATGGGCTCCACGGCCTTAATCCGAAACGGTTCAAAAATCGTCTTCATTTCAGGAGAAGATCCTAATGCCGTGGCGTGACTGCGTTGCACGCCCAAGCCGAATCCATAAACAGCTCATCGTGCGTCTTGTTAAGCGTCATGAGGTTGTCCGAGGATCGGCAGGCGCCGTGCTACATCCGTTCAAAACGGGCCTGGAAGAAACGCAAGTACTTCGGCTCGTAGGTGATCCGCAGCCCACGCGCGGAGTGGCGCTGCCCGTGGACCTCGACGACCGACTCCGCGGTCAGGTCCATGTGCGCCTGTGTGTAGACGCGCCGGGGAATGGTGAGCCGGACGAGTTCCAGAGCAGGGTGGTGATTCTTGCCGGTAGCCTGGTTTCGGCCCGCGGAGACAATGCCGCGCTCCATCGCGCGAAGACCCGAATCCTCGTACAGGTACGCGGCAAGCGCCTGCGCCGGGAACTGCTCCTGGTCGAGGTGTGGATAGAACTGCCTGGCGTCGAGGTACACGGCATGTCCGCCGATCGGCCGCACGACCGGAACGCCCGCCTCGATCAGTTTCGCGCCAAGGTATTCGACCTGGCCAATCCGCGCCCGGATGTGGTCATCCTGCACTGACTCGACAATCCCGCGGGCCATTGCTTCCATGTCGCGACCCGCCATACCGCCATACGTGTGCAGGCCCTCGTAGAGTACCACGAGGTTGCTGGCCTCCTCGTAGATCGCCGCGTCGTTCAGCGCCAGCCAACCGCCAATGTTGACCAGCGAGTCCTTCTTGCCGCTCATCGTGCAGCCGTCACTGTAGCCGCAGAACTCGCGCAAGATCTCGGCGACGGTCTTGCCGGCGTACCCTGCTTCCCGCTGCTGGATGAAGTAGGCGTTCTCGACGGCCCGCGTCGCATCCAGCATTACCTTGATTCCATGGCGGTACGCAAGTGCGTAGACCGCCCGGGCGTTCTCCATCGACACAGGCTGGCCGCCGGCCATGTTCACCGTCGCCGCCAAGCAGATGTACGGAATCTTCGCGGCGCCGACTCGATTTATCAGGTCCTCAAACGCCTTCAGGTCGACGTTGCCCTTGAATGGCAATTCGCAGGTCGGGTCATGGGCCTCGCGAACGATGACGTCGACGAAGGTCGCGCCGGCGAGCTCCTGGTGGGCCCGCGTCGTCGTGAAGTACATGTTGCCGGGCACGCAGTCGCCCGGCTTGATCATGATCTTGGACAAGATGTTCTCGGCGCCGCGACCCTGATGCGTGGGGACGACGAAGCGGTACCCGTAGTAGTCCTGGATCGCCTTCTCGAGGTTGTAAAAATTGCGGCTGCCCGCATATGCCTCGTCTCCGAGCATCATGCCGGCCCACTGCGCGTCACTCATCGCGTTCGTTCCGCTGTCGGTCAGGAGGTCGATGTAGACGTCCTCGGAACGCAGGAGGAACGTGTTGTAATCGGCCTCTCGGATCGCGTGTTCGCGTTGCGCACGCGTCGTCATCCTGATCGGTTCAACAACCTTGACCTTCCAAGGTTCGGCCCAGGAACGGCGCTTTGGACCGCCGGCATTCGGAACTGCTGCTATGCTCATCGGCGTGACTCTCTACCCTCTGCGGACGAAAGTCCACTCAGGTTGTTCGACGCGGCCGGCGTGAATTCCTTCGTGCAATCACGAAACTTGGCGCACGGTTGAATTCTTGGCGTACGTAAGAATACTTATAGTGAATTCCGCACACCCAGCCAACCCAACAGTGTCTGCTCGGAATAGATCGAGCAACCTCTAAGTTTCAGCAAACGGATCAAACACCTTGATCCCCGGCCTGTGAAAATCCTTCACGTTCCTCGTAGCGATAGTGAGGTTATGGCGACGCGCGATGGCAGCGATATAGCTGTCTTCAACCGGCATAGGCTTGCCGCTCGTCTGTAGCTGATATTGCAGATCCGCCCACACGTGAGCAAGCGAGACATTGAATCCAAGAATCCGGCCATGCATCGCCTCGACCAACTCCGTTAGCCACTTCTGCAACGCCACTCGCTGCTTTCCGCGCTTGGTTCGCACCCAAAACGCCAATTGAGCAATGACGATCGAACTGGTGTAGCACTGGTGTTGATGCTTTTCGATCCACGTGATGACTCGTGCGTCGCCAATTTTCTTCGCGGGTTGGCTTAGGACGTCCGAATCGAGCAGCCAGCTCATAGCTTGAGAGGTTTTGGATACTCGCGACGCCGCGGTGGAAGATCGTCCATTTTCACCGGGCAGCCCTTGAGCACGTTCAGCCAATCCGCCTTCTTGGCTATGCGGCGGAAAACCACAGCGTCTTCCTCGGGATCGAACTCTGCTTGGAAATGATCGCCGGGTTGAGCGGGAACGAGGCTCGCTGGCAACGTCAGGCGGCGCTTAGCATCAAGGGTTAGTATCATGGTGGGATTATCCCACCTCGCCTACCAATGTCAACTAGCTGAGTCCTGACGATGGCTTGATCTGGGGCGGATCGGGCAAACAACTGGATCGATGGAAAGCTGAGTGCTTCGGCAGCCGTCATCCCCTCCGACTCGTCGGGAGTCTTCAGCGGCGGAAAGGCAGCGCGGCGTCACAATGGATCTCGTCGAACATTCCCATGATTCACCTCAGTTCGAAGTGGGCGGCGCGGCAGCCCGCGCGTCGTCGACCAGTTTGTAGAACGCCGCCAAGGAAATAGAGCGCAGCCCCGTCGGTATGAGCGAATCCGCACCCAAGCGCGCTGCGAGTGCGGCGGCTTCGCCGAACTCCAGGGCACGGGTGCGCACCGTCGCAAAGCAGCGCCCGGGCCGTACCAGCGCGTCATCGATGTCACCCACATTCGGCAAGTTCGTGGTAAAGATGATCTTTCGTCCCTGCGCCCGCACCACGCCATCCGCGATCGCGAGAAAGCGGTGCAAATCCACATTGCCGTTGGCACGCGCCATCAGCAGGTGATCGGCGTCTTCGACTACGAAGGCATCGTGACTGCCGGTAATGAATTCGACGAAAATCTCGTCATTGTCGAGCGCTCGCTGATCGGCAGTGTAGAGCACCCGCGCGCTATCGCCCTTGCGGGCGGAGAGCGCCGCCAGAATCGCACGCACGAGACGAGTCTTGCCCGTGCCTGGAGGGCCTTGCAGGATGAGCACGGCCTCGCGGGACGCGAGATAGCGCGCCACGAAAGCAGCCACCGGTTCATCGAGCGTCGGGTAGGCCTCGCTGAAAGGCTGCGGGTCGGCCATTTCATCGAAGGAGGCGCTGGACAATCCCGTCGCCTGGTGGAAGTGCCAATCGATGGTAAACATCTCTCTGCGCGCCAGCTGCTCCCCGACCAATCGCAACATGCGATCCCGGGCGCATTCGAGCCGCTGGAGAGTGTCCGCCCAGAAGTCGAAGGTCAGCGAGCCATAGTCGATTTTGCGCCGCCCACACGCCGAGATGAACACGCCGGGCGCGTCGAGCAGCAGGGAGGTTGCATCCACTCGGTGTGCGGTCATCCCCATGTGCAGCGCAAGATCATCGAACAGCTCGTCGATCGGACGTCGGGCGGCGCAGCGCACCGTGCGCTGGATCGCGTAGCTCATCGCGCGCGTATCGAAAGTCTGAATCGCGCGCAGCTGGATGAGCGTCTGCGCGAGGTCGCCCTGCAGCGACAAATGCAGCGGAAACCCCTCGCTAAGCGTTGAGATACCTTCGAGATCGAATTTAAACCGGTTCATGAGCGCCACCCAGAAAAAAAGCCCCTATTTGCTACGCCAGGGGCTTTCCATCAAAGTGCGGCCGCCCGGCTCGAAACTAACGCTTCGAGCCGAACCCGAAGCGGTCAAATCAACATATGACTACACGTCGTTTGCAGTGACCGTAAGGTCATTGGCCTTCTCCGAAAGATACGGTCGTTCGCCTGCGGCGAATTTACGGCCGAGTAGAGTATCGTGGCATTTGCAATTGTCAATAGGCCTTGCCGGGGGCGTCACCGCGCACTGGGTGCGGTACGCGTAGATCAAGTCCCGACCACCTGGTTCGCAGCTAGGGAGGTTGGTTGAAGGCAGACTACCGTTGCACGGATCTTATTGGCTGAACGCCTTATAGGTGTCGCGGCGCGTCCATCCGCTCATGCAGCACGCGAATGATCGCGATGCCGTAATCCGTCGGGCGAAAATAAATCATATGCCGCTCGACGTTACGGCGTCGGTAGCCGTGACGAATATGATCACAGGCTGGAGCCAATTTGGGTGATTCGGCCAACACCTCGAATGCCGCCGTCAACAAATCGATGTAGCGCTCGGCCTGTTCAAGTCCCCACTCTTTGCGCGTGTATTTCCAAATACCTTCTAGGTCGCGCTCGGCGGCGGGGGAGAGCCGGTATTCAGCCATGCGCGCGGCGGAGCTTGCGCTTGAAGACGCTCGCGTCAAAACGCTTGGGCTTGCCGCTCTTTTCACCCTCGATCAGTGCTGCGCGAACCGCTTCGATCTCGGCGCCCCGCTCTTGCTCTCGCCGAATGAGATCCCGAATGTATTCGCTGTCGTTAGTGTAGTGTCCACCTTCGACCTGCGCCTTGATCCAACCGTCTTGCTGGTCGGTCAACGTAATGGTCTTGCGGACAGTTGCCATGTAGCGTCCTAAGTTGCACCAATAGTGTGACTAAATCATACCATTGGTGCGTCGCGGTTACGCAAGGGTCGCGCAATGACGATTGGCGGGTACTCGAGCAGGAAGCTAAGTGCTTGATTTTATGGTGGTGAGAGAGGGACTCGAACCCTCGACCTCGGCATTATGAGTGCCACGCTCTAACCAGCTGAGCTACCTCACCATCGACTCTGAACCATCTTAACTTTGGAATCCGGCAACCCAAAGAGCGGCGGATTTTGCGCAGCGCCGCCCGGCCTGTCAAGGCGCAAAATGTCCGACGCGGTGCATGCCATTTCCTGCCCCCGCAGGCTCCTAAACATTGAACCTAAAATGCATCACGTCGCCTTCTTTGACAATGTATTCCTTGCCCTCCAACCGCAACTTCCCCACCTCTTTAGCCCCCGACTCACCCTTGAACGCAATGAAATCATCGTACGCAATGACTTCGGCCCGAATGAACCCGCGCTCGAAGTCAGTATGGATGACGCCGGCCGCCTGCGGCGCGGTCGCTCCCGAGTGCACCGTCCAGGCGCGCACTTCTTTGACGCCGGCCGTAAAATACGTTTGCAGGCCGAGCAGGGAATATCCGCCCCGGATGACGCGATTCAGCCCCGGCTCGTCCAACTTGAGTTCGGCCAAAAACTCCGCCCGATCCGCCTCCTCGAGCTGGGCGATCTCGGCCTCGATCGCCGCGCAAATCGGCACCACGATGGCGCCCTCCGATCGAGCAATCGCGCGCACCTGATCGAGCCGTGGATTATCGCTAAATCCGGTCTCATCGACATTGGCCACGTACATGACCGGCTTGTCCGTCAGCAAGTGCAGGTCGCGAAGCAGCGCGTGGTCGTGAGCGTCGAGCTTGAGCAGGCGCACCGGCTTCGCGAGATTCAATTGAGCGCGTACTTTCTCCAGCAGATCCCGTAATTTGACGGCGTCCTTGTCCGCTGCCTTCGCCGCCTTCAGCGCCTTCTGGTACGCCCGCTCCACGCTGTCGAGATCGGCCAGTGCCAGTTCGGTGTTGATCACCTCGATGTCGCCGGCAGGATCGATCTTGCCGGCCACATGGACGATGTCGTCGTTCTCGAAGCAGCGTACGACGTGCGCGAGGGCATCCACTTCGCGAATGTGCGCCAGAAATTTGTTGCCCAGCCCCTCCCCTTTCGACGCGCCCGCGACCAACCCCGCGATATCCACGAATTCCACCGTCGTCGGCAGTATTTTCTGCGGATGCACTATGGCTGCCAGTGATTCCAGCCGCGGATCCGGCACCGGCACCACACCCACATTGGGGTCGATGGTGCAAAAGGGATAATTCTCCGCCGCAATTTGCGCGCGCGTCAGCGCGTTGAACAACGTGGACTTGCCCACATTCGGTAACCCGACGATTCCGC
>Ga0209890_10000928_pt1 | contig 13554 bp, 9 predicted proteins | sample OrgsoiDNA2013049_FD_185799 | JGI IMG/M metagenome (GOLD analysis project Ga0209890, IMG submission 185799) | Permafrost soil microbial communities from the Arctic, to analyse light accelerated degradation of dissolved organic matter (DOM) -... | ecosystem: Environmental > Terrestrial > Soil >...
CGGCGAACGAGGCCTGCCAGTATCGCTGCCATTCCTGCGCTTGCACGGCTCTTCAGATTCATGATCAGGCATTTGTTGGAGCAATACAATGAATACCAAGTAATCGCGGCGGACCAGCCCTACCCTGCCCGGCGATCCCACATTTTCTTGACGGTCGCGGCCACGTCAACGACCCGGCCAGGTCTCGTTGGTAATGTCTGGCCCCGGTCGCTGATCTCTCGCCAAGCCCGGCGGTCAAAGGTGGAATGAATAGAGGCCGGGATAAACCGACTAGCAGACGCATACACATGCCGGTCGCCAGTTCGCGATTGCTGATGGGTAAAGAACCGCTGCGGCACAATCAGATCCAAATCATTTTTCGCTCTGGTCATCGCCACATAAAGAAGCCGTCGCTCCTCCTCGATTTCTTCCACCGTCCCAGTCGCCATATCGGACGGAATGCAGCCGTCAACAACATTCAGGACCCGAACAGCTTTCCATTCCTGCCCTTTCGCCGAGTGGATCGTCGATAAAACCGTATACTCCTCGTCGAGGATCGGAGCCCCTGCCCGACCACTGGTCGCATCTGGCGGGTCGAGGGTCAGCTCGGTTAGAAACTTTTCCCGGGATTTATAGGTGCCTGCGATCTGCTCTAACTGGGCAAGGTCGGCTAGTCTGAATTGAGGATCCTCGTACAGCCGCTCAAGATGGGGCTCATACCACTCCCGGGTTAGATACATTTCCGCAGGCCAAGTCTTCTTCGGCTTGTGAATTGCCTTGAACAGCTTTGCAAACCCCGGCCAGTCCTCCGCCGTTGCTTTCGGCGGCTCAACAACCGACAGATCCTTGATATCCGGGAGGTCTTCTAACTGATCAAGGATTTTCGACGCCTTCGTTGGGCCGATGCCGGGCAACAGCTGAAGAACTCGGAACCCTGCGACCCGGTCTTTTGGGTTCTCGCCCCACCGCAGGACGCTAAGCACATCTTTAATATGAGCGGCCTCTAGAAATTTGAGACCACCGTATTTGACGAACGGGATGTTCCGCCGAGCGAGCTCGATCTCAAGTTGTGCACTATGGTGGGATGCGCGAAACAGGACGGCCTGGGATTTAAGCGATACCCCTTCTTCCCTTGCCCGTAATATTTGGTCCGCAATATATCGGGCTTGCGCTGTCTCGTCAGCGACTGTGGTTAGACCAGGCTTTTGCTTCGACTGGCGGTCAGAGAATAGGTTCTTTGTGAACCGTTCCTTGGCAAAGCCAATGACTGCGTTACAAGCCTCGAGAATCGGCTGAGTCGACCGGTAATTTTTTTCGAGGGTAATGACTTTGGCCGGTGGATTAAACTGGTTTGGAAATTCCAGGATATTACGAATGGTCGCGGCCCGAAATGAATAGATTGATTGGGCGTCGTCACCGACGACCATCACCCCCTGACCATCCGGCTTTAACCTCGTTAAAATTTTAGCCTGAAGCCGGTTGGTGTCCTGATATTCATCAACCAGGAAATGGTCGAACCGGTCACTAATTTCCGCCGCGAGATCAGGGTCCGCCATCATCTCTGCCCAGAATAGCAACAAGTCGTCGTAATCGACGACGTTCTGCTTTGCCTTAGCTTCAGTGTATCCGGCGAACAGATCTCGAAGGTCATCTTCCCATTCACCGCACCAGGGAAATTGCTTGGCTAGGACCTTTTCAAGGGCCTTCCCCGAGTTCACAGCAAACGAGTAGATCGCTAAACATGTGTCTTTCTTCGGAAACCGAGATTTTTTTACGGATTGCTTCAAATCATGCCGGACAAGATTCATCAAATCGGCAGCATCAGACCGATCAAGGATCGTAAACGAGGGCTTTAATCCAATTCGGCCCGCATACTCCCGCAAAAGCCGGGCCCCTATGGCGTGAAACGTTCCGGACCACGGAAGATCGCAGGCCGCCGTGCCTAACACTGTCGCGGTAATTCTCTCAACCCGCCGGGTCATTTCAATCGCTGCCCTTCGGCTAAATGTGAGGAGCAGAATCCGGTGCGGATCGACGCCATTAACAATCAAATGCGCTACCCGGTGGGCAACGGTCTTTGTCTTGCCGGACCCTGCCCCAGCAATCACAAGCAAAGGCCCACTTCGGAACGACCCCTGATCCAAGTCGCCGTATTTGACCGCCCGGCGTTGTTCTTTATTTAAATCATCTAGGTAATCGCCAGACATGCCCTAACCCTATTGGTTGAGTCACAGTGACTGATTCGTAACCAGAACGTCCCGACAATTTTGCCCCGGTCGAAAGTCACACCGACGTTTCGAGGCAGATTGTTTTAAAGTGTTGATTATTTTCCGGAGATATTTGTCGTTCATTGCTGCTTCCTAATTGCGTGTATGAGTTTGATTAATTCAGTTTGTCATCAAATTAGTGTCGCCAACAGGTCGCCGTTTAGGCGAAAGGTCACGGTCTTTAGGCGAGAATTCGAGGTGTTATATTCCCGAAATAAGATGAGAGCTCCTTGCCCCGATTATTTGATCGGGGCGTCATCGCGTTAGCGCACGGTGCCGACAAGACCTGAGGGGCTTTGGGACGGAGGCCGCTAAGTCATTGATATCTTGGCTGGGGCGGGAGGAATCAAACCTCCGAATGGCGGAATCAAAACCCCTATCCGCGAAACGTCCCGGTCACGCTCATATAATTGTCTCATGGTAGCTAATTGGTAGCTATTCGGCCAAAGCCTTAAGCCAAATTCTTCATAACTGTTTGATTTTGTTGGCGCGCCGGAAGGGATTCGAACCCCCGGCCCTGACACGGTCAAAGTTCTCTTTGGCGTCCGCCTCTTAACCGTCCCAAGCTCGCTAGCCCGCGCCGCTAGTCGGCATTCACATGCATGAGCAACCTGCGTCCTTCGGAACGGTCACGCGGCTTCCATGGATTCGACTACAGCCAACGCGATGTCGGCGAAAGTGGGAAAGTTCGGCTCGATCAGGCAGTAAGACCGAGCTTTTTCGCAAGGCAGTTGACTCTTCCCTCGAAGAGAACAAATGTAGAACAGACAATTTCCCAAGGAGACTCTGTGGATGGCCCCGGCCAGCCCGCCTACCCCTATTGCCGAATTGCGCCGCTGGTTGGAGCGGGTGGAAGGAAACGGCTATGCGACGTCGGAGGCGTTGCCGTTCGCCGTGACCGAGATCGATCAGCATTTGCCGGGTGGCGGCCTCGCGCGCGGCCACCTCCATGAAGTGATCGAAGGCGGACCGGCGGGCGAACATGCCGCGGTAGCGACACTGTTCGCAGCCGGCATCGCCGCGCGGATTCCCGGACCCGTGCTGTGGTGCCTGCGCGGGCGCGATCTGTTCGCGCCCGCGCTTGCCCGCATCGGGCTTCATCCGGATCGCGTCATCTACTGCGAGACCTGGAAAGACCGCGATGTGCTTCCTGCGATGGAGGAAGGGCTGCGCTGCTGCGGGATTGCCGCCGTCGTCGGCGAGGTGACTCGGCTATCTTTGACGTCGTCGCGGCGCCTGCAGTTGTGCGCGGGTGAAACGGGCGTCACCGCGTTGCTTCTACGGAGGTGGCGCACTTCCGACGAGAAGCGGTTTGCCGGCGAGCCCAATGCCGCGGCCACGCGCTGGCGCGTATCGCCCAGCCCGCCGGCTCAAGGTCCCTCCGATCATATCGATCGGCAGCGCTGGCTTGTCGAACTGCTGCGCGTCAAGGGCGGCGAACCGCATTCATGGATCGTGGAGGCTTGCGATGCGGAGGGTAATCTCCGTCTTCCTGCCACGCTGGCCGACCGATCGGCTGCGACGGAAGAATCGTACCGCGCCGCCGCGGGATAAGCCGCTGGTTCTCGCGGCCGTCGACGGTCAGCGCCGCATCGTCACGAGCGTGGACGATGCGGCGCTGTCGCTTGGCCTGACGCGCGGCATGACGGTCACGCACGCGCAATCGCTCGTGCCCGACTTGACGGTTCTCGACGCAGATCCGGCAAAGGATGCCGATGCATTGGTGCGGCTCGGCCACTGGTGCACGATATATTCGCCGCTCGTCACACCCGATCCGCCCGATGGAATATTCATCGATGTAGCGGGATCGGCGCATTTGTTCCAGGGCGAAGGCGCGTTGATCGAGGATCTGCTGCATCGCCTCCGACGCGCCGACATCTCGGCGAAAGCCGCGATCGCAGACACGCCGGGCTGCGCGTGGGGGGTGTCCCGCTATGGGAGTGGCGGGATCGTGTCGCCTGGCCGCGCGTCGGAAGCCATCGCCAGTCTGCCCGTGGCCGCATTGCGGCTCGCCCAGTCGGTCGTCTCGTCGCTGCACGAAGTCGGCATCGAGCGCGTGGCGCAGCTTGCGAGCAAGCCACGCGCGAGTCTGCGTCTGCGTTTCGGAGCGGATGTTCTGCTGCGCTTCGATCAGGCTCTGGGAAGCGTGACCGAAGCCCTCACCTCGCTTGTTCCTCCGGAAGTCCCGCAGCGAGAATTGAAATTCGCCGAACCGATCGGGGATCCGGAGGATCTCAAGCGGGTGATCTCAAAACTCTGCGAACTGTTGTGTCCCGAGCTCGAACGCCGCGGCGTCGGGGCCCGGCGGCTCGATCTCGTGTTCATGCGCGTCGACAATCTCGCGCAAGCGGTCCGCATCGGTCTGTCCCGCCCCTACCGCGAGCCCGTACACCTATCGAAGCTGCTTGCGGAACGCTTGGTCCTCGTCGACCCCGGATTCGGCATCGAAAGCGCGGCACTCACGGCCTCGTGGATCGAGGCGCTCACCGAACGGCAGACCATCGGTCGCCACATCGCAGCGGAGGGCAGCGACGTCGACGTCGGTCAGCTGGTCGACACTCTGGCGGTGCGTCTCGGTCAGGACAGCGTCTATCGCTGCGCGCCCGTCGAAAGCGGACTGCCGGAACGCGCGGTCAAGCGCGTACCGGCCCTCGATCCCGCGCACGGTGCCGCATGGCCGAAGCACCTGCCGAGACCGGCGCGGCTGTTTTCGCCGCCGGAAAAGATCATCGCGATCGCCGAACTTCCCGATCGTCCGCCGCGTCAGTTCACATGGAGGCATCAGCGTCTCCGCGTGATCCGCGCCGACGGGCCGGAGCGCATCCACGGCGAATGGTGGATCTCGGACGGCGAAACGAACCTGACACGCGACTACTATCGCGTCGAAACGGCCGACGGCGCCCGCTATTGGCTGTTCCGCGATGCGCCCGCCGAGCGCGGCGGCAGTTGGTATCTGCACGGCGTGGGCGAAGCATGAGCTACGCGGAGCTTCAGGTCACATCCCACTTCTCGTTTCTGCGCGGCGCTTCGTCCGCCGAGGAGCTCTTTGCCGCTGCGGCGCTGCTCGGCATCGATGCGGTGGCCGTCACGGACCGCAATTCGCTGGCCGGCATCGTCCGGGCCCATGAGGCCTCCAAGGTGACAGGGGTCCGCTTGATCGTGGGTTGCCGTCTCGATCTGCAATGCGGCACCTCCATGCTGGTCTATCCCGTCGATCGCGCCGGCTACGGCAGGCTTTGCCGGTTGCTGAGCATCGGAAAGACACGCGCGGGCAAAGGCGCGTGCCATATCGATTGGCCCGACGTCGAGCGGTGGAGCGAGGGATTGCTGGCGATCCTGCTGCCGGACGATCTGCAGCGGCCTCTGTCCGAAGAGCTGGACCGGCTTCAGGCTTTGTTCGGCGGCCGCGCCTATTGCGCGCTCACGCGTCAGTTTCTGCCCGATGAAGCAAAGCGGCTTGAAGCCATCGATGCGGCGGCTTGGCAGGCCAAGGTGCAGACCGTGGTCACCAACGACGTGCTCTATCACGACCAAAGCCGCCGCATGCTGCAGGACGTCGTCACTTGCATCCGTCTTCACACCACGATCGACAGTGCGGGCTTTCGTAAGGAACGGCACGCCGACCGTTTTCTCAAACCGCCGGCGGAGATGTATCGGCTGTTTCCGAACTACGCTCCTGCCGTCCAAAGAACGATGGAGCTTGCAGCACGTTGCCGTTTTTCACTCGACGAGTTGAAATACAGCTATCCGACCGAAGTGTCGGATGACGGACTGTCGGCCCAGGAGCGTCTGGAGAAGCTGACGTGGATCGGCGCCGGGGAACGCTACCCGGAGAGTCTACCCGACAACGTGGCCACCCAGATAAGACACGAACTCACACTCATCGAGCGCCTTGAATACGCGCCTTATTTTCTGACGGTGGAGTCGATCGTTCGCTTCGCCCGATCGAAAGGCATCCTTTGTCAGGGTCGTGGATCGGCCGCCAACTCCGCCGTCTGTTACGCGCTCGGCATCACCGCCATCGATCCGGTACGGCAAGGACTCCTGTTCGAACGTTTCATCAGTGAGGAGCGCCGCGAGCCCCCCGACATCGACGTCGATTTCGAACATGAGCGGCGCGAAGAAGTGATCCAATGGATCTACGAAACCTATGGGAGAACGCGCTCGGCGTTGACCGCGGTCGTCTCCCGCTATCGTTCGCGCGGAGCCGTCCGCGAGGTCGGCAAGGCGCTCGGTCTTCCGGCGGACGTGACGGGATCGCTGGCACGCCTCATTTGGGGCTGGAGCGAAGAAGGCGTCGCCGAGCGCGAGGCCAAGGAGTTGAACCTCAATCTCGAAGATCGGCGGCTCAAGCTCACTCTTGATCTCGCCAGGCAACTGATCGGCACGCCGCGCCATCTTTCTCAGCACCCGGGCGGCTTCGTACTGACGCTGGACCGCTTGGATGAAATGGTGCCCGTCGAACCGGCAGCGATGGAGAACCGTCAGGTCATCGAGTGGGACAAGGACGACATCGACGCGCTGAAGTTCATGAAGGTCGATGTGCTGGGCCTCGGCATGCTCGGCTGCATGCGCCGCGCCTTCGACCTGCTCGATCGCGCAAAAGGCAAGCGCCTCGACCTCGCGACCATTCCGTCCGAGGATCCTGCCACGTACGCTATGATCCGCAGGGCGGATACGACCGGCGTGTTTCAGATCGAATCCCGCGCGCAGATGAACATGCTGCCGCGCATGAAGCCCAAGACGTTCTACGATCTCGTCATCGAGGTCGCCATCGTACGGCCAGGTCCGATACAGGGCGACATGGTGCATCCCTACATCCGCCGGCGGGAGGGAAAGGAGAAGGTCGAATTCCCGACTCCCGCCTTGGAGAAGGTGCTCGGAAAGACCCTCGGCGTCCCGTTGTTTCAGGAACAGGCAATGCAGGTCGCGATGGTCGCGGCCGGCTTCTCGCCGACCGAGGCCGATCAGCTGCGGCGCTCGATGGCGACGTTCAAGTTCACCGGCGGCATCCACAAATTTCAGGAGAAGCTGATCCGGGGCATGCTCGACAACGGCTACTCGACGGAATTCGCCGAACGCACGTTCAAGCAGCTGGAAGGCTTCGGCAGCTACGGCTTCCCCGAATCCCATGCCGCAAGCTTCGCGCTGATCGCATACGCGTCATCTTGGATGAAGTGTCATCATCCGGATGTTTTCTTGGCGGCGATTCTGAACGCCCAGCCGATGGGCTTTTATGCGCCAGCCCAGCTCGTCCGCGATGCGCGGGCGCACGACGTCGAGGTGTGGCCGGTCGACGTGAACCTTTCGGAATGGGATTGCACGCTTGAACCTGGCGGTGCCTCCCGCCATGCCGTCCGGCTGGGTTTCTGCATGGTTCGCAGCCTTAAGGAAAAGGAGGCCGTGCAGCTGGTCGACAGGCGAGCATACGCTCGCATTCGCGGCGCACGGGCCGACCGGAAGTTTGCGACGATCGAGGAAGTCTGGCGGCGGGCAAACGTGCCTATTTCGACATTGCAGGCCATCGCGCGCGCCGATGGCTTCGGCTCCCTAAGACTATCCCGCCGCGATGCCGCCTGGCAGCTCAAGGCGCTGCGCGATGATGCGTTGCCGCTCTTTGCGGCGTCCGACGATCGGGATGGACTGTTGAGGCCCGAGATCGTCGAACCGGTCGTCGCGCTGCCGCGCATGACGCATGGCCGGGAAGTCGTCGAAGACTATCACAGCACAGGGCTGACGCTGCGGGCGCATCCGTTGAGCTTCCTGCGTGCCGGACTGGAAAAGCAACGCTTCGCGCCCTGCTCGGCTTTGGCGGCCGCAGCTAACGGGCAGCGGATATCGATCGCCGGACTTGTTCTGGTTCGACAGATGCCTGGCTCGGCCAAAGGCGTGATGTTCATCACTCTGGAGGACGAGACCGCGAACGCGAACCTGATCGTCTGGCCTTCGGTGTTCGACAAGAACCGGCGAACGATTCTTGGCGCAAGCATGCTCGGCGTTCGCGGGCACGTGCAGCGGGAAGGCGAAGTCATTCACCTCATCGTCGAATACCTGCGCGATATGTCGGCCGATCTGAAGCAGGTGTCCGGGCTTGACGCGACCTTCCCGCTGACCCCGGGACGCGGCGACGAGGCCAAACACGGCGGCCATGGACCGGACAGCCGCGAGAAGAAGACGCTGCAGGTCACACCCCGGGACATGTACGAGCCCGATCTGCACATCGATACGCTGAAGGTGAAGACCCGGAATTTTCGGTAGCTTTCCGGATAGGCGGGTGCAACCGCCCGGGCCGCCGTCGTGTGGTCAAAATATTGGTCGGAGGCTTCTATCTCTTCAATTGAGAATTTGATCGCGTTGATCACTGTCCCGGTTCCTCATCGGAGATCGGGTTGATCGCGCAGGCGAATCGCTCACCGTCGTGTTCGTGGCGGAGAGCTTCGGCACCCGCCATCTCGGGGCCCTCACCGGCCTGATCACCATGGTACATCAGATTTTCGGCGGCATCGGCGCCTATCTCGGCGCCGCCGTGTTCGACGCCACCGGCACCTACGACATCGCCTTCTCGATGATGCTCGCGGTCTCGCTGCTCGCCCTGCTGTTGACCCTGTTGCTACGGCAACCGCGCCGTATTCTTGCCGACTAGACTTCCACTACCGCGGGTTCCTATTCTCCAACGTTTCCCCCCGAAAGCCGAAGTCCGGCGAACGGGGGGCAAGTCTTTTGCAATGAATGTGCTGGAGTAGCCGGATGATCGCGCATCGACGTTGCGCTCTTGCCTTGATCGGGGAGCATTCTAATGGGTGATGTCTACAAACCGGTGCGTGTGGCGGCCGTTCAGGCGGCTTCCGTTTTTCTCGACCGAGAAGGATCGACGGAAAAAGCATGCCGGCTGATCCGTGAAGTCGGGGCGCACGGCGCTCGCGTGATCGGATTTCCAGAAAGCTTCATTCCGGCGCACCCGGTTTGGTTTCACCATCACGCAGCGACTGCGGGGATATCGAACAAGTTATCGGTTGAGCTGTTTAAAAATTCGGTTGAGGTTCCCGGAGCCGAAACGGAAGCGCTCTGCGCGGCTGCACGCGACGTAAATGCCTATGTTGTCATCGGCGTGTGTGAGAAGCTGCCGAGCACGCTAGGCACCCTGTTCAACACGCAGCTATATATCGGGCCGGACGGTAGTCTTATCCGCAAGCACCAGAAGATCATGCCGACGGTCGGAGAACGGCTGGTGCACACCGGCGGGCATGGCGACACGTTCGGCGCATTTGCGACCGAGTTCGGACCCGCGTCCGGCCTAATATGCGGCGAGAATTCAAATCCGCTAGCAGTTTTCGCGCTGATCGCCGAAGGCACCCGCATTCACGTCATGAGCTGGCCAAATCATTTCCCGACTAGCGGAGATCCTCTGCGCAATCGGGTCGCCATCGACTCGCAAGCCTTCGCACAAATGAGCAAGGCCTTCGTAATTTCCGCCTGCGGTACGGTCGACGAACGTATGATTGAGATGCTCAAGGTCGGCCCGGAGGGCGAACAATTCCTGCGAAATCCAGACTGCTGTGGCGGGAGTTTGATCGTCAATCCGATGAGCCGAATTATCGCCGGGCCGATGGGGCCGGAAGAAGGGATTCTTTACGCCGATTGCGATCTGGAACTCGCCATCCAGATGAAACTACGGCACGACTTCGCCGGCCACTACAACCGCCCTGATATTTTCCAGCTTCATGTCAACCGCGCGGCACCGCAGCTTTATCACGTGCACAACGCGGAGCTCCCGCAGCAGCTTGCTACAGATGCGCCAAGTGTTCTTCCGCAGCCGGCCGCGCGTTTGGCACCGCCCGAATCAGAGCCACAGTAGTAGCTCGATAGCGCCTAGTTGCCGGCTATGTGACGCCGTCATCTGCAATCGTAACGATGGTTACGAACTCGGGTGCTTCGCAGACGTCACGACAAATTCCTTCAATATTTGCCATGCGCCTAGCACGTCGCTGAGCTGCCTCGCCTCCACTGCCACAAAGCAACCGGACAGGTCACGTCGATCTCGTTACCGCAATTAGCGAGACAGCTGTTCGTCGTGAATGCCGCGTGAATCCTCGGGCACTTCTGCGCGCTCGGTTAGGCCGTAATCACGTGATACGGCGGCAACCCGCAGCCGGTAGTCGGCGAATATGCCGGCCCGCCCTTTCGCCTGACTCATGCGATGTTTGGAATGGTTTCGCCAGCTCTTTACGGCCTCCTCATCCCGCCAAAAAGAAAGCGACAAAATCTTTTCTGGATCTGACAGGCTTTGGAAACGCTCGATCGAAATGAATCCATCGATGCGATCGAGATCGGCACGCAACGCCGCTGCGATTCCGAGATAATCATCTTTGCGGCCCTGAGCGGGCCAGACTTCAAACACAACAACGATCACGGGACCCTCCATCTCATGATGGCGAAAGCGTTGATACCTTGCCGGCAAGAATGGCGGCATAGACATGTAAGTCCACGTTGCCACCGGACAGAATTACGCCAACTTCCTTGCCCTGCATTTCATCTTGTTCCTTGAGCAGCGCCGCGAGCGGCGCTGCGCCGGCGCCTTCCGCCAGATTATGGGTGTCGCTGTAGTAAATGCGCATCGCTTCGGCCACTTCGTCATCACTGACCGCGACGATTCGCTCTGCGCCTTTCGCGTAAAGCGCGAATGCCTCTGCAACTGGAACGCGGACCGCCATACCATCGGCGATCGTGTTGGCGGATGCTGTTTCAGTCAGGCACCCGCTTTCAAACGATAGCTTGGCAGCTTGTGCTTCAGTCGAGACGACACCCACTACCTTAGTTTTGAGGCCCAGCAAGTCGCGCACTGTGATGATGCCGCAGATTCCGGAGCCACAGCCGATTGGTACATAGACAGTGTCGAGCGTTGCCACTTCGGTGAACAGTTCAAGTGCATAGGTTGCGACACCACGGACGAGCTCTCGGTGGAAGGGCGGCACCATGAAGAGATCTTCCGCATCGGCCAGTCGCATGGCTTCAACGCGCGCTTCATCGAAGTCGCGGCCGAATTCAATGACTTCGGCACCGAACGCACGCATGGCCGCATTCTTCTCGACGGAATTGCCATGAGGAACGAGAATTTTTGCCTTGAGGCCCGCTGCCGTGGCAGCTCGTGCCTGACTCTGGCCGTGATTGCCACGTGTCGCGGTGATGATACCGGCGACCTGGGGGTTGTTGCGTTTCAGCCAGTCGATGAAGGTAATGCCGCCGCGAATTTTGAAAGCGCCCGTTGGCGTATGGTTTTCGTGTTTCACCCAAACAGTCGCGCCTGCTCGCCGGCACAGAAGCGGCCAGACATATTGCGGCGTGGGCGCCATGAATTTGCAGACGAGCCGAGCCGCTTGCTCGATCTCGTCTTTGCCGAAGATCGGCATTGCCGCTCCTGTCGTTTCCGATGATCATATCCGCTTATTGCGCTTCGCGCTCGACGTCGGAACAAAATCGGCCTTATGGGAACGCTTATGGGCACGCTTTGGGCACAAGCACACTGACTAAGCGCTCGGGTATTGAATCTAAATAAGGAAATGGCGCGCCCGGAAGGATTCGAACCTCCGCCCCCCAGATTCGTAGTCTGGGGGAAGACCATTGGACTCATTGAAGATCGCTCCCATAACAACTGGTGCCTGAAACTGCTTCATGACCTGCGCCATGAATCCGTTGCCACTTTCGGCAGCATTTCGTATTTCGGCGATACCAGCCGAAAACTGGTGCTCAACACCAGATCTGGCCTTCATAGGCAACAACTAGGAATGCCCACGAGGTACAGCCAGATCACTGAGTGCGCCGGCACTAGATCAACTTGGAATTTCGTACCAGCGGCGATCTTGTCTTCGTCTTTTAGCCGCTTGAACACGGCATATGATTCTATCGCAATGTCGGCATAGAACAAATTGTCGAAATGCACGTCCTGCGGCTTGTAGCCCGGCTTGAGCGTGTAACGCTCCCGCCCCGTACCACTCTCATGCACGCGAAAGAACTCGCCGGATTTCTGGAATGCTGAGTTTTCCGCAAACACCGGCTCGAGCCAAGTGATCCAGTCTCCACGCTCACCGGTCTCTCCATCCGGAATACGCTTGATCCTCGTGCCAAGCGCTGCGCTGACGCCCTTGAACACCTCTTCGGCATTTTCCATCGGCACACTGCCGACCAGATAGATATTCCGACCGGGCACGGTTTATCCTAATTGTTCTTGGCTCTTACGATGCGCATACTCTTTCAACGGCATCTGCCAGAAGCGGCCTTTCAAATAACTATTTTCGCTCAACCGCTTCGAATTGCGGAAAAAGCGCGAGCCCATTGGTGCGTTCGATCGCCAGCAAGTCAGCCGAGGGCAATCCGAACTTCAACAGGCCATCGAGGGTCGCGGGTATCGGCAGATACGGGTAGTCAGTTCCGAACAAGACCTGCGAGAGTGGGACAAGACTCAGCAAGGCGCCCAGATTAGTCGGCCCGACAGATGTTGAAATATCGTAGAACAGTCGCTTGATCTCATACATGCCGCCGTTCGGCAGCCGCGCGGCCACCTTCTTATCGACATTGGCGAGACGGACCATTCGCTCGGCGAGAGGCGGCATCGCGCCCCCTGAATGCGAGAATATGAAACGGATATTGCTGAACCGCGACAACGAGCCGCTATAGAGAAGGCTCGCGATCGCGCGCGCCGTGTCGAAAAGGAATTCGATCGACGATGACGGCACTTCCGGAATAAGCGAGCCGCAGCAACCGGGCGTCGTGGGATGGAAATAAACCACGGCCCGTTTCCGGTTTAGTTCCTCAAAGACGGGCGCGAACGTGGGATCGCCCGGCCATTTGTCGCCATAACTCGTCATCAGACCAATGCCGTCGGCTTTGAGCACATCTAACGCGTATTCAAGCTCGCGCAGACTGCCATCGACGTCCGGCAGTGGCAGCGCAGCAAGAATGCCGAATCTGCTCGGATGAGCCTTTGCCATGTCCGCGGCATAATCGTTGCATTTGCGCGCCAATGTCCGCGCCGCTTGCGCGTCGCCGAACCAGATTCCAGGCGTCGAAATGGATGTCATCGCGGTTGCGATACCGGTACGGTCCATCGCATCGAGCGATTGTTGGGGCGTCCATTTCAGTACGTGGGTGAATCCGGGGGCAACGTCCAAAATCCGGTCGCGCGCCGCTTCGATGTAGGGCGGCGGCAAGATGTGGTGATGGACATCAATGCGATGCGGCGGTTTTCGAGGCTCAATCGGCACAGGTTGCGACCCCGCCCCGGCAGGTATGAGTAAACCAGCAGCCGCGCTCG
>Ga0209890_10000929_pt1 | contig 13533 bp, 11 predicted proteins | sample OrgsoiDNA2013049_FD_185799 | JGI IMG/M metagenome (GOLD analysis project Ga0209890, IMG submission 185799) | Permafrost soil microbial communities from the Arctic, to analyse light accelerated degradation of dissolved organic matter (DOM) -... | ecosystem: Environmental > Terrestrial > Soil >...
TGCCGACACTCAAAATCCCGATCTCGTTGTCGCCCTTGCCGGTCAATTCGGCCCTCGGCACGTATTTGACCGCGTTGGCGAATTTGCGCTTCAGCCGATCGAGCACCACCTGGTACTCGGCCGAATCCTCGGTATAGCCGCCGTATTGGTTGTGGCCCGAACCGCGGGTGAAGTACGCGCCCTTCGGATTCACGCCGGGCAAAGTGCGGTAGGGAATCGCGTCGTCGTCCCGGTCCACGTAGCGATAGAATTTGTCGAGACCGGCCAACTCCTCCGCGGAGAGCATCTTGCCGCGGTCGGGCCGGTAGGCGTCGTCCCATTTCAGGTCGCGGCACATCCAATCGTTCATGCCGATGTCGAGATCGGAGAGCACGAACACGGGGGTCTGCAGGCGCTCGGCCAGATCGAAGGCCTGCACCGCCATGTAGAAGCACTCCTCCGGATTCGCCGGGAACAGCAGCACGTGCCGGGTGTCGCCATGCGAGGCGTAGGCGCACAGCATGATGTCCGATTGCTGGGTGCGCGTCGGCATGCCGGTGGAGGGTCCGACCCGCTGCACGTCGAAAATCACGCACGGCACTTCGGCGTAGTACGCGAGTCCCACGAATTCGTTCATCAGCGAGATCCCCGGCCCGCTGGTCGGAGTGAAGGCCCGCGCGCCATTCCAGCTGGCGCCCAACACCATGCCGATCGCCGCCAATTCGTCCTCGGCCTGGATCACCGCATAATTTCGCGTGCCGGTGGCCGAATCGACCCGGTAGCGCTCGCAGAATCCCTTGAACGCATCCATCAGCGAGGTGGACGGGGTGATCGGATACCAGGCGCCCACCGTCGCGCCCGCATACACGCAGCCCAAGCCCGCGGCGGTGTTGCCGTCAATCATGATGTGGCCGCGCGTCTTGTCCATGTGCTCGACCCGCAGCGGCAGCGGGCACGAGAGGTGTTCTTTGGCGTAGTCGTAGCCCAGACGCAGCGCTTTGGTGTTGGAATCGAGCAGCTTCGGCTTCTTGCCGTAATTTTGACGCATCAAACCGTCGATGACCTCGAGATCGAGGTTGAGCAACGCGGCCAGCAGACCGGCATAGGCGATGTTCTTCAGCAAGATGCGGTTACGAACACCGTCGAAGTTCTCATTCACCATTTTCGCCAATGGCACGCCGATGACCGTGATGTCGCCCCGCTGCAGCAGCGCGCTGCGCGGCCAGGTCGCGTCGTAAATCAGGTAGCCGCCCGAGGCCACTTCACGCACGTCTTTCGCGTAGGTCTCGGCATTCATCGCCACCATGATATCGACCCGGCCGGCGCGCGCGGCATAGCCCTGACGGGTCACGCGAATCTCGTACCAGGTCGGCAGACCCTGAATGTTCGATGGAAAGTAATTCTTTCCGGTCACCGGCACGCCCATGCGGAAAATGGTCTTCATGATCAGCGAATTCGCGCTCGCTGAACCCGTGCCGTTGACGTTCGCGAATTTGACGACGAAATCGTTCACGCGATCCGGCGCGGCGGCTAGCTTCGGCATGTCTTGCCCTCATCCATGGCCAGAGGAATTTTGATCGTGGATTTCTGCATGTCCCAGGCGGCGGTCGGACAGCGTTCGGCGCACAGGCCGCAGTGCACACACACGTCCTCGTCCTTGACCATGACGCGCCCGGTGTGCGGCAGCGGACCCGATACGTACAGGGCCTGCTCGACGTTCAGCGCCGGCGCCTTGAGCCGCGCGCGCAGTTCCGTATCCGTGCCGTTCGGCGCAATGGTGAGGCAGTCGACCGGGCAGATGTCGATGCAGGCATCGCACTCGATGCACAGTTTCGCCGCAAACACCGTCTGCACATCGCAGTTCAGACAGCGCTGCACCTCGAGCGCGGCCTGCTCGGCGGTGAACCCCAATTCGACTTCCACGTTGATCTTCTTGAATCGCTCGACCAATCCGACGTGGGGCACCAGGCGCCGCTCGGCGGCGTTGTACTCGTTCTTGTAGGACCATTCGTGCATGCCCATCTTGCGGCTTTCCAGCGTCACCCCGCGCGGCATGCGGGCCGAAACCGGTTCGCCCATGCAGTACTTGTGCAGCGAAATGGCGGCCTGATGGCCGTGCTCCACCGACCAGATGATGTTTTTCGGACCGAATGCCGCATCGCCGCCGAAAAAGACCTCGGGGCGAGTCGATTGAAAAGTGACTTTATCCAACGCAGGGAGATCCCAGCGGCTGAACTCCAACCCGATGTCGCGCTCGATCCACGGGAAAGCGTTTTCCTGGCCGATGGCGAGAATGACGTCGTCGCAGGGGTGGAACTCCTCGCCGAGTACGCGGGTCCCGGTGATCTCCCCATCGCGCAGTTCGTGCTCGAGGTGCTCGAACAGCATCCCCTTGAGCTCGCCGTTCTCGACCACGAAGCTCATTGGCGCCCGATTGATCACGATCTGAACGGTTTCGTGCTCGGCATCCTCGAGTTCCCAGGCCGACGCCTTGAAGAACTCGCGCGGCTTTCGCGCCATGACTTTGACGTCCTTGGCGCCGAGGCGCAGCGAGGTGCGGCAGCAGTCCATGGCGGTGTTGCCCACGCCGATGATGAGCACCCGCGCGCCGATGGTCTCGACGTGCTTGAAGGCGACCGACTCCAGCCAGGCGATGCCGATGTGAATGCGCTTGCTGTGGTGCCGTCCGGGCAGCTCCAGCTCCTTGCCCTTCGGCGCGCCGGTGCCGACGAACACCGCGTCGAATTCCCGGGACTCGAGCAGCTGCTTCATGCTGCCGACCGGCGAGTTCAGACGCAGCTCGGCGCCCATGTCGATGATGTAGCCGATCTCCTCGTCGAGCACCTGGGCAGGCAGGCGAAAGGCCGGGATGTTGGTGCGCATCAATCCGCCGGCGACGGCGAATTGCTCGAAAATGGTCACCTGGTACCCCAAGGGCAACAGATCATTCGCGACGGTGAGCGATGCCGGTCCCGCGCCAATGCAGGCCACACGCTTGCCGTTCTTCTGCTCCGGGGCGCGCGGCAGCAGCGCACTGATGTCATCCCGGTGATCGGCCGCGACCCGCTTCAGCCGGCAGATGGCCACCGGTTTGCTCTCGATCCGCCTGCGCCTGCAGGCCGGTTCGCAGGGGCGGTCGCAGACGCGGCCCAGAATGCCCGGGAACACGTTGGAGGCGCGATTGACCATATACGCCTCGGTGAACTGGCCTTGAGCGATCAGTCGAATGTATTCGGGGACGTCCGTGTGCGCCGGGCAGGCCCACTGGCAGTCGACCACTTTGTGGAAATAGTCAGCGTGCCCGGTATCGGTCGGTTCCATGTGTCCTCATTTGAAAAACGCCCTCCCAACGCACTTTAAATTATAGGCTTCCGCCGCTGCGGCGTGGGTGAGTTGGCGCACATAAATCCCTTGTAATCTAGTTTTTGAAGCCGCGCCCGCGCAGCACCCGGCCGGGCAGCGCGCTGGTCGCGGCGCCGTCGGCGACCACCGGCACCCCGTTCACCAGCACCCATTGCATGCCGACCGAGAGCTGATTCGGGGCGGCGAAAGTCGCGCGATCGGTAATCGTCTCCGGATCGAACACCACCACGTCGGCCCACAGGCCGGCCTTGAGCACGCCGCGGTCGTCGAGGCGCATGCGCGACGCCGGCAGGCTGGTGAACTTGCGGATGGCCTCCTCCAGGCGCATGCGCCGCTCCTCGCGCACGTACTTGCGCAGCACCCTTGGAAAAGTTCCGTAGGCGCGCGGATGCGGGAACTCCTTGCCGAGCAGTCCATCCGGCGCCGTACCCTCGCTGTCGTTGCAGAACGACACCCACGGCTGCACCGCCGCCAGGGCGATGTCCGGCTCGCTCATGGCGAACACCGCCACGTAGGTATGCGCTTCATCCTCGACCAGGATGTCGAACAACGTATCCATCGGATCCGTGCCGCGCGACTTGGCGATATCGGCCAACGTGTGTCCCTGGATTCCGAGCAGCTTCGGATTGAGCACCGTCGAAATCTGGATCGCCTCCGGGCCCGCAACCGACTGCCATTCGTTGTCCCAATCGGTGGCTACGGCGGCGAGCTCTTTTTTAAGGCGCGCGCGCACCGCCGGGTCCTTCAGCCGCTCGACCAACTTGGCATTGCCGCCGTCGTGCGCCCAGGGTGGAATGAACGCCGACATTTCGTTGGCCCAAGCCGGGTACGCGTAGGTATCCGCCGCGATGTCGACACCGGCGGTGCGCGCGCGGTCGATGCGCGCGACGATTTCGGGCATCAACCCAAAATTATTGACCCCGCCCGCCTTCAGGTGCCAAATCTCGACCGGCACATGCGCATCGCGTCCGATGCGGATGGTCTCCTCGAGCGCGGCCATGATCGCCTCTTGCTCCGAGCGCATGTGTGTCGCATAGATGCCGCCAAATTCCCCCGCCGTGCGCGCAAGCGCGATCAGCTCCCCGGTGCTCGCGTACGGTGCCGGGGCGTATTCCAGCGAGCTCGAAACGCCGACCGCGCCCTGACGCATGGCATCGGCCACCAGGCCCTGCATGCGCTCGAGTTCACCGGGTGTCGCGGCCCGATCCTCGTAACCCACCACCATCTCACGCACCGTGGTGGCGCCCACGTACGAAGCCATGTTGATGCCTAACCCCGCACGTTCGAGCCGCGCGAAATAGCCCGCGAAATCCTTCCAGTCCTGCTTGATTTGATAGTGAGCGAATTTTGCCGCGTCCTGCTTCGCGATCGCCTCGTTGACCGGAGCGACCGATTCGCCTTCGCCGGTGATTTCGGTGGTGATGCCCTGGAACACCTTCGAGGGCAGGTGCGGATTGACCAGCACCGTGAGATCCGACTGGCCCAGCATGTCGATGAACCCCGGCGCCACGATCCGCCCCGCCGCGTCGATGCGCTGCTTCGCGCGCGCCTTGTCGAGACGGCCGATGGCCGCGATGCGCCCGGCGCGAATACCCAAGTCCGCCGCGTACCATGGCGAGCCGGTACCGTCGATGATTCGGCCGTGCTCGATGATCAGATCGTAATCGGATGGCGGCGGTTCGCCCGCCGGGGAACTGAAGGAGCATAGCGCAAGCGCCGTAGCGAACAGCGTCGCGCCGATGACGGCATTAATCGCGTGCAGATTTTCTCTCGCCATGGCCGCCCCCAACCATTCATTTATGCAACAGCGCCAATGTAACATAAACACTGCAAATATAATTAGTTACGCAATTTTTATAATATGGTTTCGACTACAACAATTGGCGCCCCCGCCAGGACCGGCGCTGGAGCGGCTCTCAGAGCTCCCGAGGTATGACCTGCTCGATGACGCGCGCCATGTTGATCGAGGTCCCGCCTCGCCTGGGGTGCGATATCAGGTATTCCGAAATCACTAGGTACTTCATGACGTCCATGAATTTCAGATCGCGATCGGTCGGCCACGTCGCAAAACTGTCTTGCGCGCGCTGCAGAATCACTCGAGCGGCGGATGCATCGATTGCGTTGCGGTCGCGCACGAAGGCTTCATAGAGCACTCGGCCGGTGAGGTCCGGGCGATCGGCCCGCAGCCCCTGATAGCGGTCCAGCGCCTGGCGCGCAGCCTTTTGCGAATACCGAAACTCGCGCCAGGCGGCCATGAATTGCAAGGGGTGGCGCAGGAATCGCAGCAAACCGAAGGACTCGGAGCTGTCCGGGTCCGAACCGCCCACGTTGTCCTCGGGATCGGTCAACATGCCATTACAGCGAAATGTTGACGGCGGATATCACGAATTCTCTGGTCGACGATTCGATCGCGTGTTGTCATCGCGTGGCTTCCGTTGTTTGCCTCGCCCGGTAGTGTCGCATGCCCGACTCCGCAGGACGAGGGACAGCCAGAAGCTGTCGTCGATGGACGACACCGGTCAGCGCAGCGTCACCGCCACCCGCTGACTAATTCCGCACAGCAATTCGTAGGGTATCGTGTCCGCCCACATGGCGATCTCCTCCACCGGCAATCCGCCGCCCCACAGAATCACCGGATCGCCCAAGCGGGGCACTCGCTTCAAATCGGTGACGTCAATTCCGATCATGTCCATCGAGACGCGGCCGGCAAGCGGCGCACGTTCGCCGTTGACCAGCACCGGCGAGCCTCCGGCCAAGCTGCGCGGGTAGCCGTCGCCGTAGCCGACCGCGGCCACCGCCAGGCGCGTCGGCCGCCGGGCGGTCCAATCGCCGCCGTAGCCCACCTGCTCACCCGCCGCGAGATCCTTGAGAGCGATCACGTGCGAATGCAGCGTCATCACCGGTTCGAGCCCGTGGTCCGCGCCGATCGAGCCGGCGAACGGAGAAACGCCGTACAACAACAAACCCGGCCGCACCCAATCCGCCTGCGCCCGCGGAAAACTCAACATGGCCGCCGAATTCGCGATGCTGCGCTCGCCGGGCAGCGAGTCGGTGGCGCGGGCGAAACGGGCGAGCTGATCGGCCGTCGAGGACAGTTCCGGCGAGTCGGCACAGGCCAGGTGTGTGAACAGATTGACCGGGGATTGGACCGCGGGCAGGGAGCTCAAGGCGGCGAGCGCCGCGTCAAACGCAGCACCCTTGAAGCCGAGACGGTTCATGCCGCTGTCGAGCTTCAGCCAAATGTTGAATTTCGCTCCGGCCCGCGCCGCGCGCAGCAAATCGACCTGTTCGATCGTGTGCACCACCAGCTCGAAACCGGCGGCGGCCGCCGCGCCCAGCTGTTCGCGGTCGAAGACGCCCTCCAACAGCACGGTGCGTTTGCCGATGCCGGCGTCCCGCAGCGTGAGTCCCTCGTCGACCCGCGCCACGGCGAACGAATCCGCCGCATGCAGCGCGCGCGCGACCGCGACCAGCCCGTGCCCGTAGGCATTCGCCTTGATCACCGCCATGACGCGGGATCGCGGCGCAAAGCGCCGCATCGCCTGCAGATTGTGTTCGAGCGCGGCGGTATCGATCGTCGCACTCACCATTGGTGTCACCTGGGTGTCACCGCAAGGTCACCGGGTTCTCATCGAAATACGCCCTCGGCGTACGACTCCGGCGCGTAGTTCTCGAACTTGGTGTACTGCCCGAGAAAGGTGAGCTGCACATCGCCCGTGGGGCCGTTGCGCTGCTTGGCGATGATGATGTCGGCAATGCCCTTGCGCGTGGTGTTGGGGTCGTACACTTCCTCGCGGTAAATGAGCAGGATCAAATCCGCATCCTGCTCCAGGGCCCCCGATTCGCGCAGATCCGACATCACCGGCTTCTTCTCGACGCGCTGTTCGACGCCGCGATTCAGCTGCGACAATGCGATCACCGGCACCTTCAATTCCTTGGCAAGGGCCTTTAGCGAACGAGAAATCTCGGATATCTCGGTGGCGCGATTCTCCTTGGTGCCCGAGACCTGCATGAGCTGCAGATAATCCACCACGATCAGGTCGAGGCCGCGCTCGCGCTTCAAGCGCCGCGCCCGCGCGCGCACTTCGGTCGGGGTCAGCGCCGGCGTCTCGTCCACGTGGATATTGGCGCCGCCGAGCTGCGTCATCGCCGAATCGATACGCGGCCAATCGTCCTCGTGCAGACGGCCGGAGCGCAGGTGGCCCTGGTTGATCCTTCCCAGAGAGGAAATCATGCGCAATGTCAGCGATTCGGCCGACATTTCCATGCTGAAGATCGCGGCCGACTTGTTCGATCCAAGCGCCGCGTTCTCCGCGATGTTGACCGCGAGCGCGGTCTTGCCCATGGAGGGTCGGCCGGCGACGATGATCAAATCACCCGGCTGCAGGCCGCCCGTCATTTCATCGAGTTGTTTGAAACCGGTGGAGATACCGGTGAGCTTCCCGTCCGAATGATAGAGCTCGTCGATTCGATTGACGACATCCGGCAGGATGGACTTGACGGTCCGGAATCCGACCTTGCCGCGCGAGCCGCGCTCGGCAATTTCGAATACCGCGCGTTCCGCATCGTCGACGATTTCACGCGCTTCCCGGCCCTCCGGCTCGAGTGCACTGCCGACGATGAGGTTTCCCGCCGTGATCAGCTGCCGGAGGACGGACCGCTCGCGGACGATGTCCGCATAGGCGCGAATGTTGGCGGCGGTGGGTGTGTCGCGCGCCAGCGATCCGAGATAGGACAGGCCGCCCACTTGATCGAGCAGTCCCTGCGCATCCAGATGCCCTGAGAGGGTCACCGCGTCGCAGGGCTGGTTGCGCTCGATCAGGCCGGCGACGGCCGCAAAAATGAGACGATGGTCATTACGGTAAAAGTCGCCCGCACTCACTCGATCGGCGACCTGATCCCACGCCGCGGAATCGAGCATCAGTCCGCCGAGCACCGCCTGCTCGGCCTCGATCGATTGCGGCGGCAGCCGCAGCCCCTCGCCCGCCGCCGCGGCCGAACCCAACGATTGATTGTTGAGGCGAGTGGCCATGTGCAAAGCCTGCGCGCCGCGGCTTTGCCGGCCGCTACTCTTCGGCGACGACGGTGACCGTCAAGGTCACATCAACGTCAGTGTGCAGATGCAGCTGGACCTGATGCTCGCCTGTGGAGCGGATCGGTCCGGTCGGCATACGCACTTCGCTGCGCGAAATCGGCTGGCCCGCTTGGACCGCCGCCTCGGCGATGTCGGCAGTGCCGATGGAGCCGAACAGCTTGCCTTCCGCGCCCGCCTTGGCCTTGAGTTCCAGCTTGAAGTTCTCGAACTTGGCCGCGCGAGCCTGCGCCGCCGCCAACTCGTCATGGGCCTTGGCTTCGAGCACGTGGCGCTGCGCTTCGAACTTGGCGATATTGGCCGGCGTCGCCATGGTCGCCCGGCCGGTCGGCACCAAGAAGTTGCGGGCATACCCCGACTTCACCTTGACCCGATCGCCGATCACCCCGAGGTTCGCAACCTTCTGCAACAGTATGATTTCCATGGTTCCTGCTCGCGCTCTTAGTGCTGATCAGTATAGGGCAGCAAGGCCAGAAAACGTGCACGGCGTATCGCGAGCTGCAACTGCCGCTGATAGTGCGCACGCGTGCCCGTAATGCGGCTCGGAACGATCTTGCCGGTTTCGGTGATATAGCTCTTGAGGGTCGCCAGATCCTTGTAATCGATCTGCTTGACGTCGTCGGCAGTGAACCGGCAAAACTTCTTGCGGCGGAAAAAACGTGCCATGTATTGCTCCTGTTACCGCATGCCCATCGGCATGTCGTCGTCGTCGCCATCGTCGCCGAAATCATCGTGGCGGCGGGCGTTCTCGTCGGGCGCGCGCGCCATTGGCGAGGCTTCGGTGACCGCCTCGTCCATCTTGACCACCAGGCTGCGCAACACCGCATCGCTGAAGCGGAACGAACCGGTGAGTTCGGCGAGGGTCTTCTGGTCGCATTCGATGTTCAGAAGGATGTAGTGCGCCTTGTGCACCTTGGAGATGGGGAACGTCAGCTGGCGCCGGCCCCAATCCTCGAAGCGATGCACCTGGCCGCCGCCGGCACTGATCATGCCTTTGTAGCGATCGACCATCGCAGGAACTTGCTCGCTCTGGTCCGGATGGACCAGAAGCACGATTTCATAATGCCGCATTGTAGGCTCCCCACGGTTTTAGCCTCCCGTTGCGAGCGGTGAGGCAAGGAGTTATGCCGGTCGGCCGGCGAAAAAGAGCGCGAAGAATACGCGCTCGGGGCGGTGCCGGTCAACCCGCCCGCGACCGGCTGCGTGGCCCGGAGCCTGCGGGCTGGGTACGCTGACGCCGCGCCTCGAACAGGGCGACGCCGGCCGCCACCGACACATTGAGCGATTCGACTTGACCGGCCATGGGTATCCGCACCCGATAATCGCAGCGCTCGCGGGTCAGCCGCCGCATCCCGCCGCCCTCCGCGCCCATGACCAGGGCGAGCGGTCCGGTCAAATCGGCCGTGTACAGCCCCTGTTCGGCCTCCCCGTCCGTCCCCACCACCCAGATGCCCCGCTCCTTCAGCATGGCGAGGGTGCGGGCGAGATTGGTCACGGCGGCAACCGGAACGAACTCGGCGGCGCCCGCCGCCACCTTGCGCACCGTGCCGTCCACCAGCGCGGCGCGATCCTTCGGGATGATCACGGCCTGGCAGCCCGCGGCATCGGCGGTGCGCAGGCAGGCCCCCAAATTATGCGGGTCGGTGACCCCATCCAGCACCAGCAGCAAGGGGTCGTGAATATTGCTTAACGCGGCGGCCAAATCATGCTCATCCCAGGGTTTGAGGGGCCGCACCGCCGCCACCGCTCCCTGATGAGCGACATCGCCCACCAATTTGGCGAGCGACTCGTTGCCGGCGGATTGCACACGCACGCCCGCCGCGAGCGCACGTTCCCGCAAGCTGCGCGCGCGCGCATCGTCCCGCGGCGCCGCCATCCACATCTCCAGGATCCTCTCCGGCGCGCGCTCGAGGACCGCACCGATGGCGTGCAGCCCGTACACCCAGTTGCGCGCACGCGTAGCCACGGCCGAGTCGGTCAGCCGCGGCCGCCGCGCCGCCTGGCGCCGCCCGCTCCGCGCCGTGCGCGGTGTTCGCCGCCGCGCCGCGGCGCGCGCACCGTGCCGCGAGAAGCGGCCGCATCCGCATCGAGCAGCTCGAAGTCGATTTGCCGCTGTGCAAGGTCGACGCGGCTCAAGCGCACCCGCACCGCATCCCCCATCTGCCAGCGCCGGCCGGTGCGTTGTCCGACCAGCCCCATGCCGCCGTGCTCCAGCTCCCAATAATCGCCGGGTATCGCCGAGATGTGCACCAGTCCGTCGATTGGCATGGCCTTCACCTGCACGAACAGTCCAAACTCGAGGGCGCTGGTAATCGTGGCCTCGAATTCCTCGCCCACGCGCGGCTGCAGGTACAGGCATTTCAGGTATCCCATCACGTCGCGCGCCGCGTCGTCCGCGCGCCGCTCGCGCTGCGAGCACTCCGCGCCGAGCGTCTGCAGCTCCGCGGTGCCGTACTTGTGTCCCGAGGCCGAGCCGGGAGCGACGGCCGCCTTGATCGCGCGATGCACCAGCAGATCCGGGTAGCGGCGGATCGGCGAGGTGAAGTGCGCGTACTCCTCGAGCGCGAGGCCGAAATGCCCGATATTCGTTTGCTGATACACGGCTTGTGCGAGCGCGCGAATAACCAGACCTTCCAGCAACTGCCCGTCCGGCCGCGCGGACAGCCGCTCGACCAGCTGGCGAAACTCGCGCGGGCTCGGCTTTTCAGAAAAAGTCGCGCCCACCTGCAGCGCATTCATGACCTTCTGCAGTTCCGTCACGCGCTTCTCTTCGGGCTGACCATGCACGCGATACAGGCTTCCGACCTTGGCGAGCCGCAGCGCCACCGCCGCCTCCACATTGGCGGCGACCATGCACTCTTCGATCAGGCGATGCGCATCGTTGCGCATCACCGCATAAAACCCTTCGATGGTGCCGTCCTCGCCGATGCGCGCCTTGACCTCGCCGCCGCGAAAATCGAGTGCTCCGCGCGCCTCGCGTGCGGATTTCAAGGCGCCGTACACCGCATAGAGGTTATCGAGCGATGTACGCACTTCCGCCGCCAGGTCCGCGCCGGCCACATTTTGCGGGTTCTCGAGGTAAGCCCAAGCCCGGTCGTAGGTAAGCCGCGCATGCGAGCGAATCAGCGCCTCGTAGAAACGCGTCCGGCCCGGAATGCCGGCCTTGCTCACCCGCATGTCGCAGACGAACGCCAGCCGCTCGACCCTGGGCATCAGCGAGCACAGATGGTTGGACAAATGCTCCGGCAGCATCGGCAGCACCCGGTCCGGAAAATACACGGAGGTTGCACGCGCACGCGCCTCGACGTCGATCGCACTGCCGACGCGCACGTAGTGGCTCACATCGGCGATCGCGACGACCAGCCGCCAACCGCCCCCGCGCACGGTTTCCGCGTACACGGCATCGTCGAAATCCTTGGCATCCTCGCCATCGATGGTGACCAGCGGCAGTCCGCGCAGATCCTCACGGCCCGCGTGATCTTCGGGCCGCACGTCCGGATCGAACCTGTTCGCCGCATGCAGCACCGCCGGCGGAAACTCCTGCGGCAAATCGTGGCGCAGAATGGCGAAACGCGCCGCAATGTCCGACGGCCTCACATCCTCGAGCACCTCGACGACCCGGCCCTGCGCCGGCGCCTCACCCTGTGGCCGCTTCACGATCTCAACGATGACGTTGTCGCCGTTCGTTGCCCCGTGCGAAGAGCGCGCCGCCACCTCGATCGCATACCAATGGCCCGGGTCCTCGGGCTCGAAGCGGCCCTGCCCGTGAGCCGCGTGCCAGACGCCGCCGATTCGATTGAGCGCATCGGCGGTACGGCGTATCAAGCGTGCGGTGCGCCGTCCCCGGTCGTTGACTCCGACCGCCAGCACCTCCACTCGATCGTTGTGCATCAGGGTCGCGGTATCGGCGCGCGCCAGAACCAAGGGCGCGGAACCGTCGTCCGGCAGCACCAGCACCTCGCCGCTGGACCGGCCGCGCAACCGGCCCGCCACCGTCTCGCCGTCGCCGGCGGTCGCAAAGCCGTTGGGCCCCTCGATCGCCTGGCCGTCGCGCACCATCGCGGCCAGGCGCTTCGACAACGCGGCGCGCTGCACATCGGTCTGAAGTCCGAGCCGCTTCGCCAGGCGTGCCGCGGTGAGCGGCTCCGGTGCCTCCGACAAGTGCTTGAGCAGCAGTTCCCGGCTCGCGATCGGATCCGCGTAACGCAGTTTCTCAAGTTCTAGATTAGGGTCCTGGGCGCGCCAATCGTGCGCCTGGGCGGGTGCGCCGTCCGGCTTTTTCGGCCGGCGCGGACCTTTCGGACCACGTCGTGTCATGGGATCTGAATGCCTCGAGCTCGATGTTTTGGCGCACGAGGTTAGCAGCTTTACGCCCAGCCGAGAGTATATAAGCGCAAGCCGGGCGCACCGGGCGCCCGCCGGTCATCGACCGGGCGAACGCCGGGTCGATTACTTGGGAGCACCTTTGTTCGCCGCAGCCGCCGCTTCGCGCACCTTGACCATCGCCTTGTCCGCCGCCCTCTTGGCACAGACCTCATCGGTCGGCGTCGAGTCCGGGTATTGTCGGCCGATCTCCTTGCACGCCGCCATCGCCGCCTCATGGACCCGCCTATCCAATTCGGCAACGCCGGTGGTAGTTGCAAGATCCAGACCGGCGGTGCTGACTCCGTAGCCGAGCGACACGTCAACAATCGGGATGGTGTGTGTTCGATCGACGACCTCGGTCTTGAGGCTGCGCGTGCCCTGAACCGTGATTTCCTCCACATTCTGAGCGACGACGACGTTTGCGCACAGCGCCGACGCGGCCGCGATCAGCGTGGTGCCGCTGCCCAAAAACGGCTCGTAGATGGAATCGCCAACACTTGAATTGTTAAGAATCGGCCTTCGCATGCACTCCACCGGCTTCTGGGTGGAATGCTTGGTCTCGACGTCCTGACCGCCAGTTGGAATCGCCCAAAGCGTCGCCTGCTTACGATCTCCGGTCCAATTTCCTTTCTTGCGTACTGCGTACCAGCAAGGTTCATGTTGCCAATGATAATCACCCCGGCTCATCACCAGCCGCTCCTTCGCCCAAACAAGCTGCGAGCGGATTGTGAATC
>Ga0209890_10000930_pt1 | contig 13531 bp, 10 predicted proteins | sample OrgsoiDNA2013049_FD_185799 | JGI IMG/M metagenome (GOLD analysis project Ga0209890, IMG submission 185799) | Permafrost soil microbial communities from the Arctic, to analyse light accelerated degradation of dissolved organic matter (DOM) -... | ecosystem: Environmental > Terrestrial > Soil >...
CCCCGCCTCCCGCAATACGCATCGATCTCCGGCGCGAAGTGCGGTAGCTCCGGCCCATGGCCGACGTCGTCGTCCACTCCGACCACCCCTCCGTCCGCCCCGGCACGGCAGCACCCAGCTCAGCCGAGCTCGGCGCGGTCGCCCGCGCCTACCCGGACGATCTCGATGCACGCTCATTCTATGCACTCTCGCTCATGGGGCTGACCGGTCGCTCGCGCGATCTTGCCAACTACATGCGCGCCGCCGCCGAGGCCGAAGCGGTCTATGAGATCGACCGGCAGCATCCGGGTGCGCTGCATTATCTCATTCACGCCTACGACGATCCGATTCACGCGCCGCTCGGGCTGCGCGCCGCACGCCGCTACGGCAAGGTGGCGCCCGCCGCCTCGCACGCGCAGCACATGCCATCGCACATTTTCTTCGCTCTCGGCCTTTGGGACGATGCGATCGAGGCCAATACCGCTTCGCTCAAGACCGCGCGGGCGCAGGGCGGTGAGGCCTACCACTCGCTGCTGTGGCTCGAGTACGCCTATCTGCAGGAAGGCAAGCGCCGGGAGGCCGAGCAGCTGCTCCAATCGGTTGCCCACGACGCCGCGGCGGGCCCCGCCAGGGAGAATCGCGCGCGATTGGCGCATGCCCGCGCCATGTGGCTGGTGGAGACCCGCGGATCCGGGAGTCCCGAGGCGCGTTCGTCCGTCGACAGCAGCGGCATCGCGAACATCAATTATTTCGCCGCGCATGACTTTGCGCGGGGAATAACCGCCGCCGCCAATAGCGGCGAGGCCCGCGCCGCGCTCAAGCAGCTGCGCGAGCGGATCGACTATGCGCGCCCTCGGACAACCGGGGTGACGACCAGCTGGCTCGACAACATCACGGCGCAGGAAATCGATGAGGCGACGCTCATGGCGAATGTGCTCGCCGCAACCATTCAGTATTACGACGGAGATAAATCCGGCGGCATCGCACAGATCCGCGAAGCCACCGCCTCGGCCGATTGCATGACCTTCGAATACGGTCCGCCCTGGTCGGTCAAGCCGTTCGACGAATTGCTCGGCGAGTTGTTGCTGGCCGATGGCCGCCGCGACGAAGCCGCCGCCGCGTTCCAAAAAACCCTGGCGGTCTACCCGAATCGTCGACTTGCCCGGGAGGGGCTGGCCGCCTCGCAATCTTCTCACTGAGGAAAAACAATGTTCCATATGCGCGACACTCTCATCGTGGGGCTGGGTGCGGTTGTGTTCGCCGGTGCGGCGGTTTGGCCCGCGACCGGGGACGCGGATGAGCCCATCAGCCCTCCGACGAAGCCCCCGCCTGCCGTCGTAAAGCCCGTTACCGACACTCTGTGGGGCCGGCAGGTGACGGATAATTACCGCTACATGGAGGCGCTCGATGCCTCCACGATCGCCTGGATGAAGGCCCAAGGCCGGTACACGCGGTCGGTATTCGATGCGATCCCGCCGCTGGCGCAGCTGCGGACCGAGGTCGCCAAGTTCTCGAGGAGTTTTGGTCTGGTTCAGGGCTATGCGCGGTATGGCGGCCGAGCGTTCTACGAGGAGCGGGCGCCGGGCTCGGACAATTTCGATCTGATCGTTTCGGACTCCGCGGGAGTGCGCAAAATCGTCGATGTCGCCGCGCTGCGCAAAGCACAGGGCGGCCAGCCCTTTGCCATCACATACTTCCGCGCCTCGCCCGATGGCGCCAAGGTCGCGGTCGGCATCGCCCGAGGCGGATCGGAGGATGCGGCATTGACGGTGTACGACGCCGTCAGCGGCAAGCAGATCGCCGGACCGATCGACCGCGCCCGCTTCGGCGTCACGGCCTGGAGCGAGGATTCGAAAATCCTGTATTTCATCCGCTTGAAGAAGCTGGCGGCCTCCGACCCCTTGACCGACACCTACAAGGATACGACGGCGGACGCCTGGGATCTGAAATCGGAACCCGTGCCCGTCCTGGGTGCGGCCATCGGGCATGGTCCGCCGCTCGACCCGGTGGAGTTTCCCGCGCTGACCATGAATCCCGGAGCGCCCCTGGCGGCGGCGCTGAGCATCAACGGGGTGCAGAACGAACTCGCCGTGTGGCTGACGCCGGTGACCGAGGTGCGCGACCCGAAAGCCTCCTGGACTCAATTCATCAAGCGCGAGGACGGGATCACGGCTCTCGACATGCGCGGCGCGGAAATATTCTTGCTGTCGCACCAGGTTGCGCCCACGTTCAAGGTTCTCTCGGTGCGCGCCGGCCAGCCGCTCGGTTCGGCCTTGGAGCTGGTGCCCGCCGAACCCGGTCGCGTGATCGAGGGGATTCACGCCGCCGCCGATGCGCTCTACGTCCTGGCGCGCCACGGTGCCTATTCGCAGCTGCTGCGCATTGCGGCCGGGACGAGGTCGATCGAGGAAGTCCCGCTGCCCATCCAGGGGCACATCGACGAGGCGTTCGCGGACCCGCGCGCCCCCGGAGTTACGGTCAGTCTCTCCAGCTGGGTGGTGCCTCCCACCGAGTATGCCTACCGGCCTGAGAACAAGTCGTTTGCGGATCTGAAGATCGGCGCGCGCGGCGACATGGATTCGTCCAAGTACCTGGTCAGCGACTTGAGCGCAAAAGCTCCGGACGGGGTCATGGTGCCGCTGTCGCTCATCCAATCCAGGAATGCAAGCGGTGAGCGGATCGCCATCATCGAAGCCTACGGGTCGTATGGAATTTCCGAACTCGCCGATTTCAGCGTGCGCCGCGCCGCGGCCATGCGCCAGGGAATCACCTACGGCGTATGCCACGTGCGCGGCGGCGGCGAGTTGGGCGAGGCCTGGCGACTCGGCGGTAAAGACGCGAACAAGCACAACACCTGGGGCGATCTGATCGCATGCGGCGAATATCTGGTGGCGCGCGGCGACACCAGCAGGCACAAGCTGTTCATCATCGGGGGCTCGGCGGGCGGTATCACCGTCGGGCGGGCCATCACCGAGCGGCCCGATTTGTTCGCCGGAGCCATCGATCTCGTGCCCGCCAGCAACACCCTGCGCGATGAATTCTCGCCGAACGGGCCGCCGAACATTCCCGAATTCGGTTCGATCACCACCGAATCCGGATTCAACAATCTCTATGCGATGGATACCCTGCGTCACGTGAAAGAGGGAATCCAATACCCTGCGCTCCTGGTCACCACCGGATTGAACGATCCGCGCGTGTCGCCATGGGAACCGGCGCAGACGGCGGCCGCGTTCCAGGCGTCCGGCAGTTCGCGGCCGGCGCTGTTGCGCATCGATGAGGAGGCCGGCCACGGCATCGGGTCGACCAAGGCGCAGACCGATGCCCTCACCGCCGATTGGATCGCTTTTGTGCTGTGGCAGGCGGGGGCGCCGCAGTGGCAGCCGCGCGGGCAATGAGCCCCGGCGTCCGGGCGTGTCTTCTCCTAGACAAATTCTGGAAAAGATTAGTAAGTATTAGATTAATAAGGTAATTAAAGTGATTAAAAAGGCCGGCGACAGCAATTATCGGCACGCTATCGAGGCGGAGGGTCGAGGCGCGGAGTCCCTCATCGAGGTGCAGCGCCTGCTGCGCCATGCGATTCGCGAATCCGCCGAGCCGGACTTCGAGGTGATGTTGCGCCTCAACGCCGAGTCGGAGCATTTCTTAAGCCCCTTGTCGCTGCCTAGGCTGCAATTGCTGCACGGGCAGGCCGGGTACCGGCGGGTCATGTGCGTCGAGGACGCCGTGCTCGGGTTTCTGTTGGCGTTTCGAGAAGGCGCCGACTACGACAGTCCGAATTATCAATGGTTTGCGGCCCGCTACCCGGAGTTTCTCTACATCGATCGCATCGTCATCGGATCCGCCGCGCGGGGGCAGGGGCTGGCGGCACGCCTGTACCAGGACCTGTTCAACCACGCGCGCGACCAGGGCATTGCGCGCATCACCTGCGAATTCGACGTGGATCCGCCGAACGAGGCCTCGCGGCGCTTTCACGAGCGCCTCGGTTTTTACGAAGTGGGCAGCCAGCGCGTCGCCGGCGGCAAAAAGGTCGTGTCGCTACAAGAAGTGCTGCTGTGAGCCGAATCGCAGATGTTCGTCGGCGCTCTGGGTGTGGGTCTTCGTGGCTGCGGCGGCCGGTTTGGCGGCGCTGATGGCGGGACGGGCGTCGCCGTTCGAGGCCGCATTGGTGGAGGCGACGCCGACGGCGATTCCGCCGATGGCGACGACGAACGCCGCCAAAATATAGGCCAGGAAATCGGTTTCTCGACTATCGGACATGGGCGGAATTCTTCTACGCCCGAGCCCTGCCTGGCGGCGAACCAGTTCACACATTTTCAAACGCCAACGGGTGCCCGAGGCAGCTTGCCTAGTCCATGACCGCGTGCTCGGCCAGGGCCGCGCCGCGCCGGGGCGTGCGGATGACCAGCACCAGCGGAATGACCGCGAGCGTCAAATACAGCATCAAGCGAAAGTCGTTGATGTAAGCGATCATCGATGCCTGCCGGGTGATCAGCCCGTCAAGGGCCGCTGCGCCGCTCAATCGGCCGGGATCATAGGCCGAGGCGATGGCCGCGTTGTTCCACGCCGGATTGGCGTGGGTGATCCGCTCCACCAGCGCGGCGTGCGAGTTCGCGGTGCTGTGCACCAGGACTGCCTGCACCAGGGAAATGCCGATGCTGCTGCCGATGTTGCGCACCAGGCTGAATATCGCCGTCCCTTGTGCGCGCATATCCGGACTCAAGGTCGCGAAGGTCACCGTACTCAAGGGCACGAAGACGAATCCCAAGCCGATGCCCTGAATCACGCCGGGCCAGAGGATGTCGCCTTGCGACAGGTCCAGCGAATAGGCGGTCATTTGATATAGCGACACGGCAGTGATCGCAAATCCGCAGAACAAGATGAGACGCAGGTCGATTCTGCCGAGGATGCGGCCCGCGAGGAGCATCGACGCCATGGTGCCGATGCCGGACGGGGCGGTCACGAGGCCGGTTGTCGTCACCGGGTAGTCGAGCAGGTTCTCGATCATGGTGGGGATCAGTGCCCGCGTGGCGTACATCACCAGGCCGACGATGAAGATGAACAGGAGGCCGGTTGCATAATTGGAGTTCTTGAGCAGCCGATAATCCAAAAACGACCGGTCGGCGCGGGTGAGCGCGGTATGTGCAACGAAGTAGGTGAATGCGACGCCCATGGTGATCGCCTCGATCCAGGTCTCAGTCGAGGAAAACCAATCGTTCTGCTGACCGCGATCGAGCAGCATCTGCAATGCGCCGATCGCGACACTCAGCGTTGCGAATCCGAACAGGTCGAATTGCACGCGCCGCGCCGCCTTACGCGGGTGGATGAATTTCCAAATCCCGTAGGTGGTGACGATGCCGACGGGAATGTTGATGAAGAACACCCAGCGCCAGCTATAGCTGTCGGTGAGCCATCCGCCCAACGTGGGGCCGAGGATCGGGCCGACCATGACGCCCATCCCCCAGACCGCCATGGCCGAGCCCTGTTTTGCCGGTGGATTGATTTCCATCAGAACCAGCTGGGACATGGGCACCAGGGCCGCTCCGAACACGCCCTGCAGCAGGCGCGCCGCGACGATCTCGGCCAGACTATCGGCCATGCCGCAGAGCGCGGAAGCCGCGGTGAATCCGATCACCGAGGCGAGAAAGACTGGCTTCTGCCCGAAGCGATCGACCAGCCAGCCGGTGAGCGGAGTGGCGATGGCCGCGGCGACGATGTACGAGGTCAGTACCCAGGCAATTTGATCCTGGGACGCCGACATCGCACCTTGCATGTGCGGCAGGGCGACGTTGGCGATGGTGCCGTCGAGGGTTTGCATGATGGTTGCCGCCATGATGGACAGCGTGATCATGCGGCGCTCGATCGGCCGAAGCGCGCCGGAGTCCGTCATGCCTCCGTCTCGATCAGCTGCTGCAGCCTCTCGAGCAAGTCGGTGGCGAGCGCGAGCCTCTTGGGGTCCACATGCGCCAACAATTCCTTGCGCACCGCGGCCGCCTCGGTCTTGACCGCGGCATATAGCCGGCTGCCGGCTTCGGTGACCACCACGTGATTGATGCGTCGATCGGTCTTCGATGGCTGGCGTGACACGAAGCCCGCCTTTACCAGCCGATCCACCATTGCCACCATGGTGGCGCCTTCGACTCCCAGCCGGTCGGCGAGTTCGGACTGCGATAAAGGTGAGCGCGCTTTGGCGGCCACCGCGATGGTCATCCAGCTCGCCTGGCTCAGTCCCAGGCTCTTAAGGCGCCGGTCCACCGCCTGTCGCCAGGCGCGTGCGGTGCCGTGCAGGGCATCGGCAAAGCGTTCTTCGAGATCCGCCATTAAAGTGCACTCTAATAATTAGCACTCTAATTAATATACCACGGTCATCAGCACCGATCGACCACCGCGGTCGGTGCGCTGCCGTACACTGGCCGGCGGCGCGGTCTGCCGCGCGCACAAGCGGTAAAAGCGCGGTCACGATCCAAAGATGCTCGTCAAAAGCGCTGCGTGGTCGGCAGGTAATGATCCAGCAGCAGCGCCAGGAATAGCCACGCGAGGTAGGCGATGGAATAGCGAAACGTGCGCATCGCCACCGCGTCGCTCGCCGAGCCCTTGAGCTTGAGCGCATGCCGCAGGAATCCGGCATCGAGCAGCACGGCCGCGAAGAGGTAGATGAGGCCGCTCATGCGCATCAGAAACGGCAGCAACGTGACCAAGGTCAGTGCGATCGTGTAGCGCAGCACCGCCCGTTGAGTGAATGCGACGCCGTGGGTCACCGGCAGCATGGGAATGTCGACCTTGGCGTACTCGGCGCGCCGTGCGATCGCAAGCGCCCAGAAATGCGGCGGCGTCCACAAAAAAATGATCAGGAACAGCAGCAACGCCTGTGGCTCGATGTGTCCGGTAATGGCCGTCCAGCCGAGTATCGGGGGCGCTGCGCCCGCGGCGCCGCCGATCACGATGTTCTGCGGTGTCGCCCGCTTGAGCCATACGGTGTAGATCACCGCATAGCCGAACAACGAGGCAAATGTCAGGACGGCCGTGAGCACGTTCACTTCGCGGATAAGCAGCAGCATGGAAGCAATGCAAAGAGTCACCGCAAAGCAGAGCGCCTGCATCGGTTTAAGATGCCCCGCCGGCAAGGGTCGAGCTTGCGTGCGCCTCATGCGGGCATCGATGCCGCGATCCAGCACATGATTGATCGCGGCGGCGCCGGCGGCGGCGAGTGCGATGCCGAGGTTCGCAAACAGGAGCGTATCGAGCCGGGGCAGTCCCGGAGCAGCCAACAGCGAACCGACCAGCGATGTCAGGACGATGAGCGACACGACTCGCGGCTTGGTGAGTTCCCAATAATCGTGCCAAGTGGCCGCGACGCTCGCCGTCCGCACTTCGGTGTGGTTCATGCGGGCGCTCGCAGGGCGCGGTTCAAACCGACCGTGGCCATGAGCAGGACTGCGGCGCCCGCGCTGTGCGCAGTTCCAAGCCATAATGGGAACCCCTTCAGCACCATCGCAATGCCGAAGGTCAACTGCGTCGCCAGCGCCAGGAGCACGAGGCCGGCGGCGCGCTGCGCATATGGTTTGCGCAACCGCAGCGCCGAGAGCGCCGCGCCCAGCAGCACGACAGTGACGATGAGCGCAGCGAAACGATGGGTGAATTGAATCGCCGTGCGCGCCGGAGCATCCAGCACCCCGCCCTCATAGCTGCGTCGCGAAGCGCCCTGGAATTCGAAGGCTGCGCGGTAGTCCGCCGCCGGCCACCACTGCGCCTGGCAGGTGGGAAAGTCCGGGCAGCCGAGCGCCGCATAGTTGCTGCTGGTCCAGCCGCCGAGTGCAATCTGTACCGCGAGCGCGATCAGACCGATCAAGGCCGATAGCCTCGCCGGTGCCACGGTGTCGTCGGCGCCGATCGGCGTCGGCGGCGACCGCTTAATGCGCGCAGGCAGCGCCAGCACCAACCACAGCAGCAGTGACAGGGTGGTGAAACCCAGCAGCAGATGCAGAGTGACCACGAGCGGTTTGAGCTGCCACGTCACGGTGAACATCCCCAGCACAGCTTGCGCCAGCACGATCGCGAGCAGGCTGGTCACGTAGCGCAGAGGCAGCAGGCGTTCGCGCCGTCGGTAGCCGCCGATGCAAACCAGCGACAGGATCAGGAGCCCGAGTGTGCCGGCCGCGTAGCGATGCAGCATCTCGAGCCACGCTTTGCCGACCTCGAGCGGCCGTCCGGCCATGGGCGAGGAGAGAACACGCGCGTCGGCCGCCGCGCCGGAGGGCGTCAGATGACCGTAGCAGCCCGGCCAATCCGGGCAGCCGAGTCCAGCGCTGCTCAGTCTAACGTATGCACCCAGCAAGACCACGCACAGGCATAAGAGCAGAGCGGCGCTGACCAGCGCGCGAATGAGAGCCGGAACCGTGCTGATATTGTTGCTGGATGCGTGCATATGCCGCGGCCTGTGCGTTCAATGCGCAGCGTGATGCGAACGGTCCGCCGCTAGATCGGAGCTAGACGCTGGGGAAATCGCGGTTTGCGTGCTCATGATGGTCGTCGGTTCGTGATCATGCGTCGTCGCCCGGTGCGGCACATTGTAGGGCTTTGAGAAAGCAGGGCAAGTGATTCTCCGCCGCGCGTGCAATGCGCGCAGCGAGATCGCCTCCGTCGACTCGCGCCGGCGGGAACAAAATATCCGTCGATGCAGGAGACCCCCTTGAATGATTGAAATGATTGGACTAGCCTCGCACACGGGACGCGGCGGGAGTGGGCTGTAAGAATTAATTAGCAAAGCCACCCTTTCGCCGCATGGCTGAATTTCGTCGCTTCAGACGATACCGGACGGAGAGCACTGGTCAAGCGGCATGGCGCAGGTGTTTCGACCCCAGCAGATTTTCGTGCTGAAGTTCGGCGCGTGTGTGATCGTTATTGTCTTAATTGCCGGCATTTTCATCTGGCGCACCCTCATCGCCGAGTCCCCGCCCATCGATGCACCGGTCGCTCAGCTTCCCCCTTTCAGCCACAAGCATCACGTGAGCGACGTCGGGTTGGATTGCCGCTTCTGCCATGCATCGGTGGAAACCGCCGCCTTTGCGGGGTTACCGCCGACCTCGACCTGCATGACCTGCCATTCGCAATTGTTCAAGGGGCAACCGATCCTCGCCCCCGTCGCCGCGAGTCTTCGCGAAGATCGCCCGCTGCATTGGATCCGCGTGCACCGACTGCCCGACTTCGTCTACTTTCACCACGATATTCACATCTCCAAGGGTATCGGTTGCTCGACCTGTCACGGGCGCGTGGATCAGATGCCGCTCCTGTGGCGCACCCAGTCCCTGGAGATGTCGTGGTGCCTGGATTGCCACCGCGCTCCGGAGAAGTACCTGCGTCCGCGCGGCCGGGTGTTCGACATGACCTGGCAGCCGCCGCCCGATCAGCTCGAACAGGGCCGCCTGCTGTTGGCGGCCTATCAGATCGATCCGCGCCGCCTGGCCGATTGCTCGAACTGCCATCGCTAAATATGTCATCGCAAGATAACCATTATGCCGCCCATTGACATGCGTGAGCCTGCGTTAGACCAACAGACGATCGACGGGCCGGCGCCGCTGTGGCGCGGTCTGGACGAGCTGCGCGAGCGCTCCGCATCGGGCGGCAGCGATCCCCGCGAGCGCTCCTCGGCCCCGCCGGACCTCGCCACCCTCGATCGACGCCAATTCCTGCGCCTCACGGCCGCCTCGTTGTCCCTGGCCGGAGCCGGCGCCTGCAGCCGCGCGCCACAACAGCTCATCGTTCCCTATGTGCACGCGCCGCCGCAGTTGGTGGCCGGCGACCCGCTGTATTTTGCGACCGCCGTCAATCTGTGCGGCGCCGCCGCCCAGGGGCTCTTGGTGAAGAGCAATTACGGCCGGCCGACCAAGATCGAAGGCAATCCCTCCCACCCAGGCAGTCTCGGTGCGACCGACATTTTCGCCCAGGCCGCGGTGCTCGATCTGTGGGACCCGGACCGCGCTCAAGCGGTTCTGCATCAAGGTCAGGTGAGCACCTGGGACGGGTTTGTCGAAGCGCTGAGTGCACGGATCCGCCGCCTGTCCGGTGCCGGCCCCGGACTGCGTATCCTGACCGAAAGCGTTACTTCGCCGACGCTCGTCGGCCAGCTGCGCGCGCTGCTCGAGCGCTTCCCCGATGCACGCTGGCACCAGTATCAACCGATCAATCGCGACAATGCCTATGAGGGCAGCCGCCTCGCTTTCGGCGAAGCCCTCGAAGCGCGATATCACTTCAACCAGGCGCGGGTTGTCCTGAGCCTGGACAGCGATTTTCTCGCCGCCCCTGGTGTGCGTTACGCGCGCGATTTCGTCGGTGCACGCCGCACCGGCGATGCCGAGCCGGGTCCCGGCCGGCTCTACGTCGTCGAATGCACGCCCACGCTCACCGGAAGTTTTGCCGATCATCGATACGCCGCACGATTTGACCAGATCGAGTGGATCGCCCGCGCCTTGGCGCAGGCTATCGGCCTGCCTGCCACCGGCACGCTCGATGCGGCGGTGCTGCCGAGCGGCGCCCTGGCGGCGTGGGCGCGCGACCTCAAGGCGCACGCGGGACACGCCCTGGTGGTCGTCGGCGATGCCCAGCCGCCCATCGTCCACGCATTGGCCCACGCCATCAACGAGGCGCTCGGCAATGTCGGCCGCACGGTGAGCTACAGCGCACCGCTCCTCGCCCTGTCGGAGTCCCAAGGCGAGTCGCTGCGCCTGCTGACCGACGACATGGCGGCCGGGAAGGTCGACACGCTCATCATGCTCGGCGGCAATCCGGTGTACAACGCGCCGGCCGATCGGCTTTTCGGCGAGCGCCTGGCAAAGGTGGGCTTTCGCGTCCATCTGAGTCTTTACGATGACGAGACTTCGGTGCTTTGCGACTGGCACATCCCGGCGGCGCATTTTCTCGAGAGCTGGTCCGATACCCGTGCCTTCGACGGCACGGTCGCCATCCAGCAACCCTTGATCGCACCGCTCTACGGTGGCAAATCGGCGCACGAGCTGTTGGCGCTCTTGATGGGTCAAACGGCGTCGAACGACTTTCAGGCGGTGCGCGATTTTTGGACCAAAGGCCGCCCGCAAGCGGACGCCGAGGCAGTCTGGGAGCAGGCACTGCACCGCGGCGCGTTCGAGGGTTCGCAGCTGCCTGCGCGCCCCGCCTCGATCCGCTCGGATTTTTTGCGCGCGCCAGCGCCGGTTGCCGACAATACCGAGCTCGATCTGATCTTCGCCCCCGACCCGACGGTGTGGGACGGGCGCTTTGCCAACAATGCCTGGCTGCAGGAGTTGCCGAAGCCCCTCACCAAACTGACCTGGGACAACGCCGCCCTGGTGAGTCCGCAGCTCGCGCAACGGCTCGGGCTCGCCAACGAAGACCAGGTTGAATTGCGATATCGCGGTGCCGTGGTGCTCGCGCCGGTGTGGGTGGTGCCTGGTCAGGCCGATGCAACGGTCACCGTATCCCTGGGCTATGGACGCAGCCGGGCCGGGAAGATCGGCAACGGCGCCGGTTTCAATGCCTATGTGCTGCGCCGCTCGGACGAGCCCTGGCGCGGACGTGGTCTGCAACTGCGCAAGACCGGCGCGAAAGCGCCTCTGGCGACCACCCAGCAGCATTTTTCGATGGAGGGCCGCCGGCCGATCCGGGTGACGACGGTGGAGGAATTCCGTCGCGATCCCGCGCTCGTGGCGGCCGACGCGCATCGAGCCCGGCCCAGCATGTACGAACCGGTGCGCGATGAGGGTTATGCGTGGGCGATGAACATCAATTTGGACGCGTGCACCGGCTGCAGCGCCTGCACGATCGCCTGCCAGGCCGAAAACAACATACCGGTCGTCGGTAAATCCGAAGTGCGCCGCGGTCGCGAAATGCACTGGATCCGCGTCGACCGGTATTACGAGGGCGCGGCCGAGCAGCCTCGCACCTACTTCCAGCCGGTGCCCTGCATGCACTGCGAGGACGCGCCCTGCGAGGTTGTTTGTCCGGTCGAAGCGACGGTCCATGATTCCGAGGGTCTGAACCTGCAGGTGTACAACCGCTGTATCGGTACTCGATTTTGTTCGAACAACTGTCCCTACAAGGTGCGCCGCTTCAACTTTCTGCAATACGCGGACGAGGACACGGAGAGCCTCAAGGCACAGCGCAATCCGGAGGTCACGGTGCGCACGCGCGGCGTGATGGAAAAGTGCACCTACTGCGTGCAGCGCATCACCAACGCACGAATTGAAGCCGAGAAGGGCAATCGGCGGCTGGCGGACGGGGATGTCGTCACGGCGTGCCAGGCGGCCTGCCCGACCGAGGCGATTGTGTTTGGCGATCTGAATGATCCACGCAGTCAAGTCAACCGCGCCAAGGCCTCTCCACTCAACTATGCCTTGCTGGGCGAACTCAACACCCGGCCGCGCACCACTTACCTCGCCAAATTGACCAATCCGAATCCCGAGCTGTCGGGCGTCCCGGCGGCCAATCCCAAGGAGGACAGCTGATGAGCATCCTCGGCGCGCACACCTACGGCTCGATATCGCAAAAGATCAGCGGCATCGTGCTCACTGCGGGTGCGGCACGCTGGTGGTTGATCTCCTTTGCCGCCTGCTCGCTGCTCACGTTGGTGTTCCTTGGCGCGATCGGCTACTTGTTCTACAAGGGTGTCGGAATCTGGGGATTGAATGTTCCGGTGGTATGGGCATTCGACATCACCAACTACGTCTGGTGGATTGCCATTGCCATGTCGGGGACTTTCATTTCGGCGGTGCTGCATCTGACGCGCCAGCCGTGGGGCGCCTCGATCAGCCGCTTTGCCGAGGCCATGACGGTGTTCGCCCTGGCGATCGCCGGACTGTTTCCGATCCTGCACCTGGGCCGCCCCTGGTTCTTCTACTGGCTGATGCCCTATCCGAACGTGATGTCCCTGTGGCCCCAATGGCGCAGCCCGCTGGTTTGGGATTTCTTCGCGATCCTGGCCTATCTGCTGCTGTCGCTGATGTTTTGGTACCTGGGGCTGATTCCGGACTTCGCCACCCTGCGAGACAGGGCACGCACGCGCGGCACGCAAATCGCCTACGGGCTTCTGGCGCTGGGCTGGCGCGGCGAGGCGCGCCATTGGCAGCGGCGCCAAAGCGCGCAGCTCCTGCTCGCTGGCCTTGCCGTGCCGCTGGTGGTTTCCGTGCACAGCGTGGTGGGTCTGGACTTTGCCGCCGGCAATACGCCGGGCTGGCACTCGACGATATTTCCGCCGTTCTTCGTCGCCGGCGCGATGTTTTCCGGCTTCGCCATGGCGATGACAATCATGGTGCTGCTGCGGCGCGCGTTCGATCTGGGCGACTACATCACCGAGCGGCACCTCGACAATCTGGCCAAGCTGATCCTGGCGATGGGCCTGGTGCTCGCCTACAGCTATGTCATGGAGCTGTTCATGGCCTGGTACAGCGCCGATCGCTACGAGATCTACACCGCCCTCAACCGCATGCGCGGGCCGTATGCACCGGTGTATTGGTGCCTGATCTTTTGCGTCGTCGTGGCACCGCAGGCCTTGTGGTCGCGGCGCATG
>Ga0209890_10000931_pt1 | contig 13514 bp, 14 predicted proteins | sample OrgsoiDNA2013049_FD_185799 | JGI IMG/M metagenome (GOLD analysis project Ga0209890, IMG submission 185799) | Permafrost soil microbial communities from the Arctic, to analyse light accelerated degradation of dissolved organic matter (DOM) -... | ecosystem: Environmental > Terrestrial > Soil >...
CGCGCGGTCGAGCTGCGCGTCCACGAAGCTCGCGCCGTGCATCGCGCCAGAGGCCTTGCGACGCTCGACGCCGTGCAGGCCCGCGGCGGGCAACCGCAACGGTGCAAACAGCGCATCGAGGTACTCGATGCTTCGGCCGCTCACCAGTGCGACGGCGCCGCCCAGGCGTTCCGCCACGTCGCCCAGCAATGTTTTGAGGCCGGGGTCCGCGAAGGTCTCCTGAGGCGAGTCGGTCAACTCGATCAGAGTTCCGTCGACGTCCAGGAACAAACACCATTCGAGTGACGGCAACGGAAGTGTTGGGGTCATTCGCGAGAGCTTACAGGATGGCCGTCACCGTGGCTGGCGAGCGTCACTTGCCGTGTAACTTTTACACGCTGATCCTCGCGGAAAGATCGCGACTGGGCCGCCGAATTTCGGTATTTTGTGAGAGATGTTTCGCTCAGTTTTGCTCCGCTTCGTGCTGCCGGTGGCATTTGCATCCTGCGTCGTCGCGTATTTTGGTCTGCCCTATATCGAGCGTCTGCTGGCGGAGTGGTTTCGCTCGGACGTCGAGCTGCGCGCGCAGCTGGTGATGCATTCGATGGAAGAACCGATTACGGATCTCGTCGAAAAAGGCAATGATTTGCGCCTGCGCGCCTATCTCGCCAAGATAACCGCGGACGAGCGGTTGCTCGCAATCCTGGTGTGCCGCCCCAACGGATCGACGATATTCAAATCCGAACGCGCGCCGGCCACTATCTCCTGCGATGCGACCGACGGCGCCAATCCCGGCCCCTCGCACATCGTGCAATTGCCTTCCGGGTCGGTGCAGGTGTCGCGTTTCGACTTCAATGCCGCAACGCCCGTGCCGTTTCGCGTACTGATGCTGCACGATTTGAGTTTCGTGGACCGCCGGCAGAGAACGGCGCGGGATTTCGTGCTGGTGTTCGTCGCGATATCGGTGTTGCTGCTGGCGCTCCTGATCGTGCTCGTGGCTTGGCTGCAGCTGCGCCGCTGGGCCGAAGTGTTGATTGGCGACATCCGGGGCAAGCGATTTCTCGACGATGCCAAGTCGCCGCCCTCATCCATGCCGATACTGTCCCAGGTGCGCGAGGTGTTGGCCGAGGCCGAGGCGAAACAGCGGCTGGAAATCGACTTTCGCGAGAACTGGACACCCCAGGCGCTGCGCCAGGTGGTACGCGATCACCTGCATTCCGCGCAGGTCATCATCGTGTCGAATCGCGAGCCCTACATCCATAATTTCGATGCCGACAAGAAACCCGTCGTGCAGGTTCCCGCGAGCGGCATGGTGACGGCGCTCGAACCCATCATGCGTGCCTGTTCGGGCGTGTGGGTGGCGCACGGCGCCGGCACCGCAGATCGCGAAACCGTGGATCGGTATGATCAAATCCGCGTTCCTCCCGACGATCCTTCATATACCTTGCGCCGAGTGTGGCTGACCGAGGAGCAGGAACAGGGCTACTACTACGGCTTTTGCAATGAGGGTCTGTGGGCGCTGTGCCACCTGGCCTATGTCAGGCCGGCATTTCGCGCCAGCGATTGGCACTCCTACGAGGAAGTGAACGCAAAGTTCGCCGAGGTGGTGGCGGCGGAATCCAGCACCGACAGCCCCGTGATCCTTATCCAGGATTTCCATTTCGCGCTGTTGCCGCAATTCATCCGCAAGAAAATCCCGAAGGCGACGATCGTGCTGTTCTGGCATATACCGTGGCCCAACGCCGAGACTTTCGGGGTGTGTCCGTGGAAGCGCGAGCTGTTGATGGACATGCTGTCGGCCGACATCTTGGGGTTTCACACCCGTTACCACTGTCAGAATTTCCTGGACTCGGTGGACCGCTTCGTCGAGTGCCAAATCGATCACGAGCACATGACCGTGACCCTGCAGGGCCATGTGTGCCGCGTCGCTCCGTATCCGATTTCGATCGAGTGGCCGCCGCGCTGGCTGCGGCGTCTACCCGACGTCGCCGCCTGCCGGGCGACGGTGCATGAGCGGCATCGCATCGGCGCCGACGTCATCATCGGCTTGGGCGTGGAGCGCTGGGACTTCACCAAGGGAATCATCGAACGCTTCCAGGCGCTCGAGGCGCTGCTCGACAAGAATCCGCGGCACCGGGGGCGAATCTGCTTGTTGCAGGTGGCCGCGCCCTCGCGCGGTCAATTGCCGGCATACAAGGCGCTGCAGCAGCACACCTACAGCGAAGTGGAGCGGATCAACGCCAAGTTCGCGGAAGGCGAATGGCGCCCCATCGTGTTGATCGACGAACATCAAGAGCCGCTGCGCATCTTCGAGCTGTACCGAGCAGCCGATTTTTGCCTGGTCAACAGCCTGCATGACGGCATGAATCTGGTGGCGAAGGAGTTCGTGGCGGCGCGCGACGACGAAGACGGCATCCTGATCTTAAGCACCTTCGCGGGCGCCTCCCGCGAATTGGCCGAAGCGGTGCTGATCAACCCATTCGACGTGACTGAAACCGCGGAAGCCATCGAGATCGCGATGCGGATGGGCCGCGACGAACGGCGCAATCGCATGAGCTTGATGCGCCGCACGGTCAAAGAGAACAATGTGTATCGATGGGCCGGGCGCATGTTGATGGACGCGGCACGAATACGGCAGCGGCAAAGTCTGCCGTCGCCGCCGCGCCGCGGATCGCTAGCGAATCGCTAGCGAAGCGCCCGCGTGGCGGCCGCGAATGCGCAGAGCCGCTCCGCCGCGATCTTGAGCGTGGCATCGTTTTTTGCGATGCAGAGCCGCAGCAGCGTCATCGCCGGCGGCGCCGCGTAGAAGGGCGACAGCGGAATCGTCGCGATTTTCGCTTCGCGAATCAGCCGGTCGGCGAAATCCATGTCGGTGTCGCTGCTGAGCGCTCCATAGTCGACCAGCTGAAAATAAGTGCCGGCGGCCGCTACGGGCTCGAAGCCCGAGCCGCGCAGAAGTCCCGCAAGTAAATCGCGCTTGGCTTGAAAAAACGCCGATAGCCCGGCCCACGCATCGGGGTGCTCGCCAAGATAGCGCGCAATGGCGTATTGCAGGGGCGAGACGATGCTGAATGTATTGAACTGGTGCACCTTGCGCAGCTCTTGGGTCAGCGGCGGCGGTGCCACGCAATACCCGACTCGCCATCCGGTCGCGTGCAGCGTCTTGCCGAACGAAAATACCGCGAAACTGCGCTCCCGCAATTCCGGATGCGCGAGCACCGACGCGTGGCGCCGGCCATCGTAGAGCACATGCTCGTACACCTCGTCGGCGAGCAGCGTAATCGGCCGATCGCGGATGACGGCGGCGAGCGCATCCAAGTCATCGCGGTCCGCCACCGTGCAGCTCGGGTTCTGCGGGCTATTGACGATGATCAATCGGGTGCGATCGCTCAAAGCGCGCCGCACACGGTCCCAATCGAAGCGAAACGCGGGCGGCGCCAGCGCGATGCGAATGCAGCGCCCGCCCGCCAGCCGCACCGCGGGCTCGTAGGCGTCATAGGCGGGATCGAAGATGACGGCTTCATCTCCGGGACCCACCACCGCTTGGATTGCATCGTACAGCGCTTCGGTGCCGCCGCAGGTCACGGTGATCTCGGCGAGAGGGTCGAAGTAGCGGCCGTAGCTCGTTTGCAGTTTTGCGGAAATCCGTTCGCGCAGCTCGACAACGCCTTCCATGGGCGCGTACTGATTGCGCCCCTCGCCGATCACATCCACCAGTGACGCCGCCAATCGCGGGTCGATCGGGTAGTCCGGAAATCCCTGACCGATGTTCAGAGCGCCTTCTTCGAGTGCGCGGCGCGACATCACGGTGAAGATCGTGGTGCCGACGTCGGGCAATTTGCTGTCGAAGCGCACCTAAGCGTCCAGAGCTTGCAGCCCGCCGGCGAGCGAGCGCACGGCAAGCCCAAGTTTGCGCAGCTCGCGCGCCGCCGCCAGGCTGCGCTTGCCCGAGGCGCACACCAACAAGAATTCCCGCCCCGGAGCGAGCAGGCTGGGGTCCGCCAGCAGCACGGGCATGGCGATGTGCCGCGCGGCGGTCGGGCGCAGCGCAAATTCCTCCTGGGTGCGGATGTCGATCACCTCCAGCCCACGCTGCGCGGCGTCGGCCAGCGAGCGCAGCGCGATCTCGATCTTAGGGTCTTCGCCCGCGATGTCGCGAATATGCGCACAACCGGGGGCACGACACTCGGCGCGGCGCGGTGCCTTGATTTTGAGGCTCGAGAAATTCGTGAAATCCAACAGCAACAATTCGCCTGCGAGTTGACCGGATAAACCTAGCAGGATCTTGAGCGTCATCAGCGCCTGCAGCGTGCCGACGGCGCCGGGTACCGGGCCCAAGACTCCCGCTTCGGCACAGTTGCCCACCACGCCGTCGGCAACGGCGTCGGGCCAGAGACAGCGCAGGCAGGCGTGGCTCGTCTCCGGTTTGTAGACCTGCACCTGGCCCTCGTATTGGTACACGCTGGCAAAGACCGCGGGTCGGTGCGCGAGCACGGCGGCGTCGTTGATCAGGTACTTGGTGCGAAAATTGTCACTGCAATCGACCACGAGGTCGTAGCCGCGGACCCGGGCGAGAGCGTTGTTTGCGTCGAGCCGCTCGGCGTGCACTTCGACCTGTACGGTGGGGTTGATGCGTTTGACCGCGGCCAATGCCAGTTCGACTTTCAATTTGCCGACATCCCTTAAGGCGAAAATCGGTTGACGATGCAAATTGCTGGCGTCCAGGGTGTCGGCGTCGACCAGCCCTAAGCAGCCGACCCCGGCGCCGGCCAGGTATTGGAGCACCGGGCTGCCGAGGCCTCCGGCACCGACGATGAGGACCCGGGCGCGCGCCAGCGCTGCCTGGCCCTGCGCGCCGATCTCCTTGAGCAACGTTTGCCGTGAATAGTCGGGCTGCATCGCGCCCTACTTATGGATGGTCAGTACAGCGGCCTCGTCATGATCACGGCCGTGGTCGTGCGCGTGATCAGGCGCCGCCGCGCAGCGCTCGCAGTTCACCCAGCCCGAATCGCCGCTTCGATAATGCTCTTTCTTCCAGATCGGCACGCGATGTTTCACTTCGTCGATAATGAAACGACAGGCATCGAACGCTTCGCCGCGATGCGCTGAACTCACGCCGACCCACACGGCCATGTCGCGGAGCGCCAGCGTGCCGACGCGATGGATGCAGAGCGCGTGCTTCACCGGGAAACGCCGTAAGGCTTCAGCGACGATGCGCTCGCCTTCCTTCACTGCGAGTTCCTGGAATGCTTCGTATTCCAAACGAGTGACCTCTTGTCCTTCGTTATGGTCCCGCACCCAACCCTCGAAGCTGACGTAGCCGCCGGCACCCAAATCGAGCAGCTCGCCCCGCGCCCGGGTTGTGTCGATGGCAGTTTGCGTAAAGCGAAAACGCATCAGCCGCCTGCCACCGGGGGTATGAAGACAACGGCATCGCCCGCGGCGAGCGGGCGGGACCACTCGCTGAACTCGCTGTTGACCGCCACCTTCAGTTGTTCGCGCGACAGCGTGAATCCATATCGGGCGACCAATTCGCAGTATAGGTCGGCCGGCGTGGCGGCAGAGGTATCGAGCGTCTCCTCGGACCGGCCGGCCTGCTCGCGCATCAAGGCGTAATATTGGATTTTCAATTGCATGGCGCTAATTCAAGAAGCGGCATCCAGGGCTGCCAACGCCTGGGCATATTCCTCGGGCGTATTGATATTGTCGAGCGCGTGTGGGTCCCTGGGCTCGAGCAGGTGCGTCGCGTGACGAATGAGGAATTTTCGGGGGCAATGGCCACCGCCGGCCTGGTAAGCAGCGAGCGCCGCGGCGGCTGTCGGCTCCCAAATGGCGCACAAGGGTTCCGGCAAGCCATCGTGGGCGCTGCGATACGCCGTGGCCAAGCTGGCCGGGTCGCGTTCACGCATGAGCTGCGAGAGCACGGCATCGGACAAAAAAGGCAGATCGCATGCCAGCACCAGCCAGGCAACCTGCGGGTAAGCGGCGAGCGCCGAGCGGACACCGACAGTCGGACCCTCCCCCGCGACGGAATCCACGATCATGGGGCGCTGCGCGCGGGCCGGGTCGGCGGTTTGGTTGGCGCGAACGGACACAAACACACAAGCCACGTGCCGACTCGCCAGCTCGAAGGCCCGCTCCAGCTGGCTCTTGCCGCGGTACTGGAGCGCCGCCTTGTCCCGATGCATTCGCGAACTCGAGCCGCCGGCGAGAATCAAGCCGTTTACGGGTGCGGGACTCACGGCGCCGTCTCGATAGCGTAGCTGCTTTTGCCGCCGTCTTTGGAGATCAATCGCAAATCGCCGATGACGATGTCATGGGACAGCGCCTTACACATGTCGTAAACGGTCAACGCGGCGATGCTCGCGCCGGTGAGTGCCTCCATTTCAACGCCGGTCTTGTGATGCACGCTCACGGTGCAGCGGATGACCGCCGTATCGCCGTCGAGATCTATGGCAATGCGGCAGTTCTCGAGGCCGAGCGGGTGACAGAAGGGAATCAATTCGTGGGTGCGCTTTGCGCCCATCACTCCGGCCACGATCGCCGTGTCGAAAACCGGGCCTTTGGGCGAGCGCAAGCCACCGGCGCGCAGTGCCGCGGCGACCGCCGGCGGGAACCGCACTCGCGCCTCCGCGGTTGCCATTCGTTTGGTCGGCGTCTTGTCGCTGACATCGACCATGGTCGGGTGCCGGTCAGCATCGAGATGGGTGAGAGTCATGGAAATCAACCGCCGATGTAATTCATCTCGATTTTCTCAGCCGGAGGATCGGTACGCCGCAATTCCTCGCGCAGCTCGCTGTAGCGATCGGTGCGGCCGTTCCACACACCGCGCATCAATTGCACCATTTCCGCATCGTTCGCACCGGCGCGCAGCGGCGCGCGCAGATCGAGGCCGTGGGTCGCGAACAGGCAAGTATAGAATTTCCCCTCCGAGGACAGACGCGCACGGCTGCAGGCGCCGCAAAACGGCTGCGACACGGATGAAATGAATCCGACTTCGCCGGCGCCGTCCTCAAAACGCCATCGTTGCGCCACTTCGCCTCGGTAGTTCTGCCCGATTGGGCGCATCGGCCATCGCGCCTGGATGCGCGCGGCGAGCTCGCGCGACGGCACCACCAGCTCAGGCCGCCATTTGTTGCGATTTCCGACGTCCATGAATTCGATGAATCGCACGATCACGGGCGAACCGCGGAAGCGTTCGACGAGATCGAGCGCGGTGTGGTCGTTCAATCCGCGCTCGATGACGGCGTTGATCTTGACCGGAGTCAGGCCGGCGCTGATGGCGGCCTCTATGCCGCTCAAGACTTGATCGAGAGCGGCGAATCCGCCGCTCATGCGCGCGAACACGTCCTTGTCCAAGGTATCGAGGCTCACGGTCACGCGGCGGAGACCGTTGGCATGCAGATCCACGGCGTGGTGCCCCAGCAAAACCCCGTTGGTGGTCAGCGCGATGTCGTCGATACCAGGGATATCGGTGAGATCGCCGACCAAATCCGCAAGATTCGTGCGCAGCAGCGGTTCGCCGCCGGTGAGACGCAATTTTCGCACGCCCAAGCTCGCGAACAGCCGTGCGAGACGCACGATCTCCTCGAACGACAATCGCTCCTGCGATTTCAAGAATCGATAGTGCTCATGAAATTGCTCTTTCGGCATGCAGTAAGGGCAGCGAAAGTTGCATCGGTCCATGACCGAGATGCGCAAATCGTGCAGCGGGCGGCCGAGGCGATCGAGCGGGTTTTGCGGTCCCCGAATGTGGTGCACGGTGGAACTCATGGTGATTTCAGGTTACCAGCGGTACATCGTGGTGACGAAGCCTTTCGGGTAGGTATTGGGCCCCGGAGGCAGTTCGACAAAGCCGTCGGTGCCGGTCAGGCTCAGGAAATCCCCGGATCCATTGGGCCGCCGTGGATTGGCCCAGGGGCGGCCCCAATCGTCGTGTTCGATGGCCACCGGCAAGAAATATGTGAGCGCATGTTGGAAGGTGACGGGCGCCGCCAGCGCCAGACGTTCTGGCGGGGCGCGCTTGGTGCCCATGGCTTCGGCTATGGCTGGAATGACATAACGGATCAGGCAGACCAGAGTCGAGACCGGATTACCGGGCAGCCCGAATACCGCCTGACCCTGGGGCCCGATACCGAACCACATGGGCCTGCCGGGCCGCTGCGCGATCTTGTGAAACACTTGCTGAATCCCAAGCTGCTGCAGCACTTTGGGAACCAAATCGAACTTGCCCATCGAGACACCGCCGCTCAACACCACGACCTCGTGCGTAGTCAGATGTAGGGCCAGTCGCTCGCGCATCAAGTATTCGTCGTCCGGCACGTGATCGTCGCCGACACGGCCGAAGCCGCGGGTGCGCAAGGTGGCCGCGACGGCGTAGGCGTTGGAGCGGCGCACCTGGTAATCCGCGATCGGATCGCCCGGTTCGATCAACTCGTCGCCGGTCGAGACGATCATGACGGCCGGCTGACTGCTCACGCGCACCCGCGCCATGCCGGCCGATGCGGCAACCGCGATTTCCGGCGCGCGCAACAAGGTGCCTGCTTGCAGCAGAAGCGTGCCTTGACGGCTGTCGTTACCTCGCCGATCCACGTTGTGATAGGGCGAATTCACCACCGACGCATTCAGCGATGCGAACCCGCCGGCGACCTCGAGTTGCTCGACCGGAATGACGCAATCGCTGCCCAGCGGTAAAATCGCGCCGGTCATCACCTCGATTGCGTCGTCACCCCGGACGAGCTTCAGCTGCGGTGCGCCGGCCGCCTGAACACCTTGAATGCGGAACCGCTTGACGCCCCGCCGCAATGCCTCGCTGTCGACCGCCATTCCATCCATCGCGACGCGATCGAAGGGCGGTTGATCACGCTCCGCATAGATATTCTCCCGCAACGTGCCGCCTACGCACTGCGTCAACGGCAGCGATTCGATCGGCAAACACGTCAGCCGAGAGTAGATGGCCTCTTCGGCCAGACGCGGGGTAAAGAGCGTTCCAGCCTGCATTTAAAGGTTGCGGCGGAATTGCTCCGCCGCACTCCAATTCATGACTTCTGCTGCTTTGCCTTGAAGATCTTCAATTGTTCATTGAAGCGGCCAACGACCGCCTGCAGCTCATCAACGGCGGCGTTGTTCTTCTGAACTAAAATCTTTTGCTGCTCATCCGCCTTTTTCTTTTCGTCGGGCGTCAGCTTCTTGGGATCCTTCGGGGTCGCGGCATCCATCTCGAGCTTCAGGCAGTCGAGGTACGAGTTCATCTCGCCGTTGTAGCGGTCGAAGTCATGCTTCGCAGCGATCATTTGATCCTTGGTCGCGGTATTCCCGTCGGGGGGCGCGTCCGGGGATCGCGGATAAGTGCAAGTCGCCTGTGCGTGTGCGGCGGCGCCGATTGCGAAAAGCAGGGTGAGCGGTATCCAAGCCTTCATCGGGAATCCTCGTTTTCGAATGAGTTATCAGGGCCTTAGATCTTACGGCCAAGGACGAGGGGCCGCCAGCGTTCAGCGGGGGACCGGTAAGTCGCTGATTTTGTGCCTATATTGGAGCGAGCGGCTGGTGTTTGGTTCCCGTGAGGATAGCTTGTGCGGCGATTAGCGATATAGAGTGGGGACGGATTACGGCCCTCCGTGTCGAAATGAGCACGCGCCGTTCGACTATTGAACGGCGAATCCCGCCAGTACAAATAAGGGGCTCGAAATGCACTACCTATTGCTTATCTACTCCAACGAAAAGGAGATAGCGGCGATGAACCCATCCGCTCTCGGGTCAATGACGGCGGAATACATGGAATTTACCAAGGGAATCGTTCAGGCCGGACAGTTCAAGGCGGGCGACCGGCTCAAGCCAACCTCCGCCGCGACCACCGTGAGGGTACGCAACGGCCAGGTGGCGGCGACCGATGGTCCATTTGCCGAGACTCGGGAGCAATTGGGCGGGTACTACCTCGTCGATGCAAAGAACCTGGACGAAGCCATCGCGATCGCGGCCCGCATTCCCGGTGCCCGATGGGGCAGCATTGAAGTGCGGCCGATCTGGCCGCCGCAGACTTAGAGGCTGGTTCACGCGCGCATCCGCCGGGTATGAACGCAAGCATCCGCGATCAGGCATTTGAAGAGATTTTTCGTCGAGAGGCGGGTCGTGTTCTCGCAACATTGATCCGTCTGCTCGGCGATTTCGACTCAGCCGAAGAGGCGCGGCAGGAAGCGTTCATCGCCGCTGTGGAGCAATGGCCGGCGCAGGGCATGCCGGCAAATCCGGGTGCCTGGCTGATCAAGACCGGCCGCAACAAAGCGATTGACCGCATCCGCCGCGATGCCGTGTTCCGGACCAAGGTTCAGGGCCGCGAGACCGCCAGCGTCGAGGCCGACGCGGCTGCCGTCGTCGAGGAAGTGGGCGACACCGCCTTCGGGGATGACCGCCTGCGTCTCATCTTTACGTGCTGCCATCCCGCGCTCAGCGGCGAGGCGCATATCGCATTGACACTCCGTGAAGTGTGCGGACTGACGACGCAGGCTGTGGCCCGCGCATTTCTGGTGAGTGAGGAAACCATGGCGCAGCGCCTGGTGCGCGCAAAGAAAAAAATCCGCGACGCCGGAATTCCATATGAAACGCCGGAGCCGCCGTTGTTCAACCAACGAATCCAAGGCGTTCTTGCGGTGGTGTATGGAGTGTTCACGGAAGGGTACGCCGTGACGGCCGGATCCCGGCTGGTCGACGCCGAGCTTTGTGCGGAGGCCCTTCGCTTGGGCCGTCTGCTCGACGAATTGCTGCCGGGGAATCCCGCGGTCTTGGGATTGCTCGCATTGATGTTGCTGCACGACGCTCGGCGGGGAGCGCGGGTATCGGCCGCCGGCGACGTGGTTTTGCTCGAGGATCAAGACAGAGCACTGTGGGATCGGGCAAAGATCGCCGAAGGCCTCGCGCTTGTCGACCAGGCATTGAGTATCCCCGGGCAGATCAGTCCCTATGCCGTTCAAGCCGCGATCGCTGCGCTGCACGTGCGGGCGCGAAGAAAAGAGGACACCGACTGGCCGCAGATTGTCGGCCTGTACGAAGTGCTGCTGCGGCTGCAACCCAGCCCCGTCATCGAGCTGAACCACGCGGTGGCCGTTTCAATGGTCGACGGTGCAGCGCGGGCACTCGATCTGGTCGACTCCCTGCGGGCGCGCGGACAAGTCAGCGAGTATCACTTGCTCCATGCGGCGCGAGGGCGGTTTTTGCAGCAACTCGCGCGGCCGAACGAGGCCCGCGAGGCCTATCGCACCGCGTTGGACTTCGCCACTCTCGAACCCGAACGGCGCTTGTTGATGGCGCGGATTGCGAGTATCGGCGGATCGCCCTTCGGCGAGTGATTTCAGGGGCTGACTGCCGCACCGATATTTCGGGCGTGCAATGCCATTGCGATAATGGCTGAGCCGCCGAACACCAAGTTGACGCCGACGAGCAGGCCGATTGCCCAAGCCGCCGTGCCGGGCAGCCCTGCAAATATGACCCCTGCCAGGAATAGATCGATCACGCCGCTGAACAGCATTATGCCCCAGCGCCCGGACAGCCCGCGTCTGTGTTCGAGCGCATACAGGATCGAAATCACGCCTTCGAGAACCAGAAACACCGTCAATATCATGGTAAGAGTTAGCGCGCCCGAAAGCGGCCAACCCAACAACACGATGCCGGCCACGATTCCGAGAATTGCCGAAATCAGAGACCACGCAAACCCGGGAGAGCCACGCATGCGGAGCGTGGCGATCAAGCCGACGATTCCGCTCATGAGCAGCAGCCATCCAATCAGAACTTCGACGGCAATCGTCGCGATCGGCGGAACGATCATTGCCAAGAGACCGAGGATGAAGAGAACGATTCCCTCAATCAGAAAGAGCCGCCAATGCGAGTTCAGGGAATTGGTCACCGTCGATTGAAGCCGATCGAGGTCCGTTCTGCTCGTTGCCATGGGATCCATCCTTGAGAGTGCCGCAGGTGGGGGCTATGTTACCGGCATTTCCGCGGCGCGTCTGGCCCGCGGCGCAGCTATCCCTAGTGGGCTTGCGAACGTTACACTGCCGGCGTGCGCCCGTAGCTCAGCTGGATAGAGCACCTGGCTTCGAACCAGGTGGTCGGCGGTTCGAATCCGTCCGGGCGCGCCAAAAATTTTTCATTCGATCAGATAGTTAGCGCCTCCGCCGCTAACCCGTCTTGCGCCGAAGCCAGGTGATTGCGGGAGTTTTGCGGGACTCTGTGTCGCACACCTTCTCCGCAGCCTCGATCAGGCTTGTCAGTTCTGCCTGGGAGTAGTGCGTCGTGATGCGACCACTGCGATGCCCGAGCAAGTCCTGACGATCCTCGAACGACACACCCGCCGCGCGTAGCCTGCGACCAAAGGTGTGTTTGAGATCGTGGACGCGAATACTCCTGAACCCCGCCGGCGCCGGTTCGCCGCGCTGTTCGACCCAAGCATCCGCCGCGCGTTCCCGAGCCGCCTTCCAAGCAGTGTTGTTCATCTTGGCCACCGGCCCCGATTCGCCGTCTTTCTTATGCGCGTGTACGAATACATAGACCGGATGCAGCCCGCGAACGCTCTCGACGACCGACTTCGCGATCCCGTTGAGCACGACGAGGCGTTCCTCGCCATTTTTGATGCGCTCGCCTGGAATGATGAACACCGATGTCTCGAGCTCCGGCACTTTCACTTCATAGTCCCACTTGAGTACGCAAACCTCTTGTTCCCGCAGCCCCGTGTTCACCTTGAAGAGCGCCATGCGTGCGAGGTGGTCGGGCAACTCTTGAAACAAGAGCGCCTGTTCCTCGCGGGTGAGCGGGTAGGGCGGCCGGGCGTCTTTGACCGGGAACAGCTTGATCTTCGGTGCCGCTTCCAGCCAAGTCTTGCCTTGTCGATCCATCCACTCGGAGGAGGCAAGATTCAAGACCCTGCGCACGACCGCGAGCGCCATGTTCAGGGTCTTCGTCTTGACGCCATCCTGCCGCCGCTTCGCGATGAAATCCTGCAGGCTTCCCATGTGCACCTGTTTCAGCTCCAAGCCTCCAATGAATGGATCGAGCTGCTTGAGTTGCAACGCGTCGTCCTTGATGCGCTTCTTGTGGCCGTATTCCTGCAGGTATTTCGTCGCCGCGGACCGGAACGAGCGCAGCGCGCGCGCACCATAGAGCCTGGTCTCGCGAAGCTCGACTACGCGTCTGGCGAGATACTCTTCGGCTTGCCCGATGTCGCTTGTTCCAGTGCTTTCGCAAATGCGCGCTCCTCGGAACTGCTTATCGATGTGCCAGATCCCGCCACGTTTGGTGAGACCCGACGTTCTTTGGTTTCCCATAGCTTTTCCCTTTCAGGTTGAGCCGCGGGATGCCCGTTGCGGCTCTTATAGTCGTCGGCCCAGCAGTCGAGGTCAAGGCGGTCAAAAGCGATTCCCTGCGTGCCGATTGGAATCACGGCAAGCAGCGGACGAACCTCGCGATTGAAGCGATTCTTGTCCATTCCGAGGTACGACGGCGCGTCGCGCAAGCGGATAAAACGCGGCAAAAACGCAGATACGTCG
>Ga0209890_10000933_pt1 | contig 13498 bp, 10 predicted proteins | sample OrgsoiDNA2013049_FD_185799 | JGI IMG/M metagenome (GOLD analysis project Ga0209890, IMG submission 185799) | Permafrost soil microbial communities from the Arctic, to analyse light accelerated degradation of dissolved organic matter (DOM) -... | ecosystem: Environmental > Terrestrial > Soil >...
TGGCAAGATCGCGACGGTGTCCTCGGCCGTCGTGCTCACCGACCTGCTCGTCGACCGCGGCGGTGCCCAAAGCTTCGACGCTTGTCTGCTCGCGCTCGGGACGTGTCTTGGCGGCATGCCGGATGGCGCGGGTCTCGAAACGACGCCGGCTTGGCAGCGCCTGCTCTCACCGACAGCGTCGGGCCTTCATCGCCGGATGGTCGATATCCTGGTCGCCCGAGATGTCGAGCTGGATGGCGCCATCGATCGGCACTTTCTCAAGGAGGCCGCGATTGCGGTGGTCCGAATTCTCGGTTTGCCCGAGCTCCTGTCCGCGCTGGTGGAGGCGGCGTGGGACGTGGCTGTCGGCGAGCCCTTGCTGGACGCGGTGCTTTTTGCGGGCGAGATCGTGCGTGCGCATGTGCTCGCTGGGCTTGCTCACGTCGATGCTGATGTGCGCGCCTTCTGCGCGACCGCGACGGCAGCGCTGGGCCTTGCCGAGAGCGCCGAGGCGTGCGCCGTGCTGCTCAGCGCGCCCGAGCCGCGGGTGAGGGTGAGCGCTCTGCGCGCATTGGCCAACCTCGCCGCCGAGAGGTTCATGCCGGCCATGATCGAATGTTTCGCGGATCCCGTCGAAGCGGTGCGCGCGGCCGCCGTGCGGGCGCTCGGTGCAATGGATGCGACGCTTGCGACTCCCGCTCTTCTCGCGGACGACGCTTTCGCCCACGCGCATGCGGCGTTGGTTCTGCAAATCATGCGAAGGGCGCCGTATGCGGCCCAAAGCCCTTTCGTGCGCCAAGCACTATCGGATCCGCGCGAAGAGGTCCGTCGTGCAGCGGTCGGTGTGTTGGCGGCCAACGAGCAAACCGACGTTGAGGATGATCTCGCGCCCTTGCTCGACGATCCATCGGTGGCGGTCCGCGGCGAGGTCGTACAGGCGCTGGCTCGACGGCGTTCGCACAAGGCGGCTGGTTTGCTTTTTTCCAGGCTCGAGTGTGACGAAGAAATGCGCGTGGCAATCTTGCGCGCCCTCGGGCGCGCGGGCGACAGCTGGACCGCGCGCCAGCTCATGGAGGTGTATGGACAGCACGAACCGTCGGTTCGCTTGCTCATCCTCGACGCACTCGGGGCGATTACGGCACCGATTGCCGAGCCGTTCCTGGCGCAGCGTCTTTGCGACGGCCAGCCTGACGTGCGCAGCCGGGCCGTTGTGGCCATCGGACAGTATGCGAGCGACGGCGCCGTCACGCGTCTCGTTCATGCCGCGCGGGACACCGACGCACGTGTGCGGCTGGCGGCACTTGAATCGCTGTCGTCGTTTGCCGGCAGACCTGCCGCTGTCGAGGCGTTTGAACGGTTGTGTCTCGATCCCGTGCCCGCCATCGCCGCACTCGCGCGTCGCTGCTTGCGCAAGGGTTAGTGGGCGAGCAAGGTTCTCGGAAACGGCTACTTCTTGGGAGGCGCGCCCTTGGCGCCGCCACCTTTGCCGAGCTTCTTCCACACGACGCTGTCGAGCGAGTAGCGGCCACCGCCGAGGAGCAGAACAGTCAAGCTCCCCGCCAAATACAGTCCCCAGAGCTCGCGCTCGTGCCAGGCGCTACCGTGGTACGTAGCCGCCAAAGCGAGCGCCGATACGAAGGCGACGAGGAATGCTCCGAAACGTCCGAGAAGCCCCGTGGCCATCAAGATGCCGCCGAAGAATTCGCCCGCGATCGTGATCATGAGGGCGTACTTGGACCCGATGTTGAGCTGATCTGGGACGCTCCCGATTCTCGAGCTGAAGTGGTGCAGCTTGTCCCAGCCGTGTAGAAGGGCGATGTTGACGCCGACCATGGCGCGCAGGACAAAAAGAACGATATTCGATGGAAGCTCTCGGCTCATAGGCACGGCCGAAGAGTCGCACGAACCGAGGCCGCCGCAAAAATTCCGTCGTTTTCTCGCTGGCGCTGCATCCGTGCTAGCATTTTCAGTTCGCGCGCAAGCCGCGGAACTCAGCCCAAAGGAAAGCCCATGAAACGACTCTTCATCACAGCCCTCGTCAGCCTTGTCGCAGGGATTGTCCTTGGCTTTCTCGCATCCCGCCAAATCCCGCCTACCCGGGAACAGGTGATGAATTACATCACTAGCTTGAGCATGGGGGACTTTAGGGAGTTTTCAAAGAGCATGAATGCGCACCTGGGTTTTCAAGCATTCACGCCGCAGCTCATGCCATCATTGCCGCTGGAGCCATCAAAGTAGGCGTCTTGGGGCGCGCGAATTCGTAGCACCTATTTCCGCTCTGTCGGCTGCGCACCGTTCATCGCTGCCGTAACCTCTTCGACCGTCGGCAGGGCCGACCGCGCGCCGAGAGAGCGACACACGAGACCTGCGGCAGCGTTGGCAAAGGGTACGGCGCGCTCCAGCGGCCAGCCGTGAAGGTGGGCGAAAGCGAATCCGCCGGCAAAGGCATCGCCCGCGCCTGAGGTATCGGCCACGAATACGTCGAGCGCCTCCTGCTCGACGAGCTTGCTGCCCTCGAGACCGACGGCGCCCGACTCGCCCATGGTGATGAGCGCAATGCGCGGCCCGAGGTTGAGGATTTCGCGCAGACTGTCGCCCATGTCGTCCGACGGTGCCAGGTCGTGCGCAAAGCGTTCCGAGCCGATGACGATATCGGACAGTGAAAGCAGCTCGCCCATTCCGCCCGAAAGCTGACTTGCGTTCAGCAGAACCGTAATTCCCTTGTCGCGCGCTTTTTCGGCGATGGCGGCTTGTAAAGCGGGTTGGGTGCCATCGATCAGCAGCATCGCCGCTCCGGACAGAAGCCCAGTCGGCAAGTCGCGGGGTGACACGGGCGTCACATTGCCGCGCGAACGAATGATCTTCCGCCGGCGCGTGAGCTCGTCAAGTTCCAGAATGGAAACCGGCGAGACTTTGCCTTGCTCGATGGGCATCAGCGAGGTATCCACGTGGAGGTTCTGCATGCTACGCAGAATGAAATGGCCGTGCTCGTCGTCGGCGATGCGGCCGAAGAACCTGGTTCGCGCGCCGAGGACCGCCATGGCCGCCAGCATGTTCGAGGCCGAGCCGCCGGCTTGCATGCTGAACACCGACGCCTCGACCAGACGTTCGTCAATGCGTGGACAAACCAAGAGCAGGTCGACGGTGGCCAGGCCGACGCCGACTACGACGTCTGTCTTCGCAGGCGACGGCCGCGCAGTTTTTTTCCGAGCCGGCGCGGGCTTCCGGCGAGCTGGCTGCTTGGGCACCCCTTCATGGTACCACCGGCGCGGACTTTTGGGGCTTTTCGGCGTCGCTGTCCGCATTGTCCGCATCCTGGGCAGCCGAAGCCGGCAGCAGGGGACGTCCCGCCGCCTTCTGCAAATCGATGTAGCGTTCTAGCGCCGCCACCGCCTTCGCGCAGCTCGCGTTGGCAAAGTACGACCGGCCCAGGTAGTACAGCAGCTCTGGGCGTTTGGCGGCGTAAGCCGCGTCGTCCGCCAGCGGCTTGAGCTCGTCGATGGCGTCACCGTAGAATTCGGCCTTGTAGTCGAGAAAGCCGGTCAGCAGCGAGAAATCCTTGCCCAGCTTGCCGCCCCAGGTTTGCTCCGGCCAGTCCTCGATGATTTTGAAGGCGCTGGCGTACTTGTCTTTCTCCACCTCTGCGGTGATTTCCTTGTACTCGTCGGTCACGCGCGTGATGACGTCGGCGGACAGGTTGGAAGGAATCACCGGGGGCGTCAGGCCTTCGTCGGGCGCCAGCGAAATTTCCGGGTCGCGGTCTTCGCGGGTAGCGACCAGATTGAGCAAGAGGCGCGAGTGCTCGACGGTGGCGTTCGGCTCTTTCCCTCGGGCGGCTTCCTCGGCACGGCCTTGCCACAGCTTGGCTTCCCGTGCCTTTCCATGGGCCAGCAGACTGCGCGCCAGTCGCGCCATATCCGAGGCGCGATTTTCGCCGTCATAGCCCTCGACGATGCCCGTCAGATGCCCGTAGGGCCACATGGGACCGTACACCTTGGCCAGGTACGGATCGTACGCTTGGTAGCGCAGCAGATCTCGCGGCGCTGCGAATTCGATGAGCGCGTTGTCGTCGGTGTTGAGCTGAGCACCCGCGGTGAAAGAGCGCACTTCTTCCGAGTTGAGGAGAAGAAAGGCCGGCACGTCATGCGGCGATTCGAAGCCAGCGCGTTTGGCTTCCGCCGCCGTGACGGGATCTTCGAAGGCGCGGGCAATCTTGCGGATGTTGAGCTCGATGGGCTTGCGGCTGGCGATAAGGATCGTGTCCGACGAGAGATCCTCAGCGGCGAACACCATGACGTAGGGAAACTCGCTGGCCAGGGTTCGGTAGATGGCCTTGATGTTCCACGGCGCCATTTCGTAAAGCTGCGCCCATTGGCAGAAGATACCGTCGTCGGCCAAGCGTGCTTTGACCTGTTGGAAATACTCGCGCGTGAATAGGTTCGACACTCCGGTAATCCACGGGTTCGACGGCTGACTGATAAGCACGTCGTAGCGGTCGCGGCGCTGGCTGAGGAAGTTGCGGCCGTCGCCCGCGATGGCTTTGACCTTGGGATTCTCCGTCGGACGATGGTTGACGTTGTCGAAGAAATGCGCGGCCTCGTAAATGGCGGGCTCCAGCTCGACGACTTCCAGGCTGTCGATAGGGTATTGCGTGGTCGCTCCGGCGGTGACGCCCGATCCGTAGCCGATAAGCGCGACTTTGGGGGCGTGGTCGTTGTTGTAAAGGAGCAACGGCAGAAGGCCGACGCTGATTTGGGTGGGCATGTCGGCGTCGTTGGACGCGTCGACCTTGCCGTTGTTCTTCATCGAGAAGACCTTGCCCCACTGATCGACGGATACCGTCGTGGCGATGCCGTCTTTGTAATAGACGAGCTTCGGCGTCTGCCATTTCTTCTTCTGGTGACGGCGCTCGACCATGTCGATGTAATCGCGCGCCATGGAAATGCGGAAAAATCCGATGGAGAAATTCGTCAGGTTCCAGCGCGGCAGAAAGAGCGCGGTCACCGCCATGGCGACGGCGGTGGCGATCCCGATCAGTCGGCGTCGTCTCGGCAAGGCCGAAGCGACGGAAAACAGCAGCGCAGCCAGTGCCAAGTCGACGACGGCAGCAAGGTAGATTCCGCGCTGCAGACCGAGTTGCGGCAGAATCACGAAGCCGGAAAAGAACGAGCCGACGATCGCGCCCACGGTATTGAGCGCGTAGGCGAAGCCCACGTCGCGTCCCACGGTGGCAAGGTCGCCGGTGACGATGCGAACCGTGATGGGAAAAATCGCTCCCATCAGGAAGGTCGACGGCAACACCGTCAGGCAGGCGAGGGTGAACTGGCAAATGAGAACCGCGTCGGCGCTGACCATGGTCGACGACAGCAAGTAGGTGAAGACGAAGGGCAAGCGATCGGTGATGAGGTACGACAGGCCGATGCAGGCGACGATGCCGAGGTGAGTGAGGGCGAGGGCTCGCACCGGGTTGCGGAAGCGCTCGACCAAGCGGCCGAAGGTGGCCGAACCGAGGCCGAGCCCGATGAGGAAGGCCAGCAGGATGATGGTGAACGAGAAAATCGAGGAGCCGATGATGACGGCGAGGGCGCGCGTCCACAGCACTTGCAGCGCCATGGCCGTGGCGCCCGACACGGCGAACGACAGCAACACGGCCCGGCGTGCGGCGGGGGAAACCGTCACGGACGGCTTTGCGGGTGCCGCGGCGCCGGCCTCGACAGCCGTCGGGTCGATTCCGTCCACGGCCGCAGGATTCTTTGCCGGTACCAGCCGCTTGGTCACGACGATGGCGATGGCCAGCGAAATATCGAAGCTGGCGGCGATCCAGTTGGTGTTGCGAATGCCGACCATCGGCAGAAAGACGAAGCCCGCCAGAAACGATCCGGCCACGGCACCGAACAGGTTGATGGCGTAAAGCGTGCCGAGGCGCAGGCTCGCGCGTCCAAGCTCAAGCGGCCGCGACACGAAATAGCGCGCCAGAATTGGCAAGGTGGCGCCCATCAACGTCGTGGGAACGATGAGCAGCAAAACCGAGGCAAAGAAGCGCAGGACGGAAAGCAACGTGTAGCGGTCGCCGAAGGTCGCCCACAACCATTGGTTGAGGCCGGGGTAAAAACCGATGATCCACGGCACCGACAGCGCGTAGATGCCGATGGCCGCCTCGGCCAACGCGTAGGCCCGTACGGGATCCTTCAGCCGATCGCTGAATTTGCCGGCCAGGTACGAGCCAAGTCCGAGCCCGCCCATGTAGGCAGTCAGTACGGTCGAGACCGCGAGCGCCGTCGAGCCGAAGACCAACGTCAGCATGCGCGTCCACAAAAGCTCGAGGATCAGTCCCGAGGCGCCGGAAAGGAAGAAACAGGAAAGCACGACGGAGGGCATGAGAAGAGAAGCCTTCTAACATGAGGACAGTTGTTCGCGACGAGGCGGAAATCTTGATGCTATAGTGACTGCCAGATGCGCTACGGCATCCTTTCGGACACACACGCGAACATCGAGGCGCTTGAGACGGTACTCAAGGCGTTCCAGGCGGAGAGTATCGACAAGTACATCTGCCTGGGCGACACCGTGGGCTACGGCGCAAGCCCGAACGAAGCGTGCAATCTCATGCGCGCCACGGTGGCGCAAACCATTCTGGGCAACCACGACGCCGCCGTATCCGGGCGCATGGATTACTCGTACTACTACCACGCGGCTCGCCACGTGCTGGACAAGCACGCGCAGATGCTCGAACCGCAAAACATGGCGTGGCTCAAGTCGCTGCCCTACGAGTTTCGCGAGAACAACGTGCTCTTCTGTCACGGCTCGCCCATCAGCGTCGAGGATTTCGACTACATCTTCGCGCGCGACCAGGCGGCGCAGTGCTTGGCGATTTGGGAGCGTCTGCCGCAGCTGACGCTCATTGGCCATTCGCACTTGTGCAAAGCCTTCGCCATCAGCCCCAAGTACCAAGGCGCGCAAGAGGTCGTCACCTTGAAGTTCCAGCTGCGCGACGACTGGAAGTACATCGTCAGCGTCGGCTCGGTCGGTCAGCCGCGCGATTTCGATCCGCGGGCTAGTTACACCATCTTCGATACCGAGAGCAAGACGTTCGAATTCAAGCGTGTGGAATACGACGTGAAGACCTCGGCCAGCAAAATCCTGTCGTCGGATATCGAACCGAACTTCGGTACGCGCCTGTTCCTGGGAATTTAGAACGGAAGGCGCTACTACTTCTCGACGGGCATCGCGACGTCAGTGCCGGTCGCGCGGGTAAGCGTGGCTGCGGCGATGTTGTAGTCGTAGACGCTCTGGGCGTAGCGGACGCGGGCCTGGAAAAAAGCCATGAGAGCGTCGGAGAAGTCTTTCGTCTCAGCGAGCCCCACGGCCAGGTTCTGAGCGACGGCGGCGATCCACTGTCGACCGGCCTTTTCACCCTTGCGCACCACCTTGATGCGCTCCTCGGCTTCCTTGAGCTCGGCGTTGGCTTTCTCGATCTCGAAGGCAATGCCATTCAGGGCTTCGCGCCGCTTTTGTTCTGCCTCGTCGGCTTCGGCGCGCAGCTTCGCAGCTCGGGCGTTTTTCACGAAAAGGTCGAGGGGCATGCGGAAGCCGGCAGCGAGGCCGGCGCTGAAGGAGTGGAACGGGTCGGTGTAGTAGGCGTTTACCGGCGTGTCCACGCTGCTGGCATAGGCGTAAGCGGCGGTTCCGACGAGAAAGAGGTCGGGGTACTGCTTGCTGGATTCGAGTTCCGCTAGCGAGCGTTTCGCTGCCACCAGGTTTTCGAGCGCCTTCACCTCCGGACGTGTGCGCAGGGCGACCTCTTCGTATTGGTCTATCGAACGGCCGGGAATGCTCAAGGGATCCAACGGATCGTCATCCACGTCCAGGTCGGTCGGTGCCCCAGGACCGATGAGCGCGCGCAGGCCGCTGCGGGCCAAATCCGCGCCGCGCTTCGCTTCCAGGATACGGGCGTCGATTTCGGATCGGGTCGTTCGCAAGCGCAACCGATCGGTGACTGTCACGTCGCCGCTGCCGTCGGCCAGCTCGTCTTCGACCTTCTTCTCCGCCTGATCCAGGTACTTGCTGCCTTCGTTCAAGGTGCTCAGCAGCTCGCGTGCGAGCTTGGCGCCCCAGTAGGCCTTACGAATGTTGAGCTCGAGGTCGGCCATGATACCGACCTGGCGCTCCTGGGAGGCTTTCACCCCCGATTCTGCCGCAGCCACCCCGGCCGAGAGCTTGCCGAAAGTGTACAGCGGCTGGACCAACTTGAGCTCGGTTCGCGTGAAAACACCGGCCGGCGTGATGGCTTTGAGGAAGCCCTCCGAGCTCGCACCGATGGCTTGCTTGGTGTTCACGCAGTTGTTTCCCGAATAATCGCGAGCACCGGATGCGTCGTAGCAATGGATCTCCGGCGCCTGGGCTAGCAGCGAATTCAACTCGCCCGTCGGGTAGTAGCTGCGTTTGGCCTCGAGAAGCTGCGCCTCGATGCCGGCGGTTGCTTTTTCGCCCGCTGCCAGACCTGGGTTTCCTTTGCGTGCTAGGTCCAATAGCTCGTCGAGCTTGTAGCCCTTGGCCGAGGCAGCCGAGGAAATGCCGAGAGCGAACACAAGAATGGAGACGAACGTCGCTTTGGTGGCTTTGATCATGGGGGACTTCGCTAATGCGCTTCGAGTTTGACCCGTGAAAGACCGCATGATACCGCAATCCATCCATGAGGCAGCTTGGAAAGCGGCATACCGTAGCAGCAACTAGGGTCGAAACCGCGCAGGTGGTTTTGCCCGGGTACACCAATTCGATGGGAGCCCTGTTCGGCGGGATGGTCATGCAGTGGATCGATGTGGCCGCTGCGATCGCCGCTGCTCGCCATGCGGGTGGACCGGCGGTAACGGTGTCCATGGACAGGCTGCATTTTCTGCGTCCGGTCCACGTCCAGGAATTCGTCATCATCCGCGCCGAGGTTAGCTTCGCGGCGCACTCGTCCATGGAGGTCGAGGTGAACGTTCTGTCCGAGAATCCGTGGACCGGCGAGCGCGCCACCACCACGCACGCGTTCTTGACCTTCGTGGCGGTCGACGAGCAGGGACGACCACGGGCGGTTCCCAAGCTCGAAACCGAGACGCCGTTCGAGAAACGTCGTTTCCGCGAAGCTTCTCGCCGCCGCGTCGAGCGCCTGCGCGACCGCCAGCGACTACAAGCATCCTTCGCGCATCCAAGGAAGCGACATGCCTGAAATGACCAGCCTGCAAGCCTTGCGCGACTCCGCGGTGGTGCTCGACGGAGTCCGCCACGACGTCTTGCGCGCCACCGGCAATGACCGTCAGACGTTCCTGCAACGGATTACCTCGGGAACCGTCGCCAGCAAGGCGGCGGGGCAGGGCAGCCGAACGTTGCTCTTGGATGTGCGGGGCCGCGTGCTAGCGAGCTTGCTGGCGTTCGTCCGGGCGCGCAGCGTGCGCTTGCTGGTCGCGGCGGGGCAGGGGACTGAAGTGGCGGCTGGTCTCGGCAAATACGCGATCATGGACGATTTCCAGATCGTGGTGGAGGACGAGCTCAGCACGCTGGCGATTCTTGGTCCGCAATCCATCGACGTGCTGACGGCGCTCGGCGTAGCCGATGTGCCACCGCTTTTTCAGGCACCGCTTTACGACCATGCCGAGGTGCCGAGTCCCTTCGGACCGCTGTGGCTGGCCCACGGCCGCGCCTGCGGCACCGATGGACTTTGCGTGGTCGCCACGCGCGCGGCGCGAGATGCGCTCGTGCAGGCGCTCGTCGACAAAGGCGTTGCCCGCTTGGATGTGGCGGTGGCCGAGGTCTTGCGCATCACCGCGCTCGAGCCCAAGGTCGGCGCCGAGATTACGCCCGACCGCTTTCCCGTCGAGATCGGCCTCGGCGCGGCCATCGACCACGGCAAAGGCTGCTACGTTGGCCAGGAAACCATCGTGCGCATGCGCGACCGAGGCATTGTGCGCAAGCGCCTGGTTCTTCTGCGCGTGACCGGCGAAAGCGTACCCGCAGCCGGCGACAAAATTGCAGGACCGTCGACGCCCGCCGCCGGCCAGATCACCAGCGCTGCCAAGCTTCCCGGCGAAGCTCCCGTTGCCCTCGGTGTGGTCGCGAGTGCGGTTCCCGTCGGCGCAACGGTCCAGATCGAGCACGACGGTGCGACGATCGCCGCCGAAGTTGCTGCCGAGCTTTTGCCGTGGGGACAGGTGTGAGACAGGCCGTGTGCTAGCGGGCGCGGCGGCCGGGGCATTTTGTGTTACGTTTCGCCCGGCCTTTCCGGCCGACTCGCACAAGGAGAAAGTCCCATGCCCGAAGCTGATGCCCCTGCCAAAGCGCAGAAGGAATTTCACGCCAACGTTCCGCAGGAGAGCCCGAAGTTTTTCCTTAAGGGATCGAGCTCGCACGATTGGGGCATGAACAACCGGCTGGCGCGCATCTTTAATCCGCAGTCGGGCAAGGCGGTCATGTTGGCGTTCGACCACGGCTATTTCCAGGGACCGACGACCGGGCTCGAGCGCGTCGACCTCAGCATTCTGCCGCTGGCGCCGTACGCGGACGCCTTGATGCTCACGCGCGGCATTCTGCGCAGTGTGATTCCGCCGGCCGTGTCCAATGCCGTGGTCATGCGCGCCAGCGGCGGGCCCAGCATTTTGAAGGAGCTGTCGAACGAGCAGATTGCCGTGAGCATGGAAGATGCCATTCGCATGAACGTCTCGGCGGTGGCCGTGCAGGTCTTCATTGGCGGCGAGTTCGAAACCCAGTCGGTGGCCAACATGACCAGGCTGGTGGACGAGGGCAATCGCTACGGCATTCCGGTCCTGGCGGTCACGGCCGTCGGCAAGGAGCTCGCCCGCGACGCCAAGTACATGCGGCTCGCGTGCCGCATCTGCGCCGAGCTAGGCGCTGCGTTCGTCAAGACGTACTACGTGGACGAGGATTTCGAGACAGTGTCGGCCTCGTGCCCGGTTCCGCTGGTCATTGCCGGTGGCAAGAAGCTGCCCGAGCTGGAGGCCCTTCGCATGGCTCACGCCGCGATTTCGCAAGGCGCGGTCGGCGTGGACATGGGCCGCAACATCTTCCAAGCCGAAGCGCCGGTGGCCATGATTCAGGCCGTACGCAAGGTCGTGCATGAGGGCAAGACGCCTGAGGAAGGCTTCGCGTTTTACGAGTCCGCCAAGGCGCAAGGCCGGAAGCGCTAGATGAAGAGCCGATGGTCCGATTCGGAAGCCGCTGAGTTTGCTGCTCTGGGCGGTGACACGGATATGGGGTCGCTCGTCTACGCCACCCGCTTGCTTGGCGCCGAACTGGATCTGGCCATGCACGGCGGTGGCAATACGTCGTGCAAAGGCTCGGTGCCAAACGCGCTAGGCGAGAGCTCGCCGGCGCTTTTCGTGAAAGCCTCGGGCGCCAATCTGGCGACGGTTTCGTCCGACGATTTCGTGGCGCTGGATCTGGCCTATGCCCGACGCCTCGTCGACGTTCCTACGCTTTCGGACGAGGCCCTGGCAAACGAATACGCCTGCCACGCGCTACGGGCGTCGGGCAAGCGTGCGTCAGTCGAGTCGCTGGTGCACGCCACGATTCCTGGTCGCTTCGTTCTGCATACGCATCCGAGTGCCATTCTCGCGCTCACCAATCGCGTGCGTGGCGAAGAGACGGTGACGGCGGCGCTTGGCGCGGAGGTCGCCATCGTGCCGTACACGCGAGCAGGGCTGGAGCTGGCCCATTCCGTGCGCCAGACGCTTGGGGAGAATCCTGCGGCCAAGGCGATGCTCTTGCTTCAGCACGGGCTTGTCGCTTGGGGTGAAAATGCAAGGGAAGCCTACGACGCGACCATTGCTCTCGTGAGTCGGGCGGAAGATTCTTTGGCGAAAAGCCAGCGTCGGTCGTTTGCTGCTCCGGCCTCGTCTGAGTCGGATCGCGAACGCATTTACCGCTCGCTTGCGCCCGTCATTCGCGGTGTACTCGGGCCCGCGTCGCCCGATGCCCTCGACGAACGCGTCGTTCTGGTGCCCCTGCTGGGTGACGACGTCGCGCGCGTCCTGGATGCGCCTGAAGGAAAACAGCTCGCACTGTCGGCGCCGCTGACGCCCGACTATCTCGTGCGCACGCGGCGGATACCGCTGTGGATCGACGCTCCGGCGCTGGGAGACGCAAAGGCGTTTCGCGACCAGCTCCAGCGCGAGGTGGACAGCTACCGCGATGAGTACGCTCGCTACGCGCAGGCACACGGACGGGACATCGGCGACCAGCGGGCACTTTCTCCTCGTGTCCTCGCAGTGCCCGGCCTCGGCGTCGTCTGCATCGGCAATGATGTTGCCCAAGCGCACATGGTTCGCGACATCACGTTGCAAGGACTGCGTGTGAAGGCGACCATCTGGCAAAGCGGAGCGGAATACCTCGGGCTCGACGACGAACACCTCTTTGATATGGAATTCCGCGCCTTTCAGCAGGCCAAGGTCACCGGCTCCGGCGCGGCATCCGACCTGCGCGGCACCGTTGCGTTGGTCACGGGCGCCGCGGGCGCTATCGGCTCAGGAATCTGCGAAACGCTGCTCGCACGCGGTTGTCACGTGGCCGCCTCCGATCTGCCGGGCGAGCCCTTGCGTGCTTTGGTGGCCGACCTCGAAAGTCGCTATCCCCTGCGCGCTCTCGCCGTTGCCATGGATGTGACAGACGCATGGTCGGTGGCGGCGGCCTTTGCCGAGGTCACCTCTACCTGGGGCGGCGTAGATGCCGTCATCGTGAACGCCGGCATCGCTCACGTGGCACCGCTCGTCGAGCTTTCACTCACCGATTTTCGCAAGCTCGAATCAGTCAACGTCGAGGGCACGCTGCTCACGCTGGCCGAGGCTGGCCGGCAGCTCGCCGTGCAGGGAACGGGCGGCGACGTCGTGCTGGTGTCGACGAAGAATGTCTTCGCGCCGGGCGCAGGTTTTGGCGCCTACAGCGCCACCAAGGCGGCCAGCCACCAGCTCGCCCGCATCGCCAGCCTGGAATTCGCACCGCTTGGCGTGCGCGTGAACATGGTCGCGCCGGATGCCGTCTTTTCCCACGGCGAAAAGCGCTCCGGCCTCTGGGCTGCCGTCGGACCCAATCGCATGAAGGCGCGCGGGCTCGACGAGCGCGGGCTCGAGGAATATTACCGTTCGCGGAACTTGCTCAAAGCGCCCGTGACGTCTGCTCATGTGGCCAATGCCGTGCTCTTTTTCCTGACTCATCAAACGCCGACGACCGGTGCCACGATCCCGGTCGATGGCGGTCTTCCGGACGCTACACCGCGGTAGCTCAACCTTCATCCCTCATCCCTCGTTTGACTCTTCGCCCGGAGCGCGCGGTAGGGGCTCGCCGCGCAGGCGGCGAATGCGGCCGTCGCGGATTTCGATGGTGGTGAAGCGAAATCCGCCTAGCTCGACGGCGCGGCCGGGACGCAGCGGCGGCGTCAAGTGCGACTGAACGTACGCGCCCAGGGTGTCTATCTCGGGCGGCATGACCGGCAGAACAACGCCCAGATCGCGTTCGGCCACGTCCAGGGTCA
>Ga0209890_10000934_pt1 | contig 13496 bp, 6 predicted proteins | sample OrgsoiDNA2013049_FD_185799 | JGI IMG/M metagenome (GOLD analysis project Ga0209890, IMG submission 185799) | Permafrost soil microbial communities from the Arctic, to analyse light accelerated degradation of dissolved organic matter (DOM) -... | ecosystem: Environmental > Terrestrial > Soil >...
ATTTCGACATCGACATCAGCTTGCTCGACGCCCGGAAGATCGAGCAGGAAACGAACGCGCTGATCGCGCGCGGCGTCGACACGGAAACCGTCTGGATCACCGACGAGGAACTCGACGCGCGACCGGAGCTGGTCAAGACCATGAGCGTACAGCCACCGCGCGGCGCGGGCCGCGTACGATTGCTCAGAATTCCCGGAATCGACTTGCAACCCTGTGGCGGCACGCACGTGCGCAACGTTGCCGAAATCGGCACCATTCGCGTGCTCAAGATCCGGAGCGAGGGCAAACGCAACAAGCGCGTGGAGATCGCACTTGCGACCTGATGATCTCAACCGGTTCGTGCGAGGCTAACGCTCAGACCGCTTCTTGCTGTCCAGCAGCGACTTGAGATTCGCAAACGGCGAATGCGTCGCGTTGCCGCCTCCGGCGGGGGCATTGCCGCCACCGTCCGTCGCTTCCAATTGCCGCTGGTGTTCATTGTCATGGCAGTACAGACACAACAATTCCCAGTTGCTGCCATCCGGCGGGTTATTGTCGTGGTTGTGGTCCCGATGATGGACCGTCAGCTCGCGCAGGGTGGCGCCGGCGAACTCGCGGCCGCAGCGGCCGCAAATCCAGGGATAAATCTTGAGCGCTTGTTGCCGGTAGCCCTGTTCGCGCGTTTCGGCGGTGCGGCGCGCGTCGGCCACTATCCGGTCCAGCTTGCTCGGGTCGCCCGGTTTCATACGGATTCAATCATCCCAGGTGAATTGTACCCGGCCATATGAGTTGTGAGGGCCAGGGCTTGACCGGGAGTCTCGACACGCATTTGCCGATGTGACACACGTCGAAACGGTTCGACGTCTTGCTCGCTGCGGGCGACGCGTGACCGGATCGCGATGGCGCACTCGATCGCGCCTACCGTACTTTCGAACTCCGAGAGCATGCCGTCGCCCTGAAGCTTGACCCGGCGCCCGCGCCATTTGGGCAAGTCTTCCGTGGCTACCGCCGCCATCAACTTGCGCCACCGATCGATGGTGCCCTGCTGGTCGTCATGGGTCAGCCGCACCGAGTCGACCACGTCGATAAAAAGCATCGCACGGAGGCGTCTCGTCGTGTCGGTTTGCATGGTGGCTCGGTTCGCGATGGATCTGACCGGCGCCGTTCAGGCGAAACGCGGTTTTCCCGAAAGCAAGGTTTTGTCGACGACACAATCGTACCTTGCGCGCGTTCCACCCGTAAAGCGGCGTCAACCGGACCCACGGCAACCCCCCGCGTCGCCCCAATCCGGGGCGCCGCGGGAGACGCGGATCATGCGATCGCCCCGGTTGCCCTTCCGAAAAGGACTTAAGCCTTCTTCAAGCTGTGATTCTTCAGCGGCAGATCGCGTATGCGTTTGCCCGTGGCGGCGAAGATCGCGTTCAACACTGCTGGCGCGGCCACCGCAATCGTCGGCTCGCCGACACCACCCCAGAAGCCGCCCGACGGCATCACGATCGTCTCGACGGCGGGCATCTCGTTCATCCGCAGTACCTGGTAAGTGTTGAAGTTCTGCTGCTCGATGCGGCCGTCCTTCACCGTGCATTCGCCGTAGAGTGCCGCGGAGAGACCATAAGCGAACGAGCCTTCGACCTGGGCCTCGATCTGCTGCGGATTGACCGCGTAGCCGGAATCGGTCGCAGCGACGATGCGGTGCACTTTGAGTTCGCCGCTGTCGCTGACCGAGACCTCGGCACAGGCCGCGACGTAGCTGCCGAACCCCATCGTCTGCGCGAGGCCGCGGTACACGCCCCTGGGCGCCGGTTTGTCCCAGCCCACGCGCTCGGTCACCGCGTTCAGCACCGCGAGATTTTTCGGATTGCTGGTCATCAACTTGCGCCGTAGCGCGAGAGGGTCTTGCCCGGTCGCGTTGGCAACTTCGTCGATGAAGCACTCGAGGTAGATCGTGTTCTGATTGAGGTTGACGCCTCGCCAGAAGCCCGGCGGGACGTGCGGATTGCGCATCGCGTGGTCGATCAGCAGATTCGGAAACAGGTAGCCGATAGAGGCTTCCGGCCCCGGTGGATTGAGGCCCTGGAACACGACCGGATCCTTGCCCTCCTTGATGCTGTCCGGCGCAACGCTGGCGAGGATCGACTGGCCCGAGATACGCATATGCAGGGCCGTCACATTGTTCTGTTCGTCGAGAGCCGCCGTCAACTTGCATTGCGTGACCGGGTGATAGCGCCCGTGCGTCATGTCTTCTTCGCGCGACCAGATGAGCTTGACGGGCGTGCCCGGCATTTCCTTGGCGATCGCCACCGCCTGGCGAATCCAATCGGTGGCCCCGCGGCGACCGAAGCCGCCGCCCAACAGCTGCTTGTACACCTCGCATTTCGCGAGCGGCAGTTCGGCGGCTTCCGACGTCGCGGCCAGGGCGGCCTCGCCGTTTTGCGTCGGCGTCCAGACCTCGCATCGCGAGGGCGTCCAGCGCGCCGTCGCGTTCATCACTTCCATCGTCGCGTGGTTTTGATGCGGGTAGGAGTAGACCGCTTCGATCTTGCGCGGCGCGGCGGCGATGGTCGCAAGCGCGTCGCCGACCGAATTGCCCACGACGGCGTTTTTGGCATCGAGCCCGGTCTTCAGTGCCTGCGCGAAGCTCTCGCTCGACGCCTTTGCGTTGGGACCCTCGTCCCATTCGATCGTCAGCGCGTCGAGTGCGGTTTTCGCGTGCCACCAGGTGTCGGCGACGACGGCCACCGCGGAATCGCCCACGCGCACGACCTTCTTCACCCCCTTGCGCTTGAGCGCCGTAGCCGCATCCACGCTCTTCACCGTCCCGCCGAAAACCGGACAATCCTTGATCGCCGCGTTGAGCATGCCCGGAAACTTGAGATCCATTCCGTAGACCTGCACGCCGGTGACTTTATCGACGGTGTCGAGTCGCGCCAGCCGCTTGCCGACGATCTTCCAGTCTTTTGGATCCTTCAGAGGCACGTCGGTCGGCGGCGTCAGCTTGGCCGCCTTCGCGGCAACCTTGCCGTAGGAAGTGCTGCGCCCCGAGGATTTGTGCGAGATTACGCTTTCGCTGGCCGTGCAATCGGACGGAGGAACCTTCCAGCCATCCGCGGCGGCCTGGACGAGCATCATGCGCGCGGCCGCGCCGCCCTTGCGCACGTATGCCTGCGAGTCGCGGATCCCGCGGCTGCCGCCGGTCGAGAAATTGCCCCAGACGCGGTTGCGCGCGAAATTCTCGCCCGGCGTCGGGTATTCGGTCGTCACTTTGGCCCAGCTGCAGTCGAGTTCTTCGGCGACCAACTGGGCGAGTCCGGTCAGCGACCCCTGGCCCATCTCCGAGCGCGCGATCCGTATGACGACCGTATCGTCGGGTTTCACGACGACCCACGCATTGATCTCGGGTGTCGCGACACCTTGTTGTGCTGCCGCTGTGCTGGCGAAAGGAACGTGGAAGCCGACGACGAGTCCACCAGCGGCAGCAGCCGACGTGCCGAGAAATCGGCGGCGAGAGAATTTCGCGCTCATGTCGTGCTCCCGTCGGTGTGTTGAATCGACAGGCCGGCGCGCTTGGCATCCCCGCCTTGCGCCGCCACCTTGATCGCGGCGCGTACCCGATTGTAGGTGCCGCAGCGGCAGATGTTGGTCATCGCCGCATCGATCTCGGCATCGGTGGGATTGGGCTTGGACGCGAGCAGTGCCGCTGCCGCCATGATCATCCCGCTCTGGCAAAAGCCGCATTGCGGAACGTCGAGCGCGATCCACGCCTTTTGCAGGGGGTGCGACCCTTGGGGCGAAAGGCCTTCGATGGTGACAATCTTCTCGTCGGCCTTCACGGTCGAGACCGGCCGCAGGCAGGTGCGGGTCGGCACGCCGTCGATGAGAACCGTGCATGCGCCGCATTGCGCCACGCCGCAGCCGTACTTGGTACCGGTGAGCCCGATCTGCTCGCGTAACACCCACAGCAGCGGCGTTTCCGGCTCGACATCGACGCTGAGCACCTTTCCATTGACGTTCAGGGTTGTCATTTCATCGATCCTTTCGAATGATGAGGGCGCCGCGGGGCAGCGAAGCCGGTGGTCGATCACCGCCGGTCGCCGCAGCGTGCCGCCTTGGGCCAAACGCTACAATACATCCACTGGCGGCCGAATGCGATCCATCGACGGCCAGCCGTTGGCCGCTACCGGGTGCCGCCCCGTACCTCGAATTTCACGCTCGACAATGGCTTGCCGTCGGCATCTTCCAGCACGAGTCTGTGCTGGCCAGGAACGGGTTGCCAGTCTGTCCGCCCACGGTCCGCGGCCAGCACGACGTCGTCGATACGCCATTGCAGTCCGGGCATGCCGGGTGACGCGGAGAAGACCACGCGTTCGCTGCCGGCAGGAATGTCGGGATCGAGGGCGATGATGGTGTCCGCCGCGGGATAGCGAATCGTCGGCGTCGCGCTCGCCGCTGATGTCTGGCCGGCGTTGCCGCGCATCGTCGCGGTCTCGGTGCCGCGCAGGAACCATTCACTTCGATCGGGCTCGACGGGCGGATCGAAGGCCACCGTTTGCCGCATCACGCCCGGTGGAATGCGCGGCGACGTTGACCGCTCGGTCGCGTGCAGCCAGTGAACGACGTCGCGCCAGATCGGGGCGGCGCCGGTAACGCCGGACACGTCGCGCATCGGTGCGCCGGAAAAATTGCCGACCCACACGCCGACGGTGTAACGCGAGGTGAACCCGATGCACCAGTTGTCGCGCATGTCCTTGCTGGTGCCGGTCTTCACCGCGCTCCAGACACGGGTCGCGAGAGCATTCTCCAGGCCGAAACTTGTCGCGCGCGCACTGCGATCCGAAAGGATGTCGCCGATGATGAATGCGCTGTCGCGGCCGAACACGCGATGCGCGGGCGCGTCGTCGCCTTGCGCCACCACACGCGCCGCGCTCCATTCGCCGCCGTTGGCAAGCGCTCGGTACGCGTTGGCAAGCGTGAGCAGCGTCACGTCGGCGCCGCCGAGCGCCAGTGACGCGCCGTAGAATTCCGCAGGCTCGGTCAACGAATCCAGGCCGAGCTGGCGCAACGAGTCATAGAAGCGGTCGACGCCGACCAGTTCCACGGTGCGCACCGCGGGAACGTTGAGCGAGCTTGCGAGCGCCGTACGCACGCTCACCGTGCCGCGGAAACTGCGATCGTAGTTCTGCGGAATGTACGCGCCGCGCTCGGTGGCGATCGCCACGGAGCTGTCATCGACCAGCGAGGCGGCGGTGAGCATGCGCGAATCGATCGCCTGTGCGTAGAGAAAGGGCTTGAGCGTCGATCCCGCCTGCCGTGGCGCGAGTACGCCGTCGACTTGCGCGGCGGACGAAAGCTCGCCGCTGCTGCCGACCCACGCGAGTATGTCTCCGCTAGCGTTGTCGAGCACGACGATGGCGCCGTCGCCGACCGCGCGATCGGCGAGTTCGGCGAGATGGTCGCGCAGCGCGCCGACGGCGTAGCGTTGCAGGTCGGCGTCGAGCGTGGTCGCAACACGCGCACCCGGCGTCTTCAATAGCCTCGTCGCAAGATGCGGCGCAAGATTCTCGCGCTGGGCTAACCGGTAAGCACCCGCCAGTGCGACCATCGCCGTGGCGCGGACGACTTCGCAAGCAAGCTGTGGCGCGGCGATTCCGGCCACGGCGCAGGCGCGTTGCGCGACGGTGGCGGCGGGTGCATTGGGCCCACGCTGGAGTGCGACAAGAATCGCCGCCTCGCGCGCGTCGAGGCCGGCGGGCGCCTTGCCGAACAGCCCGCGTGCGGCAGCGTCGATGCCGGTTAGTTCTCCGCGATACGAGGTGACATTGAGATAGGCCTCGATGATCTGCGGTTTGGTCCACGCGCGTTCCAGCGCCAGAGCAGCCTGCGCCTGATCCCACTTCTGCCCGAGCGTTCGTGCGTTGCCGGCGATGGCCAGCGCGGGGTCGAGCAATCCCGCCAGTTGCATGGTCAGCGTGGACGCGCCGCGCGGGCCGCGACCGTCGAACGTGCGCCACATGCTGTCCCACGCCGCGCTCGCGAATCCCGGCCAGTCGACGCCGGCGTGCTCGTAGAAACGCTTGTCTTCGGCGGCAACCAGCGTGGCCGCGACGGCCGGGGAGATGTCGGCGAGCGCAATCCAGTCGAGCCGGCGGATGCGACGGTCGGCGCGCTGCGTCGCGAGCACGATGCCATTGCGGTCGAGCAATTGCGCTTCGGAAGTCGCGAACGAGGCGCGCACTTCGGTGAAGCTCGGCACCGCCGGCGGTGCCGCGGTGGCGGATTGCGACCACGCGATAGCGGCGACGAACATCGCCGCGACGATTCGCAGGCGCGAATTCATTCGCGCGCGGACATGGCTCACGGTCCCACCTTCCAATCGGAATTCGGCAGTTCACCGAACATCGCCGGCGCGTACATCGCTTCGACGCGCGTCGCCGGCAAGTTGAATTCGCCCGGGTTGTTGAGCCGCACCGAGTACTCGACGATGAAACGCCCCTTCGGCACGTAGCGGTAATACGCGTGGAATGCAGCGAACGTGCGCTCCTCGTACGCCGGCCAGACGGTGCCGACGCGCTTTTCGCCGGCGCGTGCCAGCGAGGAATCGCCGCCGAGCCCGCTGCCGAGCGCCGTGCTGCCCGCGGGAATCGGGTCGTCGACGACGACCCACGTCATGTCGGCCTGCGCTTCGACTTCCAGATGGATGCGCGCGACGTCGCCGCGCGACCACTGCCCCGGCGTCTTCTGCTGCACGGGGGCCACGCTCTTGGTCACCTTGTAACCGCTGGACAACGGCGCCTTCAGCGGAATCGCCGCGATGCTCGACAGCGTTACCCACGGCTTGCCGTCGCCATCCTGCGTCAACTTCAGGGCTTCGGCCTGCTCCGGCCACGGCAGGCGCTCGCGAAACGGCTTGGTGTCGTCGTCGGGTTTCCAGGCGTGATCGAAGCGCGCGCCGGCGAGCGTCGCCGAGGTTGTCCCACTGACCGGTGTCTTCTCAAATCCTTCCGAGAACTTGTTCATCGCCAGCACGCCCCAGGCGTTGGCGACTGTCGTGTCCCAGCGCCCGCGTTGCATGCGGAACAGGCTGCCGGTCACGAGCCGCGGCACGTCCTCGCGCCACGCCGGCGCGTCGAGCAGCGCGATGAGCAGCTTGTTGGCGTTGGAATCCGCGGAGATCATCAGCCACCACAGTCCGTCGGTCTTCTCGGTCGAGAAGCCCATCGTCGTGCCCTGAAAGTTCAGGCGCGAGCGCAGGATCTGCTCGGCTTCGCGCATGCGCTCGTCGCGCTTGGGCAGCTTCGCCTGGCGCTTCAATATCAGGTACCAGTCGATCACCGCGGAGGTCGGCCAGAGATTCGGCTCGATCGCGATACTGTCGAGCCACTTGGGATTGAACGCGGTCTTGCTGCGCGACAGCGCTTCGAGTGCGGCGACCTTGCGTATCGACAGGTCGGCGGTCTGCAATGCCGAGTAACGGACGACGCGACCTTCGACGAAGCCGACCAGCGCCTGCTCGATGCGGCTTCTTGCGTTTTCCGGAAGTTCCCAACCTGCTTCGTCGCCGACGGAAAGGACATAAGCCGTGAGCGAGTCGTCGCCATCGCGCATGAAGGGCCAGTACTTAAGCAACCCATCGCGGTCCATGTAGTCGGTGATGCCGGCCATCAAGGCATTCCACAGCCGGGCGTTGCCAAGGCCGATCGCGACCGACGCACGCTGTTCCAGGCAAGAGTACGGGTAGTAGCTGAAATACTCGCGCACGCCGGGCAGGTCGCCGCCCAGTTTGGCCTGCATGCGCACGTCGACGCCACCGCGGCCGGGGATCGCGTCGACCGGCCGTTGCACGGTGATCGATTGCGGCGCGGCAAGCTGCAGGATCGTCGCCTGATACGTGCGCTCGGGAACTGCGGCGATCACGTTCTGCGAAAACTTCATCGCGTCGCGCGCCGGCGTGGTGTCGCCTTCGCGCGTCGATGCGGCGATCTGCCAGTCGAGTTTGGTCGCGCCGACAGGCACGGCGGCAGTCCAGGCAACCTCGCGCGCTTCGCCCGGCGCGAGTTCGATTTCCTGTGGTGCCAGCGCGCCGACGGAAGGCGAGACGCTTGCCGAGATGTTGACGCCGAGCTTGCGCTCCGACGCGTTGCGCACCGTGACGATGGCGCGAAAGCGATCGCCCTCGCGCACCAGCTGCGGCAAGCCGGACAACAGCATCAGATCCTGAGTCGAGCGGATCGATGCGCTGCCCGTGCCGAAGAGCTGCGCGCCGCTGCTCGCCACCGCGACAATGCGAAAGCTGGTGAGCGAGTCGTTGAGAGGTATTTCGACCGTGGCGTTGCCCGCGTCGTCGAGCGGAACGCGGGCTTTCCACGTGAGCAGCGTGTCGAACAATTCACGCGACGAACCGCGGCCGCCGCCGCCGCCCGTGGCGACGGCCTTGCGGCCGAAGTGGCGCTTGCCGATGACCTGCATCTGCGCGGTCGAGGTGCCGACTTCCTCGCCACGACGCGTCATCATCGCGTCGAGCAGCTTCCACGAATCGTTGGGCAGCAATTCGAGCAGGCCTTCGTCGACCGCGGCCAACGCAACTTCGGCGCCCTTGGGCGGCGCGCTGCCGTCAGGGCGCCGCACCGCGATCGAAACCCGGGCCTTGTCGCGCACCTTGTATGCGGCTTGCTCCGGCGTGACTTTCACGGCGAGCTCGTGCGCGGACCAGCCGACGCGGATCTCGGCCAGTCCCATCTTGTAGGCGGGCTTCGCGAGGTCGATCAGCGCCGTTGGCGCGATGCCTCCGATGCGGCCGCGCACGACAAACGCAGATATGAATGCATTGGGGGAGTATTCCGGTTTGATCGGCACGTCGATCGTCGGTTCGCCGCGCTTGACGGTGCGCACGAATGCTTCGAGTACGCCTTCGCGTTCGACGGTCACCAGCACCGTGGCTTCCTTGAACGGCGTGCGCAATTGCAGACGCGCAGTATCGCCCGGCTCGTAGCGCTTCTTTTCCGGCAGCAGGTCGATGCGGTCGTTGTCCGATCCGCCGTACCAGTCATCGTCTCCGCTCGCGATCCACGCGTCCGTGCTCGTCACTGCGGGCGCGCCTGTGCTGTCGATCGCGGAGGCACGCAGTATCAGGTTGCCCGTCGCGGGCGGCTTCGATTCACAGATGAGCAGCCCGTGCGCGTCGGTCGTGCCTGCGCACAGATCGCCGAGGCGTTTGGTCTCGGTGCCCTGGTCGAAGGCGTAGAAGCCGCCGATGAGCCGGCGCCTGTGCGAGTAGTATTCTCGCTTGAATGCGTCGGTCTTGATCGCCACACCGGCAACCGGCTGCCCGCGCAGGTCGAGCGCGACCACCGTGAACTTGAGGCGATCCTTCAACGCGATCCAGCCGTCGGGTTTGATGCCGAGCACGATCGCCGACGGCCAGAGCGCGATGCGCGTCGCCGCGGTGAGCGTTTCGCCGTTGGGATCGCGGTATTCCATTTCCGCGACCATGTCGCGCGCGGTGTCGCTCCGGGCAACGTTCTTGACCGTCGCACGCGCGCCACCGGAAGCGTCCAGCGACAACGCCAGATCGCTCACGCCATTGCGTGCGGTGGCGGCAGGATCGCGCTCGGCGTCGTCGTCGGCCATGTCCGGGTCGGCGAACTCGTAGTTGCCGGCGCTCGCAAACGAGTCGCCGCGATCTTCGCGGCCTTCCTTCACGTTGCCTTTCGCAAACGCATAGTCATCGTAGTCCGGAAACGACACGCTCTTGTTCTCTATCTGCGTGCGCAGGCGCACGGGCAGGCCACCGGCCCCGCCTCCTGACAGGTAGTTGACCTGGAGATCGACTTTCACTTCGGACGGATTCACCAGCGGCGCGCCGACAGCCTGGACGCGGCCGCGCATCAGCGGAACGCGGAACTGCTCCACGCGAAACGTGCCCGCCATGCGCTCGGCTCGTCGCCGGCGCTCGCCAAGCGTGTCCTGCACGAGAATTTGATAGGTTCCGAGCGCCGCGTCCTTCGGCACCGCGAACGTCGCTTCGCCGTGCTGCGCGCCGTCCCAGGTCACGGGAATCTCGTACTCGCGATCGGTGCCGAGGTGACGGATGGTGATGCGGTTCTGGAGAGCGCCACGTCCCGGCAGCGCGAAGCCGTCGCCCGTCTGCTGCCGTACGAACACTTTCATCGACAGTGTGTCGCCCGCGCGGAGGAGCGAGCGGTCGAGCACGGCATGCGCGATGAATGGCCCATCGTAGTTGCCGGTGGGCATATTGAAGCGCCACGGACTGATGCCTTCGCCCCAGGTCGAGAACGAAAACGCCATGTCGGCGTCGGTGCGTGCGATGATGTAATAGCCGCCGTAGTCTGAATGGCATTCAAAATCATCGCGGGGAAGTTCCTTGGCGATGCGCGCGATCCCATCCGTACCGGTGCGGCCTTGCCAGTGCAGGTTGCCGAAACAATCGCGCACGGTGATGCGCGCATTGCGCACCGGCGCCGCATCGTTCAGCCGAGTGACCCACACCAGCGACGATTCACGACCAAGCTTGAAGTGCACGCCGAGGTTGGTGACGACCGTGCTCGTGCGCGCGTAGTAGGGCTTGTTCTGCGCGAGCAGCGCGGCGCCGAGCTTCGGACTCGCCAGCTCCACGACATAGAAACCGGACTTGTCCATCGGAATGCCGACGACTTCGAACGCGCGCGCGCCGAGCGGCTTGGGAACCGCGATCGACGTGCGCGGATCCTTGGCGCCGAAGATGGAATACGCTGCGCCGTAGCGCTTGGTGATCCAGCGCTCTTTCTTGTCGTCGTATTCACGATCGATCTTGTCGCCGCTCTCGATGCGCCGCAGCCAGTCGAGCATCGCCAGGTCGTCGGCCGTGTTGACGCTCGCAATCTGTCCGGGAACTGGCGCTTTCGCATCTTTCCTTGCCGCGGCGAGCGCAGCGCCATCGGCGAGACTGCCATCGAGCGTCGGTTCGACGTTGCGGACCGTCACCGGAAGCAGCGTTTTCTCGCCGCCAGGCAACTTCGCTTCGAGGATGCCGAAGGTTGCGGAGAATTTGACCAGCGGTGGATATTCGTCGGTACGCACCGTGAGCGGAAAGCTGCGCGCGTTTTCCAGCAACCGGCCCGAATCGTCCTTGAGCCCGGCCGGAATCTCGAGCTTAAACGTCTGCTGTTCGGGCAAACTCGGGCCGAAGTTGACGCTGTCGACGGTATCGCCGTCCTTTTGCGGAGCGAGGCGGGCCGGGTAGGCTTTGCCCGCGCCATCGACCAATTTCATCCGCGCTGCATCGGTTCTCGCGACCGGCGCGGTGAACGCCAGTGTCAACGCCTGAATCGGGATGCACTGCGCATCCTTGTTGACGCGCGAGCAGGAGAACGACGCTCGGAACACCGGGCGTACGCGGAATGCGAGCGCCTGATCGGCGCTGGTCGTCACACCGGTAGTCGCCGCGATGCCCTTGCCCCAGACCAGCTTGACGTCGGCGTTGGGCGGCAGCGTGCGCGCGCAGGCCAGTGTTACCAGCGGCGAATCGGCGGCGTCGCGCAAGCGCAGGAATTTTTCCTCGTCGCTCCCGGTGGTTGGCAGCCGGAAAAGAAAACTGCGCGTGCGTCCCTGGTCGGGATCGAGCAGCAGCAGGCGCAGATAGCTCCCCGCGAATGACTTGCGGTTGTCCAGGATCGTCTTGCGCTCCTCGCCGCTGACCATGCGCACGCCGATCTGTTCGTTAACGCCGGCGGCGACACAGTGCGCGTGCGCGAGAATGGTCTCGGCTGTCGCGGGCGCATCGAGGCCGAGGATGAAGACCTGATGCTCGTCGATGCGCGCGCCTTCGTTCGGCAGGCTTTTCACGATCGCCGGGCCGCCGGTCGAGAATTCAAAGCGCTGACCCGTGTCGAGCGCGTTGCCGTCGAGCGCGGTGACGCCAACCTTGAGGACGAAGCTGCAGCGCACGCCCGCGGGCAGGTCGCGGTCGAAGTCGTAGACCCAGTTTTTCATGTCGGCCCAGCGGCCCTTGCCCTTTTCGACGCAGCTGATGTCGAAGGGATCGAGTTCGCGGGGATCGCCGAAGGGAACCATCGCGGTCGCGAAACGCGCAGTCGCCTGACGCACGCCTTGCACTTCGCCCTGAGGCGAGAAAAACTCGACAGGCTGCGCGGCGAGCGCGCATGCCCAGACGGCGCACAACGCTCCAATCCAGCGGCGCGCTTGCGGTATGGCTCCAATCATCATGCATGTTCCCCTGTGTACGATCTGCGTGCGCTTCGCTGCGTCACCGACGCACGCGGGTGCGAACTACAGTAGGGCAGTGGAAAGCGGCGACGCCACGCCGGCGTTGTGGCGCGGCGCGGAAGAATTATGGCGGAAACGTGTCAGCGACGCAGGAACGAGTGCAGTCGTCCCACACCATCCGCGAGGCGCTCTTCGCTGGCCGCGAAGCACCAGCGCACGAAGCCTTCGCCCTCGGGTCCGAACGCGCTGCCCGGAGCGAGGCCCAGGCGCGCGTCACGCACGAGCTGCTTGCAGAATTCGAGGCTGTTGCCGGCGCCCGCGACGCGGAGGAATACGTACATCGCGCCATCGGGCAGCGAGACCTGGACGCCGGGCAGCGCGCAAAGCGCATCGACCAGGAAGCTGCGGGCGCGACGATAGCGGTGCAGCGTGTGTGCGACCGTGGGCTCGCCGTCCTTGATCGCGACCACGCCGGCGCGTTGCACGAACACCGGTGAACACGACGTGTTGTATTCGATCAGCTTGCCCAGATCGGGCATCAGCGCGGGCGGGGCGACGATCCAGCCCAGCCGCCACCCCGTCATCAGCCATGACTTGGAAAAACTGTTGGTGCTGACCACGCGATCGTCGGGCCCGGCGAGGTCGAGAAATGACGGCGCACAGCGGTCGCCTGTATAGCACAGGCGCTCGTACACATCGTCGGCGACGATCCAGATTCCATGCTTGCGGCAATGGTCGAGAATGGTCTGCTGGGTTGCGGAATCCAGCGTCCATCCGGTTGGATTGTTCGGCGAGTTGATCATCACCGCGCGGGTGCCCGGAGTGAGGGCAGCAATCAGCTGGTCGACGTCGAGCGTCCAGCCGCCGGGTCCGAACGTGAGCGGCTGACGCACGACTTCGGCTCCGAGGATCTTCGGAATTTCGGTCAGGTTGGGCCACAGCGGTGTGACGCACACGACGCGATCGCCGTGACCGACCAGCGCCTCGACGGTGAGCATCAGCGCCGACACGCCTGACGCCGTGGCGGCGATATTGCCCGATGCCACGGGCTGGTGCAGTCGCGACACGTACGTCGCGAGCGCTTCGCGCAATTCGGGAATGCCGAAATTCTGGCTGTAGAACGTCTCTCCGGCATCCAGCGATGCGACTGCCGCCTCGCGAATGTAGGCCGGAGTGACTTCGTCCGGTTCGCCGAACCAGAATGGCAGCACGTCGGGGTCGCCCATGCCCGCGTTGGCGACTTCGCGAATCTGGGACGCGACCAGCGCGCGGACCGGTGGTCGCGCACCGAGGTCGAG
>Ga0209890_10000935_pt1 | contig 13489 bp, 10 predicted proteins | sample OrgsoiDNA2013049_FD_185799 | JGI IMG/M metagenome (GOLD analysis project Ga0209890, IMG submission 185799) | Permafrost soil microbial communities from the Arctic, to analyse light accelerated degradation of dissolved organic matter (DOM) -... | ecosystem: Environmental > Terrestrial > Soil >...
GATCGACCAGAGCCAAACGGCTGGCGATTTTCTCCGGCGAAGCTTTGATCTTTACCCCGCGAACGATCTGCGCCGTGTACCGCGCGCAACCCTCCTTGTCTTCGATATCGATTTCGAAGTCGCCGCTGGTACGGTTACTGGTGGATGCAGAATCTTGTTTGGGACTTGGTCCGATCGCCTTCAGTGGAATTCCATACAGAGCCGCTGCCTCTCGCGCGACACCGTAATGATTCATCGCGTCGGGACGGTTCGTTCCAATCTCCATCTCGAAGACCGTGTTCGCGCCTTCGCCGGAAATGCCCTCGGCCCCGATCCCGATCCCAGTCAAGTCTTCGGCGAGACGGCGGTCGTCCACCGTGAGATCAACGAACTCGCGCAGCCATTGTGATGAAAGCTTCATGATTAGCGATCAGCGATCAGCCGTCAGCTATCAGCTATCAGCAAGAGCACCTCCTGATGGCTGACGGCTCTATCCAAACTGTTCCAAAAACCGCACATCCCCCTGGAAAAACAACTGCAAATCATCCAGCCCATACTTCAGCATCGCGATTCGGTCTACGCCCATGCCGAAGGCGAAGCCGGAGATTTTCTCTGGGTCGTAGCCGTTGTGCTTTACGGACTCGAAGACGTTCGGGTCAACCATGCCGCAGCCGAGGATTTCGATCCATCCGGTTTGCTTGCAGGGACGGCAAGAATCGGGGCCGCGCTTGCCGCTGCCTCCACAGATGAAACACGACACGAACATTTCCGCGCTCGGCTCGGTGAACGGAAAGAACGACGGCCGGAAGCCGGTCTTCACGCTCGATCCGAACAGCGCCTTCATGGCGTGGTCGAGCGTGCCTTTTAGATCTCCGAATGTGATGTTGGTGTCCACGGCCAGGCCTTCGACCTGATGGAACATGGGCGAGTGGCTGGCGTCGGGAGGATCGTTGCGATGGACTTTGCCGGGCACCAGAATACGCAGCGGCGGCTTCAGCTTCTCCATGGTGCGAATTTGTACGGGAGAAGTGTGGGTGCGCAGCAGCAGGCGTTCACGCGGCGGCTTCGCGTCTTGGTTGGCCAGGAACAAAGTGTCCTGGGTATCGCGCGCGGGATGGTTCGGCGGAAAATTCAGCGCCTCGAAATTGTAGTAGTCGGTCTCGATCACCGGGCCTTCGGCAACGGAATATCCGAGGTTGCGGAAGACGGAGGTGATTTCGTTCATGGTGCGGATGATCGGGTGCTCGGCGCCGACGGGGCGGCGGATGCCGGGGAGGGAGATGTCGATGGCGGAATCTGAGGGCGCGGCGGCAGGCTGCGTGACGGCGGCCTCGACCTTCTGTTCGACTTCCTTCTTGAGGGCATTCACGCGTTGTCCGACATCGCGCTTGGCGTCTTTGGGCGCGGCCTTCAGCCAGAGCTCGTTGATTTGCGTGAGGACGCCGTCTTTGCGGGCGAGCCAGAGGTCGCGAAAGGCTTTGCGATCGCCATCGTCGCCGAGTTTGGCGGACTCCTTCTCCAGCGCCGCGAGTAGATCGGCGACGGCTTTGTCGAGCGACTTTGCCGAGAAGTCCTTTAGCTTGGGGACGGTGTAGGCCACGTTTCTTTCGCCCCTTCGGGGCTGGTCGTTTTCTTCGGGCTACCCAGGGCTTGCGCCCTGGGCTGCAATCTTACGCCGCTTCGCGGCTGGTGCACGTTCGTCGACGGCAGCTTTGCGCGCTAAGAGTTAGTTCACTGCCGGCGAACAGCAGGTTCCTCGACTCCGCACGGAATGACAGAGCTACTAAAGAATGACGGCAACCTAGGGTGAGAGAAGTATATGGGAATCCCGTCGTGGCATGGCGGAAGCCATGCCACGACGCACCTCTTCAGTCACGCTTTTCCTGATGGCTGATGGCTGAAAGCTGACCGCTGTTTTACGTTGCCTTCGCTAGCGCGGCTTTCGCCTGCTCGGCCAGGCTCTTAAACGCGGCTTCGTCGTTCACTGCCAGGTCGGAGAGGATCTTGCGGTCGAGCTCTACCCCGGCGACTTTCAGACCGTGAATGAATTGGCTGTAGCTCATGCCGCTCAGCTTGGCGGCGGCGCCGATGCGAACGATCCACAGCGAGCGGTACTGGCGCTTCTTCTGTTTGCGTCCGGAGTAGGCGAACTTCAGGCCGCGTTCGACGGCTTCTTTCGCGGAACGGTAGAGTTTTGATTTAGTAAGGAAATAACCGCTGGCGCGGTCTAATATCCGTTTGCGCTTGGCGCGGCGTTTGGTCCCACGTTTTACACGAGGCATGGTGTTGCTCCTTTTTACTTTCTAATTAGCGGCTGGAGGCAGGATTTGCCTCTTCACTCGCTGCGGCGCGATCGTCCGCGCTCTTGCTCTGCGACGCTCCAGGCAAAAATCTTTACCACAGAGGGCACAGAGGTCACTGAGAAAGATCCTTAATACGGAATCATTCTCTTAACTTTTGGCGTATCCGCGTCGCTGACCAGAACCGAGCTGCGCAGGCCGCGCTTCCGCTTCTTCTGTTTCGACGTCAGGATGTGCCGCAAAAAAGCATGCGACCGCTTCACTTTTCCGGTGGCGGTCTTCTTAAAGCGCTTGGCGGCGCCTTTGTGGGTTTTTAGTTTTGGCATGAATCTCCTCGAACGAGCTGTCAGCTATCAGCTTTCAGCTAAGTCAAAATCGGTTACTGTCGGTTAGGCTTGGCGCGCTGCCGGCGCCGCTTTTCCTTCCGGCTTTTTCGCACTCGGTGCCAGGATGGCGTGCAGCGTGTTGCCTTCCTGCCGCGGGCGAAACTCTACGATTGCGTGGTCGCCAATATCTTTGATCAGGCGCTCCAGGATTTGCCGTCCCAGTCCGGTGCGGGTCATCTCGCGTCCGCGGAAGAAGATTGTGGCCTTGACCTTGTCGCCGCCGTCCAGAAAACGCAGCACGTGGTTTCTCTTGGTCTCGTAATCGTGATCGTCCACGTTGATGCGGAACTTCACTTCTTTAACGGTGATCGTCTTCTGGTGCTTTTTGGCTTCGCGCTCTTTCTTTTCCTGCTGATACAGAAACTTCCCGTAATCCATGATGCGGCACACCGGAGGCTGCGCGGTGGGGGAAATCTCGACCAGGTCCAGGTTCTTTTCGCGGGCCATCTTCAGCGCTTCAAAAGGCGGCATGATGCCGATCTGCTCACCTTCGTCGCCAATCACGCGGATTTCGCGCGCCCGAATACGATCATTGGTGCGTATAAAACGCTTATCGATACAAACCTCCGTCCACTTTTTAACGGTGTGGGGATGAAGAATTATAACATCAGGTGTGAGCCGTCAGCCATCAGCCGTCAGGAAGAGCGCGGGCGCGCGGGGACTGCGGTTCTTAGCTCTTAGCATTTAGCACTTGGCATTTAGCCGCTGAAACGGCCTTGTCGACCAAGTGCTGCCAAGTGCTAAGCGCCTGCCGCCAGTTTCTGTTCCACCAGCGCCTCGACCCGCTTCATCACTTCTTCTTCGGACAGAGAAGTGGAATCGAGGATGGTGGCATCCGGCGCGGGCTCTAGCGGGGACGTGGCCCGGGTGCGGTCGCGGCGGTCGCGTTCGCGCAACTCAGCGGCTGTGGACTCGGCGGAAGCTCGACCCGCGTGCTGCTGGATGCGGCGCTGCTCGCGGATGACCGGGTCGGCGTCGAGGAAAATCTTTACGTCCGCATTCGGGAAAACTTGTGTCCCGATATCGCGGCCTTCCATCACCACTCCGCCAGCTGCGCCCAGTTCGCGCTGACGGGCCACCATCCACTCGCGGACGTCGGGATGCACCGACACCCGCGAAGCCGCTTGCGATACATCGGTCTCGCGGACGCGATTCGTGACATCGCGGCCATCGAGCAGAACGCGGTTTCCGCCCATGGTTGGCTCAATCTTGATGCGCGATTTTTCGGCGAGTTTGGTGAGGGCGGGCTCGTCGTCGAAGGAGACGTCCCACTCAATGGCCTTCAGTGCCAGGGCGCGGTACATGGCGCCGCTTTCGAGATTCACATAACCGAGTTTGCGGGCAAGCTTCGATGCAATCGTGCTCTTTCCGGCGCCTGCGGGGCCGTCGATGGCGATGATTAATTTGCGGGGAGTGGGCTCGGTCATCCCAGTGTGATCCGAGTGCGATTGTACAACGCGGCAATACCGTGGCTGCAGTGCAGAATCAGCTTCGTAATTCGGTTTGCCGCGCGGGCAGCGCTTGGGTTACCTGAATCAGCGAGCGGTTGCCCACATGCACGAAGTTCAGCTCGCGCGCCGACATTAACGCGTTCACCGACTCCCGCACTTTCGATCGCGGGATGAAGTTTCCGAAAAATGAATCAAGCTCGCTTTGATCGGCGGCAATGACACATTCCAGGTATTTCGAGAGCAGCGCCGAAAGCGCTTCGCCCACCGAGCAGTTGATGCCCTCTGCGACCGCTTCGGGAGACCAGCGCTGCAGCACGTCCCAGGACGCGCCGTCGCGCTCGTCGTAATCCACGCGCGTGATGCGCAGCTTCGACCACAGTTCGGCCAGCGCCTTGTCGAGCGCAGGGACAGAAACGCCTTTGCCGACGTCCTCCAGAAGTTTTGCCTTCGAAATCGGTCCCTTGCGATGAATGACCTGATAGGTGTCGCAGGCCAGTTCGGAATACGGCGACCGCGGCCCGGGTTGCGGCGGCTGCTTGGGATTGCGCTCTCCGACCAGAGTATAGAAATAAGGAAAGACCGAGGCCGAAACCAGCAGCGCGTTGTTCTCGTCGCCGAGGTTGGCCTCGTAAGCCGACTTGTCGCGCAGCAGGCGGATCATCAGATCGGTTGCATCGCGGGCTTCAGGATCTAGGAACGCCCGGTGACTAGGCAAACGCTCGTCCGATCCGTACCATGCGCCGATAAACGTCGGCAGCAACAGCGCCGGCCGCGAAGGATAGGTCAGGCAGAATCCGGCGGACTCGACGAAGCTGCGCGCATCTTCCAGCGTGCGAATGGGGACGCCGTTGAGGCGCCACTTCTCGCGGCGAAGGTCGGTGAGTTCGTCAGCAGTCATGGAAAGCAGCTCTTAGCTGTTCGCTCTTGGTTCTTAGCTTGTAACTCATGGATCCTTACATTCTCGGAGCTCACGCTACTTTCTAAGAGCCGAGAACCTGGAGCCAAGAGCCGATTTCTAGATCCTTTTAAACGCCCGCTGAATGTCCTTCATCGAGTATCGCAGAACTACGGGCCGGCCGTGCGGGCAGGTCATGGGGCAGTCCGTCTTTGCCAGCTCGGCCAGCAGCCATTCCATTTTATTGTGTTCGAGCGGCATGTTGACTTTGATGGCGGCGTGGCAGGCGATGGAGGCGGCGATGCGGCCGCGAATCTGCTCCAGATTCAAGTTTTGTTCTTCGTGGGAAAACTGGTCAAGCAGCTCGTGCAGCATGGACTCGACTTCTCCGGCCTGGACTCCGGCGGGGGCGATCTTGACCGCGATGCTGCGCGCGCCGAAGGGCTCGGCTTCGAAGCCGTTCTTCTGCAATTCGTCTGAAATTTCCGAGAAGATCGCCTGCTGCGCCGGAGTCAGTTCGATCACAATCGGCATCAGCATGCGCTGGCTCTCGACCTGCTGCCGCGCGCGCTGGCGCGACACTCTTTCGAACAGCACGCGTTCGTGGGCACAGTGCTGGTCAATGATCCACAGGCCGTCGTGGTTCACCGCCAAGATGAACGACTCGCGCAACTGGCCCACCGGTTTGAGGGAAGCGATAACCGGGGTGACATCGCCTGTCGGCTCGAATTCTTCCGCATGGATCTCTTCGGCGAGCGGCGGAGCGCAACGGTCTGCGCCAAATGCCTGCTGCTCTCCGCCGAAACCGTGGTGCGGAAATCTTGCCACGGGAACCGCCGCGTTTGCCTCGACCGCGATACCCTCCGAAAAATGAAAGCGCTCAGCGATTACGGGCTGTGGCGGCGCTTGCAGGGCGAATGAATCCGGAACAGCCGCCCCGTAGAAGTTTGTCTGCGGCCCGCTTTCGGTTCCGGTTCGCGCTGCGGGAGTCAGCGACGGGCTCGCCGTGGGATGGGCGCGAATCTCGGTCACAAACTGTGGCACCGGGCGCGCCTTCATCAGCGCTGCGCGAACTGAGTCACGAAGGAAGTCGTGCATGACCGTCTGCTGGCGGAAGCGGACTTCGGTCTTCGAGGGATGGACGTTCACATCCACTTCGGCATTCGGCATTTCGATGAACAGCAGCACCACGGGGAAAACCGTCGGCGGCAGAATGTTGCGATAGGCATCACTCAGCGCACGCTGAATCAGGCGGTCGCGGATGAGGCGTCCGTTGACGAAGGTGTAGATGGAATTGCGGTTGAGTTTCTGGAGTTCGGGCTTGGAAATGAATCCGTGGACGCGCAGGCTGCCGGGGTCTGCGGAAGGGCCTGAGTCCCCATCCTCTTCCTTTTCTTTACGCCGCCACGGCGGAGGCTGAGGAAGGCCGATGTGGGCCAGCGGTACTTCGGCGGCAACCGAGATCAGTTGGTCGAGAACGTCCTTACCGAAAACCTGGTAAACGCGGTCGTTGTAACTGGCGACCGGAGGCGCGACCAGCACCGCATTGGTGGCGGAATGCAACTCGAAATGCTTGTCGGGATGCGCCAGCGCGTAGTGCGTGACCAGCGACGCGATGTGCGAAAGCTCGGTGGGCTCCGCTTTCAGAAACTTCTTGCGCGCGGGGATATTAAAGAAGAGATCGCGAATGGTGATGGAGGTTCCAGTCGGAAGGCCGGCTTCTTCAACGCGAAAAATCTTTCCGCCAGCGATTTCGACGATGGTGCCGGAATCCTGATCGGCGGCGCGAGTCTCGAGGCGCAGGCGGCAGACTGACGCGATCGAGGGCAAGGCCTCGCCGCGGAATCCGAGAGTTGAAATGTTCAGCAGGTCTTCGGCATTCTTGATTTTTGAGGTCGCGTGGCGTTCGAAGGCCAGCAGAGCATCGTCGCGGACCATGCCGCAGCCGTTGTCGGTGATCTGGATGAGTTTCTTGCCGCCAGCTTCGATCACAATCTTGATGCGCGTGGAACCGGCGTCGAGAGCGTTCTCGAGCAACTCCTTCACCACCGAGGCCGGTCGCTCGACAACTTCGCCCGCGGCGATCTTGTTGGCAACGTGCTCGGGAAGGACGTGGATGCGGCCCATGGAAGTTAAGCCAGTTTCGCAGAGAAGGTTAGAGAAGGCAAAGCCCTTTGCGCCAAAACTGCCTGGGGTTTAAGAGCGAGCAATCCAAAGCACTTGAACTCTACGTCCGAGCTTCTGGAAGTCCCGGTCTGCCGTGACCAGAATTGAATGCCGAAGTTCGGCAAGCGCCGCGGCAACGCAATCCACGAACGAGAGACCGTGAAGCGCCTTGATTTCGCCCGCTTTCAGTGCCTGTTCCTGCTCAACGGGTACGATTTCGATGGGTAGCCGTGAGAGACGCGCGATTGCGGTTGTGGCAGCTACTTCGCCGTGGTGCTGCCAGGCATTGTAGAAGACTTCGCCCCAGTTCACTACCGAGATGGACACGGCATTCTCGCGCTTGTGTGCGGCGTTTAGAATGCGCTCTACACGCGGGGCTCCAACTCCGTTCTCCAGGAAGTCCAAGACCGCGCTCGCATCCAGAACGTAGCTTTTCATTTTTCGAGGCGGTGCTCACGGTTCCTCGCCTCGACCATCGAGACGGGGCCTTTTAGAGAGCCGCGCAAAGAACGAATGTAAGCTTCGGTGATGGGTTCGATGACCAGATGGCTGGCTTCGACGCGGATCGCCATTTTCGTCCCCGCTCCAATGCCCAGCTTTTCTCGCAATTCGAGGGGAATTACAACCTGCCCTTTGGAACTCAAAGTGGTAAATGTATTCTGCATGATGCTTACATCATAGCATGGGTAAGACGAGTGCCTGGAGGTAAGATCAGTACACTCTGGCAGGCGAACAATTTGCGAAGCTACCTTCCCGGGAATAAAATAGCCGAATGTCCGCACCTCTCTCTTGGGCCCATCCGCTCGTCGCCGAATGGTTCACGACGAAATTCGGCACGCCCACCGAGCCGCAGGAGCTGGGCTGGCCGCACATCCTTGCCGGACGCACGACCCTAATCTCCGCGCCTACTGGTTCTGGTAAGACGCTGGCTGCGTTTCTTGCCTGCATTGATCGCCTGGTTCGGAAGGCGTTGGCGGGCGATCTGCATGATCGGACGGAAGTCCTCTACATTTCTCCGCTCAAGGCACTGGGCAATGACATTCAGAAAAATCTGGAGGTTCCGCTAGGCGAAATTCTGCAGAGGGCGGGCGAGCGCGGACTGCTGATGCCGCAGATTCGCACCGCGGTCCGCACCGGGGACACGCTGGCGCACGAGCGCCGGGCGATGCTGAAGAATCCGCCGCATATTCTGGTTACCACGCCGGAGTCGCTTTACATCTTGCTCACAGCGGAAAAGAGCCGGGCGATTTTACGCGATGTAGAAACCGTCATCGTGGATGAAATCCACGCCGTCGCGGACGACAAGCGCGGCGCGCATCTGACTTTGTCACTGGAGCGGCTGGAGGCGCTGACTTATCGGCCGCCGGTCCGCATCGGACTTTCCGCCACGCAGAGACCGATTGAAGATGTGGCGCACTTTCTGACTGGGAACGGTCGTCCGGATCCGGTCATCGTCAACATTGGGCACAAGCGCACGCTCGATCTGGCGGTCGAAATTCCGGCCACGCTGCTGGGGCCGATTGCGAGTAACGAAATGTGGGAAGAGATTTATACCCGCATTGTGGAGCTTTCTGAGCAGCACCGCTCAACGCTAGTTTTCGTGAACACCCGCCGCCTGGTGGAGCGGGTTGCGCACCATATCGCCGAGCGGATTGGGGGAGACAACGTCGGAGCGCATCACGGAAGCTTGTCGCGCAAGCTGCGGCTGGCGGCGGAAAAGAAGCTGAAGGACGGGCAAATTAAAGTTCTGATCGCGACGGCTTCGCTCGAACTGGGAATCGATATTGGCACAGTGGATCTTGTCATCCAGATCAGTTCGCCTCGCGCGATTGCGGTTGCGTTGCAGAGAGTCGGACGATCGGGTCACTGGCGCGGAGCTGTTCCTAAGGGAAGATTCTTCGTCACCACTCGTGACGACCTGATGGAATGCGCATCGCTGGTGCGGGCGATCCGGCATGGCGATCTCGACCGGCTGATGATTCCGGATTCGCCTTTGGATGTGCTGGCGCAACAGATTGTGGCGACCTGTGCGGCAGGGAGCAGCAGTGCCCGTGTGGCGCGGACACTCTTGTCCGCGAATGCACCGGAAGCGAGTTCGGAGGGAGAAGATGATTTCTCTGCCGATACGCGGGCGGGGGCGGCCGCGCCACACGAGTCGGACGACGGCTGGGACGAAGACGCGATGTTCGCCCTCGTCAAGCGGGCGTATCCCTATCGCGATCTCACACGTGAGATTTTCGACTCGATCATCGAGATGCTCTCCGAAGGCATTGCGTCACGCCGGGGCCGCTACGGCGCGTACATCCATCACGACCGGGTGAATCGCAAGCTGCGGGCGCGGCGGGGGGCGCGGCTGGCGGCGATCACCAGCGGCGGAGCGATTCCAGAGACCGCACTGTTCACGGTCGTGGCCGAGCCGGAAGGAATCATGGTCGGCACCCTGGACGAAGACTTCGCGGTCGAGAGCAACGCCGGCGACATCATGCTGTTGGGCAACACTTCGTGGCGCATCCGGCGCGTGGAGGGGAAGTCGGGCCGGGTGCTGGTGGAAGATGCGCATGGCGCGCCGCCCACGGTTCCGTTCTGGCGCGGCGAAGCTCCGGCGCGCACCGAGGAACTTTCATTTCATGTGGCGGAACTGCGGCGCGAGATCAGCGAACGGCTGCATGGGATTTCTCCGGTAGCGTTGTCGGCAAAGATTCCGCAGGTTGCCGAAACCATAGCATGGCTTGGGCAAGAGTGCGGGCTGGATGAATCCGGCGCCAGCCAATCGATCCAATACATTCTCGAAGGCCGCGCGGTGCTGGGTGATGTTCCCACCCAGAGCACGGTCATCGCTGAGCGCTTTTTTGACGAAGCGGGCGGAATGCAGCTTGTAATCCATGCTCCGTTTGGGGCGCGCATCAACAAAGCCTGGGGACTGGCGCTGCGCAAGCGCTTTTGCCGCAGTTTTAATTTCGAATTGCAAGCGGCGGCGACCGACAATGGACTGAACATTGCGTTGGCCGAGCAGCACAGCTTCCCACTGGGCGATGTCTTTCATTTTTTGAACGCAGAAACGGTGCAGGCGATTCTTGAGCAGGCGGCGCTGGCTTCGCCAATTTTCGCAACCCGTTGGCGCTGGGACGCCAATCGCTCGCTTGCTCTGCTTCGTTTTCAAGGTGGAAAGAAAGTTCCGCCGCAGATTCAGCGTATGCGTTCCGACGATTTGCTGGCTTCAGTTTTCCCCGACGTGGCGGCCTGCCAGGAAAATATTGTCGGCGACATCCAGATTCCTGATCATCCTCTGGTGAAAGAAGTGATGAAAGATGTCCTCACCGAGGCCATGGACCTTGAAGGCGTGAAAGATCTATTGCGCCGCATGGAAGATGGCCGCATTCGCTGTATTGCCGTGGATACGCCGGTGCCGTCGCAGTTCTCGCACGAGATTCTGAATGCGAATCCGTATGCATATCTGGATGATGCTCCGCTGGAGGAACGCCGCGCCCGCGCGGTTGAGATGCGTCGGATTTTGCCAGAGTCGGTGCTGGAAGAAGTCGGGAAGCTCGACCCCGCTGCAATCGAGCAGGTGCGGGACGAAGCGTGGCCCGATGTTCGCGATGCGGATGAACTGCACGATGTGCTGCACACGCTGATTGGGTTGCCGATTTCTGGCCCCGCCTCGGATCATGGGGAGACGGGCGTCCTCGCCCGTCTGGTCGAGCGCAGCTCGGCCGGCTGGCAGGGCTTCTTCGCGCAGCTTGCGGCGCATGGTCGGGGGGCGGTCGCAACCGTCGACCATTCTCGCTATTGGGTTGCGGCCGAACGCAGGAAGACCTTCACCGCACTGTTCTCGGGGGCCGAGTTCGAAGAATCAAGTCCCGAGATTGCGGTTACGGATCTTTCCTTCGACGACGCTCTCCTTGCCTGCGTCACAGGCTGGATGTCTCATATTGGCCCGGTCACTGCGGCTGAGCTTGCGGATCTGCTGGGTTTTGCGGAATCGGAGATCGAGAAGGCTCTGCTTCGGATGGAGGCTGGCGGCGCAGTTCTGCGGGGAAAGTTTACGGGTGCTGCCTCGCGGGCGGGGGCGCCCGCAGCACACATGCACGAGTGGTGCGATCGGCGGCTGCTTGCGCGCATTCATCGGCTGACCGTGGCCACGCTGCGCAAGCAGATTGAGCCGGTGAAGGCGGCGCAATTCATGCGCTGGCTGCTGCGCTGGCAGCACATTGCTCCCGAATCACAGATGCGGGGGGAGCGCGCTACCCTTGAAGTGCTGCGTCAACTGCAGGGATTCGAAATTCCTGCGAATGCATGGGAGCGGCAAGTGCTGGCGCGGCGGATTGCGGATTACGATCCTAAATGGCTGGACCAGCTTTGCCTTACCGGAGCGGTCGGTTGGGGACGGCTGTCGCCGCATCCGGCGACACTGGAGTCGTCGAACGGCGACGGAGAAAAATCCAGCCGTCGGCGGGTGATCCCGACCAGCGTTGCGCCAATCACTTTTTTCGTTCGCGAAAATGCGGACTGGATGACCCCGCACGATTCCATCGCAGGCTCGCAGGGGCTCAGCGAGGTGGCGCGGCAGGTGCTGGAATATCTGCGCCTGCGCGGGGCATCGTTTTTCGCCGATATTGTGCGCGCGACCGGGAAGCTGAAAGCCGAGATCGAAACCGGACTGTGGGAACTGGTCGCTGGGGGCGTGGTCACGGCCGATGGGTTCGACAATCTGCGTGCGCTGATCGATCCCAAACGCCGCTCTGGGCAGGGAAGTGGGCGCACGACTCGTCCGCGGCACAGCTCGGGACGCTGGGCGATCCTGCATACGGATTCCGCCGTCGAGCGCGATCGCGTGGTCGAAGCTACCTGCTGGATGATGCTGAAGCGCTACGGAGTCGTCTTCCGTGATCTGCTGGTCCGCGAGAGCAATCTTCCCAAGTGGCGCGAGCTGCAAATCGCATTCCGCCGTCTCGAAGCGCGCGGCGAACTTCGCGGCGGGCGTTTTGTGGACGGATTTCTGGGCGAGCAGTTTGCCTTGCCGGTGGCAGTTGAATCCCTGCGGGCCACACGCAACCTTCCTCCGAGCGGCGAGGTGGTTACGATTTCTGCCGCCGATCCTTTGAATCTGGTTGGGGTAATTGTTCCCGGCGAGCGGGTCCCTGCGATTTCAGGCCGGACCGTCAGTTATCGAGACGGTGTTGCGATGGAAGACGATCCGGGTTTGCAGACCAGAGTCGCCGCGAGTTGACCCAAAAATATCGGGACATTGTAAGGGGGGCCCTCCAAGTCCCGATATGCCCCGTCCGGCGAGAACTTCAGCGCTTCCCCACGCTTTACACCGACACGAGTTAGGCTAAGGTTCTAGCATGGCTTTTGGGTCTGGGTGTTACCACTTGAGTTTTGTTACGAAAACCGAACAAGATTCGCAAAAAATGGGCTATGGAAGCTGCATTTTCAATAGGGTAGCCGGGTTCAGATATACGCCCTGCCAGCGGATGGCGAGGTGAAGATGGGGTCCGGTGGCTCGCCCAGTGCCGCCGCTCATCCCAATCAATTGTCCGGCGGCAACCTCGTCGCCTTCTTTTACGCTGAACTGTGAAAGATGCAGGTAGAGACTCATGAGCCCCTGGCCATGGTCGAGCACCACGCAATTGCCTTCAAAAAATAGTGGCCTGGCGAGAAGCACGGTCCCGCGGTTCACCGCGTGCACCGGGGTGCCTGCCGGGACACCGTAGTCCAATCCCAGGTGGCGGCTCTTCACTTCCTGATTGATTACCCGCGCCGTGCCAAACACGTCCGAGATGGGGGCGGACACCGGAGGCTGGAACGTACCAACCCACAGTCGCTCGGGAGTTTCGGCGGCGAAGGTCTTCTGTTTTATATCCTTGTCGGCGGCAATTCCGCGAAGTTGTTCGGGGTCGGGTTCGGTGAACTGCTTCGCCACCTGGATTGTGATCTTGGGATATGCGGCGCTGGCAATCTTGATGCTAACGATGGTTACCGAGGAATTGCCGCCGTTCAAAGACTGCGTGATGGCGAGATCGTGACGCCCGGGACTGGTCTCCACTGGGACTCCGGCGAGCGCGTACCAGGAGTTTCTGGTCGTGGGGCGAAAGAAGTTCAGATTGTGCCCAAACCACGAGGCTGAGACGGATTGAACCTTGGGCGAGGTCGTTACCTGAAACAGGACTGGCGATCCATTTACCAACTTGTCGGGCTGCCATTGAATAAAGGAAGGGCGCGGCTGCGGCGCGGCCTGAGCGTGCAACGGGACTGCCGGCAACAGCGTCGTCGCCAGCAAGAATGAAATCCCGCCTGCTCGGGCTCGAC
>Ga0209890_10000936_pt1 | contig 13479 bp, 13 predicted proteins | sample OrgsoiDNA2013049_FD_185799 | JGI IMG/M metagenome (GOLD analysis project Ga0209890, IMG submission 185799) | Permafrost soil microbial communities from the Arctic, to analyse light accelerated degradation of dissolved organic matter (DOM) -... | ecosystem: Environmental > Terrestrial > Soil >...
TTGCGGCGAAAAAAACGTGCCATGTTGCCTCCTTCCTACCGTGCGCCCATGGGCATGTCGTCGTCATCGCCGTCGTCGCCGAAGTCGTCGTGGCGGCGGGCATTCTCATCGGGCGCGCGCGCCATCGGCGAAGGCTCGGTGACGGCTTCCTCCAACCTCACGACCAGGCTGCGCAGCACGGCATCGCTGAAGCGGAATGAGCCCTTCAGCTCGTCGATCGTCTTCTGATCGCATTCGATATTCAGGAGAATGTAGTGCGCCTTGTGCACTTTGGCGATCGGGAAGGTGAGTTGGCGCCGGCCCCAGTCTTCGAAACGATGCACGCTGCCGCCGCCGGCACTGATCATGCCTTTGTAGCGATCGACCATCGCAGGAACTTGCTCGCTCTGGTCCGGATGGACCAGGAGCACGATTTCATAATGCCGCATTGTAGGCTCCCTACGGTTTACGCCTCCCGTTGCGAGCGGTGAGGCAAGGAGTAAGGCCGGTCGGCCGGCGAAAAAGAGCGCGAAGGATACGCGTTCTGGCAGGTTCTGGTCAATGGGAGCCTGTCGGGGAGCGCTGCCGGCGCGCCTCGAACAGAGCAACCCCCGCGGCCACCGAGACATTGAGGGACTCGACGCATCCTGCCATGGGAATGCGCACCAGAAAGTCGCAGCGCTCCCGGGTGAGGCGCCGCATGCCCTCCCCTTCGGCCCCCAGCACCAAGGCTAGCGGCCGTTTAAGATCCGCCGCATACAGGGTCTGCCCGGCCTCCCCGTCGGTGCCGACGACCCAAATGCCGCGCTCCTTGAGCATGTCAATGGTCCGTGCAAGGTTGGTCACGCTCGCCACGGGGACGAATTCGGCGGCGCCGGCCGCCACCTTGCGCACCACGCCGTCCACCGTGGCGGCGCGATCCTTCGGTATCAGCACCGCATGCACGCCCGCGGCATCGGCGGTACGCAGGCACGCGCCCAGGTTATGCGGATCGGTGACGCCGTCGAGCACCAGCAACAAAGGATCCTCGACCGCCCGGCTCAACGCCTCGATCAGGTCGTGCTCGTCCCAGGCCTTGAGCGCCCGCACCGCCGCCACGGCTCCTTGGTGCGCCACGTCCCCCACCAGCCTGGCGAGGGTCTCGCCCCCGACGGATTGGACGCGTACGCCCGCGTGCTGCGCGCGATCCCTCAATTGCCGGATACGGGCATCGTCGCGCGGCTTCGCAATCCAGAGTTCCAGCAGGCGCTCGGGCGCCCGTTCGAGCACCGCATTGACGGCATGCAACCCATAGACAAAGTTGCGCTTCGAATCAGCCACGCCCACCGCGCCCGCGTTTGGCGCCCCCGCCTCGTCCGCCGCGGTGGGCTGCGCCCCGCGAAGCGCCGGCGCCCGGGCCGCGTCTCGCGCGATGCTCGCCGCCCGCGCCGCGCCGCGGCGCACGCACCGTGCCGTGGCTCGCAGAGCCCTCCGCATCGAGCAGCTCGAAGTCGATCTGGCGCTGCGTGAGATCGACGCGGCTCAAGCGCACCCGCACGGTATCGCCCAGCTGCCAGCGCCTTCCGGTGCGTTGGCCGACCAGCCCCATTCCGCCGTTCTCGAGCTCCCAATAATCGCCTGGGATGGCGGAAATATGCACCAATCCGTCCACGGGCATTTCCTTGAGCTGCACGAACAATCCGAACTCGAGCGCACTCGTGATTGTGGCGTCGAATGTCTCGCCGACGCGCGGTTGCATGTACAGGCACTTGAGGTAGCCCATGACGTCGCGCGATGCGTCATCGGCGCGCCGCTCGCGCTGCGAGCTCTCGGCGCCCAGCGTCTGCAGCTCTACCGTGGCATATCGATGCCCCGACTGCGAATTCGGCAGCACCGCGGCTTTGATCGCGCGATGCACGAGCAAATCGGGATAGCGGCGGATGGGCGACGTGAAATGTGCGTACTCATCGAGCGCGAGGCCGAAGTGGCCGATATTGGTTTGCTGGTACACCGCCTGCGCCAGTGAGCGGATCACCAGACTCTCGAGCATGAGACCGTCGGGTCTTCCGGCCAACCGTTCCACCAGCTGGCGAAACTCGCGGGGAGTCGGCTTCTCGGAGAATTGGGCTCCCACCTGCAAGGCGCTCAGGACCTTCTGCAACTCGGTGACTCGTTTGTCTTCCGGCTGGCCGTGCACCCGGTACAGGCTCCCGACCTTCGCGAGACGCAAAGCCACCGCCGCTTCGACGTTGGCGGCGATCATGCACTCCTCGATCAAGCGATGCGCGTCGTTGCGGGTCACCGCGAAAAATCCCTCGATCCTGCCGTCGCTGCCGATGCGCGCCTTGACCTCGCCGCCGCGAAAATCGAGGGCGCCGCGCGCGTCGCGCGCCGTTTTGAGCGCGCCGTAGACGCCATAGAGCGTTTGCAGCGAGGTGCGCACCGCCGGCGCCAAATCTTGGGCGGCCGCGCTCTGCGGATTTTCCAAGTAGGCCCACGCCTGATCGTAGGTGAGACGCGCGTGCGAGCGGATCACCGCCTCGTAGAACCGGCTCTTTCCCGGTATGCCGGTCTTGCCGATGCGCATATCGCAGACGAACGCCAGGCGTTCGACCTGCGGCATCAGCGAACATAAATGATTCGATAGGTGTTCCGGCAGCATCGGAATGACGCGGTCCGGAAAGTACACGGACGTGGCGCGCGACCGGGCTTCGACGTCGAGCTCGCTGCCGTAGCGCACGTAATGGCTGACATCGGCGATGGCGACGATGAGCCGCCAGCCGCCGCCGCGCAGCGGTTCTGCATACACGGCATCATCGAAGTCCTTGGCATCCTCGCCGTCGATGGTCGCCAACGGCATCTCGCGCAGATCCTCGCGCCCTTGACGGTCCGCCGCCTGTACCTCCGGGGCGAAGCGATTGGCCGCGCGGATGACCTCGGGCGGAAACTCCTGCGGCAGATCGTGCCGCAGAATCGCGAAGCGGGCGGCCAGATCCGACGGTCGCAGGTTCTCGAGCACTTCGACGATGCGCCCGTGGGCGGAGGTTTCACCTTGCGGGCGCTTGGTCACCTCGACGACGACATGATCGCCGTCCTCCGCTCCGTGCCGGTCCCGCATGCCCACTTCGACGGAGTACCAATGGCCCGGATCCTCAGGCGTAACTCTGCCGCGGCCCTCGCCCATGTGCCAGATGCCGCCGATCCGCGGGCTGGCATCGGCGGTGCGGCGGATCAAGCGTGCGATGCGGCGTCCGCGCTCGTTCATGCCGACGGCGAGGACTTCGACGCGGTCGCCGTGCATCAGCGTCGCGGTATCGGCACGCGCGAGAACCAAGGGTGCAGAGCCATCGTCCGGCATTACCAGCACATCGCCGTTGGCGCGGCCGCGCACTCGCCCGGCCACGCGTTCGCCCTCGCCCGCCGTCGCAAAACCGTTCGGTCCCTCGATCGCTTGTCCGTCCCGCACCATCGCGGCCAGACGTTTGGCCAGCGCATCGCGCTGCGCCGCCGTATTCAAGCCGAGACGTTTCGCGAGCCGCGCCGCCGTCAACGGCTCCGGCGCTTCGCCTAAGTGCTTCAGCAGCAGTTCACGGCTCGCGATGGGGTCTGCGTAGCGCGATTTCTCGAGTTCCAAATTGGGATCCTCGCCGCGCCAATCCGCGGCGGGCGTCGTCGCCCGATTCGCTTTTGGCCGTCGCGAGCCCGTCGATCCACGTCGTGTCATAGAGGGTTGCTGCAATCCTTCGGTGGGTGCGCAAATTCGGCGTCCTTGTAGACCGGAGGCCGCTTGCAATAGTGCGGCAGGTTATCAGCTTTGCGAGGCGTCCATTCATTTGACAAGCCTCAAGTCAGTGCGTACATTTCTGCGCCTTGGCGGAGGCGGACCCATCATGCCCAGGTGGCGGAACTGGTAGACGCGCTGGTTTCAGGTACCAGTGGAGCAATTCGTGGAGGTTCGAGTCCTCTCCTGGGCACCATTTAAAACAATTTGATACGCACGTTTCATGATGTAATGTGCCAGTATCGAACCGCCCGCCCACAAATGACAACTTTCGTGGCGCGGGGCATATTAGTCAGCATTGCCCCTAATAACGAATAACCGACAGGGCCGCCTATGACCGCTTCGTTCTTGAATCGAGAGAGCACCGTCGCACCCGTCGGATTCAACCGATTCTTGGTTCCCCCCGCTGCCCTCGCGGTGCATCTGTCGATCGGCCAGGCCTACGCATTCTCGACCTTCAATCTGCCGCTCACCAAATTGATCGGGATCACTCATTCCGCACCGGGGGATTGGGATCTCAAACAGGTTGGATGGATCTTTTCCATTGCGATCGTATTCTTAGGCTCGTCCGCCGCCGTATTCGGCCGCTGGGTGGAAGAGGTCGGCCCGCGCAAATCGATGTTCACCGCCGCGCTGTGCTTCGGCGGCGGCTTCCTGGTCTCCGCGTTCGGGATTCATCTGCACCAGCTTTGGCTGATTTACCTGGGCTATGGCGTGCTCGGCGGCTGTGGGCTCGGCATCGGGTACATCTCGCCGGTGTCGACGCTGATCAAATGGTTCCCCGATCGCCCCGGCATGGCGACGGGCATGGCCATCATGGGCTTCGGCGGCGGTGCTCTCATCGCGGCGCCGCTCTCGGTAATGCTGATGGATCATTTCAAGACCGCCACATCGAATGGCGTGCTCGAAACCTTCGTCACCATGGGCGTCATCTACTTCATGTACATGATGATAGGCGTCTACTCGGTGCGCGTGCCGGCGCCCGATTGGAAGCCCGCGGGCTGGGTCGCGCCCCTTAAACCGAAACAACTGGTGACCACGGCCAACGTCGCGGTCGACATGGCCTGGCGCACGCCGCAGTTCTGGCTGCTGTGGGGGGTGCTGTGCATGAACGTCACCGCCGGCATCGGCGTGCTCGGTCAGGCCTCGCCCATGATTCAGGAGATTTTCAGCGGCCGCGTGTCGCCCTCTGCCGCGGCGGGCTTCGTGGGGTTGATCAGCCTGTTCAACATGGGCGGCCGGTTCTTCTGGGCTTCGACTTCCGACTACATCGGACGGCGCAATACCTACATGATTTTCTTCTTGCTCGGCATCGTGCTGTATTCGTCGGTGCCGACGCTGGGCCATCTCGGATCGATAGGTCTCTTCGTCGCGGCGTTCTGCATCATTCTCTCGATGTACGGCGGCGGCTTCGCCACGATCCCGGCCTACTTGCGCGACATGTTCGGCACCTATCAAGTCGGCGCCATCCACGGGCGGCTGCTGACCGCTTGGTCGGTCGCGGGCGTCCTGGGTCCGGTGCTGGTGAATTACATCCGGCAGTATCAGATCGACAACGGCGTACCCAAGGCGCAGGCGTACTCGATCACTATGTACATCATGTGCGGGCTGCTTCTGATCGGATTCTTGTGCAATTTCGCGATGCGTCCGGTCAATGAGAAGTATCACTACCGCGGGAGTACCCCATGATAGGACGTCTCGTTTTCCTCTGGACGGTAGTAGGAATTCCCCTACTCTGGGGCGTCATGAAAACCCTACAGAACGCGTTGAAGCTGTTTCAGTAAGCTGCACGGCGGCACACCACACCAATAAGGAATCCGCCATGAACATTAACCTGAGTCTCGCTCCGCTCGTCGCTCTGCTCGCCGGCATCCTCATTCTGGTCATGCCCCGCCTACTCAACTACATCGTCGCCATCTATTTGATCGTCACCGGACTGCTCGGTCTGTTCGACGGCGCGGGCGGCTCCTTCCACTCGTTTCATATGAGATAACAGCGCTAGGAGCCTGTCTCGAGTATTCCGCGGGGCGGCGAAGAGTGCCGTTCGGACTGCGTCAAGCGCTTTTGCTGCAATGCAGCATGCACATTGCAATTTGAGGCTTGGGTTCCCCGCAGGGTTGGTGAAATGGCGTAACCTGCGCATGAGGCGCTAATCTGAAAATCAAACCGGCCAATCAGACCCTGATCCTGGCGGGCGAAACGGCGGGACCCTGGGGTGCTGCGGCGCTTAAGCGCCTGACGATTCTTGCGGCGCACCCGGATGCCACCGTCGTCGTACAGGCCGACTATTTTTTTCCCGGTGAGTCCTCCCTGCCGCCCGACCCTCGGCGGCTTGAACCTGTATCACAACCCGCGCTGAACCGTCCCGCGCCGGTCTCGTCCCATCTGAATCCCATCCAGCTTTACGCGCGCACGCAAGGCCTCGACGATCGGCCCAAGGCTGCGCTTCTCGACGTGCACGCCTAGGAGCCTGTCCTCGGACAGGCTCCTAGCCCTCGCACAGGCTCCTAATGCGGGCTCGCTGTCAGCGGCCGCCGCGCAAACCAGCCGAAGGCGAGAATGGTGAGGTAGCAAACCGCGGGCACCGCGAGCGCCTGCTTCAATCCCCATAAATCCGCCGCATTGCCCGTCACCAGCGGCACGACGGCGCCGCCGACGATCGCCATGCAAATGATCCCGGACCCTTCGGCCGCGCGCTTGCCCAAGCCCTCACAGGCCAGCGTGAAAATCGTCGGAAACATGATGGAATTGAACAGTCCGATGGCGAGCAGCGACCATCCCGAGACGAGACCCGTAGTGTTCGCCGAGATCGTCAATAAGACGATGACCGCCGTGGCGGCGCAGGCCAATACTTTTCCGGGCGAGAATAGCCGCAGCAGCCCGGAACCGATGAACCGCCCCACCATGGCGCCCCCCCAATAAAAAATTAAATGCTTCCCGGCCAGACCTGCCGGCAGATCGAGCACGCTCGGCTGCATGAGATAGTTGACGATCACGGAGCCGATGGCCACTTCACCGCCCACATACAGAAAAATGCACAGAGTGCCGAAGGCAAAACGCCGCTGAGTGAGCAAATTGAAGGCGCGCAAGATGGGGGTCGGTTCCGCCGGCACCTCGACCAAGCGTTTGCGCTCAAGCCAGACAACCGCTGCTATCAGTACGAGCGCGATGGCGAGGCCGATGTAGGTGCGGACCACGACCTGGGTCTCGACGCCGCGAAAGGCATCGAGGGCGGCGCCGGACAGGATTTTGGGATCGATTGTCGCCAACGAGCCCAGAATCAGAATCGATCCGACGTAGGGAAATAAGGTCGTGCCCACCGAGTTGAACGCCTGCGCAAAGGTCAGCCGGCTGCTCGCGGTGGCCGCACGCCCCAGCATGGAAATCAACGGGTTGGCGACTACTTGGACGGTGGTGATGCCCGAGGCCAGCACGAACAGGGCAAGCAAAAACAAGCCGAACATCCCGTGCGAGGACGCCGGAATGAACAACAGACAGCCCACCGTCATGGTCAACAGGCCGACGACTGCCGAGCGCATATAGCCGATGCGCCGCACCAGCTCGGCGGCCGGAAGCGAGATGATGATGTACGCGGTGAAGAATGCCGACTGCACCAGCATCACTTCGCCATACGTGAGCGTGAACAGTCCCTTGAGCTTCGGGATGATCACGTCATTGAGACTGGTGATGCCGCCGAAGGCGAAGAACAACACGTACACGAACACCTGCAGATGGGTCGAGTAGGTGGCGTTCGCCTCGTGCTCGGCGGACCTGGGGGGGGCAACGGATTCAAAAGCCATTATGGTGTTCCCTTAATTTGCGTTCCAGAGCGCGAAGCGGTGACATCGTACCCGACCCGGCGCCAGGAATCAGCCGAAGGGGTTCTGAAGCATGATGGTTTGATCGCGGTCCGGTCCCGTGGAGATGATGGTGATGGGCACCCCCACCAAGGTCTGCAACCGCTCGAGATAGCTGCGTGCGTTGGCGGGCAAGTCCTCGTAGCGCGTGATCCCGACGGTGCTTTCCTTCCAGCCCGGGAGATCTTCGTACACCGCCTCGGCAGCACCGTAATGCTCGGACAACAACGGCGGCGTCGAGGCAATGCCGCCGTCGATCTTGTACCCGACGCAGACACGTATCGTGTCCAGGCCGTCGAGCACGTCGAGTTTGGTGACGCACAACAAGGAGCAGCTGTTGTGAACGATGGAGCGCCGCAAGGCGACCGTGTCGAACCAGCCGCAGCGGCGCCGCCGCCCCGTCACCGAGCCGAACTCGTGACCCACGCGCGACAGGTATTCGCCGAACTCGTCGAAGAGTTCCGTCGGGAACGGACCCGCGCCGACGCGCGTGGCATAAGCTTTGACGATGCCGAGCACCTCGTGCAGCCGGCGCGGACCCAAGCCGGTGCCGGCGGCCGCTCCGCCGGCGGTGGTGGTCGATGACGTCACGTACGGATAGGTGCCGAGGTCCACGTCCAGCATGGCGCCCTGGGCGCCCTCGAACAGCACGTTGCGGCCGTCGACGCTCAATTGTTCGAGTATGCCGGTCACGTCCGCCACCAGCGGCTTGAGCCGCTCGCCGAGCTCCAGATTCGATTCCAATACCTGCTGAAAATCGATGGCGGGAACTTGAAAATAACGCTGCAGGATGAAGTTGTGGTAGTCGAGAATCTCGCCCAACTTCGCGGCAAATCGCTCGCGATGGAACAAATCCGCAACGCGCAACGCGCGGCGCGCCACTTTGTCCTCGTACGCAGGGCCAATCCCGCGCCCCGTGGTGCCGATGGCATTCGCGCCCTGCGCCTTCTCGCGCGCGCGATCGAGCGCGACGTGCGAGGCGAGTATCAAGGGGCACGCCGGACTCACGCGCAAACGCTCGAAAACCGGCACGCCCTGCCCGATCAGCATCTCCGCTTCCTTGAACAAGGCCTCGAGCGACAGCACCACGCCATTGCCGATCAAACACTGGACCTGCGCATGCAGTATCCCCGACGGAATCAACGACAGAATGGTCTTCTTGCCGCCGATGACCAGCGTGTGCCCGGCGTTGTGGCCGCCCTGAAAGCGCACCACCGCTTGCACCTGGTCGGTCAGGAGATCGACGACCTTGCCCTTGCCCTCGTCGCCCCACTGCAAGCCGATTACGACCAGGTTCTTACCCATTGCGAGCCATCCACAGCAGCGCCAGTCCCGCCACCATGCTGATCAACCCACCCCACCGCAGATGCGCGGGCTCGGTCTTGGCGAGCTTTGCCATCAGCCGCTGCGCGGCGGCCGGGTTCACGAACGGCAACATGCCCTCGAGCACCAGGTACAAGGCAAAGGCGCCGCCCAAATAGCGCGCAAGTTCGGTCCAACCGATGTCGATCATCGCGGCGGAGGCTGCGGCTGGGTTTTATTGAAATACTTGAAGTAGGCGTTGTCCGGTGCGATCACCAGCATGTCGCCCTGGGTTCCCACGGCCTGTCGATACGACTGCATGCTGCGGTAGAAGCTGTAGAACTCCGCGTTCTTCGAATAAACCTTCGCATACACTTCGCTGGCGGAGGCGTCGCCCTGCCCGCGTATCTGGCCGGCCTGGCGCGCCGCATCGGCCAAAATCTCGGTCTGCTGCTTGTTCGCGTCGGCCCGCGTGCGCTCGGACGATTCAACGCCCTCGGCGCGCAGTTTGGCGGCCTGCGCTTTGAACGTCGCGCGCATCCGTTCGAACACCGAATCTTGAACCTGCTGCGGCAAATCGATCTTGGTGATGCGTACATCGACGAGATCGACGCCGAGTTGTTCCGCGGCGGGCCGCGCATTTTTCATCATGGCCCCGGTAAATTCACCGCGATCGGCGGTGACGACCTGCTGAAGTGTTCGCTGCGTCACCACGGTCTTGATGCTGTCCTTGATGGTCTCGCCGAGCCGGTCATTGGCGACCTCTTCGGTGCCGCCGGTGGCCTCGTAGTAGCGGCGCAAATTATCGATGCGCCACTTCACGTAGAAATCCACCTTGAGCTGTTCCTGTTCGCGCGTCAGAAAAAGCTCCTGTCGGTACAGCTGCGTGATGATGCGCTTGTCGAAGCGGCCGACCTCCTCGACCAAGGGAATCCGGAAATGCAGTCCCGGCTCGAAATTCGAATCGACGATATTACCGCCGATCGACTTGATGGCGAGCTGTCCCTCGTTGACGGTGAACACGCTGGCGCGCACCGCCAGAATGACGGCCACCAGTGCCAACAGCGTGTACAAGAGTCTGTTCTGCATCAGCGTACCCCGCGCGCGCGCGCAGGATCCTCGGGAGGCGCAACCTGGATCTCGGGGATCCTGGCCGGGGGCACCGTCATCGTGTCATTCGGCATCGCGATCGACTGCAGCCCCGGTGAGATCAATTTATCGAGCGGCAAATACATCATGCTGTTGCCGTTCTTGGTATCGACGATCACCTTTCGCGAATTCCTGTACACGTTTTCCATGGCCTCCAGATACATGCGCTCGCGCGTGACCGCGGGCGCGTGCTCATACTGGGTCAGCACCTGATCGAAGCGCGAGGTCTCGCCCTGCGCCAACGCGAGCACTTGCAGGCGGTACGCCTCGGCGTCCAGCACCTCTTTGGCCGCCGCGCCGCGCGCCCGCGGCAGCACGTCGTTGCGGTACGTTTCCGCTTCCTGCTGATAGCGCTGGCGGTCCTTGTCGGCCTTGATCGCGTCGCGCTGTGCTTCCTGCACCGCCTCGGGCACGTTCACGCCCGTGAGATTCACGCTCAAGATGTGGATCCCCATGTCGTAGCTGTCGAGCGTTCTTTGCAGCAGGAACTTGGCCCGTTCGGTGATCGAAACATCGTATGCCAGGGTCTTGTCGAGCGAGACCTGGCCGACCGCCTCGCGCATCGCGCTTTCGCTGACCTGGGTCAGCGTGTCCTCGACGTCTCTTACTTTGAACAGCAGCTTGAGCGCATCGGGTTGGATGTATTGAACCGCGGATTTGACTTCGACCAGATTGGTGTCGGCCGTGAGCATGCTGGCGTCGTCGACCACGCTGTATTGATGCGACACGTTGACAATGATTTTGCGTTCGATCGGCCACGGCAAATGCCAGTTGTAGCCGGGACCGGTGGTCTGCAGATACTTACCGAAGCGTAAAACCACCGCCCGTTCCTGCGCGTCGACGCGGTAAAGGCCGCTGCCGATCCATACGGCGAACATCAACGCCAAGAGGCTGCTCAAGCCCGCGCCGAAGCCGCGGGAACTCGGTCCGCCGCCGCCGCCGCCGGCTCCGCCCCCGCCGCGCCCGAACAGCGCCGACAGGCGCCGCTGGAAATTCCGCAGCACATCGTCCAAATCGTTCTGTGCCTGTTGCGGACGGCTCCAGGGATTGTGTTTCTCGCTGCCGGGTTCGTTCCAAGCCATGCGTAATGCCTATGTATGAACAGCGGCGCATTCTAACAGCCGACTTAGCCGCCACAAGAGCGCTTAAGCCACGCGCTGTTCGCGGGCCGTTTCCCCGGTATCCACCAGGTTGACGCCCTTGCTGCCCAAAACTCTCGCAACCTCGGATAAATCAAGTTCGACGATGAGCTCCCAGCTGCCGTCCTCGCATTGCCGCTCGGTGCGCACGGCATTGCGCCGATACAGATCCGATCGGACGGCGGCCGCCAGCAACTCGAGATGTAGAGTCCGGCGTACCTGATTGGGGCGCACAGCGTGCGCCAAAGCCTCGCGCAGCGCCGGAAGGCCCTCACCGGTGACCGCGGAGGCGTAGACCAGCGAGGCTATTCCGTCCGCGCCCTGGACGACGCGGGGCTTGTCCCCAACCAAATCGATTTTATTGAAAACCACCAGCTCGCGGATCTCGCCGGCGCCGATGCCGCGCAATACCTCGCGGACCTGCAGGGTGCGCTCGTCGCGCAGCGGATCGCTGGCGTCCACCACGTGCAGCAAGAGATCGGCCTCGCGCGCTTCCTGGAGCGTCGAGCGGAATGCCGCCACCAATTCATGGGGCAAGGCACGCACGAAACCTACGGTATCGGCCAGCACAACCTCGCCGACCCCCGCCAATTTGACCCGCCGCACCGTGGGATCGAGGGTGGCGAACAGCTGGTCGGCGACAAAGGTCGCGGAGTCCGTCAACGCGTTGAACAATGTGGACTTGCCGGCATTGGTATAGCCCACCAATGCGACGGTGGGCACCGGGATCTCGCGCCGCACGTGCCGGCTGGTGTCGCGCTGCCTCGCCAGTTTTTCCAGACGCGCTTTCAATGTGCGGATGCGCTTGGCGATCAGCCGCCGGTCGGTTTCCAACTGGGTCTCGCCGGGACCTCGCAATCCGATGCCGCCCTTCTGCCGCTCAAGGTGGGTCCAGCCCCTGACCAAACGGGTCGCCAAGTGCGAGAGCTGCGCGAGTTCGACTTGCAGCTTGCCCTCGAAGCTGCGGGCGCGTTGTGCAAAAATATCTAATATCAAGCCGTTACGATCCAATACTCGACGGCCGGTGAGTTTCTCGAGATTGCGTTCCTGGCTCGGAGTCAGGGTCTGGTCGACCAGTACCACATCCGCGTTGTTGAGGTGGGCGCAGTCGCGTATCTCTTCGGCCTTGCCCGAGCCCACGAAATACTTGGGGTCCGGCCGCGCGCGAGTTGCAAGCACCAACCCCACTCCCAGCGTCCCCGCCGAGGCGGCGAGCGCGGAGAACTCGGCCGTGTCGTTTGGATCCACAGGGTGCCCGATGCCGACGCCGACCAGGACGGCGCGCTCGCCGCCCCGTGGGCGTTCAAACAACTGCAGAGAGCCGCCCAGTCACTTGCGACATGGCCATGCCAGCCCAAGCGTCATGGCCGACGTCACTCGACGATCGCCGGTTCCGTCACTTCGCCATCCTCGCCGGTCGGCAGCCGCACATTGCGCGCGGGCACGACGGTGGAAATGGCATGCTTGTAGACCATCTGACTCACGCTGTTTCTGAGTAAGACGACGAACTGGTCGAATGAGTCGATTTGTCCCTGTAATTTGATGCCGTTCACAAGATAAATTGAGACGGGCACGCGTTCTTTGCGCAGGGCATTCAAGAATGGATCCTGCAGAGACTGGCCACGGGCCATGAGTGAAGCTCCTTGTTTTTTAGTGTCATTAGAATTGCCGAACCACTTCCCTGCGGCGGCAGGCATATTTCGGTTCATGCTAGCACAGCGCGCCGTGCGGCGTTACACCGGACGACGCTGCAAATCCGCCCTCAGATAGTGCATCGATCATCATCCGTGCAACATCAGGATGCATGGAATCGAACCACTGCAGACGCGCGCGCCGCCGCAGCCACGTCAACTGTCGTTTGGCAAGTTGTCGCGTTGCCGCAATCGCTTGTTTTCTCGCCTCTTCCAAAGCACATCGTCCCGCTAAATGTCGCCATAGCTGCCGATATCCGACCGCACGCATCGATGGATGTTCCGCGCTGAGATCGCTTCTTTCGTAGAGCGTCCGCACCTCCTCCAGCAACCCCGCGCCCAGCATGGCGTCGAAGCGTAATTCGATTCTGGTGTGCAATTCTTGTCGTTCAAGGGGTGCGAACGCAAATTCCGTGATGTCGACGTCGGCAAACAGCGACACCCGCCTATGTTGCAATGTCGTGATGGTCTCGCCGGTCAGCCGGTAGACCTCGAGCGCGCGCTGAATGCGCTGCGGATCGTTGACATGGATGCGCGCCGCCGCCGCGGGATCCACCCGCTCGAGTTCCTTGTGTACAGCCCCCCATCCCGACCTCGCCGCG
>Ga0209890_10000939_pt1 | contig 13452 bp, 10 predicted proteins | sample OrgsoiDNA2013049_FD_185799 | JGI IMG/M metagenome (GOLD analysis project Ga0209890, IMG submission 185799) | Permafrost soil microbial communities from the Arctic, to analyse light accelerated degradation of dissolved organic matter (DOM) -... | ecosystem: Environmental > Terrestrial > Soil >...
CGCGACAGGTCCCAATTCCAGCCACCCGACGACGATCGGATCGGTTTTGGGGGGCGCGCTCAGCGGCTGACCGCGCTCCGCGGCGCTGCGAACCCGGCTGTAGAGTTCTGCGCGGTTCGCGCCCACGCTCACGGGGTCGGTCAGCCAGCGCTCGCGCTCGACCAGGGCGCGCGTGCCTTCGACCGGGTGTCCGGTGAGAAAGGCGCTGCGGCCGCGGATCCACCAGTAGTTCTGTGCCTGGTCGGCCGACGTCGGCACCGCGATTTGATCCAGCTCCTGAATGGCGCGGGCGCCGTCGTTTTCGGCGAAGGCGATCTCCGCCGCGACCAGCGCACGCGCGGTCGGCAGGCGGACACGAGCGTCCGCCGACACCGCCGCGAACGCCTGCTTCGCGGCCGCGATGTCGCCGGCGGCCAGCGATTGTTCGGCGCTCAGCAGTTCGTAATCATCGTGGTTGGCCGGTTGCAGGTCCGCGAGCTCTGCGTAGGCCTTCGCCGCCTCTGCATGCTTGCCCTCCTGCCCTAAGCGCAGCGCCCGCCCTTGCTTGTCCTCCGGCGGGTGCTCCGGCTTCAGCAGGCTGCACGCAGCCAATGTCAGCGAGACCGCAAGCGCCGCGTACAGCGACCGCCGTGGACGTCGAGAGATCCGTGGACGTCGTAAGATCGCTGCCATACCCTTGCGCTCCTGAAACATCGAACAGGCGAAGATTATAGTGGCAATCGAACCCGCAGGGCGGCTGTACGTCGTCGCGACGCCAATCGGCAATTTGGGCGATCTTTCGGTGCGCGCGCGCGAAATCCTGCAGAGCGTGTCCTTGATCGCGGCCGAGGACACGCGCCATACCGGGGTTCTGCTGAAGCATTTCGGCATCGATACGCCCCAGGTGTCCTTGCACGATCACAATGAACGTCAACGCGCACCCGATCTAGTCTCGCGTCTTCGCGCGGGTGCCTGCATCGCTCTGGTCAGCGATGCGGGCACACCGGCCATCAGCGATCCGGGCTTCGACCTGGTGCGCGCCGCAGCGGCTGCGGGAATCGACGTGGTAGCGATCCCGGGACCGTGCGCAGCCATCGCTGCGCTGTCGATCGGCGGGCTGCCCACGGACCGCTTCTGTTTCGAGGGATTTCTTCCGGCTCGAGGCGCCGCGCGGCGCAAGCGTCTCGAGTCGCTGATACACGAGGCGCGCACGCTGGTGTTCTATGAGTCGCCGCATCGCGTGCGCGACACCCTCGAGGATTGCGCGAAAGTTCTCGGCGAGACGCGCGGCGCCACGGTCGCGCGCGAAATTACCAAGATGCATGAGACCGTCTATCGCGGTTCGCTGCGGGAGCACCTCGCTCGCGCGGGATCCGATCCTGACTTCGGCCGCGGCGAAATCGTTCTGCTCATTGCCGGATCGCCGCAGGCTGCAGGTGGCGCTGAGCGCGGCGCCGACGGTCATGGCGGCGCGCTCGACCGGGTGCTCACTATCCTGCTGGCGGAATTACCCTTGAAGCAGGCGGCGCGCCTGGCGGCGCAAATTGCCGAGGCGCGCGGCAACGAGGCCTACCGGCGAGCGCTCAAGCTCAAACCGGAATCCGCCTCGCATTCATAGCCGGATCTGCGTATGGTGCACCCCAAGAGTCGGCCAGGCAGTCGCTGTGTGCAAAAGCACATGGAGGAAAGTCCGGGCTCCATAGGGCGCGGTGCCAGGTAACGCCTGGGGGGCGTGAGCCCACGGAAAGTGCAACAGAAAGATACCGCCTAAGTGCCGCGCAAGCGGTGCCGGCAAGGGTGAAATGGTGCGGTAAGAGCGCACCGCGCGGGTGGCAACATCAGCGGCACGGCAAACCCCACCGGGAGCAAGACCAAATAGGGAAGCACGCGGCGCCTGTCGGCCGCACCATGTGGCCCACATGAGGCTTCCGGGTAGGTCGCTAGAGCTGCGCGGCGACGCGCATCCTCAGAGGAATGACTGTCCACGACAGAACCCGGCTTACCGGCCGACTCTTTTCTGGCGCTAACGCGCCCTATTCACGGGGTCGAAGCGACCCCGTTTGATAGCTGCTCGCTTCGCGAGCATTCAGAATAAGAAAAACAGGGTGCCGAAGGACGCAGCATTGGACTAATGCACCGGTAATTGTGTTTTAACGGCATGATCGCGGAGTTTCGCCGAAGATCGCGGCAATTGGCTCCTGCATCTGATTTCATCTAAGTCTCCCAACAGGTTGATTCGAAACAAACTCGATCACCAGATACCGCGGTTACCTCAGAAATGTGACCTAAGTCACTGTCGGTGCGGGTTTTTTTTACCATAAGGCGTTGACAGTGCGTCTCGGCGATCCATATAGTGGTGCCCGGTGGGAAATTGTGGGAGAGAGTGGGCCGCCAGGCCCATGAAACGATGTTCAGGGGCGCCAACAAACTTACTCTCGATGTCAAAGGCCGCCTGGTCATGCCGACCCGCTATCGGGACCGGCTGCAAGAGCTTTGCGGCGGCAAGTTGGTGATCACCGTCGACAGGGACCAATGCCTGCTCATTTACCCCCTACCCGACTGGGAAGAAATCGAGCGGAAATTGATGCGCTTATCGTCCTTCGACCCCCTCACCCGGCGCTTGCAGCGGTTGATGGTGGGCAATGCAACGGACCTCGAGTTGGACGGGCACGGGCGCCTGCTGCTGCCGCCGAAGCTGCGCGAGTTCGGCTTGCTGACTCGCGACGCCATGCTGATCGGCCAGGGATTGCATTTCGAACTGTGGGACGAAGCGCGCTGGAACGAACAGCGTGACGAGTGGCTGGCGAGCGGCGGCACCGCGGGCGGCTTGCCCGCCGATCTTGAAACGCTGTCGCTCTAGCCGGCGGTACGGTGAGCGAAAGGGCGACTGGGCACACACCGGTACTGTTACCTCAGGTACTGACCGGGTTGAACATACGGGCAAGTGGCATCTACATGGACGCCACTTTTGGGCGGGGCGGACATGCAGAGGCGATATTGCAGAACCTCATTGCGAACGGTCGTTTGCTGTGCCTCGATCGTGATTCCGCGGCCATCGCGGACGCGAGGGTCCGCTTCGCTTGCGATCCGCGCGTGGCGGTTTTTCTCGCGCCGTTTTCCTCGCTGGCGCAGTGTGCGGACCAGGTCCTACCGGGTCTCAAGTTCGACGGCATCTTGTTCGATTTGGGGGTGTCCTCGCCGCAGCTCGACGACGCGGCGCGCGGCTTCAGCTTCACGCAGGACGGGCCGCTCGACATGCGCATGACACCGGGCGTCGGGATGAGCGCCGCCGACGTGGTGAACGGCGCGCCGCTGCCGGAACTGATCCGGATATTTCGCGAATACGGCGAAGAACGCCTGGCGCCGCGCATCGCGCGCGCCATCGTGAAGGATCGAGAATCGCAGCCCTTCGAACGCACCCTGCAACTCGCCGAAATGATCGTGCGGGTGGCCCACGGCCGGCAAGCGGACGGCGGCCAGCGCCGCAAGCATCCGGCCACACGGGTATTTCAGGCCTTGCGTATTCATGTGAACGGCGAGCTCGAGGAGCTCCGCGCTGCGCTCGATGCGGCGCTCGCGCGCTTGGCGCCGAACGGCCGCCTTGCCGTGATCAGTTTCCATTCGCTCGAGGATCGCATGGTCAAGCAATTCATGCGCCGCCATTCGTTGGCGGACCCGATGTACGCCGGGCTGCCCGACATCCCGGTGCATGCGCTTCCTGAGCTCAAGCTGGTCGGCAAGGCCGTCCAGGCGGACGAAACCGAAACCTCACTGAATCCGCGCGCGCGCAGTGCGCGTCTGCGCGTCGCCGAACGCCTCACCCATGGAAAAGCCGCATGAAACACCGCCGTTGGCTGCCGCTCATCACCCCCTTGTTGTGGCTCGCCGTGCTCGGCTCCGCCGTGCAGGTGATTTACGCCCGGCACAAGGCCCGCGATATGTTCGTGCACCTCGAGAAGCTGAACGCGGTACGCGACTCGCTCGATATGGAGTGGGGACGCCTGCAGCTCGAGCAGAGCTATTGGTCATCGCATGCCTTCGTCGAGAGAGTCGCCAACGCCAAGCTGCAAATGAACCTGCCGCAAACCCGTGACGTGCGGATCGTGCGGCCGTGAAATCAAGGCCGGTCGACAACGACGCACAGGCGAGGAGCTATCGCTGGCGTTCGAGCGTGATTTTGGGTCTGGTGCTGTTGGGCGGGGCCGGACTCGTGGCGCGCGCAGTCGAGTTGCAATTGCTCGATCACGGTTTTCTCGCGAGCCAAGGCGACGCACGCTCGATGCGGGTGGTCAAGATCGCGGCGCATCGCGGCGCGATTACGGATCGCAACGGCGAGCCGCTCGCCGTCTCAACGCCCGTCGACAGTGTGTGGGTCAACCCGCAGGAGCTCAATGACAACATCGATCAGCTGCCGAAGCTTGCCAAGGCGCTGAAAGAGGATCAACAGTCGCTGGTGCGGCGGATCACCAGCAATCTGGATCGCGAGTTTCTCTACCTGGTGCGGCATATGCCCCCGGAGCAGGCGGCGCATATCAAGGCCTTGGGGATCCCGGGCGTGTATCTGCTGCGCGAGTACCGGCGCTACTACCCGGCGGGCGAAATCTCCGGGCATGTCGTCGGCTTCACCACCGTCGACGATAAGGGCCAGGAAGGCTTGGAGCTCGGCTTCGATCAATTGCTGAACGGCGAGGACGGGGCGAAGCGCGTCATTCAGGATATGTTCGGACGCTACGTCGAAAATATCGAAAGCATCAGAAGCCCCCGGCCGGGCCGCGATTTGGTCACGAGCATCGATCTTCGGATTCAATATCTCGCCTATCGCGAGCTGAAATCTGCGATGCAGGAGTATCGCGCGCGTGCCGGCTCCGTCATCGTCATCGATGTGGACACCGGCGAAGTCCTGGCCATGGTGAACCAGCCGTCGTACAACCCGAACGATCGCGAGCAGCTCAAAGCGGGTCTGTACCGCAATCGCGCCGCCACCGACATTTTCGAACCGGGTTCCAGCATCAAGCCGCTCATCATGGCCGCGGCGCTCGCCTCCGGACAATATGCCGCGGACAGCGTGGTGGATACGTCGCCCGGATTCTTGAAAGTCGGCACCAAGGTGTTCGAGGACGAACACAACTTGGGCGCCATCGATATGGCGACGATCTTGGCGAAGTCCAGCAATGTCGGCACCGCGAAGGTGGCGCTGTCGCTCAAACCCGAACAGATCTGGAGCACCCTGACGGGCTTAGGATTGGGTCAGGTGTCCGGCAGCGGCTATCCCGGCGAATCGGCCGGCATGCTGAGCCACTATTCGCACTGGCGCCCCATCGGCATCGCCACGCTGTCGCACGGCTACGGGCTGTCGGTCACGCCGCTGCAGTTGGCGCATGCCTACGCGACCATCGGCGCGGGCGGTGTGAAGCGCCCCATTTCCTTCGAGCGCGTGTCGGGCCGGATACGCGGCGAGCAAGTCCTCGATCCCAAGGTGGCACATGAGCTGGTGCAGCTGATGGAAACCGTCGTCGAAAAGGGCGGCACGGCCACCCGCGCCTCGCTGATCGGCTATCGGGTATCCGGAAAGACAGGTACCGCGTTCAAATCTATCGCAGGCGGCTATTCCACTGACCGAATCATGGCGGTATTTGCCGGCTTGGTGCCGGCGTCGCACCCGAAACTGGCCACGGTGGTGGTGATCGACGAGCCGAGCCGGGATTTCCAGCAAGGCGGCACACTGGCCCAGGGGGGCACCGTTGCCGCGCCGGTATTCGCAAGCGTGATGTCCGGCGCTCTGCGGCTGATGGACGTGCCGCCCGATGACCTGCAGAACGTGCCGGCCGCCACCCTGGTGCAGGCGAACGACATCCCATGAGCGCCTCCCTCAATTGGCTGCTCGATGGCATTGCGGCGGTTCCGAATATCCAACCGCGCGCGGTCCTCGATCTCACGCTCGACAGCCGTGAGGTGCGGCCGGGGAGCCTCTTTTTCGCCTTGCCCGGCCGTTCCCGGCACGGTCTTGAATTTGCCGCGGACGCTGTCGCGCGCGGCGCCAGCGTGGTGCTGTGGGAACCGAGTGCCGGGGTGGACGTGCCCAAGTTCCCGGCGACGGTATTCGCGGCGGCGATACCGGGATTGACGGATGTGGTGGGCCGTATTTCGGATCGTTTCTTCAATTGGCCTTCGTCGCAGCTGCGCATCACCGGCATTACGGGCACCAACGGCAAGACCACCTGCGCCTATTTGTTGGCGCAATGCCTGGACCGGCTCGGATCCCCAGCCGCCTACATGGGCACCATCGGCTGGGGCCGCATCGCGTCGCTGGCGCCGGCCGTGCTCACCACGCCCGATGTGGTCACGGTGCATCGCGAACTCGCGCAGCTGCGTTCGAGCGGTGTGCGCGAGGTGGCAATGGAAGTGTCGTCGCAGGCGCTCGATCAAAATCGCGTCGCCGGCGTACGCTTCCATTCGGCTGCATTCACCAATTTGAGCCGCGATCACCTGGACTATCACCAGACCATGGCCGGCTACGGCGCCGCCAAGGCGCGCCTGTTCGCGGCTCCCGACCTCAAGCACATCATCGTCAACGTCGGCGATGCCTTCGGCCGCGAATTTGCGCAGAGCTATGCCGGACGCGTGCCGCTCACCGCCATTTGGATCGGTGCCGGCGATTCCGGGTGGCTGGCCGAGCGCGCGCTGCGAGCAACGGAAGTGACTTTGGGATTGCAGGGCATCTCGATGCAGCTCGAGGGCAGCTTCGGCAAGGCCGGCGTCAGCACCCAGTTGCTGGGCCGCTTCAACGCCGAGAACTCCTTGGTGGTCATCGCCTGTCTCCTGTCACTGGGCGCTTCGCTCGCCGAGGCGGCCCGGGTGCTGGCCGGGTGCGCCCCGCCTCCCGGACGCATGGAAGTGGTCGACCCCACCGCCGACGGCAAGCCCCTGGCCGTGGTCGACTACGCGCACACGCCCGACGCTCTCGCCAAGGCGTTGGGTGCATTGCGCGAGCATTGCACAGGCTCGCTGTGGTGCGTGTTCGGCTGCGGCGGCGACCGCGATCCCGGCAAGCGCTCCCTCATGGGCACCATTGCCGACGAATTGGCCGACGAGATCATCGTGACCGACGACAACCCGCGTTCGGAGAATCCCGAAGCCATTGCCAGTGCCATCAGCGGCAGCATCAAGTTGCACCGCGCGCGAATTATTCACGACCGCGGCGAAGCCATCGGCACGGCGCTCAAGGAAGCGAAGCCACGGGATATCGTGCTGATCGCGGGCAAGGGTCACGAGGATTATCAGATCTACGGAGAGACGCGGCGCAGCTTCAGCGATCGCCGCGAAGCGCAGCGTTATCTCGGTGCCGCCGCATGAAGCGAACGTTGCGTGACGCGGCACTGTCGGTCGGCGGCCGGTTGGCCGGCGACGATCGCCCCTACGGAGCGGTGGCCACGGACAGCCGCACTCTCGCGCCGGGCTCGCTGTTCGTCGCTTTGCGCGGGCCCAACTTCGACGGCCGGGACTTCGTTGCCGCGGCGGCCACGCGAGGCGCCATCGGCGCCATCGTCGAATCGGAAGTGCCGCATGCGCTGCCGCAGGTCGTGGTTCCCGATGCCCTGCGCGCGCTGCAACAGTTGGGTCAGACCTGGCGCGCCGAATTCACCATACCCATCGTGGCCGTCGCCGGCAGCAACGGGAAGACCACGGCAAAGGAAATGACGGCCGCCATTTTATCGCGCATGGGCAGCGTGTTGGCGACTCACGGCAACCTCAACAATCACATCGGTGTGCCGGTGACGTTGATGCGCCTCGAAGCCTCGCATCGCAGCGCAGTGATCGAGATGGGCGCGAATCGCATCGGCGATGTCGCCGAACTCGTACGGCTGGCGCGGCCGACCGTGGGCCTCATCACCAACGCGGGCGCCGAACATCTCGAAGGCTTCGGCAATTTGGACGGCGTCGCTCAGGGCGAAGGCGAAATGGTGTCCTGCCTTGAGGCCGCAGCGACGGCCATCATCAACGCCGACGATGTCTACGCCGGCTATTGGCGCAGTGTGGCGACGGCGCGCCGCATCGTCACTTTCGGTGTGCATGCGAACGCGGATTTCATGGCGAAGAATTCCGTACAGACCATCGAGCGCGGTGAATTCGCCACGCGCTTCCTGCTTACGTGTCCCATGGGGCAACGCCCGATCACGCTCAAAGCCGGCGGCGCGCACAACATCGGCAATGCGCTCGCGGCCGCCGCCGCGGCCGGCGCCGCCGGCGCATCGCTCGAGCAAATCGCCGCAGGATTAGGCGACTTTCGCCCGGTCGCCGGCCGCCTGCAACTGAAAGCAGGTGCGCGCGACAGTTGGATCATCGATGATTCCTACAACGCCAACCCGAGTTCGGTGCGGGCCGGACTCGAAGTGCTGCGTTCGCTGCCGGGCGCGACCTGGCTGGTGCTCGGCGACATGGCGGAACTCGGCGAGTTTGCCGAAGACAGCCACGCCCACATGGGTGCCTATGCGCGAGATTGCGGAATCAAGCGTCTGTTCGCGCTCGGCCCGCAGAGCTCGCGCGCCGCCGAGACGTTCGGTCCCGGCGCCGAGTGGTTCGCGGACGCCGACTCCCTGACTCGGCGGGTGCTGGCGGAGCTCGCGCCGGGCGTGACCGTGTTGATCAAGGGATCGCGGGTCAATCGCTTGGAACGGGTGGTGCAAGCGCTTACGGGCGGGGGAGCGGGATAACGCCATGCTGCTTTACCTCACCGAATATCTCGCGCGGTTCTACAGCGGCTTTCACGTCTTTCAGTACCTGACATTGCGCGGCATTCTGGCGGCGGTCACCGCGCTGGCGTCGGCGCTTCTCATCGGCCCGACCATGATTTCGCTGCTGAGCCGCTACCAGATCGGGCAGCACGTGCGCAGCGATGGTCCGCAATCGCATTTGCAAAAGTCCGGCACTCCCACCATGGGCGGCGGTCTCATCCTGGTGGCGCTTGGCCTCGGCACGCTGCTGTGGGCCGACCTGTCCAGCCACTTCGTGTGGATCTTGTTGGAAACGACCGTGGGCTTCGGTTTGATCGGCTTCTACGACGATTACATGAAGCTGGTCGTCGGCAATTCGAAGGGCCTGAAGGCGCGCTACAAATACCTGGGGCAATCGATCGTGGGGCTGACCGTGGCGATGACCCTGCATCACCTGCGCCAAACTCCCGCCGAGACCGCGCTGTACGTGCCGTTCTTCAAGGCCGTGGCCGTACCCCTGTCCACCGCCGAATTCGTCGCATTCTCCTATTTCGTCATTGTCGGGACGAGCAACGCGGTGAACCTGACCGACGGTCTCGACGGGCTCGCCATCATGCCCGCCGTCATGGTGGCGGCAGCCCTCGGCGTGTTCGCCTACGTGACGGGCAACTTCAAGTTCGCGACTTACCTGCAGATCCCCTACATCCCGGGAGCCGGCGAGGCGCTGATTTTCAGTTCTGCCTTGGTGGGCGCGGGGTTGGGGTTCCTGTGGTTCAACACGTATCCCGCCCAGGTTTTCATGGGCGATGTGGGCGCTCTTGCGATTGGCGCCTCGCTCGGCACCCTCGCCGTCATCGTGCGGCAGGAAATCGTGTTGTTGGTCATGGGCGGGGTCTTCGTGCTCGAGACCGTCTCGGTGATATTGCAGGTGGCCTCATTCAAGCTCACCGGCAAGCGAATATTCCGCATGGCGCCGATTCATCACCATTTCGAACTCAAAGGATGGGCCGAACCGAAAGTGATCGTGCGTTTCTGGATCATCAGTTTCGTACTGGTGTTGGTGGGTCTTGCAACCTTGAAGCTCCGCTGATGCACAGTGTCGTGGTCGGTCTCGGCAAAACGGGCGCGTCGTGCCTGCGCTACCTGTCGAAGCGCGGAATCGCAGTCAGTGCCACGGATTCGCGCCGCGCGCCGCCGGGGCTCGCCGAATTGGGCGCTCTCGCCGATTCGCTCGACCTGCGGCTCGGCGGCTTCGATTTGTCGCTGCTCGACGGCGCCTCGCAGGTGCTGATCTCCCCAGGGGTTTCGCTCGAGGAGCCCATCGCTTGCGCCGCACGCGCGCGCAGTATTGATGTGCTTGGCGACATCGAACTGTTCGCGCGCAACGTGCATGCGCCGGTGATCGGCGTCACGGGCACCAACGGCAAGAGCACGGTGACGACACTCGTCGCCTGCATGGCCGCGGCGGCGGGACGGCGCGTGCTCGCCGGCGGCAATTTAGGCACCGCGGCGCTCGACTTGCTGGAGCAGCCGACGCCCGATCTCTACGTGCTCGAGCTGTCGAGCTTTCAACTGGAGACCACGTCCTCATTGCAGCTCAAAGCAGCGGTGGTGCTCAACGTGACCGCCGATCACCTCGACCGCTATTCGTCGGTGGCGGCTTATGCGCTCGCCAAATCGCGAATCTTCGCGCACGCCGCGACCGTCGTGCTGAATGCGGACGACCCGCTGGTGTCGGCGATGCGCGTGACCCAAGCGCGCACCGTGACGTTTTCCATTGCCGCGGGCGGCCGCTCCGCGGATTTCTCGCTGGTGCGCAGCGGCGCCAGGACTTTCCTCGCTCGACACGGGGTTCTGCTCACGGACACGGCGCGGATGAAAATCTCCGGCCTGCACAATGCCGCCAATGCCCTTGCGGCATTGGCCTTGGGCGAGGCCGCCGGATTGCCCATGCCCAAGATGCTCCAAGCCCTCGAGTCCTTTCCCGGCTTGCCGCACCGCTCGCAGTGGATCGCCGATGTGGCGGGAGTGCGCTACGTCGACGACTCCAAGGGCACGAATGTGGGTGCGACCATCGCCGCGGTCGCCGGCATGCCGGGACCTCTGGTGATGATCGCCGGCGGGCAGGGCAAGGGCCAGGATTTTACGCCGCTCGCCCAGGCCTTTCGCGGCAAGGTGCGGCACGCGGTGTTGATCGGCAAGGATGCGGCCGTGGTGGCGGCAGCTCTCAAGGGCGTCTGCACCTTGGAGACCGTCGCGTCGATGCAAGAGGCCGTGGCGGCCGCCACGCGTGCCGCGCGTGCGGGCGACACGGTGCTCTTGTCGCCGGCATGCGCGAGCCTCGACATGTTTCAGGATTACGGACATCGCGGCGATGTGTTCGCGGCCGCGGTCCGCAATCTTGCGGCGAGCCCCGCATGACCTCCGCCGCCATGTCCTACGGAATGCGGGTGCGCGAGCGCATGCCCTTCGCCTGGGACTACGTGACCTTGGGATTGGTGGCAGGCCTCCTGCTGATCGGCATGGTCATGGTCACCTCGGCCTCCATGTCGATCGCCGCGCGGGATCTCGGCAGCCCGTTCTACTTTCTCGAGCGGCAATTCGTTTTTGGGTTCGCGGGACTCATGTTTGCGTGGGTGGTCACCCGGGTACCGACCGAATGGTGGGACAAGTACAGTCTCGCGCTGCTGTGCGCCGGGCTGTTGCTGCTGTTCCTGGTTCTGATTCCCGGGATCGGCGCCACCGTCAACGGCGCCCGCCGCTGGCTGCGCGTCGGGCCGATCAATTTCCAGGTGTCGGAACTCGCCAAAGTGCTGGTGCTCACCTGGGTGTGCAGCTATTGTGTGCGCAAGCGCGCGGAGCTCGAAACGACGCTGCCGGGATTGGCCAAACCGGCCGGCTTGTTGACCGTCGCCGGATTTCTGTTGCTGTGCGAGCCCGACTTCGGCGCCACCACCGTGCTCATCGCCACGGGTTTCGCGGTGCTGTTCGTCGCCGGCGCGCGGCTTCGTTACGTGCTGCTGCTGGTGTCGGCGGCGGCGCTGTCATTCGCGGTGTTGGCGCTCACCTCGGCTTACCGGCTGAAGCGGCTCACGGGATTTTTGCATCCTTGGGACGATCCCTTCAACGGCGGCTTTCAATTGACGCAGTCGCTGATCGCCATTGGCCGCGGTTCCTGGTTCGGCGTCGGTCTCGGCAGCAGCGTGCAGAAGCTGTTTTATTTGCCGGAGGCGCACACCGATTTCGTGTTCGCCGTGCTCGCCGAGGAGTTGGGACTGGTCGGCGTTCTCGGCGTGATCGCTCTCTTCATGGCGCTGGTATGGCGCGCGTTTCAAATCTCGCGCATGGCGGCCCAGGCCGGGATGCGTTTCCAATCCTATCTGGCGCTGGCCTTCGGCGTGTGGCTGGGCTTGCAGGCCAGCGTGAACATCGGCGTCAACATGGGTGTGCTGCCGACCAAGGGCCTGACCCTGCCGCTTCTCAGCTACGGCCGCAGCAGCCTGCTCGTGAGCCTCGCGTGGCTGGGCGTGGTGCTGCGTATTTATCACGAGTTCAAGGCGAGCTCGCGCTCGGCCGTGATGCGCATTCCGGGGGGACCTCGATAATGGGCGCACAGACCTGCCATGGCACGATCCCACCCAACGAGACCCACAACGCGCTCGCAACGGGCAGCGCGGCCGAAAATGCGGCCATCGGCGCCCCCGTCCTCATCATGGCAGGAGGAACCGGCGGCCACGTATTTCCGGCGCTGGCGGTGGCCAATGTGCTGCGCGACCGCGGTGTCGCCGTGGTCTGGCTCGGCGTGCCCGGCAGCATGGAGTCACGGTTGGTGCCGGAGCACGGCTTTCCGATCGAGTGGGTGCGGGTCGCGGGCATTCGCGGCAAGGGCTTAAAGGCCTGGCTGCTTGCCCCGTTGCGGATCATCAAAGCCGTGACGCAATCGTTAAGGGTATTGCGCCGCGTGCGGCCGCGTTCGGTCTTGGGCGCGGGCGGCTACGTCAGCGGTCCGGGCGGAATCGCCGCCTGGCTTCTGAGGGTGCCGCTCCTGATTCATGAACAGAATGCCATCGCCGGTTTGACCAATCGCTGGCTGGCGCGGCTCGCGAGCCAGGTGCTCGAGGCATTCCCCGGCAGTTTCCCTCCCCAAGTTCATGCGCGCGCCATCGGCAATCCGGTGCGCGCCGACATCGCCGCTACGCCTCCGCCGCAGGCGCGTTTCGCCGGCCGGGAAGGCAGAGGCCGTCTGCTGGTGTTCGGCGGCAGTCAGGGCGCACTGCGCCTGAACTTGGTGGTGCCGCAGGCGCTCGCTCGTGTGGATCCCGGGATCAGGCCTCAAGTTCGCCATCAATGCGGTGCGCGCGGCCTGCAAGCGGCACGCGCCGCCTATGCAGAGGCCCGGGTCGAGGCCGACGTGCTGCCCTTCATCGACGACATGGCAGAGGCCTTGTCATGGGCCGATCTCGCCGTGTGCCGTGCCGGCGCCATGACCATTGCCGAACTGCAGGCGGCGGGCTTGGGCGCCATCCTCGTGCCGCTGCCCGTCGCCACCGACGATCATCAAACCAAGAACGCTGAAGTGATGGTGAGGTCCGGCGCCGCGCGGCTCATTCAGGAGCGCGATCTCACGCCCGAGCGCTTGGGGGAGGCGCTCGGCGAACTTAGCAAAGACCGGGCGCGGCTGCTCAAGATGGCCGAAGCGGCGCGCGCCTCGCGGATCATCGACGCGGCGTCGCACCTCGCGGACCTCTGCATCGCAGCCGGA
>Ga0209890_10000940_pt1 | contig 13452 bp, 10 predicted proteins | sample OrgsoiDNA2013049_FD_185799 | JGI IMG/M metagenome (GOLD analysis project Ga0209890, IMG submission 185799) | Permafrost soil microbial communities from the Arctic, to analyse light accelerated degradation of dissolved organic matter (DOM) -... | ecosystem: Environmental > Terrestrial > Soil >...
GACGCCATCGTGCATCCGCAGTCGGTGATCCACGGCATGGTGGAATTTCGCGATGGTTCGGTGGTGGCCCAGCTAGGCTCCCCCGACATGCGCATCCCGATCGCCCATTGTCTGGCCTGGCCCCAACGAATCGATGGTCCGGCGGCACGACTCGATCTGGCGCAGGTGCGGGAATTGACCTTTGAAGCCCCCGATCTGGTCCGATTTCCGGCGCTCGCGTTGGCGCGTCAGGCCATGGAAACCGGCGGGGCGGCGCCGACCGTGCTCAATGCGGCTAATGAGGTCGCGGTCGGCGAATTCATCGCCAAACGCATCACTTTTCCGGCGATTACCGCGCTGGTTGAGAAAACCCTCGATGCGGGCGCTAAACGGGGGCTTTTGGGCGAACCGGGCGGCCTCGATGCCACCTTGGCCGTTGACCATATTGCCAGAAGTATAGCTGTGGACCTGTTGGGCCCTCTTGCCTGAAATTGCCGTAAAGTCATCCTAGTAAGCTTGCGCTAACGACAAAGCGCCATACTAGGGACGGGGCGAGGGTAGTTATGAGTATGAATATTGTGGAGCACCTGACCGCTTTCGGCGGCGGTCTTGTCGGCTACGTTGTTCCATTCCTGTTTGTTCTGACAATCGTCGTGTTCTTCCATGAACTCGGCCATTTTCTGGTAGCCCGCTGGTGCGGTATCAAAGTACTGACCTTCTCGCTCGGCTTCGGCCCCGAGATCGTCGGCTTCTACGATCGTTATGGCACGCGTTGGAAAATCTCCGCGGTTCCGCTCGGCGGCTACGTCAAGTTTTTCGGCGACGATAATGCCGCGAGCGTGCCGGACCATGCGGCCGCCGCCGCCATGACCGAAAAAGAGAAGCAAGTCAGTTTCATCCACAAGAATGTCGGCGCCCGGGCTGCCGTCGTCGCCGCCGGGCCGATTGCCAATTTCATCCTGGCGATCGCCATTTTTGCCGTGATTTTCATGACGTTTGGCAAGCAGACCACCAGCGCCCGGGTCGACACAGTTACGCCCAACAGCGCCGCGCAGATTGCCGGCTTCCAGCCGGGCGATCTGGTTGTCTCGATCAACGGCGACAAGATCGAAAACTTTTCCGAGATGCAGCGCGTCGTGAGTATCAATGCCGGCGAGCCGCTCAATGTTGAAGTCGAGCGCGGCGGCGTGCATGTAACGATCAAAGCCGTGCCCGAGATGAAGGAGATCAAGGACAATTTCGGCAATGTGCACCGGCTCGGCGTGCTCGGCATCAGCCGTTCCATGGCGCCCGGCGACATCAAGACGCAGAAGTTGGGTCCGCTTCAGGCCATCGTTGCGGGCGTGCAGGAGACCTGGTTCGTGGTCGACCGCACGCTGTCATACCTCGGCGGGGTGTTTACCGGCCGGGAAGCCGCCGACCAGCTCGGCGGCCCGATCCGCATCGCCCAGGTCTCCGGCCAAGTTTGTCACACGTTCCCCGCGTGCATGCAGCTCACAGCCGTGCTGTCGGTCTCGATCGGGCTTCTGAACCTGTTCCCGATCCCGCTGCTCGATGGCGGTCACCTTTTGTTCTATGGGATCGAGGCGATTCGCGGCCGCCCGCTATCCGAGCGCGCCCAGGAGGTCGGCTTCCGGATTGGCTTGGCGATCGTGGTCATGTTGATGATATTTGCGACGTTTAATGACATTTTGCATCTGGCTACCTCTTAGAGCGTGGCCTTAGGGCAACGTTTTGAGGGGAAAGGGAAATTGGGTCGGGAGTTTCGTTTGCAGTGCCACTAAAACGCTGTACAAAGCTGCCAAAGCAAGCCCAACGGTCTGTCGACTCCGCAACGGGGGCGGGGGTGGCTACACGGGTAAATAAAGGCGCGTTGCGCATGGGACTTGGTGTGCGGATTTTACGGGGACTGGCCCTCTGCTGCGTGGTCCTTGGGGGGACCCTTGTCGGTACCGGAATTGTGGGCGTGGCGTCGTCGGGCGTTGCGGCCGCGCAGGGCGCCAGTTCCATCGACGTGAAAGGCAACCGGCGGGTCGAGACCTCGACCATCCAGTCCTATTTCAAGCCGGGTCCGGGCGGGCGGCTGAGCGCCGATCAGGAAGACGAGGGGCTTAAGTCGCTCATAGCCACCGGCCTGTTCGATGACGTGCGCATCGACCATTCCGGCGGCCGGCTGGTGGTCACCGTGGTCGAGAATCCGGTGATCAATCGCGTTGCCTTCGAAGGCAATAAGAAAGCCAAGGACGACCAACTCAAGGTCGAAGTCCAGTCGAAGCCGCGCGGGACATTGTCGCGGCCGACCGTGCAGGCCGATGTGCAGCGCATCATCGAAATCTATCACCGCAGCGGCCGCTTCGACGTCAAGGTCGAGCCGAAAATCATCGACTTGCCGAACAATCGCGTCGATCTGGTCTTCGAGATCACCGAAGGTGCGAAAACCGGCGTGAAGCTAATCCGTTTTGTTGGCGCGAATGCATACTCGTTCGGCCGTTTGAAGGACGTGATCAAAACCTCGGAGAGCAATTGGCTCAGCTTCCTGCAAAGCACCGACATCTACGATCCGGACCGGGTGGAAGCCGACCGCGACCTGTTGCGCCGTTTCTATCTCAAGCACGGCTATGCGGACGTGCGCATCGTCGCGGCGACCGGCGAATACGACCCGGACAAGAAGGGCTTCGTCGTCACCTTCACCATCGATGAAGGCAGCCAGTATCGCGTCGGCACCCTCGACGTGGTGTCGAACGTGCGCGCGATCAATCCGGGATCGCTGCGCAGCAGCCTCAAGTTAAGCGCGGGCAGTGTCTACAACGCCGATCTGGTCGAGAAGAGCGTCGAGGCGATGACGATCGAGGCGGCCAAGCACGGCTACGCCTTCGCCAATGTGCGTCCGCGCGGCGACCGCGACTTTCAGAGGAAAGTCATCAATCTCGTTTTCGTGGTCGAGGAAGGCTCGCGCGCCTATATCGAGCGCATCAATATTCTCGGCAATACCCGCACGCGCGACTACGTGATCCGCCGCGAATTCGATATCGGCGAGGGCGATGCCTATAATCGCGCGCTGATCGACCGCGCCGAGCGCCGGCTGAAGAATCTGAACTATTTCAAGACGGTCAAGATCACCAACGAGCCCGGCTCGGCGCCCGACCGGGTCGTGGTCAATGTCAACGTCGAGGAAATGTCGACCGGCGAGTTCTCCATCGCGGGCGGCTTCTCCACCGCCGACGGTTTCCTCGCCGAGGTCAGCGTCGCCGACCGCAACCTCATGGGCCGCGGCTATTTCGCCAAGGCGGCGGTGAGCTACGGCCAATATACGCGCGGCTTCAATCTATCGTTTGTCGACCCATTTCTGCTCGGCTACCGCATGGCCGGCGGTATCGACCTGTTCGCGCGGCAGACCCTGGCGACGTCGTACGTATCCTATAATACGCAATCGATCGGAACCAATTTGCGCCTCGGATTTGCGCTGTCGGAAGAGCTCTCGTTGCAGCCGCACTATTCGATTTACCAGCAGAAAATCACGCTGCCGGATATTTTGAATAACTGTATTTCGGGCGCAGTGGGGGGGTTGTTTCCTTCTGCTACTAATCCTTCTGGTCCGGGTTACATCCCTCCAACTGGATTCACCACGCACATGCCCGGTGCCGTGGTGCCGGGTGACGAGTGCTACGCCGACGGCGAAGCCTCGCTCCCGGTGCGCAAGGAGCTGGCCAACGGCGCGGTCCTGACTTCCTTGCTCGGCTATACACTGGCCTACAGCACGCTCGACAACAATCAATCCCCGACCAGCGGCCTCTATACGTCGATCACGCAGGACGTCGCAGGCATCGGCGGCGACGTGAATTTCATCCGGACGACCGCGGATGCGCGGACTTACTACGAAGTGCTCCCGGACATCGTTAGCGTGCTCCACCTGCAAGGCGGTCATTTGGCCGGCTGGGGTAGCAAGGATCTGCGCATGCTGGATCACTTCCAGATGGGCCCCAACCTGGTGCGCGGCTTTGCGCCGGCCGGCATCGGTCCACGCGACCTGACGCCGGGGACCACCAACGATGCGATGGGCGGCACCATGTACTGGGGCGCGAGCGTCGAGGCGCAAACCCCGCTCTATTTCCTGCCCAAGGAGGTCGGCATCAAGGTCGCCGCCTTTGCCGACGCCGGCTCGCTGTGGAATTATAAGGGCCCGACCTCTTGGAACGTGACCGGCGAAACGCTGCAAGTCGCCGATAACATGGCGGTTCGCTCGTCGATCGGCATGGGCTTCATCTGGGATTCCCCACTCGGGCCGCTGCGGTTTGATTTTGCCTATGCTCTGACCAAGGAGAGCTACGACCGTACGCAGTTCTTCCGCTTCAGCGGCGGCACGAAGTTCTGACCTTGACCGCGCTTGGCGGCACGGAACTGGCGGTATGAGCGAGCCGGTATTCCAACGACGCGCGCGGGGTCTCACGCTGGCTGAGATCGCCGCCTTGACCGGCGCCACGGCGCCGGCGCCGCTGCCCACGCGCCGCATCGCCGATGTCGCGCCGCTCGATCTCGCGGCGCCCAGCGATCTCACCTTTTTCGACAACAAAAATTATGCCGCGGCCGCTGGCGCGACCCATGCCGGCGCCTGCTTCACCACGGCAGCGCTCGCCAAACACTTGCCCGCCCACGTGCCGGTTTTGGTCACGCCCGCGCCCTATCGCGCTTTCGTCATGGTGGTGCGCGAATTGTTTCCGCATGCGCTGCGGCCGTCCTCGCTCGCCGAAGCGGGCGCGGTGGCCGGCGCCCATGTGCACCCGACCGCGCGGCTGGAAAATGACGTCACGATCGAGCCCGGGGCGGTGATCGGGCCGCGGGCCGAAATCGGCGGCGGCAGCGTCATCGGGGCGACGGCGGTGATCGGATCCGAGGTGCGCATCGGGCGCAATTGTTCGATCGGGGCCGGGTCGGTCATCACCGACGCGCTGATCGGCGACCGGGTCATCATTCATCCGGGCTGTAAGATCGGTCAGGATGGCTTCGGCTTCGTGATGGGAGGCAAAGGGCACCTCAAGGTGCCACAGATCGGGCGCGTCATCATCCAGGATGATGTTGAGATCGGCGCCGGCACAACGATCGACCGCGGCGCCATTCGCGATACCGTGATCGGCGAGGGCACCAAGATCGACAACCTGGTCCAGGTCGGCCACAATGTCAGCATCGGTCGGCATTGCATCATGGCGGCGCAATCCGGTATCTCCGGAAGCTCGACGCTCGAGGATTTCGTAGTGCTGGGCGGGGGTGTTGGTGTGAGCGACCATGTGACGATAGGCGAGGGCGCACAGCTTGCCGGCGCCAGCAATGTCCATGCGGATGTTCCGTCTGGGGCGCGATGGGCCGGGACGCCGGCCAAGCCTGTCAAGCTGTGGTTCCGCGAGATGGCGATGCTTGCAAGAATGGCGCGCGTCAAAGGTGGCACCGAAGCGGCAGCGGACGAACGAGACAAGCGCCATGGATAAAGCCGTGACAAAACTCGAAACCGCCGACATCGCGGCGGTGCTCAAGATGCTGCCGCATCGCTATCCGTTTCTCATGGTCGATCGGGTGATCGACATGCAGGACGACGACCGTGGCATCGGGATCAAGAACGTGACGATCAACGAACCGCATTTCCAGGGTCACTTCCCCGAAAACCCGGTGTTTCCGGGCGTGTTGATGATCGAAGGCATGGCGCAAACGGCCGGCGTGCTCTGCATCTCCAATATCTCCAAGAATTCCAAGGCGCCGCCAAAATCGGTGTACTTCCTGACCATCGACAAGGCGAAATTCCGCAAGCCGGTTTTGCCGGGCGACACCATCGAGTACCACATGCGAAAAATCGCCCAGCGCGGAACCATGTGGTGGTATCGCGGCGTGGCCAAGGTGGCCGGCAAGATCGTTGCCGAGGCGCAAGTCGGCGCCATGATTTTCGACGCATGAGCGCGGCCATGATCGATGCCTCGGCGCGGATCGAGGCCGGGGCGGCGATCGGACAGAACGTTTCGATCGGCCCCTATTGCACCGTCGGCCCGTATGTGACGCTCGGCGACGGCTGCCGGCTGCTCGCGCATGTGAACCTCACCGGCCATACCACGATCGGCCCGCGCACCGTCATCCATCCCTTCGCTTCGCTCGGTTCGCCGCCGCAGTCGGTGCACTATCGTGGCGGTCCGACGCGGCTGCTGGTCGGCGCCGAATGCGATATCCGCGAAGGCGTGACCATGAACATCGGCACCGAGGACGGCGGCGGCGTCACGCAAGTCGGCGACCGCTGCTTCGTCATGGTCGGCGCGCATGTCGGGCATGATTGCAAGGTCGGCAGCAACGTCGTGTTCGCCAACAACACGGTGCTCGGCGGCCATGTCAGCGTCGGCGACCATGTGGTGTTCGGCGGCGGCGTGGCGGTGCGCCAATTCGTTCGCATCGGCGAGGGCGCCATGCTCGTGGGCTTGAGCGGCGTTCGCGCCGACGTGATCCCCTGGGGCACGGCGCAGGGGCCGCTGGCGAATTTGGTCGGCCTCAACGTGGTCGGCATGCGGCGGCGCGGGTTTGCCAAGTCCGACATCCATCGCTATCGCGAAGCCTATCGGGCGCTGTTTTTCGGCAACGGCGATTTCCGCGCCCGACTGGAGCGCGTCGCCGCCGATTACGGGAAGGATGCGCTGATCCAGAAAATGATCGACTTCATCCGCGCCGGCAAGCGGCCGCTCACTATGGCGATCAAGCGCGGCGAGGCGGACGAGGACGCATGAACGCCGCGCCGGCCGTGACCCAGGAAGGCCCGCTCGCGCTCATTTGCGGCGGCGGCAGTCTGCCGCTGGCTATTGCGGATTCGGTGAACGCACGCGGGCGGCAAGTCCTGCTGTTCCCGCTGTTCGGTGCGGCCAAGCCGGAGGACTACGCCAAGCGTCCGCACATCTGGGTTCGGGTCGCGCAGTTTGGCGCGTTCGCGCGCGCGGCGCGGGCGGCGGGCTGTCGCGACATCGTGCTGATCGGATCGATGGTTCGGCCTGCCTTCTGGCAGGTTCGTTTCGATTTCACGACGCTGCGGCTGCTGCCGCGCATCGCTTCGGCGTTCCGCGGCGGCGATGACTACCTTTTAACGGGCGTCGCGCGCCTGATCGAGGAGCAAGGGTTCCGGGTTCTCGGCGCGCACGAGGTTGCGCCGGAAATTCTGGTGCCGGAAGGCGCGCTCGGCCGCATGCCGCCATCCGAGCGCGATCGCGCCGATATTGCGTTGGGCTTCGATTATTTGCACGCCACCGGGCGGTTCGATGTCGGTCAGGCGGTGGTGGTGGCGGGAAAGCACGTGCTGGCGGTGGAGGCGGCGGAAGGCACCGATGACATGCTCGCGCGCATGGCGCAGATGCGCGCCAATGGCCGCGTGCGCGCGGCGGTGGGCAGCGGCGTGCTGGTGAAGGCGCCCAAGCATGGCCAGGACCGGCGCTTCGATCTGCCATCGATCGGTCCGCAGACGGTGGAAGAGGTCGCCCGCGCCGGGCTTGCCGGCATTGCGGTGGTGGCGGGTTCAACCATCATCGCCGAGCCGGAACGGCTGATTGCGGCGGCCGACCGCGCCGGCATCTTCGTTGTCGGCGCGCCGGCCAGGTCCGAACGATGAGCCCGCATATCTTTCTGGTCGCAGGCGAGGAGTCGGGCGACCGGCTGGGCGCCGCGCTGATCGCGGCTATCAGGCGGCGCCATCCGGGCGCGCGGTTTTCCGGTGTCGGCGGCGCGCAGATGGCCAGCCAAGGCGTGCAGAGCCTGTTTCCACTCGGCGATCTGGCGATCATCGGCTTTGCCGCCATCCCGGCGAGCCTGCCGAAAATCCTCAAACGCATTCGCGAAACCGCCGGCGCCGCTATTGCCGCCAAGCCGGATGTGCTGGTCATCATCGACAGTCCGGAATTCACCCATCGCGTGGCGCGCCGCGTGCGCGCCCGCGCGCCCGCAATCCCGATCGTGGATTATGTTTGTCCCTCGGTGTGGGCCTGGCGGCCGGGACGCGCCCGCGAGATGCGAACGTACGTGGATCATGTGCTGGCGCTGCTGCCATTCGAGCCGGCGGCGATGCTGCGGTTGGGCGGGCCGCCTTGCACCTTCGTCGGGCATCCGCTGAGTGAGCGGGTCGCGAGCATGCGGCCCAATGCCGAGGAGGCGCGCCGCCGACTTTCCGATCCGCCGCTGCTGCTGGTGCTGCCGGGCAGCCGCACGGGGGAGATTAGGCGCATGGCGGGCGTTTTCGGCGAATGCGCCGCGCTGGTGGCCAAACATGTGGGCGCACTTGAGGTGGTGGTACCCGCGGTGCCGCAGCTTGTGGACGTGGTCAAGGCGGCGGTCGCCTCCTGGCGCATTCCGGCGCGTGTGGTGATCGATGCGGGCGAAAAGGATGCCGCTTACCGCATGGCGAGGGCCGCGCTGGCCAAGTCCGGCACCTCGACCCTCGAGCTGGCGGTTGCCGGCATCCCGATGGTGGCCGCTTACAAAGTATCGCTGCTGGAGGAGCTAGCCGCCCATCTGCTGGTCAAGATTCGAAACGTTATCCTGGCCAATCTGGTTCTTGGCGAAAACATCGTACCGCAAATTCTGCAGCGGGCATGCACCCCGGAGCGGCTGGCCGCCGCCCTGGTGCCACTATTGAGCGATACGCCGGAGCGGCGGCGGCAGATCGAGGCCTTCGCTCGGCTCGATACGATCATGGACATCGGCAAGGCCACCCCCAGCGACCGTGCCGCCGCCGTGGTCCTGGATTGCGCCGGCGCCCGCAGCCAACCGGCGCGCGAAACAGTGGCATCCGCCCCGCCAACGGCGTAGTTTGGCTTGTTCAGCCAGATGGGCTTAAGCCATGGCCGTTAACTGGAATAACCGCCTTTGACCATGACCCCCCGCGCCTCGATTACCGCAGTCCATGGCTATCTGCCGCCGGACCTGCTCACCAATGCGGAACTGGCGGTGATGGTGGACACCAGCGACGCCTGGATCACCGAACGCACCGGTATCAAGGAGCGCCACATCCAGAAGGGCGAGGGGCTTGGCACCTCGCACATGGCGGCGGAAGCGGTGCGCGGGCTGTTGCAGAAGACCGGCACCAAGCCGGAGGACGTCGACCTGCTGATCTGCGCGACCACCACGCCGGACATGCAGTTCCCGTCGACGGCCAACATGATCTGCGACATGGTCGGCGTGAAGAATATCGGCAGCTTCGACGTGCAGGCTGCCTGTTCGGGCTTTCTCTATTCGCTTACCATCGCCTCGCAATTCATCGCCAATGGCGCCGCGCGCAAGGTGGTGGTGGTTGGCGCCGACAAGATGTCGTCGATCATCGATTACACGGATCGCGCCACCTGCGTGCTGTTCGGCGACGGCGCCGGCGCCGTGCTGCTGGAGCCGAGCGTGGACGGCACCGGCATCATGGACACGCTGATCCGCTCCGATGGCGCCGGCATGATCCATCTGCATCAGAAGGCCGGCGGCAGCCGCATGCCGGCGAGCGCGCAGACGGTGGCCAAGCGCCTGCACTATGTCCACCAGGAAGGCGCCGCAGTTTACAAGTTCGCCATCGCCAAGATGGCTGAAGTCGCCGCTGAGATCATGGCGCGCAACAATCTGCGCGCCGACATGATCGACTGGCTGGTGCCGCACCAGGCCAACAATCGCATCATCGAGTCGACGGCCGAGCGCATGGGCCTGCCGATGGACCGCGTGATGGTGACCATCCACAAATACGGTAACACCACCAACGCCACCATCCCGCTCTGCCTGTGGGACTACGAGCCGAAATTGAAGCGCGGCGACCGCTTGCTGCTCGCCGCCTTTGGCGGTGGCTTCACCTGGGCTGGCGTCTATGTGCAATGGGCCTATGACGGCGCCAGCGCGCCCAAGCTCAATGGCAAAAGCACAAACGGAAAGGGCGGCTGATAAACCGCCCTCCACGCGAAACTTCCTGAGAGCTTACTTCCTTCGCGAAATCGGCGTGTAGTCCCGCTGCGTGGCGCCGGTATAGAGCTGGCGCGGGCGGCCGATCTTCTGCTTCGGATCCTCGATCATTTCCTTCCACTGTGCGATCCAGCCGACCGTGCGCGCGACCGCGAACAGCACGGTGAACATGGTGGTTGGGAAACCCATCGCCTTGAGCGTGATGCCGGAATAGAAGTCGATATTCGGATAGAGCTTCTTCTCCAGGAAATAGTCGTCGTGCAGCGCGATCTTCTCGAGCTCCATGGCGACATCGAGCAGCGGATCGTCCTTGATGCCGAGCTCGTTGAGCACCTCGTGGCAGGTCTTCTGCATGATCTTGGCGCGCGGGTCGTAGTTCTTGTAGACGCGGTGGCCGAAGCCCATCAGCCGGTAGGAATCGTTCTTGTCCTTGGCGCGCTTGATGAATTCCGGAATGCGGTCGACCGTGCCGATCTCGCGCAGCATGTTGAGTGCGGCTTCGTTGGCGCCGCCATGCGCGGGGCCCCATAAACAAGCGCAGCCGGCGGCGATGCAGGCGAACGGATTGGCGCCGGATGAGCCGGCCAGCCGCACGGTCGAGGTCGAGGCGTTCTGCTCGTGGTCGGCGTGCAGGATGAAGATGCGGTCCATGGCGCGCGCCAGCACCTTGTTCGGCTTGTACTCCTCGGCCGGCACGGCGTAGCACATGCGCAGGAAATTGGTCGAATAGTCCAGTTCGTTCTTCGGATAGACGAACGGCTGGCCGATCGAATATTTGTAGGCCATGGCGGCCAGCGTCGGCATTTTTGCGATCATGCGGATCGACGCGATCAGGCGCTGATGCGGATCCGAGATGTCGGTGGAGTCGTGATAGAACGCCGACAGCGCGCCGACGCAGCCGGTCATCACCGCCATCGGATGCGCGTCGCGCCGGAAGCCCTGGAAGAACCGGCTCATCTGCTCGTGCACCATCGTGTGCCGGGTGACGGTGTAGTCGAAGTCGGCTTTCTGCGTCGGCGTCGGCAGCTCGCCATAGAGCAGCAGGTAGCAGGTCTCCAGGAAGTCGCCGTGTTCGGCGAGTTGATCGATCGGATAGCCGCGATAGAGCAGGACGCCCAGGTCGCCGTCGATGTAGGTGATCTTGGACTCGCAGCTTGCCGTCGAGGTGAAGCCGGGGTCGTAGGTGAACATGCCGCTCTCGCCGTAGAGCTTGGCGATGTCGAGCACCTCCGGGCCGATGGTGCCGTCGTAGATCGGGAAATCCCAGTTCTTATTGCCGATGGTGATGGTGCCGGATTTCTTCTTGGCGTCCGTCTTGGCGTCCATGGTCGAGCCCTCGATTTGGCAGCGAGCGGTGCGCGTACAAATATGTGGCCGGGAGCCGAGACGCGGAGCGTGGCGAGCGTGGTTCCGGCCGCTTTTTGGGTAGCCCATCCTTGTGTGCGCTGCAAGATAGCCTTGTGCAATATAGCCTAATGCACATCGCGGCCCGCCATTTAGATATAGATCAAGACGCAACGGCGCGGGCGCGGAATATCGACAGGACCGATTCTAACCCACCTGATCCCGCAAGCGGCCCAGGCTCTCGTCTTTCCCCAGCACGGCCAGCACGTCGAAGATCGGCGGCGAAGTGGTCCGCCCGGTGAGCGCGGCGCGCAGCGGTTGCGCCACCGCGCCGAGCTTGAAGCCGGCGCGCTCGGCATAGCCACGTACCACCGTCTCGATGGCCGCTGGGGTCCACTCGGTGACCGCCGCCAGTTCCGGCAGCAGCGCGGCAGTCAAGGTCTTGGCCTCGGGCGTGAGCAGGACCTTGGCCTGGTCGTTCAAATCGAGCGGCCGGCTGGCCCAGAGAAATCGTGTAGCGTCAAATAGTTCTACCAAAGTCTTAGCGCGTTCTTTCAAGCCCGGCATGGCCATGAGCAGCTTGCCGTGCAGCGCCGGTGTCATCTTGCTGGCGAGCTCCTGTCCGCCGGCGATATGCGGCAAAAGCCCTTCGATCGCCGCAATCAGATCGGCATCCGCGCTGCCTCGGATGTAGTGGCCGTTGAGACTTTCCAGTTTGGCGAAATCGAATCGCGCCGGCGAGCGGCCGATCTGCGGCAGATCGAAAGCGGCGATCATCTCTTCGGTGCTGAAGATCTCCTGGTCGCCATGCGCCCAGCCGAGGCGGACCAGGTAGTTGCGCATCGCCTGCGGCAAATAGCCCATAGCCCGGTAGGCATCGACGCCGAGCGCGCCATGGCGCTTTGACAGCTTGGAGCCGTCCGGTCCGTGGATCAGCGGGATATGCGCCATGATCGGCGCGTTCCAGCCGAGCGCCTCGTAGATATGCTTCTGGCGGGCGCCGTTGGTCAGATGATCGTCGCCGCGGATGATGTGGCTGACGTTCATGTCGTGGTCGTCCACCACCACCGCCAGCATGTAGGTCGGGTTGCCGTCGGAGCGCAGCAGCACCAGATCGTCGAGATCGGAATTCTGCCAGACCACGCGGCCCTGCACCTGGTCCTCGATCACGGTCTCGCCGGTGAGCGGGGCCCGCAGCCGGATCACCGGCTTGACGCCCGGCGGCGCCTCGGACGGGTCGCGGTCGCGCCAGCGCCCGTCATAGAGCTTGGAGCGGCCCTCGCGGCGCGCGGCCTCGCGCATTTCGGTAAGCTCTTCCGGGCTGGCATAGCAGCGGTAGGCCTTGCCGGCTGCGAGTAATTGCTCGGCGATCTGGCGGTGGCGCGCCGCGCGCGAATACTGGAACACGATCTCGCCGTCCCAGGTGAGCCCGAGCCAGGTGAGCCCCTCGATGATGGCGGCGATGGCCGCGGCGGTCGAGCGCTCGCGGTCGGTGTCCTCGATGCGCAGCAGCATCTTGCCGCCAAACCGGCGCGCATAGAGCCAGTTGAACAGCGCCGTGCGGCCGCCGCCGATATGGAGGAAGCCGGTGGGGGACGGCGCAAAGCGGGTAACGACGGGCTCGCTCATTGCTGGCCTAGTACCATAGTTATATTTGCTTGGCGCATGATCTTTTCCGAAAACCGGTACCCACTTTTCGGGATCATGCGCGGGTAAGGTATCAGCGCAATTGACATTGAGCCGAGCGGCACGTCATGGCATAGGCCGCGTCATTGGGTTGGACTTGGAATCGAGGAAGCATGGCCACGGACGGTAAGGCAAGCGGAATTCCGGCACCGGCCGAGCCCGGCCGCGATTTCATCCGCGACATCGTGCAAGCCGATCTCGATGCCGGGCGCGTCAAAACGGTGGTCACCCGCTTTCCGCCCGAGCCGAACGGCTATCTGCATATCGGCCACGCCAAGTCGATCTGCCTGAATTTCGGCATTGCCGGGGAATTCGGCGGCCGCTGTCATTTGCGTTTCGACGACACCAATCCGACCAAGGAGGAGCAGGAATATATCGACGCCATCGAGCGCGATGTGCGCTGGCTCGGCTTCGACTGGGGGGAGCACCTCTATCACGCCTCCGACTATTTCGAGCGCCTCTACGGCTGGGCCGAGGATCTGATCCGTGCCGGCAAGGCCTATGTGG
>Ga0209890_10000941_pt1 | contig 13442 bp, 6 predicted proteins | sample OrgsoiDNA2013049_FD_185799 | JGI IMG/M metagenome (GOLD analysis project Ga0209890, IMG submission 185799) | Permafrost soil microbial communities from the Arctic, to analyse light accelerated degradation of dissolved organic matter (DOM) -... | ecosystem: Environmental > Terrestrial > Soil >...
CCCGCTCTCCGAAGTGACGCACAAGCGGCGGCTCTCGGCCCTCGGGCCGGGCGGTCTCACCCGTGAGCGCGCCGGCTTCGAGGTGCGCGACGTCCACGGCACCCACTACGGCCGTATCTGCCCCATCGAGACGCCAGAAGGTCCGAACATCGGCCTCATCGCCTCGCTCTCGACCTACGCGCGGGTCAACGAGTTCGGCTTCATCGAGACGCCCTACCGCAAGGTCGACGGCGGCAGCGTCACCGACAAGGTCGAGTTCTATTCGGCGCTGCAGGAGGAGGGGCACTACATCGCCCAGTCCAACACCGCCATCGACAAGAAGGGGAAGTTCGGCGACGACTTCATCTCCTGCCGCCACAACACCGAGTTCGTGATGGCGAAGCCGGAGGAGGTCACGTTGATGGACGTGTCGCCGAACCAGCTGGTCTCGGTGGCCGCCTCGCTCATCCCGTTCTTAGAGAATGACGACGCCAACCGGGCGCTCATGGGTTCGAACATGCAGCGCCAGGCGGTGCCGCTCATCCGCACCCGCTCGCCGCTCATCGGCACCGGGATCGAGGGGATCGTGGCCCGCGACTCGGGCGTCACCATGGTCGCCCGGCGCGACGGCGTGGTCGACTCGGTCGACGCCACCCGCATCGTCGTGCGTCCGACCCAGGAGAGCGAGACCGATCCGCTGTCGGCCAAGCCCGACATCTACAACCTGACCAAGTTCCAGCGGTCGAACCAGAACACCTGCATCAACCAGAAGCCGATCATCGAGCGTGGCGATCACGTCAAGATGGGCGACGTGCTGGCGGATGGTCCGGCCACCGAGCGCGGTGAGCTGGCGTTGGGGGAGAACATCCTGGTCGCCTTCATGCCCTGGGGTGGCTACAACTTCGAGGACTCGATCCTCGTCTCCGAGCGGCTGACGCGCAACGACCACTTCACCTCGATCCACATCGAGGAGTTCGAGTGCGTCGCGCGCGACACCAAGCTCGGCAAGGAAGAGATCACCTGCGACATTCCGAACGTCGGCGAGGAGGCCCTCAAGGACCTCGACGAGTCGGGGATCGTGCGCATCGGCGCCGAGGTGAAGCCGCAGGACATCCTGGTCGGCAAGATCACCCCCAAGGGGGAGACCCAGCTCTCGCCCGAAGAGAAGCTGCTTCGCGCGATCTTCGGCGAGAAGGCCGGCGACGTGCGTGACAGCTCGCTGCGTGTTCCCCCGGGCGTGCAGGGGATCGTCATCAGCGCCAAGGTCTTCTCGCGCAAGGGCACCGAGAAGGACGAGCGCGCCAAGGACATCGAGGACGCCGAGAAGGAGAAGCTTCTCGCCGACCAGCGTGACGAGGTGAAGATCGTCTCCGAGTCGTACTACGCCAAGATGCGCAAGCTGCTGGTCGGCAAGACCACGGCGGTGCGTCTGGTCGACGACAAGGGGAAGGTTCTCTGCGCCAAGGGGCAGAAAATCGAGAGCGCCACGCTGGACGAGATTCCGGCCCGCTACTGGTCCGAGCTGCAGGTCGAGGAGACCGGCAAGAGCGACGACAAGCTCGAGCAGCTCGCCGCTCGGCTCGCCGAGGACGTGGCCGCCATCGAGGCGCTCTACCGGGACAAGATCTCCAAGCTCACCAAGGGCGACGAGCTCCCGCCGGGCGTCATCAAGATGGTCAAGGTCTACGTGGCCATCAAGCGCAAGCTGTCGGTCGGCGACAAGATGGCCGGCCGTCACGGCAACAAGGGCGTCGTCTCGCGGGTGCTGCCGGAGGAGGACATGCCGTTCCTCGCCGACGGGACGCCGGTCGACATCGTCCTCAACCCGCTGGGCGTTCCGTCACGTATGAACGTCGGGCAGATTCTGGAGACCCACCTCGGCGGCGCCGCGCTCTACCTCGGCAAGCAGGTCGACGAGATGATTCAGCGCGAGTGGACGGGCGACGCCCTCCGCTCGCGGCTGAAGAAGATCTTCACGGATGTGCACCACGTCGAGATGCTCGACGCGCTCGACGACAAGGGGCTCCTGCGTTTCGCGCAGACGGTCCGCGAGGGTGTCCACCTCGCGACCCCCGTCTTCGACGGCGCCAAGGAGGTCGACATCAAGTACCTGCTCACGCTGGCGAACCTGGCGACCAACGGACAGGCCACCCTGTTCGATGGCAAGAGCGGCGACGCGTTCGACCACGACGTCACTGTCGGGGTCATGTACATGCTGAAGCTGCACCACCTGGTCGACGACAAGATCCACGCGCGGTCGATCGGTCCCTACTCGCTCGTCACCCAGCAGCCGCTGGGCGGCAAGGCGCAGTTCGGCGGGCAGCGGCTCGGGGAGATGGAGGTCTGGGCGATGGAGGCGTACGGAGCGGCTTACGGTCTGCAGGAGTTCCTGACCGTGAAGTCGGACGACGTCATCGGCCGAACCCGCATGTACGAGGCGATCGTCAAGGGGGAGCACGTCCTCGAGTCCGGCCTGCCGGAGTCGTTCAACGTGCTCTTGAAAGAGCTGCAGTCGCTCTGCCTGAACGTCGAGCTCATCGAGGATCCGAACGCCCCGCGCAAGCAGGAGTCGACCCTCGAGCTGATGGCGCGCGAGGTGGCCGCCAAGGCCAGCGCGGCATCGGCCTCCGCCTCAGCTCCGCCGGCGGCCAGCGCCAGCGAGCTGGGCGGCGAATAGAACCATTTTGAAAAAGTCTTACGCACAAACGGTCCGGACCAACACAGAGGCAAGATGAAAGACATCTTCAATTTCTTCGAGAAGCCGAAAGATCCGCTCTCCTTTTCGGCGATCCGCATCTCGCTGGCGTCACCGGAGAAGATCCGGGAGTGGTCGCACGGCGAGGTGAAGAAGCCGGAGACGATCAACTACCGGACTTTCAAGCCGGAGCGCGATGGTCTGTTTTGCGCGAAGATCTTTGGCCCAGTGAAGGACTACGAGTGCAACTGCGGCAAGTACAAGCGCATGAAGCACCGCGGGATCGTCTGCGAGAAGTGCGGCGTCGAGGTGATCCAGTCCAAGGTGCGTCGTGAGCGGCTCGGCCACATCAACCTGGCCACGCCGGTCGCGCACATCTGGTTCCTGAAGTCGCTGCCGTCGCGCATCGGCAACCTGCTCGACATCACGCTCAAGGACCTGGAGAAGATCCTCTACTGCGAGTCGTACGTCGTCACCGACCCGAAGGAGACCGGACTCGTCCGTGGGGAGCTTCTCACCGAGGAGCGCTACATGAAGGCCGTCGAGGAGTTCGGCGACGAGGCCTTCGCCGCAGGCATGGGCGCCGAGGCCATCCGCGACCTCCTCAAGTACATCGACATTCACTCGCTGTCGGAGCAGCTCCGCGCCGAGATGAAGGAAGCGACCAGCGAGGCCAAGCGCAAGAAGCTGTCGAAGCGCCTCAAGGTCGTCGACGCCTTCCGTGAATCGGGCAACAAGCCCGAGTGGATGATGCTCGACGTGATCCCGGTGATCCCGCCGGATCTGCGCCCGCTCGTCCCCCTTGACGGTGGCCGCTTCGCGACCTCCGATCTCAACGATCTCTACCGCCGCGTGATCAACCGGAACAACCGGCTCAAGCGGCTCCAGGAGCTCAACGCTCCGGAGATCATCATCCGCAACGAGAAGCGGATGCTGCAGGAGGCGGTCGACGCCCTGTTCGACAACGGGCGCCGCGGCAAGACCATCACCGGTCCCAACAAGCGACCGCTGAAGTCGCTCTCCGACATGCTCAAGGGCAAGCAGGGTCGTTTTCGACAGAACCTCCTCGGTAAGCGTGTCGACTACTCGGGCCGTTCGGTCATCGTCGTGGGCCCCGAGCTCAAGCTGCACCAGTGCGGCCTCCCCAAGAAGATGGCGCTCGAGCTGTTCAAGCCGTTCATCTACAACAAGCTCGAGGAGCGCGGCCTCGTCACCACCATCAAGAGCGCCAAGAAGCTGGTGGAGAAGGAGCGTCCGGAGGTCTGGGACATCCTCGAAGAGGTCATCAAGGAGCACCCGATCCTCCTCAACCGTGCGCCGACGCTGCACCGGCTCGGCATCCAGGCGTTCGAGCCGCTGCTGATCGAGGGCAAGGCGATCCAGCTGCACCCGCTGGTCTGCGCGGCGTTCAACGCCGACTTCGACGGCGATCAGATGGCGGTCCACGTGCCGCTGTCGCTGGAGGCGCAGATGGAGGCGCGCGTGCTCATGATGAGCACGAACAACATCCTCTCGCCCGCCAACGGACGCCCGATCATCCTGCCGTCGCAGGACATCGTGCTCGGCCTCTACTACATGACGCGCGAGCGGACCTTCGCCAAGGGGGAGTACCCCCACGGCAAGGCCGAGGACGCCAAGAAGTCCGACAAGGGCGACGTCAAGGCGGAGAAGATCCCCGCCAACAAGCTGCAGGGTGTCTTCTCCTCGCCCGAGGAGGTGCGCCTGGCGTACGACCACGGCGAGCTCGACCTGCAGGCGGCGATCCGGGTCCGCTTCGCCGGCGAGATCGTGGCCAGCACCACCGGCCGCGTCCTCCTGTACGAAATCGTCCCCAAGCAGCTTCCGTTCAAGATCGTCAACCGCGTGATGGGCAAGAAGCAGCTCGGCGATCTCATCGACAGCTGCTACCGCGCCTGCGGCCAGAAGGAGACTGTTCTCCTGGCCGACAAGCTGCGGTCGCTCGGCTACGCCCACTCGACCAAGGCGGGCGTCTCGATCTGCGTCGACGATCTCCAGATCCCGGCGCGTAAGGTCGAGCTGCTCGAGACGGCCCAGAAGGACGTCCAGGAGATCGAGGAGCAGTACACCGAGGGCCTCATCACCGACGGCGAGCGCTACAACAAGGTGGTCGACATCTGGGCCCAGGTCTCGGAACAGATTGCCGAAGAGATGATGGGCGAGATCAGCACCGAGGAGCTGACCAACGACGAGACCGGGGAGAAGCGGCGCAGCCCGTCCTTCAACCCGATCTACATCATGGCCGACTCGGGCGCGCGTGGCTCGGCTCAGCAGATCCGGCAGCTGGCCGGGATGCGCGGCCTCATGGCCAAGCCCTCGGGCGAGATCATCGAGACGCCGATCACCACCAACTTCCGCGAGGGGTTGTCGGTGCTCCAGTACTTCATCTCGACCCACGGCGCCCGCAAGGGTCTGGCGGACACCGCGCTCAAGACGGCCAACTCCGGGTACCTCACCCGGCGTCTGGTCGACGTGGCGCAGGACTGCATCATCGCCGAGTACGACTGCGGCACCATCGACGGGATCGAGCTCGGCGCGCTGGTCGAAGGCGGCGAGATCATCGAGAAGCTCGGGGATCGCATCCTCGGCCGCGTCGCCGTCGAGGACATCTTCGACCCCTACACCGGCGAGGTGCTGGTCCCCTCCGGTGACGAGATCACCGAGGAGAAGGTCAAGGTCATCGAGGACGCGGGCATCGATCGCGTCAAGATCCGCTCGGTGCTCACCTGCGAGAGCCGGCGCGGAATCTGCGTGCTCTGCTACGGCCGTGATCTGGCCCGGGGGCACATGGTCAACATCGGCGAGGCGGTCGGCGTCATCGCCGCCCAGTCGATCGGCGAGCCCGGCACCCAGCTGACGATGCGGACGTTCCACATCGGCGGCGTCGGCCAGGTCCGCACGGAGCAGTCACAGCTGGAGGCGCGCTACGACGGCATCGTCAAGCTGGAGAACACCGACGTCGTCAAGCGCGACAAGCTCTGGATCGTGATGAATCGTCACGGCGAGATCGTGATCCAGGACGAGACGGGCCGCGAGCGCGAGCGCTACGGGCTGACCTACGGCGCGCGTCTCCACTTCGGCGGCGGCGACAAGGTCAAGGCCGGGTCGCTCCTCTCCGAGTGGGATCCCTTCTCGGTGCCGATCCTCACCGAGGTCACCGGCGTCGTGAAGTTCGGCGACGTCATCGAAGGCGTGACGATGACCGAGCAGCTCGACGAGGTCACGGGCCTGTCGCGCAAGAGCATCACGGAGTCGAAGGACGCCGACCTGCGGCCGCGCATCTCGCTCAAGGACGCGCACGGCAAGACCCTCAAGATCCCGAGCGGCGAGAACGACGCCCGGTACTTCTTGCCGGTCGGTTCGACCATCGCCGCCAACGAAGGCGACTCCATCCAGGCCGGCGACGTCATCGCGCGTATCCCGCGCGAGACGACGAAGACCAAGGACATCACGGGCGGTCTGCCGCGCGTGGCGGAGCTCTTCGAGTCGCGCAAGCCGAAGGAGCACGCGGTCATCGCCGAGATCGACGGCGTGGTCAGCTTCGGCAAGGACACCAAGGGGAAGCGCAAGGTCCTCATCACGCCGGAGCGGGGCGACGCCAAGGAGTACCTCATCTCCAAGGGCAAGCACCTGGCCGTCCGCGAGGGGGACAAGATCCGCGCCGGCGAGCCGCTCATGGACGGCGCCGCCAACCCCCACGACATCCTCAAGGTCCTCGGCGAGAAGGCGCTGGCCAAGTACCTGGTCGACGAGGTCCAGGAGGTCTACCGACTCCAGGGCGTCAAGATCAACGACAAGCACATCGAGACCATCGTGCGGCAGATGCTCCGCCGCATCCGGGTCATCGACGTGGGCGACACCGGCTTCCTCGTCGACGAACACGTCGAGAAGTACCTGTTCGAGGAGGAGAACGAACGGGTGATGGGGAAGGGCGCCAAGCCGGCGCAAGGGGAGCCGCTGTTGCTCGGCATCACCAAGGCGTCGCTCTCGACGGAGAGCTTCATCTCGGCCTCGTCGTTCCAGGAGACCACCAAGGTGCTCACCGAAGCCGCTGTGCAGGGCAAGGTCGACTACCTGCGCGGTCTCAAGGAGAACGTCATCATGGGCCGGCTCATCCCGGCAGGGACAGGGCTCGGCGCCTACAAGCGCCTCTCCATCCACGTCGAGGACACAGGCGCCGAGGATCTACCGACCCCGCCGCTCGCCGCCGTCGCCGCGGCCTCCGCAGCCGTCCCGCTCGAAGACTAGTCAGACTGCCATGGCGGTGGTCGGGGTGTTACCCCGGCCACAGCCATGCTGCGCCTCGGACGCCGCTGGCGTCGCCGTGGGCGGCGTGGACCAGCTTGGTGCGCAGGTCTTGGGCGACGGTGTGGCGTTCCAGCAGTTTGGGAACGTTACCGAAAATGCGCGCGTTGTTGGAGACCCCGCCCCCGAGGACAATCACCCGCGGGTCGATCAGGTTAATCACCGACGCCAGCGCCCGCGCCAGACGGTCCTCGTAGAGCGCAAAGGCGCGCGCGGCGATCTCGTCGCCGGCGTCCGCCCGCTGCCCGATCTCCACGCCTCGCAGCTCGTCCCCGCCGCCCAGCGACCGATAGGTCCCCTCGAGGCCGCGCCCCGAGATGAACGATTCGATACAGCCCGGGTGACCGCAGACGCAGGGGTAGGGGGAGCGCTCGCCAGGGGTCGCGAACGGAAGCGAGGTGTGGCTCCATTCGGTGGCGGCGCCATTGGCGCCCGTCAGAACGCGTCCGTCGACGACGATCCCGCCCCCGACGCCTGTCCCCAGCGTGGCGCCGAAGACGACGTCGGGAAGCGCGCGGTCTAGATCGGCCGGGGGCGCCGCCGCGCCGTCGATCGCCTCCGAGAGGACGAAGCACTTGGCGTCGTTGGCCAGCCGCACCGGGCGCCCCAGCGCCAGCTCGAGATCCTTGTCGAGCGGTCGATCGTTGAGGCAGAGCAGGTTCGCGTTCCGGATCAGGCCACGGCCCGGCTGCAAGAACCCGGGTGTCCCGACGCCGACCGTCGTCGCGTCGCCCGAAAGCTGCGATGCCTGCGTGGCGAACCCCTGCACGAGCTCGCCGATGGCCGCCAGCAACGCGCGGTACTCGCTCGGGGTCGCGATTCGCCGGCGCGCAATTTCGCGTCCGTCGTCTCCCAGCAGGAGCCCTTCGATCTTGGTGCCGCCAACGTCGATGCCGATCCGCACGTGGCCAAGATGGCATTCGAAGCCCAGGCTATGCAATGCGCCAGTGATGCGCTTGCGCATCCCCGGCGGACGAGGCCAGAATAGGTGTCTATTGCGTTCCCTTCGCCTGGTTTTTTTGGCCCTGTTTCCCCTGCTGGTGCTGGTCGCACTGACGCCGACTGCGGCGCGCGCCCAGTCGTGCATGACCTTCCAATATTCGTTCCAGCCCGACTGCTTTCGACCCGATGAGAACTCGGCCTGCGTGCAGTCGGTCAGCCACATGGATCTCGGTCCGCAGATTGCCGTCTGGCTGCAGGATTCAAAGGGAGCGTTCGTCGATACGTTGATGGTCACCAACGCCACCTCGGTGCGCGGGATCGGGAACAGGCCGGGACGCTCGGACTTTGTTTCCGGCCCGCTTTTTCCCTATGGCAAGCGCGTCATGGCGCTGCCGATCTGGGCGCATGCGCGCGGAAAGATCTACAGCACGCTCTTCATGCAGGAGGAGACCTGCGCCGTCGGTGGACTGGGCGAGAGCTGCCTCGGCTGGCACGAATCGTATTCGTCGACGGAGCTCTATTACTGCCGACCGTTGCAGCAGACCGAGGCGGCGGCGGCCCTCGGCAACGAGGTCGACGCGATCACCTGCCCGACCAAGTTCAACAGCGAGAAGGGGCAGTTCGACCCGACCATGCCCTCGTACTACCCGCCTCGCAGCGACCTCACCACCTTCACCTCCAACGATGGCGGCGATCCGCCAACGTTTGCGGCGATCAACGATCTCGACACGGTTGCGGCGGCGACCCCCCTCTACGGCGGCGTCTACAACGGGACCTGGTCGGTGCCGTCCACGCTGCCGCCCGGCGACTACACGCTGATGGTCGAGGTGAACAAGGAGTACGACTCGAACGCCTCTCACCTTCACCCCGACTTCGACGACAGCCACCTGCCGGGCTATGGCACCGACGGCAACTTCGGACAGCCGTCGGTCGTCTACCAGGTCCCGATCCACATCGACGTCACGACGGGGACTAAGGACGCCGGGGCGGTCTCGCAGATCAGCGGCTACGGCGATTGGACGGGCACGACCGGCGTCGTCAATCCGCGCGACGCCACCATCTCGACGACCGCCCCCGGCTCGGGCGAGGCGCGGCTGCTCTCGATCAGCAACAGCGCGGGGCAGAGCGGCCGCGTGTTGGCCAGCGTCGCTCCCTGCTTTACGCTCGTCTGCGACCCGATCACGAACATGTGCAGCATCTGCGATCCGGCGAAGCAGGAATGCACGCCATTGCAATGTGTTCCCCCTCCCGCGCCGCCCACCGCCGTCACGAACCTCTCCATGCAGGAAGGCGGGCTCACCTCCACCGGCGCCACGGTCAAATTCGTAAACTCCCAGTCGGACGGCGCGGCGGTCTTCAAGTACGACATTCGCTACCAGGCCGGCTCGACCATCACGGACGAACAGTTCGGCTCAGCCGCCAGCGCGCCGCAGGTGATGCCCGGGACGCCCGGCTCGCTCACCTCGGTCTCCCTCTCGAACCTCAAGCCGGTCACTCAATATGCGGTCGCCGTGCGGGCGGTCGATCCCTGCGGCCAGGTTTCTCCGATCGCGACGGTGACGTTCAAGACGCCCGCCATGAAGTTCACGCAGCTCTCCGGCTGCTTCGTGGCCACGGCGGCCTGGGGCTCGGCGCTGGCGCCCGATGTGGCGGCCATGCGGAGGGTGCGCGATCGGCTGCGCCCGCAGAGCACGATGTTCGCCGTCGCGACCGATCTCTACTACCGGTCCGGCCCCGCCGCGGCAGAGGTTCTCCGCCGCAGCGACACCGCCCGCGCGCTGGTTCGTCGCCTGCTCGGACCGATCGGCGCTGCCTCAAAGGCCGCCGTCGAGCTGGCCCCCTCTCGATTGGCCCCGCTGGCAACCCCCTGACGGGTGGAACAGATCGCGTCGGGCGTAGCCGGGCTTCGCCCGGCGGAGCCCATCGCGGGGGGGTGTTGGGGACCCTCTCAGGGTCCCCATGTCTATCGTTGACAACCTGCGCCCGATCCCTATAATCCCTGCCTTCTTGGCGCCCGTGGTTTGCGTGCGCCCGTTTGAATTCCCAGGCTTTTAGCGCCAAACACCGAGGTTTTTGCCCCAGATGCCCACCATCAATCAGCTGGTTAAGTTCGGCCGCCAGGCTCAGCGACGCAAGACCGCGTCGCCGGCGCTCATGGCCTGCCCGCAGCGGCGCGGCGTCTGCGTGCGCGTCTACACCACCACTCCGAAGAAGCCGAACTCGGCGCTCCGCAAGGTGGCTCGCGTTCGTCTCACCAACGGAATGGAAGTGACGACGTACATCCCCGGCGAGGGGCACAACCTCCAGGAGCACTCGGTCGTGATGATTCGTGGCGGTCGCGTCAAGGATCTCCCGGGCGTTCGCTACCACATCATTCGCGGAACGCTCGATACCTCGGGCGTCACCAACCGTCGGCAAGGGCGTTCGAAGTACGGCGCCAAGCGCCCCAAGTAACGTCGAAGGACTAGGACCAAGACCATGCCCCGCAAAGGTGAAGTTCCCAAGCGCAAGCCGCTTCCCGATCCGAAGTTCACGGATCAGCCGGTCGATATGCGCCGCAAGGTGACCAAGTTCGTGAACACCATCATGAGCTCGGGCAAGAAGGCGGTCGCCGAGCAGATCGTCTACCGCGCGTTCGACATCATCGCCGAGAAGGCGAAAGACGATCCGGTCAAGGTCTGGGATCGCGCGCTGGGGAACGTCCAGCCCAAGGTCGAGGTGAAGTCTCGCCGCGTCGGTGGCGCGACCTACCAGGTGCCCGTCGATGTTCGGCCGGAACGCGCCCTCGCGCTCGGGATGCGCTGGATCATCTCGGCGGCTCGTGATCGCTCGGACGGACGGACGATGCAGGAGAAGCTGGCGGGCGAGCTGCTCGACGCGTCGTCCAACAAGGGCAACGCCGTCAAGAAGCGGGAAGATACCCACAAGATGGCGGACGCCAACAAGGCGTTCGCGCATTACCGCTGGTAATTTTTTAGTTATCACCTAGATTTCGCGGCGGTTTTCACTCTAAACACACAGCGCAAACGACGGACCTGACGGTTCGCGTTCGCCGGAATGTCAATCGACACCGGCAAACGTCAATCGGCTGAGCGTCGGAAAGGCAACTCGGTAGTCGTGGCTCGGACATTTCCCATAGCGCAGATCCGGAACATCGGGATCATGGCGCACATCGACGCGGGGAAGACCACGACCACCGAGCGGATCCTCTTCTACACGGGCGTCTCGCGAAAGATGGGCGAGGTCCACGAGGGGACCACCCAGATGGACTGGATGGAGCAGGAGCAGGAGCGCGGCATCACCATCACCGCCGCCTCGACCACCTGCTTCTGGCGCGAGCACCGGATCAACATCATCGACACGCCCGGCCACGTCGACTTCACCGTCGAGGTCGAGCGCAGCCTGCGCGTGCTCGACGGCGCGGTGGCGGTGTTCGACGCGGTGGGCGGTGTCGAGCCCCAGTCGGAGACGGTCTGGCGCCAGGCCGACAAGTACCGGGTCCCGCGGCTCGCCTTCATCAACAAGTGCGATCGCGTCGGTGCCGATCCCGACCGCTGCGTCAGGGAGATCCGGGAGCGGCTCAAGGGGACGCCGATCGTCATCCAGATCCCGAACGCGCTCGAGGACGGGTTCTCGGGCGTGGTCGATCTGATCGAGATGAAGCTCGTCGAGTGGGAGGACGACACAGTCGGCGCCGAGCCGGCCGTCAAGGCGATCCCCGAAGAGCTGCGCGAGGCGGCCGAGCTGGCGCGCGCCACGATGATCGAGGCGATTGCCGAGGCCGACGACGAGGCGATGCGCCTTTATCTCGAAGAGCAGGTTCTCTCGCCCCAGCTCCTCCGCGCTGCGCTTCGTCGCGCGACCGTCGCCGGGCAGGCCGTCCCGGTGCTGTGCGGCGCGGCGTTCCGGAACAAGGGCGTGCAGCCGCTGCTCGACGCCGTGGTCGACTTTCTCCCGGCGCCGAACGACATCCCGCCGGTGGTGGGCAAGGATCCGGCCGGTGAGCGCACCGAGCGGCGCGCGACCGACACCGAGCCGTTCTCGGCGCTGGCTTTCAAGATCATGAACGACCCGTTCGTCGGAACGCTCACCTACTTCCGGGTCTACTCCGGCAAGATCAGCACCGGGTCGACGGTCTACAACGCCCTCAAGGGGAAGCGCGAACGGATCGGGCGCCTCTTGCACATGCACGCCAACAAGCGTGAGGACGTCGACGAGGTGACCTGCGGCAACATCGCCGCGGCGGCTGGCCTACGCGCCACGGCGACGGGCGACACGCTCTGCGACGAGAAGCATCCGGTCGTGCTGGAGCTGATGGAGTTCCCGGCCCCGGTCATCTCCATTGCCATCGAGCCGAAGACGCAGGCCAACCAGGACAAGATCGGCCTGGCGCTGCAGAAGCTGGCGATCGAGGACCCCTCGTTTCGCGTCAAGACCGACGCCGAGACCGGGCAGACGATCATCTCGGGGATGGGCGAGCTGCACCTGGAGATCATCGTCGACAGGCTGGTGCGCGAGTTCAAGATCGAGGCGTATGTGGGCCGGCCGCAGGTCGCCTACCGCGAGACGATCACCCGCGAGGCCGAGGCTGAGGGGAAGTACATCCGGCAGACCGGCGGGCGCGGCCAGTACGGGCACGTCACGCTGCACGTTGCGCCAGCCGAGGGCAAAGGGATCGTGTTTGAGGACGCCACTGTCGGCGGCATCGTCCCGCGCGAGTTCGTGCCTGCGGTTGAGCGCGGCGTGCGCGAGTCGCTGGCGCGCGGCATTCTCGGCGGCTACCCGGTCATCGATGTCGCGGTGAAGCTCACCGGCGGCAGCTACCACGAGCTCGATTCGAGCGAGATGGCTTTTCAGATCGCCGGGTCGATGGGCGCGACGGCGGCGGCGCGCGAGGCGGCGCCCGTCCTGCTGGAGCCGGTCATGGAGGTCGAGGTGCTGACCCCCGACGAGTTCATGGGCGAGGTGACCGGCAATCTGTCCGCGCGCCGCGGCCGGGTTTCTGGTATGGAAGCTCGGGGCTCGGCGCAGGCAATCAGTGCCGAAGTACCCCTGGCCAGTATGTTTGGCTATTCCACTGACGTCCGTTCCATGACACAAGGACGGGCGACGTACACCATGCAGTTCGCGCGTTACGCGCCGGTGCCGACGCGCGTGACCGAATCGATCGTCGAACGACGCGGAGCCTAAGGAGAGGACGAGAGCGATGGCGAAAGAAAAATTCATCCGGAACAAGCCCCACCTGAACATCGGGACGATCGGTCACGTCGACCACGGCAAGACGACGCTGACGGCGGCGATCACCAAGGTGCTGACGAAGAAGGGCTTCGCGAAGTTCCTGGCGTACGACCAGATCGACAAGGCGCCCGAAGAGCGAGAGCGCGGCATCACGATCGCGATCGCGCACGTGGAGTACGAGACGGAGAAGCGGCACTACGCGCACGTCGACTGCCCCGGGCACGCGGACTACATCAAGAACATGATCACGGGCGCGGCGCAGATG
>Ga0209890_10000942_pt1 | contig 13437 bp, 5 predicted proteins | sample OrgsoiDNA2013049_FD_185799 | JGI IMG/M metagenome (GOLD analysis project Ga0209890, IMG submission 185799) | Permafrost soil microbial communities from the Arctic, to analyse light accelerated degradation of dissolved organic matter (DOM) -... | ecosystem: Environmental > Terrestrial > Soil >...
GCTTTGCCATTCTTGCACAGGATCACAAGATCATCGGCATAAGTCACGATACGACTGCCGAGGCGCTGCTCCAGCCTGAGCTTCTTCCATCCCAGCACAGGTTAAGGAGATCGAGACCGGTCCGGTCGATGACGAGTTCTGGATTTCAGTTCGCGGTCCCCTCGCCCAGCAAGCCAACGCGCTGAAGGCGCTCGAAACAGCCATGAAGCCGTTCGCCGGCGTGACCGTAGAGCAAGGAACGATCAGCGTCGGCTAACGAAACGCTGCGGCAGCGCTCGTCTTTAGTTCTGTTCAATCAAGATCACGAAAAAACTCTGGCTTTGAGCCAGACACCTTGAGCTGCACCCGGTTCTGTTGACACCCGCTTAAGCTAGTCCAGCCTGCCTTTCGAACTCCATAGGGCTTAAATATCCGATCGTCGAGTGTCGGCGTTTACAACGTCCTCATTGCTCCGGCTGCGTTGACTCCGCCGCCGTGTCAGCCAGGCACGTTCCGAAGACACCGAGTTAGGTGTTTTATGGAGCAGGAGTTCAGTCTGGCGCCTCGCGCTTGAGCTGCGCGATCTCCAACTGCTCCAGCACGCACAGTCTAATTTTCTCGCGCGCGCCGATTGTAGTGAAATGAGACTTCCTATCGGAGCACGACGCTCTCATCGCATACGCTCGCGATCTCTTCATCTAAATCGAGCGTGATTCAATTGGCGAGAGACGTCAATCCTTCGCATCGCATCCCCGCGTGGTCGCTCGCTTTCCGAATGGCGACGTTTTGTTCGCCGCGCCGACCGACGCGACGGAGGCGTTCACCGTCGGCGGGTCGAAGCCGATCGTCGGGTCCGCACTTCTGGTCGGCCGTCGCAATGCGTTCAGCGAGCACGCGGCGGCGCGCACTTCGCTGCACGACCTGAGATCGATGGTCCGCTGGACCTCGGTCGAGAGGAACATTGAACCGCCCTCACCGGCGCGACCCAGCAAGGTGCGGACAGTCGTGATCGATCCAGAGAGCAGGACGATCGACGAGATAGAAATGCAGGCTACGGTGCCAGCACTTGAAGCGCTCCTCGGAGCACCTCCGCTCGAGTACTTCAGGGTGCCCGGCGGTAACATCTACGGCAACCAGTTTGTGGTCGAGAACGCATCACTGTGGCGGAAGGAAGATTTCGTTTTCCCGGGACGGGTCGTGATCGTAGGCGTCGCGCCGGACGACTCACACATGCTCGATGCGACAATCGCGCTGAACAATCTCAGGGAAACTGTCGAATTCCGAAATGCTGGCTCCGATGAGCGGGTCCACTACGCCTCAAGCACTTCGGCCTAGCGCTTTCCCGGGCTTGCCCGATACGCATCGTGCCGACTTTTCAGAGAATCGCTGCGGGGGATGCGTTTCAAACTGAAGATCCGGACATAACCTCACACGGGTGATGAACATCGTTGGCAAACCGACCCTGATTGCAGCCATCCGCGCCACCTGAAGGCCGGAAAGTGCGTCCAAACGCTGGACAGCGCGTCGCTATCACCACCTTGGCCGGCCAGTCGATCCGACGCGAAAACATCGGCGGCTTGCGCCGATCGTCGAAGACGGCCGCTTCCGAGCTACCCGTTTCCACACAACCAAGACCCAAACCGATCATTCCCCTAGACAGGCTGTCTCGCCTGACGGATCATGTAGCGCTACGCGAACCGGGGCGGCGCCATGGATGTCGGAGGTTGGCTGCGGAGGCTTGGCCTCGAACAATATGAGGCGACATTCCGCGAGAATGCGATCAGCGAGAAGGTCCTGCCCAACCTGACGGCGGAGGACTTGAAGGACATGGGCGTCGGCATGGTTGGGCACCGCCGCATTCTTCTCGACGCTATTGCGGCTCTGCGTGCTCCAGCAAGCGCACCAACGCCGCTATCCGACGCTCCTCTGGCAACCGACAAAGCCGCCAAGGACAGCGCCGAGCGCCGCCAGGTTACCGTGATGTTCTCAGACCTTGTCGGTTCGACGGCGCTCTCCGCCCGTCTAGACCCAGAGGACCTGCGCGAGGTCATTTCGGCCTATCAGACGTGCGTCGCCGATACTGTGGTTCGCTTCGGCGGCTTCGTCGCCAGATATCTGGGCGACGGCGTGCTGATTTATTTCGGCTATCCGGCGGCGCATGAGGATGACGCCGAGCGTGCAGTTCGGGCCGGCCTCGCGCTGATCGATGCGGTTGCTACGCTCCCCGCGACTGCCCCCCTACAGGTGCGGATTGGAGCGGCCACCGGGATGGTGGTAGTGGGAGACCTTGTCGGATCCGGCGAAGCGCAAGAGCGCGGTATTGTCGGGGAGACGCCGAACCTCGCGTCACGCCTTCAAGGCATCGCCGAGCCGAACACGGTCGTCATTGCCGAGGCCACGCGCAAGCTGCTGGGCAATCTCTTCGAGCTGCGGGACCTCGGGCCAAGGGAGCTCAAGGGGATCACAAGTCCAGTGCGAGCTTTCGCAGCGCTGCGGGCAAGTTCTGCCGAGAGCCGCTTCGAGGCGATGCACCCCGGCGGCCTGACGGCACTCGTCGGACGAGAAGAGGAGCTTGACCTGCTGTTGCGGCGCTGGGTGAAAGCCAAGACCGGCGAAGGCCAGGTGGTGCTGCTATCCGGTGAGGCCGGGATCGGCAAATCCAGGCTCCACGCCGCGCTCATGGACGGGCTTGCGGCCGAACCACACACGCGCATGCGTTATTTCTGCTCGCCCCAGCACACGGACAGCGCTTTTTATCCGATTATCGGGCAGGTCGAACGTGCCGCCGGATTTGCGCACGGCGACACCCCGCAAACAAAGCTCGATAAGCTCGATGCGCTGTTGGCGCGGACCTCGACGTCCAGGCAGGACGCGGCGCTGTTGGCCGAGATGTTGTTGCTTCCTAACGACGGACGCTATCCGGCTGTGGAGCCTGCTCCCGAACAGCGCCGGCAGAAAACGCTGGAGGCACTCGGCGTACAGGTTGAAGCCCTGGCGCGCTCCAGCCCCGTGCTGATGATCTTGGAGGATGGGCACTGGAGCGATCCCACGAGCCTGGAATCGTTCGGTCGCACGATGGACCGGATCGCGAGCCTTCGCGTGCTCTTGATCGTGACGTTTCGGCCGGAATTCGAGGCGCCCTGGGTTGGGCAACCGCACGTCACAGCTCTTACCCTCAATCGGCTGGGACATCGCGACGTCGGCACCATGATCGACCGCGTCGTCGGCAATAAGCTGCTGCCGGCGAACGTCAGAAAGGACATCATCGAGCGCACCGACGGCATCCCACTGTTCGTCGAAGAGATGACAAAGGCAGTGTTGGAGGCCGGGAGCGAGCTGGAAGCGATGCAGACTGCGGCTGCGGTTCCCTCTCCGGCGCTGGCGGTCCCCGCGAGCTTGCATGCTTCCCTGATGGCGAGGCTCGACCGGCTTGGCCCGGCCAAGGAGGTGGCACAGATCGGGGCGGCGATAGGTCGTGAGTTTTCTCATGCGCTGCTGGCTGCGGTAGTACGCAAGCCAGAGGCTGAACTTGGCTTGTCACTCGACCGTCTTATGCGAGCCGGTTTGCTTTTCCGCAAGGGCGTGCCGCCGCACGCGACCTATTTGTTCAAGCACGCCCTGGTGCAAGAAGCAGCCTATGGCACCTTGCTGCGCCAGCCGAGACGCGCGCTCCACGCGAGTATCGCAGACACGCTCGAAGGGCAGTTTGCCGAGATTCCCGAGGGTCAGCCTGATCTGCTGGCGCGACATTACACCGAGGCTGGGTTGATCGACAAGGCCGCGAGCCTGTGGGGCAAAGCAGGATTGCGGTCAATGGAGCGCTCGGCGTTGGTTGAGGCCTTCGAGCAGCTCACACGTGCGCTTGGACAGATTGCGACCTTGCCCGGCATGCCGGCGCTTCGTCGTGAAGAAATCAAGCTTCAAGTTGCACTGATATACCCACTCCAGAATGTCAGAGGGCAAGCCGCCCCGGAAACCAGGGCCGCCGCGGAGCGGGCGGTCCTGCTGATCGAACAGGCTGAAGCACTTGGTGAGCCTCCCGAGGATCCGCTGCTGCTGTTTTCGGCTCTCTACGGTTTGTGGCAAACGTACATTACAGGGTTTAATGGCGACTTGGCGCGCCAGCGTGCCGCGCGTGTCCTGACGCTTGCCGAGAAACAGGGAGCCAAGGTCCCGCTCATGCGCGGGCATGCCGCCATGGGCTGTTCCTTGCTGCTCACGGGAAACATGGTGGAAGCCCTTCTACACTACGATCAGGTGATTGCGCTTTACGATCCTGTCGAACATCGGCTGCTGAAGACGCTGTTCTTCATAGATCCTCGGGTGGCGGCATTGATCTATCGGTCGCTGGGGCAGTGGGTGCTTGGCTATCCTGAGGCTGCGCTCGCAAGCACAGAGCAAGCGCTCAGTAAGGCGCGTGAGACCGGCAACCCCGCCTCATTGATGCATGCGATGGCTATTACATGCCTTACCCAACTCATCAGCGGTAACTACACAATAGCGAAGGCGCAATCTGATGAGCTCATCGGACTGGCCGAAGAAAAAGGCTCCGTTTACTGGAAGGCCGCCGGAATGCTGAGGCGAGCCGGTCTTTTGGCCTTAACCGAAAAAAGCTTGGACGCAGTCAGCATATTCACCTCAGCGATCGCCGCAGGGCGCTCAAGTGGAACAACACTTTTTTCGCCGGTATGGCTATCCCATTTGGCAAGGGCCTGTGGGGAGCTTGGCCAGTTCGATGACGCTTGGAGCTACATTGGCGAAGCAATCACGGCGGTCGAGGCAACAAAGGAAAAATGGTACGAGGCCGAGGTCCATCGCATCGCCGGCGAAATCGCGCTGATGTCGCCAAAGCGGGATGCTGCGAAAGCCGAAGCCTATTTCGAGCGGGCGCTGGCGACGGCACGTACGCAGCAAGCGAAATCCTGGGATCTGCGCGCGGCTATAAGCATGGCGCGGCTGTGGCGCGAGCAAGGGAAGCGCGATGAGGCCAGAGAACTTCTCGCTCCGGTCTACGGCTGGTTTATCGAGGGCTTTGACACATTGGACTTGAAGCAGGCCAAGGCGTTACTCGACGAGCTGACGCAATGAGAGTGCTTGTGGTCGGGAAGGCCAGCACGTCAGCTTTTGCGCATCGCGTCATTTCGTTGCGCTGCAGAATCTAGTCGCTATCCGGGCATAGCGGACATCGAGCAAGCCTCACCATCAATCTCGATTTATGAGTACGCTCCCTAGAACGCAAGCACCCTCTTCAGATGGCAATTTTGAATAACAAGCATCCCGCCGTAACGTGGTTCGGAGGTAAAACTTGCAAGTCTGGGCTGTAGATTTGGATTGCGGCGGCGGCGATGTAGGCCGTCTTTCGACACGTGAGCGCGCCCGCGCCGGTCGTCTCAAACGGCCAGATGAGCACAGACGCTCATTGGAAGCACATTGCGCCGTTCGGCGTATCCTTGCCCTTCAACTGGGTGTCGATCCCGGGGACCTCGAATTCGATGCAACTGACGCGGGGAAACCCTTTCTCGCCAAACCCGCGCAAGCTCTTCAGTTCAATCTCTCCCATTCCGGCCGCTACAGTCTCATCGCGGTGGCGGAAGATCGCTCCGTCGGTGTCGATATCGAGATGAGTCGGCCGATGAGCGACCTCTTGGGAGTGGCTATGGGTATTGCAACGGCCCGAGAGATCGACCTGCTGAGACAACTGCCGGCTGGCGAAATGCATTCGAGCTTCTTCGACCTGTGGACCCGCAAGGAAGCGCTGCTCAAGGCGATCGGCCGAGGGTTTCTTGTTGATCCCCGGCAGGTGACGGTTGGAATTGGACAGGGCCGCACTTATGTCACTTTCGACGCACGGATTTGGACGGTCGAAACCCTTGCGGTCGGCGCGAGCGTGAGGGCAGCCGTGGCAATCGAGGGCGAACTTACGACGGCGCTCGTGGTGAGGCCTTTCCAATGAGCGCGATTGGATATAACCGACCGCAAGCCGCGCTGGCGGTCGAGGATCGGTAGCCATGACCAGGACCAGACTTCGCGTATTCCCTGCCATCCCGCGCAATCCGAATGCCGCCCAACACATCGACGACTTGATGCGCGTTGCACGTTTCGGCGAACGCAACGGATTGGAAGGTCCGTTGCTGTTTGCCGGCAATGACACACTCGTCGAGCCATGGGCCATGGCTCAGCACATTCTCGCCCACACGGGGAAGATCTCGCCGCTGATTGCCGTCAACCCGCTTTATATGCATCCGTTCACGGTCGCCAAGTTCGTCTCGTCATTCGCGCTGCTCCACCGCCGGAAGATCTATCTCAATATGATCACCGGGACGGCGACGAGCGATCTGGCGGGGCTGGGCGAACGGCGCACTCATGACGAGCGATATTCAAGGCTCGGCGAGTTCATCCTCATCGTCCGTCAACTGTTAGCCAGCCCCAGACCGATCACTTTTCAGGGAGAATTTTACGCGACGGACAATCTGCAGCTACGCCCGGGCTTGCCACAAGCGCTCATGCCGGAGTTTCTGATCGCAGGTCAGTCCGATGATGCCCGCCGTGTCGCGGCGCAGACGGGGTGTCTGAGGATGCAGATGCTTCCGCCGAATCTTGAGCAAGGAATAACCGCTCCCGGCTTGAACTTCGGGATTTTCGCAAGAGAGAGACGTGATCAAGCAAGACACGAAGCCAAAAGGCTGTTTCCGGACAGCGCTGAGCAGCGCGAGCTGTTGAAATATACGATGGAGAACACCGACTCCGTCTGGAAGCGCCGCCTGCACGAGGCCGAGCAAGACGGCGAACTTCGTGACAACGGTTATTGGCTGCTGCCCTTCTTAACGTGCCAGGCGGATTGTCCGTACCTCGTTGGCAGTTATGCCGAGATTGGCGCGACGTTGCGCCGCTTCACAGACATGAAGATCAGCACGTTCATTCTTGACGTTGTCGCAGACGAGCGAGAACTTGATCACGTTTGCAAAGCTCTTGCATCCAGCGGCGTGTTCTGATGCATTTCAAGATTGTGCGAGCAAAACCTATCGAAATCATCGGCATCGCCGACGCCCGATGTAGTTTGAAACGCTTTTGACAACAACTAATACTGCATCCGTGATTGAGTTGGCCGCCCTGTGCGGCCCTGTGGCGAGGCATTGATGATGGGCGTTACCCAGCTCTCGAAACGGGTACGGCACGAACTGACCTATTTAGGCTATCCCCCACGCGCCTGGACGGTGCCGCGCTCTCGGGACGGCATCTCAGTTCTGGACGTCTTGATTGTCGGCGGAGGCCAAAGCGGGCTCGGGACCGCGTTCGGCCTCAAGCTCGAGCGGATTACCAATGTCAGGATCATCGATCGTTGCCCGCGAGGGCTCGAAGGGCCCTGGCGCCGATTTGCCCGCATGAGGGAGATCCGGACCCCGAAGGAGGTGACCGGCATCGATTTCGGCATTCCGAGTCTCACGGCCCGCGCCTGGTACGAGGCGAAGTTCGGTCACAAGGCATGGCAACGCATCGATCGGATACCGCAGGAAATCTGGCGATCCTATCTCGATTGGTACCGCGACGTTCTGGACCTTGCCGTCGAAAACGAGGTCGAGCTGACGTCGATCGAGCCTGACGGCGATCTCCTGCTCGCGCATCTGCGCCATTCCGACAGGATTGAACGGGTCCATGCGCGCAAGATCGTCCTTGCAACCGGCTTTGACGGCAGCGGACGCTGGCGGGCTCCCCCTTCACTCGTCGCGAACCTGCCTGCCGAACGCTATGCGCGCACGGCCGACGACATCGACTTCCGCAGGCTTGCCGGTAAGCGCGTTGGCGTGCTCGGCGCCGGCGCGTCCGCGTTCGACAACGCCGCGGTTGCGCTCGAAGCCGGCGCAAGCCGGGTCGACCTTTGTTTTCGCAGGGCTGACATCCCGCGGGTCAATCCGCTGATCTGGATGAACTTCGCAGGTCTGCTCGGTCACTTTGCGGAGCTCACCGATCTCGAGCGCTGGCGGTTCATGCGCCGCATCCTGGAGGAGCTTCCGGTGCCTCCGACCCAGGACACTTTCTGGCGCTGTCGCAGTTTTGAAAACTTTGCGTGGCATGCCAATTGCGACTGGAAATCCGTTCGCGACGAATCAGGCGTTGCCAAGGTGGAAACCGAAACCGGCACTTTTGCATTCGACTTCATCATCTTTGGCACGGGCGTCGAGACGAACCTTTCGATGCGCCCGGAGCTTGCCCCGATCGTCCGCCACATTGCCCTCTGGAGCGACCGGTTCACGCCTCCGCCTGGCGAGGACAGCGATTCGCTCGCAAACCATCCTTATCTCGGCACGGCCTTCGAATTTGCCGAGCGTGAGCCAGGGACTGCGCCTTATCTCGGCCGGCTGCACAATTTCACCTTCGGCGCCATGGCGAGCCTCGGCTTAACGGGAGCCGCAATTCCAGGGACGAAATATGGTGTGCGCCGGCTGGTCAACGGCTTGGCGCGAGACCTGTTCCTGGAGGACTCCGCGATCTATTACCAGGATCTCCTCGGATATGAGGTGCCCGAACTGGAGAGCCTTGAAAGTGCGGTGACGTGGCTCGATCGCCTTTTATCCGACACGATCAACCCCCAAAAATTGATCGATCAACTCGATCCAGCCGTGTTGACCAAGGGCTTGCATGGCAAGCGCGCGTCGCGACAGCCAGACGATAAACCTGCCACGGCCGCGACGACCTCACCGCAACGCGTCCGTGCCAAGCGCACCGTTGGGTATGCGTGGCCCAAAAGCGCCGACGAGCGCGCCGAAACAAGCAAGCGAACCAAGACAAAAGCCAGCCGCCGGCGCGCCAAATACGGGCCGAACGAATGAGCAAGGGGACGAGCTTGTCAAATATCGGCGCAACATGGCCGCTTGAGGACGTCGTCAAGACCGAGCATTGCGTTTTTTCCTGCATCGGAGATCTTCTCGCCCACCATGGGCGCCATTCGCCGGCCTCCCCCGCCATTCTTGCCACCGGCGGCGCGACGTTGACCTATGGCGCATTTTGGACTGGCATGAATGAGATCGTCGGCCAGTTACGCAGCTTCGGTATCGGTCGAGGTGACCGTGTAGCGGTCGTGTTGCCAACTGGCGCGGAAGCTGCGGTGGCGACCATCGCTGTCGCCGCCGGCGCGGTCTGCGTACCGCTTCACCCTGGTTTTGCCGCGGAAGAATGGCGGCGCTATTTCGCGGACCTGCGGGTGGCGGGCCTGTTGACCCGCTCCGATGTGGATTCGGCGAGCCGAAGTGTCGCCTATGGTCTCGGCATCCCGGTGATCGATCTCGCGCCGTCCCCAGACCAGGGGCCGGGCGCATTCAAGCTTGTTTGCCCGACGCCGCGTCCCGCCGTCATCGGCGACTTGGCGTCCGGCGCCGACGACGCGTTCATGTTGCTGACCTCGGGGACGACGTCACGGCCGAAACTGGTCCCTCTGACCCACGCCAGCGTCTGCCTGTCGGCCCACAATGCGGGCGCTCCCGTGGCGCTTCAGGCTCAGGATCGGCTGCTGAGCGTGCTCCCCCTGTTCCACGCGCATGGCCTGATCTCGGGACTGGTGGCGGCATTGGCGGCCGGATCGAGCGTAGTCTGCCCACCAAAGTTCGATGCCGGGGCTTTCTTCGGCTGGCTGAAACAGTGCCAGCCGACCTGGTACACCGCCGTCCCACCGATCCATCGCGCGCTGATCTCGGCGGCGCGCCGCCGCAAGCGGAGTTTCCGCCAGTCATCCTTGCGGCTGATCCGATCCGCCTCGTCGTCGCTGCCAATCGACGTGCTCGATGAACTCGAGACCCTGTTCGGCGTCCCCGTGATCGAGACCTACGGCATGACGGAAGCCTCCTCACAAATTGCCGCAAACCCTGTCAAGCGACGGAAGCCGGGATCCGTAGGCATACCTGCCGGACCCGAGATCGCCGTCATGGACAGCGAGGGCCGTCATCTGGCCGCTGGCGAACACGGAGAGGTGGCGCTCAGAGGCCCGACCATCACCAGGGGCTATGACAATAACGAGGTCGCCACGAAAGCAGCGTTTCGTGACGGCTGGTTCCGAACCGGCGATCTCGGCTACATGGACGCCGATGGATATCTGTTCCTGGTCGGCCGCATCAAGAAAGCGGACGTGATCAACCGCGGAGGACAGAAGGTCTCGCCGCCCGAGGTCGAACAGGTCCTGATGAGCCATCCCGACGTGGCCGCGGCGGCCGCTTTCCCGATCACCCACACGACGCTTGGGGAAGACGTTGCTGCCGCCGTGGTCCTGCGGACGCAGGCCAAGATCAACCCGCAGAAGCTCCGGCAGTTCGCGAGCGAACACCTGGCGCGCTTCAAGATCCCGGGCCTGATCCGAATTGTGCCGGAGATTCCGGCCGGCCCGGACGGAAAGGTCGTTCGCGGCGACCTCGCGCGGATGCTCGCGATCACAACCCCAAGATCGCGCATCGAACGCAACGAATGGGTGGCGCCGCGCTCGGAAACCGAGTGGCAACTCGCCAGATTCTGGGCGGACCTCCTGGAGATCAATGAGGTCGGGGTCGAGGAAGACGTCTTCGCGCTCGGGGCGGATTCCCTGACGGTGGCGCAATTGATGTCGCGCCTGCGGGCGCGCTTCGGGGTCGAACTTTCGTTCAAGGACATTTTCGATGCGCCGACGGTTGCGGCTCTCGCGGCCCTAATCGAGTCTGCGAAGTCGGGCATCTCCATTACCTCGATTACCTCGCCAAGCTTGCCCGACATCCCCGCGGATCGCGAAGGGTTGCTGTCGCGGCAGCAGCAACGAATCCATGTCCTGAGCACGATCGACCGGATCGGACACAAGTACCACGTGGTCGATGCCGTCCGTCTGTCCGGACCGCTCGATCTCGACGTCCTGGAAGCGAGCATTACCGCAATCAGCGAACGCCACGAGGCCTTGAGGTCGGTTTTCCTCGACCACCAGGGCGAACCGATACAGAGGGTGACGTCGCTTCGGCCGCGCCTCAATCGTCTCGACCTGCAGCCATTGCCTGAGGCCGACCGGGCTGACGCGATTCGATCACAGACAATGGAGTTGCTGCGGCAAGCCTTCAACATCGAAAAAGAGCCGCCGATCCGGCTGTGGCTTCTGCGATTCGGCGAACAAGATCATGCGCTGCTGATCAAGCTTCATCATCTGATAACGGACGGTTGGTCTCAGAGGCTGTTCTGGGACGAACTCGAGGCGCTCTATAATGCTCGAACAAAGGACCAGCCCGCCAAGCTGCCCGAGCTTCCGGTCCAGTACCGCCATTTCGTCGAATGGCAGCGAGCATGGCTGCAAACGCCCGCCGCTGCGGAGCAACTCAACTATTGGCGTGAGCGACTGGAGGGATTGGCTGAGCTCTCGCTGCGAACGGATCGGCCTCGTCCTGAGACGCGGACCGGGCGCGGCGCAAGGCTTCCGTTAAGCCTGTCGAGGGCTTTGTCCGGACGCCTCAGATCGTTGAGCCGAACCCATAACGCCACTCTGTTCATGACGCTTCTCGCCGCGTTTCAGTGCCTTCTGCACCGGTATACGCAGCACGAGGATATCGCGGTCGGATCGTTGATCGCGAACCGCAACCAGATCCAGATCGAGCGGCTGATCGGAATGTTCGCAAATGCGATCGTAATGCGGACCGACCTGTCCGGGGATCCCACCTTCAGCGATCTTCTGCGCCGCGTCCGGCAAATCACGCTCGATGCCTATCGAAACCAGGAGCTGCCGATCGAGCAGATCTTGCAGGCACTTCAAGTGCCTCGCAATTCGGACGGCAATCCCCTGTTTCAGGTCATGTTCCTTCTGCAAAAGGCGCCGTCCAACCCTGCCCTGTCAGGACTGTCGGCGAACTTTGTGGAGGTCGACCCCGGTATTGCGAGGTGCGACCTGGTGCTCGAACTGATCGATGAGGACGGGCGTCTGAGCGGCTGGCTCGAATACAGCACCGATCTGTTCGAGGATCGCACGATCGCGCGAATGGCGGCGCATTTCCGGACTATCCTCGAGTCGATCGTCGCCGACCCCGAGCAACCTGTCTCGCGTCTGCCGCTGCTGCCGATCTCGGAATGGAAGCAGGTCGCTGGCGGGAATGACAGCGAGATCAGGCCGCCTCGCATCAACACGTTCTCCGAACAGTTCAAGAGGCAGGTCGCGCGCACCCCCTACGCCATTGCGGTGTCGGCCGGGCCGGTTCGGCTGAGTTATCGCGAACTCGCAAGCCGGGCCTCGGCCATCGCCGACCGGCTCTTGCGCGCGGATGTCCGCCGCGATGACGTCGTTGTCCTGCTTGCCGAACGCGGCGTCGACTTGCTGGCTGCCATGATCGCGGTCCAGCAGGCCGGGGGTGCCTTCCTTCCCCTGGACCCGACGCTGCCGGACTCCAGACTGGCACAGATGATCCGTCACAGCGGCGCACGGCTCATCCTGACCGCGCAGGCCAATGCGGCGACGCTGCAAGCGACCCTCGACGGCTCTCCGCGCAGAGGACGTCCCCTCGTTCTGGTGCTCGAGAAGCTGAATTCGTCCGTCTCGAAAGGCCCCATTCCGTCGGCCCGCCCCTCCCCCTCGAACCTGGCCTGCGTGATCTACACCTCCGGCTCCACGGGCATTCCGAAGGGCGCCATGATCGAGCAGCGGGGTATGTGCAACCACCTCCTTTCCAAGATCGCGGACCTCGAATTGTCAGCCGCGGACGTGGTTGCTCAAACATCGCCCCAGAGCTTTGTCATCTCGGTCTGGCAGTTTCTCGCCGCGCCAATCGTGGGCGCGCGCGTCCACGTCTGCGCCGACGCGGTGGTGCGGGACCCGGCTTTGCTTGTGGACGAGATATCGCGCGAAGGGATCACGATTCTGCAGATCGTACCGTCGCTATTGCGCGAGATCCTCCGACGAGTCCCCGACGAACCCACCTTTCATGCACTGGGCCGACTTCGTGCGCTGATCTCCACGGGCGAACGCCTCGCGTCCGATCTCTGTCGTGATTGGTTACGGCACTTTCCGACCGTGCCGATCATCAACGCTTATGGGGCGACAGAGACGTCCGACGACGTTGCGACGCATCGCCTCACGGCACCGCCGGTCTCGAGCGCAACCGTGCCGATCGGCCGGGCCATAGCCAACACGCGTCTCTATGTGCTCGATTCCAGCCTGCAGCCGGTGCCGATCGGCGTAGCGGGCGAGTTGTATGTGGGCGGCATCGGCGTCGGTCGCGGTTACCTCAACGATCCGGAACAGACCCGCCACAGATTCCTGCGCGATCCGTTTTCGAAACAGCCAGGCACGCGCCTGTACCGGACCGGAGATCTGGCACGCTGGCGAGCCGACCTCACTTTGGAATGCCTCGGGCGTGTCGACCATCAGGTCAAGATTCGAGGCTGCCGGGTCGAACTCGAAGAGATCGAGCATGTTCTGGTCGAATACGCAAAGGTCCAGTCCGCCGCCGTTGTGGCGCGGGATGTCAACGGCGA
>Ga0209890_10000943_pt1 | contig 13434 bp, 8 predicted proteins | sample OrgsoiDNA2013049_FD_185799 | JGI IMG/M metagenome (GOLD analysis project Ga0209890, IMG submission 185799) | Permafrost soil microbial communities from the Arctic, to analyse light accelerated degradation of dissolved organic matter (DOM) -... | ecosystem: Environmental > Terrestrial > Soil >...
CCCGTCTCTGCTTCTGGGCCGCGACACGCTCGCCGGCGGCTCTGAGCCGAATCAACCGAACACCATCAACAGCTCTTGCGCAGACGGCACGTCGGGAACCTTCCATTCCGACGAGTCCAACGACCGCCTAGTAATCCAAACCACCGACGGCAGCACTCTGGCGCCGGGCAAAACCATAAAGGTCAGTACGACGGTGTGGGCATACAGCTCGTTCACCTCCGACCATCTCGACCTCTACTACGCAGCCAACGCCAGCAGTCCAACGTGGGTGTTGATCGCAACCCTCACACCGGCGGCCGCCGGAGCGCAGACACTCTCGGCCAACTACACTCTGCCCAGCGGCGGTGCCTCGCAGGCGGTTCGCGCAAACTTCCGCTATACGGGAAGCGCGTCTTCCTGCAGCACCGGTGCTTATGACGATCACGACGACTTGGTCTTCGCCGTGGGCGCCGGAACTCCGGGCTTCACGGTCGCGGCTGCTCCGAGCGCGGTCAGCGTGGTCCAGGGTGCAAACGCAACCAGCACCATCACCGTCGCAAGCCAGAACGGCTTCAATTCCGCAACCACGCTCAGCCTGTCCGCACTCCCCAGCGGAGTAACGGCGGCTTTCTCGACCAACCCGGTCACTCCTCCGGCGAACGGCACTGCGACCTCAACTCTAACCTTCACCGCTTCCGCCTCGGCCACCACCGGCACGACCAATGTGACCGTGACCGGAACCTCAGGCTCGCTCGTCCAGACCGCGACCATCGCTTTAACGGTCACGACATCTGGCGGTGGCGCGCAAACCGCCGTGTACGACTCCACGCTCAAAGCACCCAAGTGCGCGACCGTGGGCACGTCCTGCGACTCTGGTTCAACCCTGCTGCTGGGCAAGGACACGATGTCAGGCGGCGCTGAACCGAATCAACCGAACACCATCAACAACTCTTGTGCGGATGGCACGTCGGGAACCTTCCACTCCGATGAGTCCAACGACCGGCTCATGGTGTCATCCGCCAGCGGCCCGTTGACGCACGGCAACACAGTCACCGTCACCGCGACCGTATGGGCCTGGAGCACCGGTTCGTCCGATTCTCTGGACCTCTACTACGCGGCCAACGCCAACAGCCCAACCTGGGTGCTGATCGGAACGATCGTACCTCCGGCGGGCGGAGCGCAGGCCATATCCAGAACCTACACGCTCCCAACCGGCACCCTGCAAGCAGTGCGGGCAAACTTCCGTTATCAGGGAAGCGCGTCCTCGTGCAGCACAGGCGCGTATGACGATCACGACGATCTAGTGTTTGCAGTGAACTAGCAATCTGTTTGTGTGGTGACGGGGCTTTGCCCCGTCAGGGCCGGGCGAGAACACCCGGCCCTCCACAAACAAATAGAGCCGGCTCCGAGAGGGACCGGCTCAACTTTTTGAGATCTGTTTCAAAAGCTACTGCAGCTCTTCCATGCACTTTGCCAGCACTTCCCTGCTCGGCCGTGTTACCGACTCCGGCAAAGTCGCCAGCGGCTCATCCGTGACGTTCAGCATGTCAATAAAGCTCGGCGCTTTGGCATTGATGTAAAACACGCCCGTAAGCACTTCGCCTTTCACATGCGACTCCATCAACCGCTTCACCGCCTCAATCTTGTCCGTCGGATTGTATTCCTGCTCCAGCTTCTTCAACCGCAGGCTCGACCCGTCGTGCATGGTGACTTCAAGCGTCGTCCCCGGATCATAGTCAACGTTGATTTCCTCAAACGACGGCACAAAGCTGACTTCGTGCAGCGGCTCTTCATGCGCCTGCATGTATTTGTAAGACTTGGTCGAGCCTTCGTGGTCGTTGAAGGTCACGCAAGGCGAAACTACGTCCAGCATTACCGTGCCATTGTGAGCGATGGCAGCCTTGAGCATGGTGTGAAGCTGTCGTTTGTCGCCGGAGAACGAGCGACCCACGAACGTGGCTCCCAGTTGGATGGCCATGGCGCAGGTATCAACCGGAGGCAGGTCATTCACCACGCCGCTCTTCAGCGTTGATCCCAGATCGGCAGTCGCGGAGAACTGGCCTTTCGTCAGACCGTAACAACCGTTGTCCTCGATAACGTAGATGATCGGCAGGTTGCGCCGCATCAGATGGATAAATTGCCCGGCGCCGATCGACACCGTGTCGCCGTCCCCGGTCACACCCAGGGCGATCAAGTTCTTATTCGCCAGCATTGCTCCCGTCGCGACAGAAGGCATGCGTCCGTGTACGGAATTGAAGCTGTGCGAGCGGTTCATGAAGTAAGCCGGGCTCTTCGACGAGCATCCGATACCGCTGAACTTCGCGACGCGCTCCGGCGGCACTCCCATTTCGTACATTGCGTCAATGATGCGTTCGGAGATCGCGTTATGCCCGCAACCGGCACAGAGCGTAGTCTTCCCACCGCGATAGTCGATAACTTGCAGTCCAATGCGGTTGGTTTTTGGAGCAGGCGCCGGCGTGTTAGTGGTTGTCGTCCCCATCTCACTTACCCTCCATCATCATGAGCTCGTCGGTCACGGAACGCGCGTCGATCGGCAATCCGTGGATATGACAAATAGACCGCATACGTGGCGCCAATTCCGGCTTGATGTCGAGCTTGAGCAATGTAGCCATTTGCCCGTCGCGGTTTTGCTCCACAACATACACGCGCTCGTGCCGTTCAATGAACTCGTGAACCTCGCGCGTAAACGGATACGACAGCACACGCAGATAATCCGTTTCCAATTTGTGCTCTTTGGACAATTGATCGCGCGACTCGATGATCGCCCAGTGCGACGTGCCATAAGCCAGGATACCGATCTTCGTCTTGCCTCCACCCATCAATTCCGGGCGCGGCACAAACGATCGGGCGGTCTCGAACTTCTTGTTGATCCGTTCCATGTTGCGTTCGAAATCGTCAGGACGCTCACTGTACTGTCCCTTTTCATTGTGGCCGCTGCCACGCGCAAAATAAGACGCTGCGGGATGATCCGTACCTGGCAGCGTGCGATAGCCGACGCCATCGCCATCCACATCCTTGTAGCGGGCAAAACCACCCGCCTTCTCCAGATCCGCCTTGCTCAGCACTTTTCCGCGATCGATGGGCTTGTGAGGATAAGGAAAAGGATCCGACATCCAATTATTCATCCCCAGATCAAGGTCTGACATGACAAACACCGGCGTCTGGAAACGCTCAGCTAAATCAAAAGCATCCTGCGCCATTGTGAAGCACTCGCTGACCGAGCTCGGAAACAGCATTATGTGCTTGGTGTCGCCGTGGCTGAGGAATGCCGTCGAGAGCACATCGCCTTGCGCAGTACGAGTAGGCAGGCCGGTCGATGGACCGACGCGCTGAATGTTCCAGATCACCGCCGGAATTTCCACGTAATACGCCAAGCCCGTGAACTCCGCCATCAGCGAGATACCCGGACCGGCGGTCGCAGTCATCGAGCGTGCCCCCGCCCACGCCGCCCCGATCACCATGCCCACCGCCGCCAGTTCGTCTTCCGCTTGCACAATGGCAAAAGTCGCTTTGCCGTCCGGCCCGACGCGGTGTTCCTTCATGTACTCAATCATGGTCTCGACCAGCGATGAAGACGGCGTGATCGGATACCACGTCACCACCGTGCAACCGGCAAACATGCATCCCATCGCAGCGGCGGAATTGCCGTCGACGATGATCTTGCCTTTTGTTTTATCCATGCGCTGGATGTAAAACGGATCACGCTTCTTCAACTTCGCGGCGGCATACTCGTGGCCTGCCTTCGCCGCTGCCAGGTTCAAGGTTGCCGCCTTTACTTTGGTCGAGAACTGCTTGCGGATCGCCTTCTCCACTTCCGCAAAATCAATTTCAAGCAATTGCGCCGCGGCTCCGACATAGATCATGTTCTTGATCAGCTTGCGCAGCTTGGCTTCCGCACCCACCGACGCCGCCAGCTTGTCGTAAGGCACCGCGTAATAAATCAAATCGTCGCGCACCTTATCGAGCGCCAGCGGCTCGTCATAGAGCACCGCAGCCCCCGCCGCCAGCGTCTTCACGTCGTCCTGCGCCGTCTCCGCATTCATCGCGATGAGGAGGTCAATCTCCTTCTTGCGCGCGATGTAGCCATCTTTATTAGCCCGGATCGTATACCAGGTCGGCAGCCCCGCGATATTCGAAGGAAACAGGTTCTTGCCCGAAATCGGCACGCCCATCTGGAAAATGCTGCGCAACAAAACCGTGTTAGAACTCTGCGACCCCGAACCATTCACCGTCGCAACCTGAATGCTCATGTCATTGACGACACGCTTTTGCCCCACTTGGCCGGACGCTTCCTGGGGCACAATGTCAGTAGTGGCCATCCCTCTACCTTTCTGGTCTTAAGTCTTAAATCGGGCAAACCCCGTCGCCCGCAAGTCTTGCGGAGTGGTGAGTGAAAACTCTTAATTATACAGGCAGGAGAGGACTGGAAGTAATGATCATCAGGTGTAGCGGTTCGTTCTTCAAGCCCGCATACCGCAATCACGAACAGCCGGCAATCAAAAGTACATCGCGCGATGCGCGGATAGCTGATTCATTCACGACGCTTTACCTGCCTTCGCCATCTTGAGTGTCCGTGCGCTCGCCGCCCAGGAAACGCATTTGCAAACCCGCTTCGTTGATAATAGATCGAGGTGGGACGAACATGCTCACCGTGCCAGGCTCGAACATGGCGACGGCCCCACTTCGCCAGACCACAAAACATGAGGGATGAAATGACAATTACGTCTAGACCCGATTCAACTGGCAACAGTTTTGGCGATAGTGCACAAAACTGCAATGTGGCTTTGCTTGGCTTCGGTACGGTTGGGAGTTCCGTGGCAAGAATTCTTTGCGAGCGCGCCAACACTCACCTGCGCCTTACGCACGTCCTCAATCGCAATGTGGCGCGAAAGAAAGTGGACTGGCTTCCGTCCTCGGTGCAGTGGACGGAGAATATCGACGATGTTCTATCCTCCGACGTGGACGTCGTGGTCGAGGTAATGGGCAGCCTTCGACCCACTGAAGACTGGATCCGGCGAGCGCTGGCGTCCGGCAAGTCCGTGGTAACCGCCAACAAGCAACTCATCGCCCACTGCGGCCCTGAATTGATCAGGCTGGCCCGCGAGATGAAACAGCAGATTGAGTTTGGCGCGTCCGTAGCGGGCGGCGTACCGGTAATTTCCGGATTGCATCAGGGCTTGGCTGGCGATGAACTCTTCAAGATATGCGGCATTCTCAACGGCACCTGCAACTACATTCTCAGTCAGATTGAGACGAATGGCGTTCCCTTCGCCACCGCTCTGCGCGAGGCGCAGAAGCTGGGCTTCGCCGAGGCCGATCCTACGGAAGACGTCGAAGGTCTGGACGCGCGGGCCAAGCTCGCCATCCTCGCGCGAGTCGGACTGCACTGCAACGTCAGACCTGAGAGCATCGTGGCGCGCTCGATTGCAGCGATCGACTCGGTTGATTTTGAGTACGCGACCCAGCTTGGTTGCACGATTCGCCAGATTTCATGGGCGGAATTGAAAGGTGACGAGTTGTTTGCCGCTGTGCAGCCGGCGCTAGTCGAACTCTCATCGCCCTTGGCGCGCGTGGAAGGCAGCCGAAACCTGGTGATGGCAACCGGAACCTACGGCGGCGAGACCGTCTTTGGAGGCCACGGCGCAGGCGGACATCCAACCGCCGTCGCGGTCGTCTCCGACATTTTGGCGATTGCTCGCTCCAAGCAATCCGGGATGAGTGACGCTGGACAGCCAGTCGAGAAAATGCCCACCATCACCGCCGATTTCACTACTAAACACTATCTGCGCTTCCTGGTGAAAGACCGGCCGGGCATCATCGCAACCCTCGCCACAATTCTCTCCCAGTGCGGCGTCAACATCGACTCGGTGCTGCAGAAACCGAGCTGCCCGAAATCGCATCTGCCCTTCCTGATTACACTGGAGGAATGCAAGGCGTCGCTGGTGGAACAGGCATTGCAGCAAATCAACTCGCTGGATTTCCTGGTGCAGCCGTGCCTGCATTTGCCGATCCTTTAGATCTGACGGTAGCGTTAGATGGCCCAGGGATTAACGAGTGGAATGGCGGCATCTTCGAAATGCACCGTGTTGCGGGTTGCTAGCGTGGCGTGCTGCGCGAGCACAATCCCGGCAATCATCGTATCGCGGAGGTCGCCGGGGCGGCCTTTCCTGTGCCGCGCTGCCATCAGATCGCTTGCCTGCCCCGCGGCCGAAACATCAAACGCGACGACGCGCTGACCGAGTCTCGCGAGAAGTTCCTTAAACGCCTCGGTGAGCAGAGTTCGCCGCTTTCCCCCCGCCAGAATCTGCAGTCCGAACTCGATTTCAAAAACAGTCACCGAAGTGGTCCATACCGATGTTCGAGGTTGCCGGTCGAGCCAAGTGACGACTTTCTTGTCGGGCACTTGGCGCATCAGCGCTGAAAGCACGTTCGTATCGAGGATGATCATGACTCAAAATCGGCGGGCGTAACCTTGTGTCCCCGCAGCTCAGGGATGTCGGCCTCGATCCCGACTTTGGTAAACAAGCCAGCAATTTCGGTCCCCAACCCGCCGGTGGCAAGAGGGTGCTCAATCGCAGCGCTGCGCAGAATATCGCGTATTTCCTCTTCCATACTGCGGCCGTTACGCCGGGCACGGCGCTGCAATCGGGCCTTGACGGCATTCTCGATATTGCGGACAACAAGTTGGGCCATCACATCCCTCCTGTGGCTACCGGCTTGCTATCATGATAGCATACACTAATCGACTCCGCACTCCTCAAGCTTTCCGCCTCCTATGACAGGCGGCAGAGATAAATTTCTCTGGTCGTGCAAACGACTGCTTGCCCGTCGCTCAAGAGCCTCGCACCGTCAACTCTGTCGTGGAGATGAAGGTCGCTTGTTGACCAGTTCTCCCCGTCCACACTGATCAGGACGGAGTTTTGTACTGGGGACTCCTGAGACTCCGTTAGAGCGAACATCTTCTCGCCCCAGACGTCAACTGCAATAACATCATCAGAATGCAACCGCAGTATTCTGACACCATTGCGCGGGTCAAACATCACGAGTTGACCATTCGATCCACCAAGAAGCGCCCCGCCATTCGGCGCTGGGCATCCTCTGAGAATCATCGAATCGACGGTCGCGATATGCTGCCATGTCCGTCCGGAATCGTCCGTCGAGTATAAAGATGAACGATCCTGGCGACCGTGCTCCCCTGCAGCAAAGGCAAGCCAAAGGCAGCACACCCCAATTCCAGCGGGAGACAGTTGCAAGTAAACGGGAACGCCTTCTAGGTGAACGAGCGTCTTGGTCCACGACTGAAATCGGTCCGTTGAGCGATACGGGAAAAGAGCCGATTTGCACGACGCCAAGAGCAAGAGGCCATCCGACACAGTGTCAGCGGCTACTAGTGATTCCTCAATGTCGATTTCCGACTCCAGAACCCATTCTCGCCCCCATTGGCTCAGACTGTATGAGGAAAGACCGCGCCAGTTACGGACAAAGAGATGAGCCTCACCTTCCAGAACCAATACGGCATGAACTGTGAAGCCTCCCCTTAGATATATCCGCTTTCAGATTCAGCGCGAAATCGCGCCAGTTAACGCCGTCGCTTGAAAACAGAACTAGCTGATCCCCCAGCGCCCAAAGTCCCCCCGCTGCGTCTCTGACTAGGTGTCGAAGTTGAGGCACCACCTCTGCTCCGTCGCAACGTACTGTCGACGGGAGCGAAACAAGTTGTTCTATTGAGATGCGCGACATCATCGACCCCTTAGCGACGGGCTTTGCGCGTCCGACCTGCGAACCGGTTGGGTCGAGCTTTCGTATACTCGAAGCGGTATTCGCTCCGCAGGTCTGTCGGTAAACGCAATCTGCGAGACTCGCCTGCAGATGCTTTCTTCATCGGCTGCCGCTCTTACGTTTCCACCTGGAAGAACTGCGCCATGTTGCGAAATTTCTTGTAGCGGGTTTCAAGCAGCTCACCAACCGGCAGTTGCTTAATCGCGGCCAGATGCTGTAGCAGGGCGGCATCAAGCAACTCCGCTGCCTGCGCATGGTCGGTATGGGCGCCTCCGGCAGGCTCCGGGATGATGGCATCGATGCAGCCCAGTTCGTTCAAATCTTTCGCAGTAATCTTCATGGCCTCGGCCGCCAGACCCTTTTTGCTAGCATCGCGCCACATGATCGACGCACAGCCCTCCGGCGAAATCACGGAGTAAACCGAATTCTCCATCATCAACACGCGGTCGGCCACGGCAATCGCCAGCGCTCCGCCGCTGCCGCCGACGCCAATCACGGTCGCCACGATCGGCACTTCCAGGCGCGCCATCTCCAGCAGGTTGCGGGCTATGGCTTCTCCCTGACCACGCTCTTCGGCGTGCAGACCGGGATAGGCGCCGTCTGTGTCCACAAATGTAAAAATTGGCCGTTTGAATTTCTCCGCAACCTTCATCACCCGCAGCGCTTTTCGATATCCTTCCGGGTGAGACATACCGAAGTTTCGATACACGCGCTGTTTCGCGTCGCGCGCTTTCTGTTGGCCCACAATGACGACTTCCTGGCCGTGAAAGCGTGCCATCCCGCAAACAATCGCCGGATCGTCGCGGAAGCTGCGATCTCCGTGAATCTCGCTCCAGTCGGTAAAAATGCGCTCGACGTAATCCAGAGTGTAGGGACGCTGCGGGTGGCGCGCCAGTTCCGTGCGCTCCCATGCGTTAAGATGCGAAGATACCTCGCGCCGAAGGTCGTTCACGCGCTCGTTTAATTGCTGGATCTGGCGGAGCGTTTCCGCGTTCTGCCCCTCCAGCGCCTGTAGGCGCGTAATCTGCTGCTCGATTTTTTCCAGTTCCTGCTGCGCCTTAAGTCCAGAATCCATTTTAATGACGTTCCCATTCTTTCGGGTATGATGCGCTTCCACAATCGAGAGCATAAAGTCGGTCCCGGCAACGGCGGGATTCTCCGCGCCGCCGTTCGCCCTAGGGTCTGACTTTTCTGCCCGCTTTATCTTCGCTCGACTCATCGGCCGCATCGGTTAGCTGGCATGCTCTTCCTTTGCACGGATCAACTGATGACGCGCACGCTGCCGCGCCCGCACAGTTCTTCCACTCGGCCCCGGAAGTTGCGGTCCGGCATCACATTATAGCCCTCGGCTTCCATCACCACCATGAAATCGCCTTCCCGCTCCACGTCGAATAACACCTTAGCCTCGCCCTTGCGCTCGTTGAAGAGGGCGTGCAACGCGTCCACAGTGCCATCGGTTGCGTTTCCCAAAGGAATCCGTATGCGGAGTGCCTTCGGCAACGGCACGCGCGCTTCGTCCAGTGGAGTGATGTCGTTGGCCGTGACCTTCGGATTTGCGCCTTCTTCTATGCGCACGCCGCCTCGAATCAGCACCGGAACCTCAAGCTTCACTTTCTCCGCGAGCTTCCTGTACGCCTCGGGAAAGACCAGCAATTCAACCTTCCCAAACATATCTTCAAGCGCCGCTTGCGCCCACAACTCGCCTCTTCTTGACTTTGCAACGCGCAGTCCCGAAATCAACCCCGCGGTCGTGATGTTTTCATCCTTAGCGGTCGATTTTTTCATGCCGGCAATATCTTCCGTGGAGAGAGCATTCAGGTCGGCGAGTTTCTCTTTGTACTTTTCCATCGGATGCCCGGTAATAAAGAATCCAAGGATTTCCTTCTCCGCCGACAGCCGCGTATGTTCGTCCCAGTCGGGCGTGTTGGGAAGCGCGTCGTTCGCCTCCTGCGCGGTTTCATCCGCAAACACGCCAAACAGCCCATGCTGTCCCGACTCAGCGTCGCGCTGCGTTTTCTGGGCCTGCTCGATGGCTGTGTCGAGCGCCTGCATAAGCTGCGACCGGCGACCGAAGCAATCCATGGCGCCGCTTTTGATCAGCGACTCCAGCACGCGCTTATTCAACAGCCGCAGGTCCACTTCTTCGCAGAATTCGTAAAAGGACTTAAATTTCCGGCCGAGTTTCTTCCGCCCCGCGACAATGGATTCGATCGCATTTCCGCCAACATTCTTCACCGCGGCCAATCCAAACCGGATCGCCTGTCCGTGCGGCGTAAAGTTCGCATCGCTCACGTTGATGTCAGGCGGCTCGACCGCAATTCCCATCTCGCGGCATTCGTTGATGTACTTCACCACGTCATCCGTGCTGCCCGTGACCGAAGTCAGCAGCGCCGCCATAAAGTCGATGGGATGGTGCGTCTTCAAGTACGCAGTGTGATACGCCAGCAGCGCGTAGGCCGCCGAGTGCGATTTATTGAAACCGTATCCGGCAAATTGCGCCATCAGATCAAAAATCTTTTCGATCTTCTTAGGCGGAAAGCCGTTCTTCGTCGCTCCCTGCACAAAGCGCTCGCGCTGCTTCGCCATCTCCTCGGCGTTCTTCTTGCCCATTGCACGCCGCAGCAGGTCGGCTTCTCCGAGCGAGTAGCCCGCGAGCTTGTTCGCCGCCTGCATCACCTGTTCCTGATAGACGATGACACCCAGCGTCTCCTGCAAAATTTCTTTCAGTTCCGGCAATTCGTATTCAATTTTGCGGCGCCCATGCTTGCGCTCGATAAAGTCGTCAATCATGCCGCCCTGAATCGGGCCGGGGCGGTAGAGCGCGTTCAAGGCGGTGAGGTCCTCGATCGAGTTCGGTTGATAGCGGCGCAGAACGTCTCTCATTCCGCTCGATTCAAACTGGAACACGCCGGAGGTCAATCCCTTATGGAAAACCTTCTCGTATGTCTCCTGATCTTCCAGCGGGACGTCGTCCAGCTTCAGATTTGTCCCTTTCTGCGCGATCAGCTTCAACGCGTCGTCGACAATGGTGAGCGTCGTCAGCCCGAGAAAATCCATCTTCAGCAGGCCCATCTTTTCGATGGCCACCATGTCGAAGGCGGTAACGATTTCGTCGTTCTTGGTCTTGTGCAGCGGCACCAGTTCAATCAGCGGCCGCGGAGAGATCACGACGCCGGCGGCATGTACACCGGAATTCCGCACCAGACCTTCCAGCTTCCGCGCCGTGTCGAGCAACTGCCGCACCTGCGGATCCTTTTGGTAAGCCTCCTGCAGCGCCACGGACTCCGTGAGCGCGTCGTCGAGCTTGATATTCAGCGTGGTCGGCACCATCTTCGCGATGCGGTCCACGTCGCTGTATGGCATATCCATTGCCCGGCCCACGTCTTTGATCGCGGCCTTGGCCGCCATGGTGCCGAAGGTGATGATCTGCGCCACATTTTCCCGGCCGTATTTGTGGGTAACGTATTCAATCACTTCGCCGCGCCGGTTCATGCAGAAGTCGATATCGATATCCGGCATGGAAATGCGTTCCGGGTTCAGGAAGCGTTCGAACAGAAGTTCATGCTGCAGCGGATCGATGTTAGTAATCCCGAGCGAATACGCGACCACCGCCCCCGCCGCCGATCCACGCCCTGGGCCCACGGGAATGCCGCATTCACGGGCGTAGCGTATGAAGTCCCAAACGATCAGGAAATAGCCAGAGAACTTCATCTGCTGGATAATGCCTATCTCGCGCGCCAATCTCTGTTCGTAGTCCGCAAGCGAATGCTTGAGCCGCCCGTTGGCGGACAAGGTACGCAGGCTCTCCATTCGCCGGGCAAATCCTTGCCGCGTGATGTGCTCGAAATAGCTGTCGAGGGTAAATCCGTCCGGAACATCGAAGTGCGGGAATGGGCTGGGAACTTTCTCCAGTCGCAGGTTGCAGCGCTCGGCAATATCGAGCGTGCGCGAAAGCACCAGAGGCGCATCCTTGAACACGCGATACATCTCGTCGCCGTTCTTGACAAAGAACTGCGTGCCCTCGAATTTCATCCGGTTGGTTTCCTGGATGGACTTCCCCGTTTGAATGCAGAGCATGACATCCTGGGCGTGCGCATCGTCTTCGCAAAGGTAGTGGCTGTCGTTGGTCGCTACCATGGGCAGCCCGAGATCCTTCTCCAGTTGGAACAACCCGGATTGGATGCGGTGCTCCATCTCCAGGCCCTGGTCCTGAATCTCAAGGAAGAAATTCTCTTTGCCGAAAAGATCGCGGTAAAAACCGGCTGCCGACCGCGCCGCATCGTAGTTCCCTTCCGTCAACCGCTCGGCCACTTCGCCCTTCAGACATCCGGAAAGCCCGATCAGTCCCTTGGAATGCTCAGCCAGGAATTTCTTGCTCACGCGAGGCTTGTAGTAGAACCCGTGCAGCGAAGCTTCCGACGTGATCTTCACCAGGTTGCGGTAGCCTTCTTCGTTTTCGGCCAAGACCAGCAGGTGGTTGTAAGTGTCGCCGTCGGGCGGAGTACGCGCGATGACGTGATCGTCCTTTTTGCAGATGTAGAGCTCGCAGCCGACGATCGGCTTGACTCCAACCTTATGCGCGGCATTTACAAAATGCACCGCGCCAAAAATATTGCCGTGGTCGGTCATGGCCACCGCGGGCATGCCGAGTTCATGAACTCGATCAACGAGTTTCTCGACGTCGCAAGCGCCGTCGAGCAGAGAGTAGTCGCTATGCAGATGGAGATGGACGAATTGGTTTTGGTTCATGAACTCTTAGCTTTTGGCTCCTGGCATCCCGTGGCGCAAGTACCATTTGTAGCAGGGTATGCCTTCAGGCATACCGTAAGTGCTGTGATTATGCGGGCGCCTTTAGGCGCTGGCTTTGACCACTGGAGTTTGACCATGGGCTCCTGAGCTCTTAGCTGATCGGAATTCATTCTACTGGCTGGAGGAAATCGCGCAACGCCTGATTGTGGTGCAATTCAGTGCTGGCTGGGGTTTCACGCTCCAGCAGGTTACCGAAGAATGATTTTCCGGGACTGAAAGGTAGCAACCGGTCGAGCACCCGGAAGAAGGTGGAATCGTCGCGGTGCACAAAATCTTCCGTGATCGCTGCCTCATCCGGCGAACCGGGCAAGAGTGAGCACTCTTGCTCAGAAGAACAGCACCGCCATTGTTAAGCTCTTTAGAGACCACAAAGGAAGGTCATAAATGAATAGCACAACAGCTGTGAAAGATCCTGTGTGCGGTATGGACGTAGAAACGGGTGCCGCCGCTGGGCGAACCGAACATAAAGGGCAGACCTATTACTTCTGCGGATCGGCATGCAAAGAGAAGTTCGATGTTAATCCGGAGCAATACTTGGGCAAGTCTGCGGGTGCGCCGAAGAGCGAACACGGCTGCTGCAGTTAGGTCCAACAAACACCGACGGTAAAAGCCATTTCTCCGTTGTGCCTAGCTTCAACTACGTATGGCTCATCACCGGCACGGGCGGTTGGCCGGTGAATGAGGCGACACGCGGCTGTGACCTCCGTCACAGCCAATGCGGGTGCCGCCACGGTAGTATCATTATATACATGACATGGCGGTTCAAACTCGTAGCCTCGGCGCTGGTATTGATCTTGCTGGCGACGCCATTGTCGGCGGTGGCCTCGTGTTGGTTGCATATCGCGC
>Ga0209890_10000945_pt1 | contig 13375 bp, 10 predicted proteins | sample OrgsoiDNA2013049_FD_185799 | JGI IMG/M metagenome (GOLD analysis project Ga0209890, IMG submission 185799) | Permafrost soil microbial communities from the Arctic, to analyse light accelerated degradation of dissolved organic matter (DOM) -... | ecosystem: Environmental > Terrestrial > Soil >...
GAAGTTGAATTCGGGTTCCAGCCCGCAAAGTTACGATCCGCTCGTCAAGGCCTTCACTCAGCTCGGGCAGGATATTCAGTCCGGTAACACGTCGGCAGCGCAGCAAGACTATGCGAAGATCCAGCAGGTCTTCCAGAACCAGGCGCAGCAGACCCAGGGTCATCACCATCATCATGCTGGCGGATCGGGGGCCGCGGTCCCAGCGGTGCAAACCGGCAACCTCACCTCTGCCCAGCAGGTGTACAGCACGTCTCAGCAGGACTTGCAGTCGGCCGAAAACGGCGGTCAGGTTTCCCCGCAGTCCTCGGCCAACTCGACCAGCGTTTCGGTGAGCGCGTAGAGCGGCTCGCATGATTTAAGGACGACTGGGGCCGTGCCCCGCCTGAACTCCGGGCGAGCATGGCCCCGGCTTCTTAATCGTGGCCCATCTCCGGCACTGAAGTGATTGGCGGAAAGCGCGCCGCGTGCTCCCCTGCGCGGGCGCGCCCGACCCTGTTAAAATTAAAAAGCATGCTTCTTCCCTTCGTCCGCGAACTCTTCGCGGACGTAGAAATGCTTCCCGCCTTCACGCGTGTTGCCTCCCACCTGCGGGAGGGCACGGGGCGTATTCGTGTCTCTGGCGTCTCCCCCACGGCAAAAGCCTTGCTGCTCGTGCTTTTGCGGCGAAATTCCGACCGTCCGCTCGTCGTGGTCGTCAACGACAACCGCGCCGTCGAGGAGTTCGTTCCGATTCTGCAAGGCTTCTGTGAGCTCACCAGCGCATGCGATCCCGAAGCCGTGGTCGCTCTGCCCGCCCGCGACGTGCTGCCGTTCCAGAATCTTTCGCCGCATCCCGAACTCCAGGAAGAACGCGCCACCGCCCTCTGGAAGATCGCCACCGGCAAGGCGTCGATCGTGGTCACTCCGGTAGCGGCCACCGCCATCCTCCTGCGCTCCGCCGACTACTACACCGACCTTGCCCGTGTTCTGCGCCGCGGCGAATCTTTCGACGTCGATAATCTTCTCGCTCATTTGAACACCGTCGGCTACACCTCCGCCGACGTCGTCGAGATGCCGGGGGAGTACGCCCTGCGCGGCGGCATCCTCGATGTCTATTCACCCGAAGCCGAGCGCCCGGTCCGCATCGAGTTCTTCGGCGACGAGGTGGAATCCATCCGCCGCTTCGATCCCGCTTCGCAGCGTTCATCGAATCCCATGGATGAGGCGCTCCTGTTGCCACTCACCGAAACTCCAGTCAGCGATCAGCTGCTGGGCGCGATTCATACCCGGCTTTCAGGGAAACGGATTACCGGCACGGAAGAAATCGTCGAAGCCGCAGTTCGCTCGGGCGGCGTAACAGTTTTCCCCGGCTGGGAGTTTTACGCTCCCGTGGCCGGAGCCGATCGCACGGTCTTCGATCTGTTGCCACACGCCGCCGTACTGCTCGATGAGCCCGATCTGCTGCGCACCGAGTTCGACCGCTTCTGGACACGAGTGGAAGAAGCGCACGAGCGCAGCGGCGTCGGCAATCTGGTTCGCCCCGTAGACCTGTATCTGCCTCCAGAGGATTGGTGGAAGAAGGTCGCCACTCTGACTGGAGCCGATGTCGAGCATCTCGGCATTACCCGAGGCGAAGAAGCAGACTCAGCCGTGACTTTTCTCACCCAGCCCACTCCCCGCTTTCACGGCGCGGTTCCGACGATGCTAGAGCAAGTCCAGAAACTCACTGGACAGGGCAATCAGGTGCTGTTCTCAGTGCCGAATACGGGCGAAGTCGAGCGCCTGGCCGACATCTTCACCGAATACAACGTCTCGTTCCGCCTGGGGAGCCGCACGCGCGGCGGCGAGAGCTATGCCGATGAGACGAGTTACTTCGCCGGCGAAGTGTTAACCACAACTCTGGCCAAGGCCTACGTTCCCGATGGAGTGCTGTTTCCTGACGCGCACCTCGCAATTTTCGGCGCGCGCGACTTATTCGATGAATCCGACGCCGTGGTGTCGCGCCCGCAGCGCCAGAAGTCGAAGGTTTCGGCGTTCCTTTCCGACTTCCGCGATCTGCAGGTTGGAGACTACGTCGTCCACGTTGAGCACGGCATCGGCCAGTACCAAGGCTTAAAGGAAATCAATCAGGGCGACGGCAACGCCGAGTTCATGTTGCTCGAATACGCCGAGGGCGCGCGGCTTTACGTCCCACTCACGCGCCTCGATCTGATTCAGAAATACCGTTCCTCCGAAGGCGCAAAGCCGGCGCTCAGTCACCTGGGCACGCAGTCCTGGGCAAAGACGAAGGCACGGGTGAAGAAGGCCATGAAAGACATGGCCGACGAACTTCTCAAGCTTTACGCCGAACGGAAGATGGCCGTGGGCCACTCGTTCCCGGCGGGCAACGAATTCGTTCGCGAGTTTGAAGATGCGTTCGAGTTCAGCGAGACCGAAGACCAGGCGCAGGCCATCGCCGACGTCACCCGCGACATGGAATCGACGCAGCCCATGGACCGGCTGCTGTGCGGCGACGTCGGCTACGGCAAGACAGAAGTCGCCATGCGCGCGGCGTTTAAGGCCATTGGCGACAACAAGCAGGTCGCTGTACTGGCCCCGACCACGGTCCTCGCCTTCCAGCATTACGAAACTTTCAAGCAGCGCTTCGGACCGTTCCCCGTCACCATCGAAATGATCAGCCGCTTCCGCAATCCGAAGCAGCAAAAAGAGATTCTGCAAAAAACGGAAGCCGGCAAGATCGACATCCTCATCGGGACGCACCGCATCCTCTCGAAAGACCTGAAGTTCGTCGATCTCGGCCTGCTCATCGTTGACGAGGAACAGCGCTTCGGCGTGCGCCACAAGGAACGCATCAAGCAGATGCGCAAGCAGGTCGACGTCCTCACCATGTCGGCCACGCCCATCCCGCGCACGCTGCACATGTCGCTGGTCGGCCTGCGCGACATGAGCGTGATCGAGACTCCGCCGAAAGACCGCATGGCGATCCAGACGGTCGTCGCCAGTTGGGACGACAAACTCATCCAGTCCTCCATCGAGCAGGAACTCGAACGCGGCGGCCAGGTCTACTTTGTCCACAACCGCGTGGACAGCATCTTCGAGATTGCCGCCAAGCTTCAGGAGTTGGTCCCGAAAGCGCGGATCATGGTCGGTCACGGCCAGATGGGCGAAACCGAACTCGAAAAAGTGATGCTCGGCTTCATGCATCACGAAGCCGACATTCTCGTCGCCACCACCATTATCGAGAACGGCCTCGACATCCCGCTGTGCAACACCATTCTCATCAACCGCGCCGATCGCCTCGGCCTCTCCGAGCTCTACCAGCTTCGGGGACGCGTCGGCCGTTCCAACCGCCGGGCCTACGCCTATCTATTGATCCCGAAGGAAGTTGAACTCACGCCGATCGCGCGCCGTCGTTTGGCGGCGTTGAAAGAATTCTCCGATCTGGGCGCGGGATTCAAGATCGCCGCTTTGGATTTGGAATTGCGCGGCGCCGGAAATCTCCTCGGCGGCGAGCAGAGCGGACACATCGAGGCCATCGGCTTCGAGCTTTACACGCAGATGCTCGAACGCGCCGTCCGCGAAATGAAGGGCGAATCCGCCCCCGATGAGGCCGAAACCCAACTCAACCTCGGACTCAATATCCGCATCACCGCCGACTACATCCCGGAGGAAAACCAGCGCCTGCAGATGTACAAGCGCGTGGCGCGAGTGGAAACCGAGTCGCAACTGGGCGATGTTGGAGCCGAACTGCAAGACCGCTACGGCCCGCCGCCGCCCCCGGTCCGTAACCTGCTCGACTATGCCTCTCTCAAGCTGCTCTGCATGCGCGTCGGCGTGAACGCCATCGAGCGCAAGCGCGATTCGGTCACCTTCAAATTCCGCCAGAACGCCGCCGTCGATCCCGAGCAGCTGGCCCGCTTCGTCTCTGCCCAGCGCGGCGCGCAGTTCACCCCCGACGGCATGCTGAAGTTTGTTCTGAAAGCTACAGCCGCGGACGAAGTCCTGCGAGCCCTGCGAGCAGTTTTAGAACAACTGGCCAGCGAAGAGATGGCATCTGAAGTTCGATCAACTGCGACCGAGGAACAGTCTCACTGAAAATGTAAGAGGCAGTTTGTGCATTCGAACCTCCGAGTCGCCAGCCGCAAACGCTAGCAGTTACAATTGTTTGGCTCCATAAAACACGGGCTAACGACCAAAGACCGAACGCCTAAGACATCCATGAAGATGAAAGTTCGCAAAGCCGTATTTCCCGCCGCTGGCCTCGGCACCCGCTTTCTGCCCGCCACCAAAGCCCAGCCCAAGGAAATGCTCCCGATCGTCGACAAGCCGATCATTCAATACGGCGTCGAAGAGGCCATGGCGTCCGGCTGCGACCAGATCCTCATCATCACCGGCCGCGGCAAGCAGGCCATCGAAGACCACTTCGACGTCAGCTACGAGCTGGAAAAGATGCTCGAAGAGCGCCACAAGACCGACCTGCTGAGCATCGTCCGTAACATTTCCGACATGATGCATGTGGCGTATGTTCGCCAGAAGGAAGCGCTCGGCCTCGGCCACGCCGTGCTGATGGCGCGCGAACTCGTAGGCAACGAACCCTTCGCCGTGCTTCTGGCCGATGACGTCATCGACGCCCCCGTCCCCTGCCTCAAGCAGATGGTCAATGTCTTCGACGAGAAGCAGTGTTCGGTGATTGCCGCCCAGGTGGTCGAAGGCAAGATGATCTCTTCCTACGGCGTCTTCGATGCCCAACCCACCGAAGGATTCAACGGCCGCCTCTTCGAAATCCGCAACATGGTGGAGAAGCCCAAACCCGAGGAAGCTCCGTCGAACCTGGCGATCATTGGCCGCTACATCCTGACCCCCGCAATTTTTGATTGTTTGGCCAAGACTCCGACCGGCGCTGGCGGCGAGCTCCAACTCACCGACGGAATGCGAATGTTGCTCAAGCAGGAAAAAATGTACGCCTACGTATATGAAGGCCAGCGTTACGATACCGGCGACAAACTGGGATTCCTGAAGGCAACGGTGGAGTTTGCCCTCAAGCGCAGCGACTTGGGTGGCCCATTCCGCGAATATCTGAAGGGTTTGCGGCTGTAAATAGCACTGAGGGGGATTTCGCAACGCGGCTGTTCCAGAGCACGCCCGTGATCTCGCAGGCAAACTTTGGTTTGTTGAAGAAGTTCGCCGGCCCGAGCTATTCTTCGTCGAGACTGCTCGGTTCCGAAACCTCCTCCTACCTTGAACGTTGAAGGAGGTTGCACGCACCGATGGGCAGGCGCAGCCAGCCCCGCAAGCTAATCGAAGTCCCGGTACGAATTTTCGGCACCGACAGCCACGGTCAGATCTTCTCCGAGAAGGTCCTCACCGTCAGCGTCAGCCGGAACGGGGCAGAACTGGCCGGAGTGCGCCCCGATCTTGGCCTCGACGAAATTGTTGGGCTGACCTATGGCAGCAACCGAGTACACTTCCGAGTGAAGTGGATCGGCGAAACCGGATCGCCGCGAGCCGGCCACGTCGGCTTACTCAATATTGCCCCGGAAAAACCGCTGTGGGACTTTCCGCTCCCCTCTGGCGCCGTCGATGATTACCAGGCGACGGCTGTCGAACACCGCAAAAATCCAAGGTACCGCTGCCAGAATTCGATTGAGATTCACGTTCCCGGGGGAGCCTCTTTTTGGGGCACAGTGTCCGACCTTAGCCTGGACGGATGCTATGTCGAGATACCGATCCCCTTGGAACTGGGGAAGAACCTGAAAGTTGGCATTTGGCTCGGACAAACCAAGGCCTGGGCCGAGGCTCGAGTTGCCCACAGAACTCCCGGCATGGGAGTCGGGCTGAAGTTCACCGCGATTTCCGAACCAGACCGCGATCAGATTCGGCGATACCTTGAGAATCTAGCGCCTTTTGCGAGGAAACCGTTGCGTCCAGTTGGCCCGCCTCAAAAAATCTAGCCGGCCAGCGATCCCTTCAGCTTTTTCGATTTCTCTTCCACGCCCCGGGCCAACTTCTCTTTGTGCGCCTCGAGCTTCTTCCCCATCGAAGCATCGCCCAACGCAATCATCTGCGCCGCAAGAATCCCCGCATTGGTGGCTCCAGGCTTCCCAATCGCAACGGTAGCCACCGGAATTCCCGCCGGCATCTGCACCGTCGCCAGCAGCGAATCCATCCCCTGCAACGAAGTCGAAGGAATCGGCACCCCGATCACCGGCAGAGTCGTATGCGCCGCAATCACTCCCGCCAGATGCGCCGCTCCGCCAGCGCCGGCGATGATCACCTGAATGCCACGCCCCGCGGCCTTGCGCGCGAAATCCGCCGTGCGGTCCGGGGAGCGATGCGCCGACGTCACATCGATTTCATACGCAATGCCAAATTCGTCGAGCGCCTTCCCCGCCTCGCGCATGATCTCCAGATCAGAGTCACTCCCCATCACAATCGAAACCAGTGGCTTGCTCATCGCACCTTCTCTCAAAGTTTTTTTACCCTGTCATCCTGAGGATTTGCTTCGCGAACACGAAGCAACCCGGAGTCGAAGGATCCCTTTTGCCCTGGCGCGGCCTGCGGTTCCGAAAGGAATTCCCGCGACGCACAAGACCGCGTCTACTTCTTCAACGCCCGCCCCGCAATATCCTTGCGGTAATGCGCCCCGTCAAAACCAATCTTCGCGCAAGCTTCGTAAGCGCGCCCGACTGCCGTCTCCAAGTCCCGCGCCCGCGCAGTTACTCCCAACACGCGGCCGCCCGCAGTGTAATAAACTCCATCGCGCTTCGACGTCCCCGCATGAAACACCTTCACCCCCTCGACAGCGCCCGCTTCTTCGAGTCCGTCGATTCGCTTCCCTATTTCGTACGTTCCCGGATATCCGCCCGACGACATCACCACGCAAACCGAAGCGTCCTGCGACCACTTGAAATCCCCTTCGCTCACGCGCCCCTCAATCGAAGCCTCCAGCGCCTCGGTCAAGTCGCTCTCCAGCCGCATCAGAATCGGCTGCGTCTCCGGATCGCCAAAGCGGCAGTTGAACTCCAGCACCATCGGCCCACGCGCCGTCATCATCAGCCCGCAGTAGAGCACACCCTTAAACTCCGCGTCCTCGGCCTTCATACCAGCAACCACGGGCTGCGCAACGTGATGCACCAGCCAGTCGCGCATCTGGTCATCGACAATGTCCGCCGTTGAGTACGCGCCCATGCCGCCCGTGTTCGGACCGGTATCGCCGTCTCCGACGCGCTTATGATCCTGAGCCGCTACCAGCGGCGCCACGCGCTCGCCGTCGCTGAACACCAGGAACGAAAGCTCGTCCCCGGTTAAACATTCTTCCAGAACGACCCGCGCCCCCGCATCACCGAGCATCTTGCCGCTGAGCATTTCCGCCGCCACGCTGGCCGCCTCTTCCTTGCTCTTGGCGATGACCACGCCCTTGCCCGCCGCCAGTCCGTCCGCCTTCACCACGATCGGGACGTGAAAATGGCCGAGTGCGGACCGCACCTCCTCAATCGAATCGCAAATTGCAAAGGGGGCTGTCGGAATGTGGTGCCGCTGCAGGAATTCCTTGGCAAAACTCTTGCTCGACTCCAGCTGCGCCGCCGCCTGCGTGGGACCAAACGCCCGCCACCCCCGCCGAGTAAATTCATCCACGACTCCCAGTGTGAGCGGCAGTTCCGGCCCGACCACCGTGAGGTCCGGCTGCAGACGCGTCGCCAGCCTGGTGATCGAATCGAGGCTGCTAAGGTCCGCCGCAACGCACTCGGCATCGTCCGCAATGCCGCCGTTTCCCGGCGCGCAGTAAAGCTGTGAAATACGCGGCGACTGCCGCAGCTTCCACACCAGGGCGTGCTCGCGCCCGCCGCTTCCTAGGACTAGAACTTTCATAAGCGAGAGAAAATCAAGGTTAGGGGTTGAGCGGGAAGGCTGTCAAACGGCGCATGGCGAAATCCGCCGCAACGATACGTTCTCGGAAATCCTGTACTCATTAACCTTCCCTTAACCGAGCCCGCGTAGAGTTGATTGTTTGTGCAACTTCGGGTCGCGCGGTTGACATTATGGCGAAAGATCATGTTAACTATAGTTAATATATCCGGATATAGGGCAGTTAATTTTCTGCAAGACTGCACTCCACTGGATCAAAGCGAAACTCTTGGGGTCTGAAGCTGGGTGTGATTGCTGTCGCATCCGCCGGTGATTCGCGCCACAGAGCACTTGTACCAGCCCGTTATACGCTGGAGACATGAAATTGAAATTCATTTTCAATATGGAGAAAGGCTGGGGTCGGACTGCAGTTCCGGCCCTTTTTTGCCGGAACTCCGGCAATTTCCGCGACCTGGGCCTGCCCCTCGCCTTGGCGATGGCGTCTGTGGTGTATGTCCTGCCCGCTGTCGCGCAGCAGCCAGTCTCCAGTTTCCCACAAGTGCAGAACGCTACGCCCCAAACGGGCGCCCCCACATTTGATCCTCCGGCCCCTCCGTCCGACGAGAGCACCGAAGCCATATTCCCGCATGTCAAAAACACGCGCTTCTGGCTCTCAGGTCAGGCCAACTTCGTCTTTCAAACCCACCCCGAGTTCCACGCACCTTACAGCGGGACGCACAGCCTCAACCCGCACTACGAGAAAGCGACCTCGCGTCTGATGACGCTATACACCGGCGTGCGCCTCGACAACTCCACCGAATTGCTCGTCGATATCGAGGAAGCGGGCGGTGCGGCCCTCACCAGCGGCTTCGGCCTCGCCGGCAATACCGATCTCGATATTGTGCGCAATCCGCTGTTGAGCAAGGCTCCCTATGTCGGGCGCGCCATGATTCATAAGGTCTTCGCCCTCAGCAAGGACAAGGTTGAGAACCAGCGCAACGCCTTCTCGCTTTTCGACGAACTGCCGCACCGCCGCCTCGAAGTCCGGTTCGGCAAGTTCAGCATGCCTGATTTCTTCGACGTCAACTCCGTCGGCTCCGACACGCACTTCCAGTTCCTCAACTGGTCCACCGACAACAACGGCGCCTACGATTACGCCGCGGACACGCGCGGCTACACCGTCGGACTCACCGCCGACTACCAAGACCGCAACTGGGGATTCCGCTTCGCCGAGGCCCTTATGCCGAAAGTCGCCAACGGCATCGACCTGGTCTGGAAGCCCTGGCAGGTCCACGCGGAAAATTTCGAATACGAACTACGTCGCGGCATCATCCCCAAGAAAGCCGGCGTCGTCCGCCTGCTGGCCTTCACCAACTACGCCAACATGGGCATCTACCGCGATCAGGTGATCCATGCCGCCGAACAAAACACCATCCCCGACATCACGAATCACCCGTGGCACATCACGCGAAAATACGGCTTCGGCCTTAACGTCGAGCAGAATCTCACGCGCTACCTCACGGCCTTTGCCCGCTTCGGGTGGGATAACGGCAAGACCGAGTCGTTCGCCTATACGGAGGTCGATCAAACCTTTGCCGAGGGTGTGGGAGCGAACGGCGCGTGGTGGCATCGCAAGCAAGATCGCGCCGGAGTCGCCTTCGTTAGCAACGCCATCAAGAAGGATCACCAAAACTACCTCGCGGCGGGGGGCCTGGGCTTTCTTCTCGGCGATGGCAATTTGAAGTACGGCCGCGAGAATATCCTCGAGTCCTACTACACGGTGCACGTTTGGCGGGGAATTTATCTGGCGCCCGGCGTACAACACATCGCTGATCCCGGCTATAACCGCGTTCGCGGGCCCGTGACCGTTCCCACGTTCCGCGCCCACATCGACTTTTAAGATCCCGTTTCCTCAGCCTTTCTTCATCAAGTCTCTTTACCTGAGCGCCAATTCACCATTGAATCGCTGAATGATGGAATAGCATTCGCAAGCGGAGCTTTCCAGTCTTTTGCGGTTCAGAATTCTCACGGAACCATGCGCGTATTCGATGATCCTCTTTTTCTGCAATCCATTTGCGGCCAAACTCACGCTCGGACGATCCGTTCCGAGCATCGTGGCCAGAAAATCGTGCGTAATGCGCAACAGGCCCGAACCAATCCGGTCCTGAGTCAGCAGCAACCATCGGCTCAATCGTTGCTCGAGATCGTGCAGCCGATTGCAGCCGGCAGTCTGTGCCACCTGTAATCCATGCAGGGCAGCGCACCGGTGCAAAATGGTTTGTAGTTTTGGACTGGATTGCAAGATCCGATCGAGAGCGCTGGCGTTGACCTTAAAGCCCTCCCCTCCAATCTGCATCACCGCACAATGAGGGCTGCGTGTGAGCCCGGCTGCCATCGGAATCGGGGTGAAGCCTTCGTTTCCCACAACCCCCACCTCCACGCTTTTTCCCGTTCGAGTGGTGAAGACCAGAGACACCATGCCGGTGTTTAAAAAATAGGCAGCTTCCAGCTTTCGATTCGCCTCGTGCAAAGTGCTGCGCTGCGGCAACCTAACGAATTCAAGATGCGGGCGAATGGTGTCATATTCGTGGTCCGGGATGGAGAGAAGGATCGTATTCGCTACCGGTTTCCCTTCGGGATTCGTTCGTTCTCCGCGATTCATGGGATGAGATCCCACCTTCGATGCCACAATCCAGTTTGCTCGGGGCACAGTAAACCTCCTCGTGTGCGGCAAGACTTTCGGCCTGCTTGGATGCGCCACAACGGCAGACAACTCCTCACTGAATCCCTGCAACAAAAGATGCAAAGAACCTTACGAACGTACAGGGTTCTCTGTATTTGGGCCTTATCGGCTCGTGGTAGCTTTGTAGGGAATCAAACACTCGCGATTACAGCCCAAATGTTGGCGTCACGCAAGATGACGCACTGATTGCATGCCGACCCGAATCCTGATAGCGGACGATAACCTGGCGGTCCGAACTGCGCTGCGCCAACTGCTCGAGAGCGCTGGCCATTGGGAGATCATCGACGTAGAAAATGGGCGCGAGGCCATTGCCAAAGCTCAGGAACTTCGTCCCCAGGTCATTGTTCTTGACCTTGTCATGCCCGTGATGGATGGCCTGGCCGCCGCGCGAGAGCTGTCGAAACTTCTGCCCGAGATTCCCCTCCTCATGCACACCATGCACTGGTCGCCTCAGCTCCAAGTGGAGGCCCAAAAGGTCAACGTCCGAAAAGTGGTCCCTAAAGCGGACAGCAAAGGTCTCATTTCCTCCATCCAGGAGCTGCTCACATCAGAATCAGCCTCAACGGCAGCAGTAACATCGGCCGCCCTACCGGTGATCGCCACTCCCGACGTTGCCGCCTTTCCGCCAGTCACCGAATCCGCACAGGCCCCTGCTCCCGACCAGCCCGACTCTGAGGCGGGAGCACAAGCAGACCTGCCACCAGCTCTCCCACAAGCCTGACGGAGCGCGCACCCGCTCTGCACATCCAGGATGGTCCCTGCGAAATCACTCAGTTGACTCATGAACTGTCCACTCAGATAAAATCGGGGACTATCTTGCGTTAAAGGAGCGATGTATGAGCAAAGTACGAGTCCTGGTGGGCACGCGCAAAGGCGCATTCATTCTCACGGCAGACGGCAAACGCCAAAACTGGGACGTCAGCGGCCCGCACTTTGCCGGTTGGGAGATGTACCACCTCAAGGGATCGCCCGTCGATCCCAATCGCATTTACGCTTCGCAGACGAGCGGCTGGTTCGGACAGATTATTCAACGCTCCGACGACGGCGGCAAGACCTGGCACCAGCCCGGAACGCCTCCCGGCCAACCTGCCGCTCCCGGCGGTGTGCCCAAAGCAGACAGCAATAAATTTGTCTATGACGCATCCGCCGCGCCGCTGACGACCCATCAGTGGTATGACGGCACCCAGCATCCCTGGGAGTTCAAGCGCGTCTGGCATCTCGAGCCGTCGCTCACCGAGCCCAACACGGTCTACGCAGGAGTGGAAGATGCCGCACTGTTTCGCTCCACGGACGGCGGCGAGAGCTGGCACGAAATCCCCGGACTGCGCGGCCATGGCACCGGCCCCAAATGGCAGCCCGGCGCCGGAGGCATGTGCCTGCACACGGTCATTCTCGATCCCAGCAATCCCGACCGGATTTACATTGCGATTTCCGCCGCGGGCGCCTTCCGCACCGATGACGGCGGCAAGAGCTGGAAGCCGATCAACAAAGGACTGTATTCCAAGTACATTCCCGACCCAACGGCCGAGGTAGGCCACTGCGTGCATCACATCGCGATGAACCCGTCGCGTCCGGGAGTTTTGTTCATGCAAAAGCACTGGGACGTCATGCGCTCCGACAACGCCGGCGACCAATGGACGAAGATCAGCGGTAACCTTCCGACCGACTTTGGCTTCGTCATCGACATTCATGCGCACGAGCCGGAGACTGTCTACGTCCTTCCCATCAAGAGCGACTCCGAGCACTACGTCCACGAAGGTAAGCTGCGCGTCTACCGCAGCCGCTCGGGAGGCAACGAGTGGGAGGCACTCACCAAAGGCCTGCCGCAGGCGAACTGCTATGTCAACGTGCTGCGCGACGCCATGGCCGTCGATACACTCGACGACTGCGGCGTTTATTTCGGCACCACGGGCGGACAGGTATACGCCTCGGCCGACGCGGGAGACAGCTGGAATCCTATCGTCCGCGATCTGCCAGCGGTGCTGTCGGTGGAAGTGCAGACGTTGCCGTAAGCAGTGAATACTGGGTGCCCTACCCTTCTCGCGTTTTCCGCGAAGGGGTGGGGATTTTGACTTCGCCGCTCTCCGGGTGATAGCGTCGCTGCGGTTTGTCAGGAGAACGAAATGAAAAGAGCATGGCTTGCAGTTGCATTGTTGTTGTCATTGGCAGGTGCAGCAACGGCGCAGGAGAAGCCGCAAGCAGCCAAATCCGGGGCTGTGCCTGCTCAACTCGAAGTGCGGGTACGGAAACTCTGGGAGGCTTTCAAGAATAAAGACAAAGCGAGTCTTTCGGCTATGCTCGATGGCGGGTTCCGCCAGTTCGAGGAAGGCCTTAGCGCTTTCGGTGACAAGAAGACGGAAGTCAACGCCGTCGATGAGTTCGAACTCATCAGCTACACGCTCAGTGACTTCACCGTGAAATCGATCGGACCGAATGCAACATTGGTTACCTACATCGCGCAGTATGAGGGCAAATCCGGCGGCGAAACCTCAAAGGCAAAGAGCGTCTTCGGAGAGGTCTGGATTCGCGCCGGGAATGAATGGAAAGATCTCTATATGCAAGAGACATATGTGAAATGAAGGTGCTCTTGAGATGGCAGTAACGATTCGCGTTGAGCTTCCGCAACATCTTCGTACGCTGGCGCACGTCGACCGCGAGGTCCAGCTCGAAGTCGAGGGTCCTGTCACGCAGGGCTCGGTCCTCGGCGCACTCGAGGCTCGCTATCCCATGCTGCGCGGCACGATCCGCGATCATGACACGCTCCAGCGGAGAGCGTTCCTGCGCTTCTTCGCCTGCGAGGAAGATCTC
>Ga0209890_10000946_pt1 | contig 13360 bp, 13 predicted proteins | sample OrgsoiDNA2013049_FD_185799 | JGI IMG/M metagenome (GOLD analysis project Ga0209890, IMG submission 185799) | Permafrost soil microbial communities from the Arctic, to analyse light accelerated degradation of dissolved organic matter (DOM) -... | ecosystem: Environmental > Terrestrial > Soil >...
CGGTCGGTCAGCCGGATCACATCGTCGCCGCGGCGCAATTCGCCGCGCGCCAGATGATAGACGAACGGCCCGAAGCGCACCGATTCCACCGGCGGCGGGACGGCCGGCTGCGCGCGCTTGAGGATATTGGCGATGCGCAGCGACAATTCGCGCGGCTCGAACGGTTTGGACAGATAATCGTCGGCGCCCATCTCGAGACCCTTGATGCGGCTTTCGGCGGCGTCGCGCGCGGTCAGCATCAGGATCGGCACGCTCGATGAGCCGCGCAGCGACTTGGCGAAGTCGAAACCGGACTCGCCCGGCATCATCACGTCGAGAATGAGCAGATCGAAGCTCAGACCGTTGAGCTTGGCGCGCGCGTCGGCCGCGGTCTCGGCCGTGGTCACGCGGTAGCCCTCGCCGGACAGAAAGCGCGACAGCAGGTCGCGGATGCGGCGGTCGTCATCGACGACCAGCAAATGCGGCGCATCGTCGGAAAGCGTGGCGGGCAGCACCATCTGCTCCTCGCTTGCCACCTCAACCTCGCGGCTTGGCGGCGCGCTCGGCGCGCGTGATCAGACGCAGCACGCCCTCGCGGTTATCGGCGTCGATCATGGCGGTGAGGAAACGCCGCGCCGCCTCATGCGCGTTTGGGCCGAGCTCGGCGAAGGCGCGATTGATGCGTTGCGTTTGCAGGCCGGCGAGCTTAAGCGCCAAGGTCTCGCCCTTCGGCGTCACATACAAGAGACGTTGCCGCCGGTCCTGCGCGCCTTCCTTCTGCACCACGAAGCCCTGATCGACCAGTTGCTTGAGCACGCGGCCGAGCGATTGCTTGGTGATGTTGAGGATCTCCAGCAGGTCGGCGACCTTCATGCCGGGATTGCGGTTGACGAAATGCAGCACCCGGTGATGGGCGCGCCCGAAGCCGAGCTTGGAGAGCACCTCGTCCGGATCGCCGACGAAATCGCGATAGGCGAAAAACAACAGCTCGATGATGTCCCAGATCGGCTCGGCATGCGCAGGTGTCGCGCCCGGGCGCTCGGCCAGGCTGTTGGCCGGGGCGGAGATCTTGGCGCTCACATTTACGTCAGCCATGTTGACATATTTTGGTTTTATGTTACAAAAAGGTGTCCAGAGACGAAAGGATCGTGCTGAAACGGTCCTTTCTTCCGGCAGTGCGCAGGCGGGACGGCGATAGGACCGGTCCGGACCCATTCATACCGGGTGTTGCCCCTCGACGCAAAGTATTGGAATAGGCGCGAAAAATGCCCCATGAACGGGGCAAGAGACAGCGGCAAAAGAGGCCCACAGGCCCGTCGCGAAGGAGGAATGAATGGCTGCGCAATCCTATGATCGGCTCGAAGGGGTCATCTGGTACGACGGCAAGCTGGTGCCCTGGGCTGACGCCAATCTGCATGTGCTCAGCCACGGCCTGCACTATGCGAGTGCCGTGTTCGAGGGTGAGCGCGCCTATGGCGGGGCGATCTTCAAGTCGACCGAACACTCCGAGCGCCTGAAGCGCTCCGCCGGCATCCTCGATTTCGAAATCCCCTACTCGGTCGCCGAGATCGACGCAGCCAAGAAGCTGGTGCTGGAGAAGAACGGCAAACAGGAAGCCTATGTGCGCCCGGTCGCCTGGCGCGGCTCCGAAATGATGGGCGTCTCGGCGCAGAACAACACCATCCATCTCGCCATCGCCAGCTGGGAATGGCCGAGCTATTTCGATCCCGAGCAGCGGCTCAAGGGCATCCGGCTCGATCTCGCCGAATATCGCCGGCCCGATCCGAAGACCGCGCCCTGCCGCGCCAAGGCCGCCGGCCTCTATATGATCTGCACCATCTCCAAGCACCGGGCCGAGCGCCGCGGTTATGCCGACGCCATGATGCTGGACTGGGAAGGCCGCGTCGCCGAATGCACCGGCGCCAATATCTTCTTCGTCAAGGACGGCAAGATCCACACGCCGCTGGCCGACTGTTTCCTCGACGGCATCACCCGGCAGACCGTGATTGGTCTGGCGCGCAAGCGCGGCTTCGAGGTGATCGAGCGCCGCATCCTGCCCGACGAGCTCACCCAATTTTCCGAGTGCTTCATCACCGGCTCGGCGGCGGAAGTCACCGCGGTGTCGGAGATCGCCAACTGGAATTTCAATCCGGGCGGCATCACCAAGCAGTTGATGGACGACTACAGCGCGGAAGTGAAGCCGAAGGGCAAAGCCGCGGCGGCCTGACGACGATCAAATAGCTTTTTTGACCGCGACGGCGGCGGCCGGCTGTTCCGGCCGCAGCAGCGTGACGTAGCGCACGCGATTTTGCACGACGAAGCGATCCATGCGCTCGTCGAGCACGCGATGCCGGCTCTCGGAGGCGTGCCGCAACAACGGCGTGCGGTCGCGCGCGAAGGCGACAAAGCCGGTGTGGAAATAATCCAGATTCGGCCGCCGGCTGACGAAGCCGACGATGTCGCCGCTTTGCAGCATGGCCTTGTGCGCGAGAAAAGCGGCGCTCGGGATGACGCGCATCGCAAACCGCCGCTTGGAAAGCCCTTTCTGCGAATCGACCGTCTTATCAATGTCGACCGCGCCCTCCATGCCGATCCAGTGGCAGGTCTTGTTCGCGACGTTGTGCTGGCCCCATTCGAAGAAATAATGATTGCGCTCGAACCAGTTCACGATGCCGTTGCGATAGCGGATCTCGCGCAGCGCCGTCTCGAATTCACCGATGTCGTGGGCGATGGCGGCCGCCAGCACCGTTTCGCAGAAGGTGACGCAATCGAAGGCGTCGTCGCGCAGCACGAATTGTTCCGGCCGCCGCGGCCCGCCGATCAGCGTGTAGCCCTGGTAGCGCGTGCCGCGCAGCGCGCCGGAGATGAAATCGATGCGCTGCGAAATAGGCTCGAGCCCACGCGCCTCGGCGATCAGGCGCTCGATGCGCGCTGCGCCCGCAAGGCTTGGCCCGCTGCCTGCCGCCAAAGCCGTAACCCCTGCCAGCATTTGCAGGACATGTCGGCGACTGGGTGGCGAATCGAATGGCATGGACATCATCCTGCGGCTGCCACCGCGGCGGTCAATCCCGCACCACCACCAGCCGGTCGGTGCCGGATTCCGCGCCCCAGATTTCGCCCGGCCGGCCCTGAAGCTGCCGCACCAAGGCGCCGCGCTTGTTGCTCGGGTAGCTCTCGAATTTCTCGGTCGCCGGGTCGAAGCGCATGATCTCATTGGCGACCCAGTCGCTGAGCCAGACCTTGTCCTTGTCGTCCACATAGACCGCGTAGCAACCGGTCTTGCTCTTAGGGACGCTCCACACCTTCCAGGCCTTGGCGATCGGATCGAAGCGGGCGACCTCGCCGCTGTGCCAGAAGCTCACCCACAGCAGACCCTTGGAGTCCGACCAGATGCGGCGCGGGCCGACGCCGGGCTTGGGCGGCGGCACCATCAGCGCATCGCCGCTCACAGTGTCGATCTTCACGATGTGATCGCCGGCGAGTGAGGCGTACCAGACCTCGCCGTTCGGCGTGGTGGTGATGCCGTAGGGGCCGGCGCCCATGGGCGCCTTCCAGGCCTCGACCTTGCCGGTGGCCGGATCGACGCGGCCATAGACGCCGTTCTGCCCGGTGAACCAGAGGATGCCCTTGCGGTCGAAGGTCGCGCTGTTGAGATTGGCGTTGGGAAAATTCTTCGGCAGCGGGAACAGCTTCACCGCCTTGGTGGCGGGGTCGACGCGCGCGATGGCGTTCTGCCCGCCTTCGGTGACCCAGGCCGCGCGATCGGGCCCGACGATCACGCCATGTGGTGCGGCATTCGGCCCGAGCAGAATCTGCGTCACCTTGCCGGTCTTCGGGTCGAGAATGCCGAGCGCGCCTTGGCTTTGCGCGGTGTACCAGACCGTGCCGTCCGGCGCCGGCGCCACGTCGTGCGGATGCGCGCCGCGCGGCACGTCGTAATAGGAAACATCCGCGGCCGTCGCCGGTTTGAGGCCGAGCGCAAGCACCGCCACGGTCGCGACAACGATCGGAACCATGTTGCTCCCAACTCTCATTCAGCGGCGTGACGGCTGGGCGGCGCAGCCCAGCGCCCGGCCGCGGCGTCATCGGTCGCCTTAGCCTCTACCCAGATTTTCTCGCCGGCCTTTTCGACCTGCTTCCAGAACGGCGCGCGCGTCTTCAGATAATCCATCAGGAATTCGGCCGCGGCGAACGCCGCCGCACGATGCGAGGAGGTGGTCACCACCACCACAATGTCCTCGCCCGGCACCATGCGCCCGTAACGATGGATGACGGTGACGCCGAGCAGCGGCCAGCGCGCCAGCGCCTCGACGACGTGGCGCTCGATCTCGGCCTCCGCCATGCCGGGATAATGCTCGAGCGTGAGCGCGGCGATCGGCTCGCCCGCTTCGTCGCCGCGGCATATCCCGGTGAAGGTGACCAGCGCGCCCACGTCGGTGCGCCCGCGCGTCAGCTTGGCCGCTTCCGCGGCGGCGTCGAACGGCTCGCGCTGCAGGCGCACGGTCGAGAGGGCGATCATGGCGATAATGTAGCGCGCCCGCGCCGGAGTGGCTATCCGCCCGTCATCGGCGGAAAAAAGGCGATTTCCCCGGCCCCTTTGATCGGGGTCTGCGGCTTGACATGGGTGCGGTCGATGGCCGCGCGGATCACCTGGGGGTTGGCGAAGGCATGGGCATATTCCTCGCCGCACGAGGCCAGCCACGCCATCAGTTCGCCGATCGTCGTCACGCCGGCGGGAACCTCGATGTCTTCCTCAGGCTTGCCGACGCGCTCGCGCACCCAGGCGAAATAACGCAGTTTCATGATTTTTGCCTGCGCATGATCCTATCCGAAAACCGGCTCCCATCCCCGATCATGTCGAGGACATGCTTTTCGGGATCATGCTTCATCGATCATATAGCGCAGGCCGGCGCGCATATAGTCCCAGCCGGTATAGAGCGTGAGCAGCGCCGACAGCCACAGCAGCGTGATGCCGATCTGAACGGTCTGCGGCAGGATTTTCTCGCCGGCCTCGCCCGCGATCAGGAACCCGATGGCAACCAGTTGCCCGAGCGTCTTCCATTTGGCGAGCCGGGTCACGGGTATGCCGACCCGCAGCTCGGCGAGAAATTCGCGCAAGCCCGACACCAGGATTTCGCGGCACAGGATGATGACCGCGGCGAGCAGCGTCCAGCCGCGGATGGTTTCCTCGGCCGCCAGCATCAACAGGCAGGACGCCACCAGCAGCTTGTCGGCAATCGGATCGAGCATGCGGCCGAGCGAGGACTGCTGGCCCCACATGCGGGCTAAATAACCGTCGAGAATATCGGTCAGTCCGGCGGCGATGAAAATCGCCAACGCCAGCCAGCGCAGCCACAGCGCGCCCTCGAAAATATTTTGCCAATACAACAGCCCCACCACCACTGGCACGGCGGCGATCCGCCCATAGGTCAAAAGATTCGGCAGCGCGAACGGATGCGCCGGCAATGGTCTGGCACTGAAGGTATTCATCGGGCCCAAAGGAACACCCGCGCCGCGGCGAGGTCAACGCCCGCGTCCGCTTAATCCACCACACTACCGTCATTCCGGGGTGCGCCACCGATCTCGGGTTTACCCGAGATCGGCAATTTCTATTGCTCAAGTCGGCCATGGCCGACTTGAGTGGCGCGAACCCGGAATCCATAACCCCAACGCTGCGGAGTATGGATTCCGGGCCCGCCGCTGCGCGGCGTCCCGGAATGACAAGAGAGAGAGTTACTGGATAGGTGCTTTGGGCAATCGGCTTTTGCCGGGCTCCATCACGAAAGTCTGATCGAGTGAATACCATTCGCCCTTCACGTCGGGAGCCGGCGCCGGCCCGTCGTGGCGGACATAGTCGCCAACCAGCGCGCGCGTGACGCCGAACTGCACGTCGGTTTCCAGCCGCTCGTCGCCGTTGACGTAGATCTGCGAGATCAGCGTCTTGAAGCCGGGCTTGAAGATCAGGAAGTGCAGATGGGCGGGGCGGTAGTGATGCCGCCCGGTGGCGCGCACCAGCTCGCCGACCGGGCCGTCGATCGGGATCGGATAGCCGGCCGGCTTCACGCTACGGAAACCGAAATGCCCTTGCGCGTCGGTGGTGAACTTGCCGCGCAGGTTCATGTCGGCTTGTTTGGGGTCCTGCTGTTCGTAGAATCCTTCCGGCGAGGAATGCCAGACGTCGACCTCGGCGCCAGCGATCGGTGCGCCTTTGGTGTCCTTGAGCGTGCAATTGACGAACAGCGCCGGCCCCGGCGTCGGCGAACGCACGATCGAGCCGCCGTTTTGGGTAGCGGGCGAGTTCATGCGCCAGAACGGCCCAAGCAGATTGGCGGTGGTTTCGGTCTGCCCGTTGTTGCCGTTGTTGAGCAGGCAGATCAGCGTGGAGAAACCGAGCGAGCCGGACATCAGCACCGCTTCGTTGTGGGTGTCGGTGGTTTTCTGGCCGAGCTGGACGACGAGTTGCACCGCCTTCTCGAATTCCTCCTCGGTCAGATGCACGTCGCGCGCGAAGCCATGCAGATGCTTCACCAGCGCGGCGAGGATTTCCCGCACGCGCGGGTCGGCCGCGTTCTTGAACGCATCCAACACCACCGGAGTGACGTCCTCTTGCCGCTTGATGAGCATGTCTTTATTCCCGCCTATTGCGCCAAATTTTGTTTGCGCGTGATCTTATCCGAAAACCGCTTCACACTTTTCGGGATCACGCGCGCTCGTGAAAGAACTCATATATCTTTCGCGCCGTCTCCGCATTAATTCCGGGCACCAAAGCGAGATCGGGCAGGCTGGCGCGCTCGATCGCTTTCAGGGTGCCGAAATGGCGCAGCAGCGCGCGCTTGCGTGTGGGCCCGATGCCCGGAATTTCCTGCAAGCCGGCCTCGCGGATGTCCTTCTTGCGCCGCGTGCGGTGCGAGCCGATGGCGAAGCGGTGCGCCTCGTCGCGCAAGCGCTCGATGAAATAGAGCAGCGGGTCGCGCGGCGGCAGCTTGAACGGCGCGCGTCCGGGCATGAAGAAGGTCTCGCGGCCGGCGTCGCGGTCCGGCCCCTTGGCGATGGCGACCAGCGGCAGGTCGGTCACGCCCAACGCGGCAAGCGTTTTGGTCGCCGCATTGAGTTGCCCCTGCCCGCCGTCGATCAGCACCAGATCGGGCCAGGGCTGCTCGTCATCCATGCCAACGTCCCCGCTCTGCTCAGCCGCCAACGCATCGTCGAGGCTGATCCGCGGCGCCTCCGTTAGCAGCCGCTTGAACCGCCGCTGCAACACCTCGCGCAGCATGCCGTAGTCGTCGCCGGGCGCCAGATCCGCCGAGCGGATGTTGAACTTGCGGTACTGGTTCTTGCGGAAGCCCTCCGGCCCCGCCACCACCATGGCGCCAACCGCATTCGTGCCGCCGATATGGCTGTTGTCATAGACCTCGATGCGGCGCGGCGTGCGCGGCAGCGCGAAAGTCTCGGTCAGCGCGCTGAGCAGTTTCTGCTGCGAGGATGTATCGGCGAGCTTGCGCGCCAGCGCCTCGCGCGCGTTGGTGAGCGCATGCTGCACCAGTTCCTTGCGCTCGCCGCGTTGCGGCACACTCACTTCGACCTTGCGGCCGCTTTTGGTGGTGAGCGCCTTGGCCAATAGCGCGCGTTCCTCGAACGCATGCGACACCAGCACCAGCCGCGGCGGCGGCTTGTCATCATAGAACTGCGCCAGGAACGCGCTCAGCACCTCGCCGGCGCCGAGCGCGCGGTCGGCCTTGGGGAAATAGGCGCGGTTGCCCCAGTTCTGCCCGGTGCGGAAGAAGAACACCTCGACGCAGGTATAGCCGCCGGCCTGGTACACGGCGAACACGTCGGCTTCCTCGAGCGTGCGCGGATTGATGCCCTGATGCGATGTGATCGCCGACAGCGCGGAAATTCGGTCGCGGTATGTGGCGGCACGCTCGAAATCGAGCGCCGCCGAGGCCTTGTCCATTTCAGCGGCCAGCTGCTTCTGCACCGACACGCTGCGGCCGGAGAGAAACGCATTGGCCTCGCGCACCAGTTCGGAATAACCGGCGAAGTCGATCTCGCCGGTGCACGGCGCCGAGCAGCGTTTGATCTGATAGAGCAGACAAGGCCGCGTGCGCGCCTCGAAAAATGAATCCGAGCAGGAGCGCAGCAGGAACGCGCGCTCCAGCGTATTGAGGGTGCGGTTGACCGCGCCGGCCGCAGCGAACGGCCCATAGTAATGTCCCTTACCGGTACGCGCGCCGCGATGCTTGAGCAGTTGCGGCGCCCAGTGGTCGGACGTGATCAGGATATAGGGAAACGACTTGTCGTCGCGCAGCAGCACGTTGAAGCGCGGGCGCAACCGCTTGATCAGGTTGGCTTCCAGCAGCAGCGCTTCGGTTTCGGTCTTGGTGGTGACGAATTCCATCGTCACCGTGCCCGCGATCATGCGGATGATGCGGTTGTCGTGCCCGACCGGCCGGGTATAGGACGCAACCCGCTTCTTGATGTTCTTCGCCTTGCCGACATAGAGCACCGCGCCCTTGCCGTCGATCATGCGGTAGACGCCGGGCTTCGATGGCGCATGCTTGACCGCGCGCACGATCGCGGCGCGGCCGGCCGCCAGCGTGCCGGGAGGCTGCTCGGCCGGCTCCAGTTCGGGCAGCGTGGATTCCTCGTCTTCCTCGCGCAGGACGCTGGCCGGGTCGATGTCTTTGGGCGTGCCGTTCATGGGAACTGGGGCATGTACCCATAAATTGAGGCTGATGTGCAACGGTTGGTCAATGTCCGCTATGCGCCAAAAGCAGATGTCCGCGCAACGATCGGCTTCGAGTATACAATTGAATGAGGCTGATCACCGTTGCGATGCCAGAAGCTATTTTAGCGCCGCCGACATGGAGCAACAGGCGACTTAGCCCGTTCGCACATTAATCGATCGAGATGCGTCTTCGGCTCACAAACGGCGCAACCCAATTGCGCGTAATCGTGCAACTTGATGCGCAGGCTGCGAAGCGAGATGCCGAGAAGGCCGGCGGCGTGCGTACGATTGCCGTGGCAGCACATGAGCGTATCGAGAATATGTCTTCGCTCAATCGCGGCTAACGTTAACCCACAATGTGCCGGTTTCATCGCGGTACCTGTCTGGTTTAGCTGCGCCTATGTTGCCACGCCTTAAGCCGCATGCAGCGCAAGCTCTGTCTCCTTTTGAAGCATCACAAAATACTGTTTCATTTGGTCAGCCGTTATTTTGGTGATGTATGGCCCTGTGAAATTGTACTTGGTTGCAATAAATTCATTGACGCGGCCACTTGTCGATTTGGATTCCTCATCTATTTCGGTCGCCTTAGAAATGGATGCGACATACTCCAATAGAATTTTCTTTATGCCATCATTATTTAGGAGGTTAGGCACTGTTAGATTCGACTTAAATTTTCCAGCGGCGTCGGCATAGGCAATAATCAAATGCACCTTGGACTCATGGCTAAGGTGATCTCGAGCAACTTTCGCAAACGCATAGAAAAAATAGCCTAGCCACTCTGGACCGCACTTCCCAATTTGTAACTTGAACACTTGATTCGCCGACCTCCCTCCGCAAGCCAACAGGAGAGTTGATAAAAGCATATCGCGAGAGAAGGGATCGGGCGCGTAACTTCCACTTGCATCCATGCATTCCTGATGGATCTTCTCAAAAGAATCGACGCTCGACGAAAGACTCCCAATAAAATCCACACGCGCATTCGTGATGTCCTCGACTGAAATCGAGCCACCATTTGCAATAGCTCGGCTCTCAATAACGCGAAAAATAAGCTCGGTAACCGTGTGGGCTGCACCAATGCAGTGATGACAGCCGCGCAGCTGCGCTGATGGAAACATGGATCTGCTCATCACCGTCTCCAATACGGCAACGTGTCGGCACGGGATTGCGCCGATTAAACAATTTACTCAGCCATAAACGGCCACTGAGCAAAGCATTCCAATTTTAATTTTGCGGTGTGTTCTGCTTGACGTGCAGCGCGTTAAGTTTTCCGACGCAATTCGCGTCTTTCTTTCCGGCCATTGTCGACATGACGAGATTCAACAGCGAATCATTGTAAAATGTAGATACCTAATCACGAAACAAGGCAAGTGACTTCGCAAAAACCGTCCGCACCGGAACAAGAGTTTCGCAATGGAACTTCAGGCCAACGTCATTTTAGCTGTCGCGTCAGCGCAAAGTTCACCCAGCTTGAATTTTGAAATTTGACTCATTGACGCTGCCGGCAATTGAGACGCATTTGTGGAATTTCCGTTATGGGTCATAAGCGGACATAGCGACAAGCCCGCGCGATGTCCGCTTTACCCCCAAAAGCGGACATTCGGCAAAGCGGCGGGCCTGTCGGCTTGGGGCCGATAACGGACTCACCGCACTTTACTTGACCGTCGCGCCGGAAAATTTACCGAGGTTCGATCAGCTCGATCCTGTTGCCGAAAGGATCGTCGACGTGGCGCCGGTCGCAGCCGACGATGGGCTCATCTTCGGTCACTTTGTAGCCGGCCTGTTTCAACTTGGACTCGAGATCGGCAAGGTTGTCGACGATGAAAGCGGGATGAGCCTTGCGCGCCGCCACGAAATTCTTGTCGACCCCGAGATGCACCGTCACCGCGCCGCTTTCGAACCAGCAGCCGCCGCGCGCGGCAAGCTGCGGCGGCTTCGCTTTTTCCGCAAAACCCAGCATGTCGTGATAAAACGCGCGTGCCTCTTCCTCCCGCCCCGCCGGCATTGCAATCAAGATATGGTCAATCCGGCGAACTGGCATGACACACCTCGTCTTCGCTTCGCTCTACATCTCGAACGAAGACTGACGAGGCCCCTACTGCGCCGCGATCTTGTTGGCGCGGATCACCTCGCCCCAGAGCTTGATCTCGCTCTTGAGCAAGACACTCGCGGCCTCGGGCGTTTGCTCGCCGGGTCCGAATTCATCCATGCCGCCGTCGGCAAAGCTCTTCTGCACCTTGGGATCGGCGAGCGCCGCGCGCAGCGCGCTGTTCAGCTTGTCGATGATCGGACGCGGCGTGCCGGCCGGCGCCAGCAACATGTGCCAGAAATCGATATCGAGCTTCTTGTAACCGAGCTCTCCCAACGTCGGCAGGTCCGGCAAGCCGGTGAACCGCTTCCTGCCGATGATGGCGTAGGCTTTGAGCTTGCCGGATTTGATCAATTGCCCCGAAACAATGGCCGATTGCGACTCCAGATCCACTTGGCCTGACAACAGGTCCACGAGCGCCGGCCCGGCGCCGCGATAGGGAACCTGGGTGGCCATCATGCCGAGTTCCTGGGCGATCAGCACGCCGGCCAAGTGGCTGTACGAGCCCACACCCGCATGCCCGATTTTGACGGTGTGCCCGGAACTTTTCACCCAGGTCAGCAACTCCTTGAGGTTGTTCGGCGGCAGCGTTACGGGCGCTGCAAGGACCGAAGCGGCGGTGTTGATGAGGCCGATGGGGGCGAAATCCTTGGCCGCATCGAACGTGAGATTTGGATAAAGCGACATGCCGGCCGCCAACGCGACCTGGTGGATCAGGATCGTGTAGCCGTCGGCATCGGCACGGGCCGCACGGTTGGCGGCGATCATGCCGCCGGCGCCGCCGACGTTTTCGACCACGATGGTCTGGCCCAGCGCTTTCTGCATGGGGTCCTGGATGATGCGCGCGATCATGTCGGTCGCGCCGCCGGGCGGGAACGGCACCAGCAGCGTGATGTTGCGGCTGGGATAGGTCTGCGCCGAAGCGGCGCCGGTTGCCAAAAGACATACGGCGAGAAGCGCCGCCGCGAGCGCGCGTGCGAAAATCATGATCCCTCCCTGGAGCCGCCTGTCGTTTTTTTGTTCTGTAGCGGCCGCTTACATCTTCGACATTTCCAAGCCCTTCCGCAAGACGGTGGCGGGGTGGACTTCCCGAGGATCTTATTGCCCCCTGCGCTCAGTTCAGTCGGAGCTCTGTAATGTGACGTGGATCGGGCTTCAACTCGCCGCGCTCGACGCGCTTGACGATATCGGTCAGCGCCGCGTTGGCGCGGCAGGCGAGCCCGACCTTTTCACCCTCGCGCACAATCAGGCCGTTGAGGAATTCGATCTCGGTGCGCCGACCCTTCTGCATGTCCTGACCCATCGAGGGGCGCTGCTCGGATGCGGTACGGCTTGCGTCCTTGATACGCTGCTCGTCGCACGCACGTGCGGCTTCCTCGTCTCCTTCGCCGGCGCGCGCGATCGTTTCGGGAGGCAGGTGCAGGATTTCCTCCAGTTGATAACCTTGCGCTTGTCCAACGCGGATCGCTTCGCTGCCCAGACGCGTCGCGAAACGCCGGATCGGATCGTTCTTCAGCATGTCGCCGCCAGCGAGGCCCGTGCAGGCCGAGAGCCCATTCTGCATGGCGTTGGCGACCAGCTTCGACCACCGCTCGCCCCAAAGGTTGTTGGTCACTTTGGCGCTGTCGGCATAGGCGACCAGACGGCAAAGCTCCTGCGCGCGTTGCGTGATACGGCCGTGCACTTCGCCGGCGCGAAATACAGTGTGCGCCGCGCCGTGCTTGGCGGCGCCGCGGTGCACGTGGCCGGGCTCCGGCAGATTGACCGTGATGCTGCTCGCGATGCAACCGAGCGTCTTGCCCCAGCCGACGATGCCGGCGATCGTCTCTTCATTCATGCAATTCTGCAGCGAGACCACGTAGCCGTCGGACGCAAGATATTGCCGGATCAGCATCGTCGCCCAGGCCGTGTCGTACGACTTCATGCACACGAAGGCGATGTCAACCGGCTTCTCCTTGGCGAGTTGCTGTGCGTCAGTCACGTGCAGCGCCCGCACCGGCACGCTGAATTCCGGCTCCTTCATGGCGTGCGTCACGCGCAGGCCGTGCGCGCGCATGTGCTCGACATGCGCGGGCCACGGATCGATGAACGTCACATCCTCGCCAGCCTGCACCATATGCGCGCCGGCATATCCACCGACGGCACCCGCTCCGACAAAGGCAATCTTGTGGCCCATTCTCTTCCTCCCGGCGTGCTTTTTATTGTTCAGCGGCCGCTCGCATCATCGGCTTTATCGCGGGCCTTCCGCAAGACGGCCACCGAGCGTTGCTTGCGCGCTACTCCGCGCCGTCGCTGTCGGCGGTGCGCCAGGCCAGATGCTGGCCGCCGTCGACCGCGATGACGCTGCCGGTGACGCTTTTCGCCTGAGCGAGATAGACGACCGCCGCCGCGATGTCCTCCGGCGTCGGTCCGCGCTTGAGCGGCACCGCCGCGGCCTGCACGGCGAATTGCGCGGCCGACTGGCGCGGGCTCGGCAGCGTCGGGCCGGGCGCTACCGCATTGACGCGCACGGTCGGCGCCAGCGCCTGCGCCAGCGTGACGGTCGCGCTGGCGAGCGCGCTCTTGCT
>Ga0209890_10000948_pt1 | contig 13349 bp, 9 predicted proteins | sample OrgsoiDNA2013049_FD_185799 | JGI IMG/M metagenome (GOLD analysis project Ga0209890, IMG submission 185799) | Permafrost soil microbial communities from the Arctic, to analyse light accelerated degradation of dissolved organic matter (DOM) -... | ecosystem: Environmental > Terrestrial > Soil >...
GACTCGACGGTCAGAGCGCGACCGTCCCAATACTGAGCTACATGCGTGGCGGCGTTCAACACGCTCGGCACGTTGCGCCGGCCGCCGTGCTGCCCCGGGCTGGTGGAGGACCCCTTGCCATCGATACCAAACCTCGTAAGGGCGTGACAGCTGTTGCAAGAGACCACCTGACTGTTCGAAAGCCGCGGGTCGTGAAACAGGAGCCGCCCCAGCGCGACCCGGTTCGGATCTTGAGGGGGAGAAGGTTTTTCCGCCGTCATCTGCGGCCCGTCGAGGTTGTTGGACGGCTGGGAAGCGGGAGCTGGAGTTGTCGCACATCCCAACAACGGCGCGATTGCGTAGATGAATGTGCCGACCCGCCTCCCCATCTTGTACACCTGAGTCATTTGTCACCCTCATTGCGAACGCCGTGCCGGAACCGACGGCCGCATTCGACGCGGGAATTGGTCGAGCGCCGGTTGATTTCCGGGGATTGTCCTCTGGAGTCGCTGCCAGAGTTCTGGTGGCCTCTCCTTGTTTCCACCAGTCCGGACGGTTACGTTGGTCGCAGAGGTGGACATGGGCGGTCGGCTGCTGGTGGTCGACGACGATCCCGTCATTTGCCGGCTGTTGACGACGATCTTCGTCAGGGAGGGTTTTGAGGTGTTGGCAGCCGAAGACGGAGCGGAGGGCATCGCCCTGGCGACCGCCCAGGAACCGGACATCGTCATCTTGGACCTCGAGCTTCCCAAGCTCGACGGCGTCCAGGTGCTCGAACGACTGAAGGGGCTCAACCCTGGACTTCCGGTCGTCATGGTCACCGGTCGTGACGACGTCAAATCGGCCGTGCGCGCCATGCAACTCGGAGCGTTCGACTACGTCACCAAGCCCTTCGACCCGACCGAAATCAGCCTAGTGCTCGGGCGTGCCCTGGAGAATCGCGCCCTTTTGAGCGAGGTCGAAGAGCTCCGGCGGCGGGCGGCTGGGGTCGAGGGACTGGACGCCCTGATGGGGCCAAGCCCGACCGTGGGCCGAATCATCGAACAGGTGACGACGGTCGCCGCCACCAACTTCTCCGTGCTGGTTCTGGGGGAGACCGGAACCGGAAAGGAGTTGGTGGCCACGGCGCTCCACCGCCAAAGCGGACGGCACACAAAGCCCTTCATCGCCCTCGACTGCGGCGCCATCCCGGAGGCGCTTCTCGAGTCCGAATTGTTCGGACATGAAAAAGGGGCGTTTACGAGCGCTGACCGGCGCCGGACCGGACAGTTTCAGCTCGCCGAAGGTGGCACCTTGCTGCTCGACGAGATTGGCAACCTTCCGCTGGGGCTCCAGACCAAGTTGCTTCGCGTGCTCGAGTCGCGGCAGCTTCAGGCAGTTGGAGCCAGCCGGCCAACGTCCATTGACGTGCGGTTCATCGCGGCCACGAACAGTGATCTGCCGGCACGGGTGAGGGAGGGGCAGTTTCGCTCAGATCTGTATTTTCGGCTCGCTCAGTTCACGATCCACCTGCCCCCGCTGCGGGATCGGCCCGAGGACATCCCTCACGTCGCGGAGCGATTCATGCGCGAGGTCAGCATCGAATTGCGGCGTCCGATGCAAGGGATCGCGCCCGACGCTCTGGACTTCCTCAAGCGTCATTCATGGCCGGGCAACGTTCGCGAGCTTCGCAACGTGATTCGCCAGGCGGTTCTCGAATCGAGGGACTTGGTTCTGGAACGCGCAACGATCCAAAGGTGTCTCGGCGAGGCCGCAGCCGCCCCAGCCGCCAGTACGTCGAGATTGCCCGGCCAATCGCTCAAAGATGTCGCCGATCGAGCGGCGCGCGAAGCGGAACGTCAAATGATCTGCGAAGCGTTGAGAGCAACCCAAGGCAACAAGAGCGAGGCCGCGCGCACCCTCAGGACCGATTTCAAGACATTGCACGTGAAGATGAAGAACCTCGGACTTCGTGCTCGCGACTTCGAGGCCTAGGGTCTTGCCGACTCCCTGCGGTTCGCCGCATCAACCCGGGGGCAAACGAGGTACCGCGATGTAGGCCGGATCCGGCTCTCCGGTCATCGAACGCATCCACGCGGCCATCGCCTCGACTTCGTCCTTCGGCAGCTCGACGCCGAGTTGATGGTGGCCCATCAAACGGATCGCGCCTTCCAGGGTCGGCGTCGATCCATCGTGAAAATAGGGCGCCGTCTCTGCGATGTTCTTCAAAGAAGGTACCTTGAACACCATGCGGTCCGGCGGAAAGTGAGTGATGTCGGCGCGCCCTTGGTCTGTCTGGTTGGGCCAGGGAAACACTGTGCCGACTCTTTGAAAGCTCGTTCCCCCGGCCTGGGCCCCTGTATGGCAGGTGATGCAGCCGCGCTGGACGAACAGCGATAGGCCCTGTCGCTCACGGGGGGTCAACGCCTTGTGGTCTCCGGCAATGAATTTGTCCCACCGTGAATTGGTCACCAGACCTCGCTCGAAGGCGCCGATGGCCTCCCCCACGTTCTTGAGCGATATCGGGTGATCGTCGCCGGGGAAGGCGGCGCGAAACAGCTCGACGTACCGGGGCACGCACGCCAGCACGTCGACCACCGCCCCCTCGTTGGGCATGTCCATCTCCACCGGATTCATGATCGGACCGACCGCCTGCGCCTCGAGGTCGATCGCGCGGCCGTCCCAGAACTGCGCGATGTGCGTCGCAGCGTTGAACACTGTCGGAGTATTCCTCTTACCCTGTCGCCCTCCGACTCCGCTGGCGACTGCCTTGCCGTCGATTCCAAACTTGCTCAGGACGTGACAGGTGCTGCAGGAGATCTCGCGGTCTTTCGAAAGCCGCGGGTCGTGAAACAGAAGCCGTCCCAGAGCGACCCGGTTCGGATCCTGGGGCGGGCTCAGCGCCTCCGCAACCGCCAGCAAGTTGCCGAGGTTGTCGGGCGGCAACGGTGCCGCGGTCGAGGCACACCCGAGCACCGCACCGACGACGAACACCCACACCGTGAATCGCCCGGCCACCTGGAAGACTCGTGTCATGCTTCGGACATAGTGCGAGGCGCGTGCCACGACGGAGCGCACGCACCGCCGAGGCCCAGTCACCCGGTCGACACGTTCTTCGGGCGATCCCTCCCGGGAGGGTCGGCCACAACCCTGGGCGTCTCACCCGAGAGTCTTGAAGCTCGGGCGAGCCAGCGACGTCGTCAGGGACCGGCTGCCCGACGCACGTCCAGCCAGGCGTTGACGATCGCGAGCTCCCGCACCGTGGTGGGGGTCGGCGGCGAACGTTCGTAGTCCTGTCGGGCGGCTGTCGCGAGGGCCATGGCGCGCGAACGCTCGCGCTCGAGCTCCCAGAGAGCGCGGCCCAGCGCGAAGCGAGCCTGCGCGCGATAGGCGACCGTCGGGGCGCTGACCTCGGCGATGCGGCTGGCGCGCTCGAGGATCGGCAAGGCCTCGTCCCGCCGCCCCGCGCCGAGGTGGGCTGCCCCGAGCGCCGTCAGGCCGACGAAGACGAACATCCCTTCCGGATCGGCCTCCCGTTCGAAGATGGCGAGCGCGCGGGCAGCGGCGTCGGTGGCTTCATCCCAGCGGGCGCTGCGCGCCAGATACTCGCTGTAGTTGGACAAGACCAACGCGGTGCGCGGGTGATCCGATCCAAAGCCACGCTCGGCGATCTCGAGCGCGCGGCGCCCATACTCGACGGCCTCGGAGAGCTCGCCGAGCTCGTCGAGGTGGACGGCGATGTTACAGAGGGAGATCCCGACGTCCGGCTGATCGGGCGCTAGCGCCCTCTCTTTGGCGGCGAGCGACAAGCGGGAGTCCTCGAGTGCATCAAGGATCCGCCCCTGTTTGGCGCGCAGCCCAGCACGGTTGGTGAAGAGCCAGCCCCACAGAAGATCGTGGCCGCCGATCCGTCGCAACAGCGCCTCGGCGATCCGGCACCAGGCCTCCGCCTGGCGCTCCCCGCCGTAAGTCGCGTGCCCGACCAGCAAAGCCGCCGCTTCCGCCGCCGCCTCTTCGTGGCCGCACGCCAGGGCCGTCAACATGGCCTCCTCGGAGAGGCGGGCCGCGTCTTCCCACGCGCCTTGCTCCTCAGGAAGGCGGCAGATCGCCAGCAGGACCTCGGCGAGCAGCGGTCCATATTGCAGGTCGCGGGCCTCGCGCTCCAACGATACCGCCGCCGCGAGCCCTTCGTTGAGGCGCCCGACGCGGCAGAATGCGCGCACCTCCGCCAGCCGGGAGCGCAGCCGTTCGACCTCTTGCCGCGTGGTCGGATCCTCGGGCGGTCTGACGACGGCGCGCAAGAGCTCGATGTTCTCGCAGCGTTCCAGGTTGCCGAGCGCGCTGGCGGCGCTGACCGCGTTTTCGACCACCTCCGCCGTCGGGTGGCGGAACATTCTCACCAGCGCGCCGAGATCCTCGAGCCCCTCGCGGAGACACTCCATCCGCAGGTCGAGCACCTCGGCCGACTGCTCCTCCCGCACGTGAGTGGCCTCGCAGGCCTCGACATAGAGATCGGTCCATCGCCGGGCGTAGCGATCGAGGAGCTGGCTGGCGCCCTCCCACGCCTTCGCCGCGTAGGCTTTGCCGCTCGAGAGAAAGGCGGCCCGCATCTCCGCCTTGGCCGGCGTCTCCACCGACGCCTGGCCGCGCGGCGCTTCCCAGATCCGCTCCAGTCTTTCGGCTGCAGCGGCGACGAAGCGGCGGCGGCTGGTGATCGCGGGCTGTCTGTCCAGCTCGGCGAGAAGCGCCTTCATCGACGGCCAGCGCTCATCTGGATCGCGGCGCAGCCCCCGGACCAGGGCCTCGCGGAGCCATTCGGGCACCTGCGTCCGCTCCGGCGCTTCGCTGACCCTCCCGCTGCAGACGGCCGCCGAGAGCTCTTGCGGGCTCCCGCCAAAGAACGGCCGTTCGCCGTAGAGCGCCTCGTAGAGGGCGACGCAGAAGCTGAACTGATCGGTGCGCGCGTCGGTGCGTTCGTTGCGGAACTGCTCCGGCGACATGTAGGCGGGGGTCCCCAGTGCGGCGCCGGTTCTCGTCAGCTCGACGCTCAGCGCGCCGCCCAGCGTGCGGTCGGCCATCATCGTGGGTCGGAGCGGTCGGGTGGCGAGGAGGTCTCCTTCGTCGACCGGGACCTCCACCCTGGTCGTTGTCTCGACCTTCGCAATCGAGGCGGCGAGCTGGGGGCCGGTTCGCTCGCCGGCCAGCTGCACGAGGCCGAAGTCCATGACCCGCACCTGGCCGTCGGGGGCGATCATGACGTTGTCGGGTTTGAAATCGCGGTGGACCAGCTCGCGCTCGTGCGCGGCGGCCAGCCCCCGCCCCGCCGCCGCGAACACCTCCAGCACCTCGGGCCAGGTCCGGGCCCGCTCGTGCATCCAGTAGCGCAGCGTGTGTCCCGCGACCAGCTCCATGGCGATGAACACCCGGTTGCCGAGGGTGCCAACGTCGTAGACCACCACCACGTTTGGGTGCGAGACCCGCGCGATCGCCTGCGCCTCCCGCATGAGGCGAGTCCGCCCGTCCGGAGATTCGCTGGCCGCCCCGCCCCGCAGAAGCTTGATGGCGACCTGGCGATCGAGCTCGGGATCGTGGGCGGCATACACCTCGCCCATGCCCCCCTTTCCGAGGAGGCCCAGCAGGACAAACCGCCCGATGGCGGTGCCCCGCCCGAGGACCCCATCGCCATCGGCAAGGGGAACGGTCGGGGCGAGCGTCGGCGCTTGAGGCACGGTGGGCGCCTTCCGAATCGGCAGATCCCCCGGAGAAACTTGAACAGGCGATCTTCCGGGCTGGTACGGCACTTACCGTCACCAGTCGATGCAGGGCGCATTCGGTCGTTTTGACAGCCGGGAACCTGCCTGTTACTAGTGCGGCGTCTCCATGGGACGTCCTCGGACCCCATCGCCGCCGGACGACCGCGACGGGCCCAGGTCCTCGTTCTTGCGGTGGTTCTCGCGGCGGCCGCTGAGGACTCTGTCGATCGCTGTCGTCGTTGGCTACGTCCGCATCTTTTCGGCCGGCTTCGTGGCGTTTGACGACGACCTGCACGTCTACGCCAACCCGTTTCTCAACCCGCCGACGCTGCAGAGCATCGCTCGACTCTGGCGGCACGCCTATGAGCAGCTCTACGTGCCGCTCGCGTACACGCTCTTGGCCGCGATCGCCCGCTTCGCGGAGGTTCCGGCGCACCTGGACAGCTCGATCGGCCATGAGATCAGCCTCGACCCGACGGCCTTTCACGTCGTCAGCGTCGCCCTGCACCTCGCGAACAGCTGGCTCTGCTTCTCGCTCGCGCGCCAGCTCACCCGACGCACCGGCGCGGCTTTGCTCTGTGCGCTGCTGTTCGCGCTGCACCCTCTGCAGATGGAGAGCGTAGGTTGGATCTCCGAGCTGCGCGGTCTGACGAGCGGTGGCTTCGCGCTGCTGGCGCTCAACACCTTCGTCCTCTCGCGCCAGGCCAATGACCAGGCCCGATCTCGCAAGCTGTTGGCCGCGTCGGCGCTCCTGGTGATGGGCGCAATGCTGTGCAAGCCGAGCGCGGCAGCGCTCCCTCTGGTCGCGGTGGCGATCGATCGCATCGTCTTCCGATCGCCCTGGCGCAAGGCTCTGGCGGCCGCGTCGCTCTGGGCCGCGGTCGCTCTCCCGTTCGTCTGGATCACCCACGCGACCCAGGGCGTTCCCGCGGCGGGCCAGTCTCCCTGGTGGCAGCGACCATTCATCGCTGGCGATGCCGTCACGTTCTACCTCTACAAGACCTTGGTGCCGATCGATCTCTGTGTCGACTACGGACGAACGCCGCGCTCTGTGATGTCGCACGCCTGGGGCTATCTGGCTTGGGCAGTGCCCGTGGCCCTCTTGGTGATCGGCTACCGGAACCGTCAGCGGCGCCCGCTCACCTGGCTCGGGGCCCTGCTCTTCGTGACGTTCCTGCTACCGACGTTGGGGCTCGCGCCGTTTGCGTACCAGGCCTATTCGACAGTTGCCGATCGCTACGCCTATCTGGCGCTGCTCGGAGTTGGGCTCATGGCTGCTGACGCCGTCGATTACGTCAGGCCTCAGTTGCTCGCCCAGCTCGCCGCCGCGACGGTGCTCATGGCGCTCGCCGCGCTGTCGTTCAACCAGAGTCGCACCTGGCTCTCGAGCTCGGCTCTTCTCCAGCATACGATCGACGTCAACCCGGCCGCCGGATTCGCCTACAACAACTTGGGTGACACGGCGCTGGCCAACGGCGATCTCGCCGGGGCACTGGCCAACTACCAGGCCTGCATCGAGCACGATCCGACCCGGGTCAAGGCCTACATCAACCTGGCGGAGGTCTACACCGCGCTCAACCAGCCGGCCGATGCAGAACGCGCGCTCGCACAGGCAGAGGCACAGGAAATGACGTCAGACGATCTCTCCAATCTCGGCGTCGTGCTGATGAAAATGAATCAGCCCGCTCGCGCGCTGCAGGCGCTCGCGACCGCCGTTGCCCTGGATCCGCGCTCCCCCAGCTACCTCTTCAACCAGGCCAACGCCCTTGCGGCGGTCGGGCAGTTCGACCAAGCGGAGGCCGCCTTTCGCCGCTGCATCGCGCTTGCGCCGACCCTTGCCGGAGCCCACACCGGTCTCGGCATCGTGCTCGCGGAAACCGGCCGGCTGGCCGATGCCATCACCGAATTTCGCGCCGCGCTTCGCCTGCAGCCAAACGATCCGGCCGCCCTCGACGATCTGAAGAAGGCCGAGGAACTGACGCAACGGCAGGAGGCACGTTAGTTCGCTCTCCCCCAATCTGTCCGCAGTGGGGGCGTCAGCCGAAGATCCCGCGCGCGCGGGTCGCCGCGGCGGGCGCGACCACCTTGCCCGTCGACAGCGCCGCGACGGTGCAGGTCCCCGCGGCCGTCAAAGAGACACGCGTGGGGCCGCCCCAGAGCGCGGCGGGAATGTCGTCGCTGAGCAGGTAGCCCGTGTCCACGCCGACGAGCTCCGCTTCGAGCGCCAGGCAGAACAGCTGTGCATCGCGCAGGCCATGCGCCCCCGCCACCGCACGACCCTTGAGCGGGCCGTAGACATGAATGTGGCCGTCCGCCAGCAACTGCGCGCCGGAGTGAACCGGGGCCACCACGATCAGATCGCGCCCCTCGGCGTAAATCACCTGGCCCGAACGGACAGGCTCGCGAATGACGAGCGACGCGCGCTCGGCTGTCGCTTCGGCGGCCTCGGTGCGCGCGGGCGCGCTGGGGGTCCGAGGAGCGGCGCTGGGCGGGGCCGCCGCCGCTGCGGTCGTGGCGCCCGCTTCCAGCTCCGCGAGGCGCCCCTTCCACTTCTCGAGGCGCTCGCCCGCCTCCGCCCCGCTCAAGAGGTGTCGATAGATGGCCACCGCGTCCGCCACGCGCCCTTGCCGTGCGGAGAGCTCGGCCATCGTCTCGGTGGCGAACATCGTATCGAGCATGAACCGGTCACCGATTGTCCGACGTCGGAGAGGGTCGTCAACTATTTCATGCCGGTACCCCAGCGCCTGTTCCCGTCGTAGAGTTGCCGGCCCTCGAGAAGCCGCAGTGGACGAAGCCGCCGAGATCGCCAGCGACGTGCTGCCCGGCTACGCCGGCTGGGAGGGATCTGCCGTCACGAGCCTCGGGGGCGGCCTCATCAACCGCAGCTATCTCCTGTCCCGCGCGGACGGCGCGCGCGCCGTGCTGCAGGCGGTGAGCCCGATCTTCCCGCCGGCGATTCACGGCAACATCGTGGCGGTGACCGAGCGCCTGGCTGCCTCCGGCTTGGTGACGCCGCGCCTCTTGCCGGCCCGCGACGGGCGGCCCTATCTCATCGCGCCGAGCGGCACCGTCTGGCGGTTGCAGACGCACATCGACGGCGTCGCGTTCGACGTGGTCGGCGGCACCGCGCAAGCGCGCGCCGCCGGGGCGCTGGTCGGCCGGTTTCACGCCGCCGTCGACGGGATCGACCACGACTTCACCGGCATGCGCGTCGGCGTCCACGACACGCCCCGTCACCTGGCGCGACTCGACGACGCGATCGCGGCCCACGCCGCACACCGCCTCGGCGCCGAGGTCCGGCCGCTCGCGCAGGAGATCCGCGCCGCCGCCGGCCTCCTCCCCCCGCTCCCGACGCTCCCCCCGCGCGTCTGCCACGGCGATCTCAAGTTCAACAACATCCTGTTCGCGGGGCGGCAGCCGCCCGACGACGCGCGCGCGGTCGCGCTCATCGACCTCGACACCGTCGGGCCGCTGCCGCTGGCGTACGAGCTGGGCGATGCCTGGCGGTCGTGGTGCAACCGCGCCGGCGAGGACGACGTGAACGCCGCGCTCGATCTCGAGATCATGGGCGCGTCGCTGGACGGCTACCGCGCGGGCCTGGGGCGCGCGCTCAGCGCCGGCGAACGCCGCGCCCTCGTGCTCGGCGTCGAGTGGGTCAGCCTGGAGCTCGCCGCCCGCTTCGCCGCCGATGCGCTCTCCGAGTCGTACTTCGGCTGGAACGCCTCCCGCTTCCCGGGCCGCGGCGAGCACAACCTGGTTCGCGCGCGTGGCCAGTGGTCGTTGCACCAGGCGCTCGTCGCCACGCGGGCCGCGCGCACCGCGATGCTCGCCGCCGAGCAAGAAGGGTCACTCTAAAGGGGTCAATCTAGGGGGGCACTTTAAAGGGTCACTTTTTTTGCGGCCCGGCACGAACGGTGGCTGAATCGCCCGATGCTCGAACAGCCAGAGACCGAGGAGAGACCAGGCTTCGCGATCGTGTCGCTCAAGCTCGCGCTCTCGCAGGAGGCGCGTGCATCGCTGGAGACGGTGCGGGTGGCCCAAGAGAGCGCGCAGCGGCGCGCACGTCAGCAGACGATGCAGGCGCGGATCTGGGTTGCGCTCCTGATGGGAGCGGTCGTGCTCGGCGCCATCGCCTTGGGGCCACGCGTGACCCGGTGGCGGCAGGCCCGCGCGCACGCCGCGCAGGCGGCTCCGGCGCGAACCTCGCCCATCGCGCCCGAACCTGCGGCGCCTGCCCCGACGGCGCAGGCCGCCGAGCCGGCGATCGCCGCCGAGCTGGCAATCGCGAAGCCAGCCGCCCGGGTGGTGCGGGATCCCGAACCGTCGGTTCCGTCCGCGGCTGAACCGGTTGTCGCGCAGGCGCAGGCGAAGGCGAACGACAACGGCCTCCCCGCCGAAGGGTGTGACACGTCCACCCGAAGAGGGCTCTGGCGACGGTCACCCGAAGCCTGCGCGCGCGCGTTCGCGGCGGATCCGAAGAACGCCTCACTCGCGCTGGCGGTCGCGCAGGCCGAGCATGCGCACGCGCGCCTCGACGAGGCCGCCCAATGGGCGAAACGCGCGCTGGCGCTCGACCCGAACGCGGCGGAGGCCTACGTCATCATCGCGCGCGCCGAAACCGAGAACGGGCGTGGCGAGGAGGCCCGCACGGCCTACCAACGCTATCTGGAGATCGCTCCCCGCGGTTGGCACAAAGCCGAGGCACGGACCGCGCTGCAACGGACGCCCGGTCCTCCACGCTGACCTCCCCGAGCCGCGACAGCAGTCGCTTCAGCCTGTCCTTCGCGACATCGAAGCGATCTCCTGAAGCGTCCAAATATCCTGGCGAATCGAGGTGACCGTGGCCTTGCCGTCCTTGGCCACTTCACGGGACTCGGTCAGCTGATAACAGCCAGCGGCCCCCTGACTGACGAGGTGGGGCGTCTTACGAATGAAGGACGCCGCCTCCTCCTTGCGCGGAAACTCCTTGTCGCTGCGCACCAGCTTGCCGGTCGAACCATCGACGTGATCCCACCAGACGTGGAAGACGCTCTTATGTAAGGGCCTATTCATGAAGGGTGCCCACCCGCCGACGGCGCGGCGAGCGCTGCCTTCGGTTTCAGCAGCGGCAGCAGCCCGACGAGTGAGAAGAAGGCGCCGGCGAGACAGACCCCCTTCCAGCGCGCCACCTCCCAGGCCAAGGACCCGAGCGTCGTCCCCACCGCGCCACCGACGAAGAACACCACCATGTAGACGGCGTTGATTCGGTTCCGGAGCGCCGGCGTGAGCCCGAAGATGACCGTCTGATTCGTCAGGTGATTCGCTTGCATTCCAACGTCCAGGAGGATGGCCGCCATCGCGAGGCCGGGGAGCGACCGGGACGCCAGGAAGGAAACAACGAACGAAGCCGCCAGCAAGCTCAGCGCGGCCGCGTTGACCCGGGCCGGACCGAGCGCTTCGGCGTGGCGCCCGATCAACGGCGCGACCGCGATGCCCGCGAGCCCCAGCGCACCGAACAGACCCGCCATCCGCGGCCCCTCGCCCAGCGCGGCGAGCTGGAAGGACAAGGTCGCCCAGAACACGCTGAAGCTGGCGAAGCCGAGCGCGCCGAGGAGCGCGTGTCTCCGGAGGAGTGGCTCGGCGCGCAGCACACCGGGCAGCGAGATGACGACCGCGCGCCAGGCGAGCGGCTCGTGCGGCCGTTGCGCTGGCAGCGACAGCCGCAGGACCAGCGCCAAGATCGCCATCAAGAGCGCCGCACCCACGAACGTCCCGCGCCAGCCGATCGCGGCCGCCAGCACCCCGCTTGCTGCGCGGGACAGCAAGATTCCCGCCAAGAGGCCGCTCATGACCGTTCCGATGGCGGCCCCGCGTTGTTCGCGGTTCACCAGCCCAACGGCGAACGGCACCGCCATCTGCGGCAAGCAGGAGCTGAATCCGAGCACCGCGCTCGCGACCACGAGCACGGCATAGCTGGATGAGAACGCGACGAGCAGGGCCGAGAGACTCGTTGCCACCGCGGTCTGGACCATCAATCTGCGACGCTCGCGACCGTCGCCCAGCGGCACCAAGAGCAGCATCCCCAGCGCGTAGCCCAGCTGACACGCCATCAGACTCAACCCGATCGCGCCTGCCGAGACGCCGAGCGAGCTCGCCATCGTCGCGGCAAGGGGCTGCGCGTAATACAGATTCGCGACACCGAGCCCTGCGGCCACCGACAGCAAGACGAGCGGGCCCCGCCGCCGCGGCCGGACCGAGGCTCCCCCTGTATCGACGGCCGGAGCGTCGCTGCTGTCCACGCGGCGACTCTACACGGGAGAAGCGCTCGAACCTCGACGTCCACCTGGAGATCGGACGACTGGGTTCCTCGAAGCGGGGGCTCCGCACCGGGTCGTGTCGATGGTCGTGGACTCGTCGCGATCCGAGATTAGGTCTTTCGGGTGGCGTCCATCGAAGCGAGACCGCTCGGCGCTCGGCCCGCTCCGATCGCGGTGAGCGCGCTGACATTGAAGACCCACCTGGGGGGTCTTCTGGCGGTGACGGCAGTGGCAGCGGTGACGCTGGTGTTGCGCGCGCCGAGCTTCGTCTACCCGATCATGGACATCGACGAAGGCTCATATGCCGCGATCGCCTCTCGGATGCTGACCGGTGGGCTCCCCTATCGCGACGGCGTCGAAAACAAGTTCCCGGCGATCTTCTACCTCTACACCGCCACATTCGCGCTGTTCGGTCGCTACAACATGCGGGCAGTGCATGCCGTCGCGGCGCTGGCCGCGCTCGGGACATCGCTGGCCGCCGGCGCCATCGCGGCGACTCTGGCCCGCCGGCGCGGCGCCGACGAGCTCGCGGCGCGACGCGCCCGCTGGCTGGCCGCGACGCTCTACGCCGTCTTCTCCACGACGTACGAGCCCAAGCTGCTGGCTGCGAACACCGAGCTCTTCGCGGTGTTGCCGGCGTCGCTGGCGGTGCTCGTCTATCTGCGGGCGCGCGGGCGGCCGGGCGCGTTCTTGGCGACCGGCGCGCTCGCCGCCTGCGCGTTGCTGTTCAAACAGGTCGCCGGGCTGTTGCTGGTCGCGCTGGCGGCGGACCTACTGATTCGCGGAGCGCTCCAACGACAACTTCGGCGCTCCCTCACCGACGTCATCCTGGTCGGTCTCGGCGTGGTTGGAGTTTCCGGGACCGTCGCGGTCGGTTTTTGGCGCCAGGGGATCCTGCGCGACGCGGTCTTCTGGTCGTGGACCTACGTCTTCCACCACTACCTCCCCGCCGCGGCGGAGTCGGGGGGGTTCGTGGCGAGGCTGTTCAAGTGCTTTCTCCCCTTCGCGCTCGCGATGTCGCCGCTCCTGTTTCTCGGCCGGCGCGTGCAGTGGCGGGGCGAGGCCCTCGTCGTAGGACTCTGGCTGGCCGCCATGACCGGCGCCGCGCTCATCGGAGGACGGATGTACGGGCACTACTTTCTTCTCACCGTCCCTCCGCTCTCGGTCCTCGCCGGCGTCGGCGGCGCCGAGTGGCTGAAGGTCGCATCCACCGGACAGCGCCGCCGGCTGACGGCGACCGTGGCCACGATGGCGGTTGGTTTCCTGATCGCCGCCGGCCTGTTCCGGGGGGCGACCGACAGCTGGATCAGGCTGAATCCCGACTACCGAAGGGCCTCCGCCT
>Ga0209890_10000949_pt1 | contig 13344 bp, 14 predicted proteins | sample OrgsoiDNA2013049_FD_185799 | JGI IMG/M metagenome (GOLD analysis project Ga0209890, IMG submission 185799) | Permafrost soil microbial communities from the Arctic, to analyse light accelerated degradation of dissolved organic matter (DOM) -... | ecosystem: Environmental > Terrestrial > Soil >...
GATCACCTTCTGCGGCGCGATCGAAATGGCGGGCTGGCTGCATCTCAAGGTCGACATCATCAAGGATGGCGTCAACAAATACGGCATCAAGAATCCCGTGTTCAAGCCGTCGCCGGTCACGCCGAACTACAAGGACTATCTGATCTTCGAAGGCATCTCGGTCGACGAACAGGGCAAGCAGCATTATCTCGACGTCCACATCGCCTACCGGCAAGCCTGCCTGAACGCGATCGAGTACCTGAAGAAGTTCGGCTATTCCGGCGCGCAGGCCTATTCGATTCTGGGAACGGCGCCGTGCCAGGGCCACATCTCCGGCGTGGTCGACGTGCCCAACGCCTGCGCGACGCTGTGGCTGCCGACGGAGATCTTCGACTTCGACATCATGCCGTCGTCGGCCGGCCCGATCAAACACATCAAGGGCGACATCCAGATGCCGCTGTCACAGGACAAGTAGCTCCCCGCGCGACGGGATGCGGGACGGTGCGTATTTTCCGCCCCGCATCCGCCGCGGCGAGGGATGTGAGTTTGAATTGCGCGAGGAAACAAAATGCCGGTCTATGAATATCTCTGCAATGATTGCGGTCCGTTTACGGACATGCGGCCGATGGCGGAATGCGACGCGCCGCAGGACTGTCCGCAATGCGACAGCGAAGCCCCGCGTGTAATCCTGACCGCGCCGAATTTCTTCTGCATGCCGTCGGACAAGCGCAAAGCCCACGCCACCAACGAGCGCAGCGCCAACGCGCCCAAAACCGTGGGCGAATACAAGGCGTCGCACAGCCCGTGTTGCGGCTGTTGCTCGACCAAGCCGTCGCGCCTCATGAAGCAGACCAAAAGCGGCGCGAAGAGTTTTCCGAGCGCGCGGCCGTGGATGATCAGCCACTAACGCTGCGGGGGCAGGGGCTCTCTTGGTGCTGACCCGTCCCGCCCGCGGAGCCATGGATTTGCGCGGGCTTGATTGAGCGCAAGGCCTACTAGCGGGGCGGGGTGTCTCTGCGAACTCCGCCCGCGGATTCCTCGCGCTTGACCTCGGGAAACAGCCACATCGCGAAAATCATGAAGAATCCGAGGAAGGCAACCACGTACTGGACAAGATCGTGCCCGAGCGCATGCTGATAATAGAACGCAATCGCCGCCACCAGCACGACCAGCAGCGACAGGCCAAGCTTGATTTTTACCGGCATTGTCCGTCCTCCCAACCGATCACGACAGGCTCGCCCACGCCAGGCCGCCGAGCTTCGCCAGAGCTGCAAGCGCCAGCATCTGGATTCCTGCTAGTGCAGTCAATCCGGCGCTGCCATCGCGCAGTGACGATGGCCAGACTTCGAAAAGCCCGGGTGCGAACAGCACCACAAGACCCGCCACGACGATAAGCGTGCTCCGCCTCAGCTCGGCATAGCCGTACCAACCCGTACCCGTCAGAAGGACGACCAGCAAAACGACGTTGCTTGCAACCAGCAACGTCGCCACGCCCGATTTCAGCTTGTCCGGACGCGAGCGAAGCGGAAACATGCCGGCAACGACGAGGCAAGCCACGGCGCAGACCGTGGCGAACGCCGCGAACCAAAGCAGGGAAATCGCGTGCGGTTCGATGGCATCCATGGCTGTTCTGCCTGTTGCTTGACGAATCCCGAGTCATTCGGCCGGGGTAGCGAATCCCGTCGGTTGTCGCGCCATCTGCGGCTTCGGCGTCCGCGACGTCTTGCGCATATTGGTCTTGACGAAGCGGGTGTCGTAGCCGTTCAGGAGATGGCCAACCAGACCGCGATCGAGATCCGAGGTGCCGAACAGCCAGTCCATCACCGGAAAGGTCAGGTTCATGTTCCGCTCCATCATGATCGACTGATTGTGATGGGCGGTGTGGTGGCGCCGGATGGTGTTGACGAAGGGCGCGTTGCGGACGAACCAGTTTTCGTCGACGTGGCAACAGAAGTGCATGAATTCGTAGATCAGGTACATCGATGTCGTCGTCGAGATCAGCAGCCAGCCGACATTGGGCGAGATCAGCCAGCCGAGAACCAGCGCCGGCGGGATCGACATCATCGTGAACGTCACCAGCGCGTAGGGCGGGAAGAACGTCACGCGCCAGTCGTTATGATCGGCGAAGCGCATCTCCTGCTCGGTGAAGAACTGGTGGTGCATCAGCGTATGCCGGTTGTAGATCGCGCGGAACGCCTTCACCTGCGACGGCCGGTGCATGACGAAACGGTGGATCCACCATTCGAAGAAATTGGCGGCTAGGAAGGTTACGGGCACGATGGCGAGTTCCCACCAGCGCAAGTTATTAATGTTGGCAAAATAAACCGACAGCGCGGTGAAGCCGATTACATAGATGACGAAGGCGTGCAGCCAGCCATTGTACCATCCCGCAATCCGGTGGCGGTAGGTTGCCCGGTAGTTCCGCTGCCGTTCCGTCATTGGACTCGATGATATCTCCATCACGCCGTCTCCGTCCGCTTGCGAGCCATTTCGCCTCTGATATATCACCAATCTATTAGTCCGGCAACGGCCTTTTCCAGGTTGCTTGCAGGTCGTGCTCGAAAAAAGCGCTTGCTGCGATGTCTCTGATATATTTATGGTATGGCAACAGGCGCGCGACGAAAGCGCAGGCGAGAATGGGAGGCAACGATGAAGCTCACGCGCCGCAATTTTTCCCGATTCGCCGGCACCGGCGTTCTCGCAGCGGCCGCGCCGGCGCTGTTCGCGCCCGCCTTGGCGCAGGATAAGCCGCTCAGGATTGGAATCATCGCGCCGCGATCCGGTGCCGCCGGCACCGCGGGCGAGTGCGGCATTCGCGCGGTGCAATGGGCAGCCGAGCGGATGAACAGGGATGGCGGCATCGCCGGGCGCCAAATCGAGCTGGTGTTCGAAGAAGAGACCAATCCAAAGGACACCATCGAGCGCTTTCGGCGCTTGATCCTGCAGGAAAAGGTCGAGGCGGTCCACGGATTGATCTCGACCGGCGTCAGCCTCGGCGTCGCGCCCGTGGCGGAGGAAGAGCAGGCGTTGCTGGTGATGTGGGACGGCACCACCCAGGACGGCGTCAAGGAGATGATGCCGAGCCCGCACTACGTGTTCCGCTCGACCGATAACGAGTGTGAAGCGGTGATGGGATCGTTGCTGGCGATCAAGTATTTCAAGGGCAAATTCAAGCGCGTCGCCGGCATCAATCCCGACTATTCATACGGCCGCAACAATTGGGAAGCGTTCAGGCAAATCCTGGCGCGCTACGGCATCGAGGCGGAATTCGTCGCCGAGCAATGGCCGAAGGTCGGCACGATGGACCTTACCTCGCATATCGCCGCCCTTAACGCGGCCAAGCCCGACCTGATCTTCTCGTCGATGCTGTTTGCCGATTTGCCCGTGTTCATGAAACAGGGTCATGCCGCCGGCCTGTTCGACGGTGTCAAGATGGTGTTGCCGGCGGCCGGCTGGCAGATCAACCAGCTCAAGAAGGAATTCATGCCGGAAGGCGTGATCTTCGGACACAACACGCTGTATTTCGATCATCCGCAGGCCTCCGCGCTGCAAAGGGCATTCGTTGCGGATTACATGGACCGCTACAAGGAGGCGCCGCATTGGGAGGCGGACAGGGCGTATTTCGCGCTCGCCACCTACAAGGCCGGTGTCGAAGCCGCGCAAAAGGCGGCGGGCAAATGGCCGACGCCGGAGCAGGTGGCGCAGGCGATGCCCGGCCTCGAGGTCGAAAGCCTCGGTGGCAAGGGCCGCTTCCGCAAGGACAAGATTGCCGAACAGGTTTTCTATCAGGGCCCGTCCACCAACACCAACAAGTACGATTTCCCGACGCTGGCGTCGATCGACACTTTTCAGGCCGAGCAGTTGCAGAAGCCGCCCGGCGCGGATTTCTGGCAGTGGATCAAGAGCGCGAAGATGCCGGTCTGAGGATGACTGAATTTGTGGATGTCGTCCTCGGCGGCACCTTCCACGCCGCCGTACTGTTTCTGGTGGCCGCCGGGCTGCAGCTCGTGTTCGGCGTCCAGAAGATCGTCAATCTGGCCTGCGGATCGTTCTACGCGCTGGGCGCATATTTCGGAATCACCGCGGTTGGCGTCGCGATCAAGCTCGGCATGCCGCCGCCGATGTTTTTTCCGGTGCTCATTGTAGCCGGGCTCGCGATCGGTCTGGTCGGGCTGCCGATCGAGCGCGTCTTGCGTACCGTCTATCGCCGCGACGAGAGCTATCAGCTGCTGATTACCTTCGGCTTCCTGCTGATGTTTCAGGATGCGTTTCGCTATCTGTGGGGCGCTACGCCGCGCACCATGGACAATGTCTATCTGGCCTACGGCACCGCGCATATCTGGGGAGTGCGGGTGCCTACCTATAATCTGCTGGTGATCGCGGCAAGTCTTGCCATTGCAGCCGGGCTCGGGCTTTTTCTCGAGCGGACCAGGACGGGGCGCATCGTGCGCGCCACCGCGGAGAACCGCGATATGGCGGAGGGGCTCGGCGTCAATGCGTCGAAAATCTTTGCGCTGGTCTTCACCGTGGGCTGCATGCTGGGCACGGTAGGCGGCGCGCTGGTGGTGCCATCGGGCGCGGCGTCGCTCGATATGGCGGTGGATCTCGTGGTGGAATCCTTCGCGGTGGTGGTGATCGGCGGCCTTGGCAGCATGCGCGGCGCATTGGTCGGCGCGCTCGTTGTCGGCTTGATGCGCGCGGCGGCGATTTCGCTGATGCCCGAAATGGAGATGCTGTCGGTGTATCTGGTCGTCGTCGTGGTGCTCATTTTAAGACCAGCCGGCTTGTTCGGGAAGGCGACCGCGTGAGCCATCCGTGGATCGACATTTCTTCCCCAGCGACCGTGCGGCGAACAGTACCGCGGCCCAATGGATTATGGGTTCTGCTTGGGCTGATCGTGGTGATGGCGTTGCTGCCGGCGGTGGCCTCGCCCTATACGCTGCTTCTGATGTTGCCGTTCATCGGCTACGGCATCGCGCTGTTGGGTTTCAATCTTCTGTTCGGCACTACCGGCCTGCTGTCCTTTGGGCACGCGTTGTTTCTCGGTGTCGGCGCCTATGTCGCCGCCGTGCTGACGTCAAAGTTCGGCATTCTAAGTTTCGAAGCGCTGCTGATCACGGCCGCGCTGGTGTCCGGATTGGTGTCGTTGGTGATCGGCGCCTTGTGCGTGCGCTACACCAGGATTTTCTTCGGCATGCTGACGCTGGCTTTCGGCATGTTGTTCCACTCTTTTCTGTTCAAGTTCTACAGCATCACTGGCGGCGATCAGGGCATGCGGGTGCTGCGGCCGCTATTGCTCGGCATGGAGTGGCGCGGCGGCAAGACCGCGTTTTTGACCGGCCCGTTTTATTATTATGCGCTTGTGCTGTTTGCGCTGCTTGGGCTTGTGATGTGGCGGATCACCCAGTCACCGTTCGGCCTGCATCTGCGTGCGATCCGGGAAAATGCCGGCAAGGCGGCCTATGTCGGCGTTGAGATCTTTCGCATGCGGCTCTTCGCCTTCGTGATCTCGGCGATCTATGGCGGCATCGGTGGAACGATCCTCGCGGTCACCACGGGACTGGCCGATCCTGAACTGGCCTATTGGACTCATTCCGGCAACCTCGTCTTCATGGCTGTGCTTGGCGGCAGCGGGACGTTTGCCGGTCCGGCGATCGGCGCGCTGGTTTTTGTCGTATTGCAGGATTTCGTGATGTCGATCACGCAATACTGGCGCTTTGTGATGGGCAGCGTGCTGGTGCTTCTGGTGGTCTTCATGCCGCAGGGTCTGTCAGGCACGATCGAACTTCTCGCTCACAGGCGCCATGGAGGGCGATGAGATGCAGCCCGACCGCGCACCCGCAGCCGATACGGCGCCGCTGTTTGAGACCGTCAACGTCTCGAAATCCTTTGGGGCGTTCAAGGCGCTTCAAAACATCTCCTTCGGCGTCAGCGATGGCGAGTTTGTCTCGATCGTCGGTCCAAATGGCGCCGGCAAGACCACGCTGGTCAATGTCGTCACCGGGCTGCTGCGGCCGACCATCGGCGAGGTTCGCTTCCTCGGCCGCGATATCGCCGGCATCGGGCCGGTCCAGCTTGCAAGGCTCGGCATGTCGCGCGCGTTCCAACTGGTCAATATCTTTCCCGCGTTGACGGTGCGGGAAACGCTGGCGGTGGCGGTCGCGTCGCGTTTGCGCCGGGTTTCCAATCCGTTCCGGTCGCTGAAGCGCGATGCCGTGCTTCAGGCCGACACCGAGCGCGTCGCCGAGGTGCTGGGTCTGCGCAGCAAGCTCGACATCGTGGCTTCGACCCTGTCGCAAGGCGAGAAGAAGCTGCTCGATATCGCCAGCGCCTTTGCGCTCAATCCCACGGTCATTCTGCTGGACGAGCCGACCAGCGGCGTCTCGACCGGCGACAAGCATGCCATCATGGAAGTGCTGGTTACGGCAGCCAGGGTGGCCGGCGTGCGCGCCATCGTCCAGGTCGAGCACGACATGGACCTCGTCGAGCGGTATTCGCATCGCATTGTCGCGCTGCAGGGCGGCACGCTGCTCGCCGACATGAAGCCCGATATCTTCTTCGCTGACCCCGTCATGATATCCGCCGTTGTGGGAACGCGGCCAAGACTTTGAACCAACACTCTGAACCAGATTTTGAGAGCAGGCCCCTGAGAAAGTCGCGATGATGCTGAGTTTGTCCAGCCTGAAAGTTGATATCGAGGGCAGCCGCATCCTCAACGGCATCAGCCTGAACGTTGCGGCGGGCGAACTGGTTTGCCTCGTTGGGCGCAACGGCGCCGGCAAGACCACGACATTTCGCAGCATCATGGGTTATCGCAAAGCCGTATCAGGCGACATTACCTTCGAGGGCGACGACCTGACCAAACTGCCGACCTGGCAGATCGCCCAGAAAGGCATCGGGTTCTCGCCGGAGGAGTCGGAAGTCTATGCTGATCTCACCGTGGCGGAAAACATCGAACTCTCGACCTGGACCCGGCCGTCGGGCCGCGCCGCCAGCATCCGCATCGAGGAAGCCTACATGGTCTTTCCGAAACTGCGGCTATATCTGGCGCGCGGCGGCGCGCAGCTTTCCGGCGGCGAACGCAAGATGGTATCGATCGCCCGGGCATTGGCGCTGGATCCGAAATTATTGCTGCTCGACGAGCCATTCGAAGGTCTGTCGCCCGCCATCATTCCCTTGATCGCAAAGGGAGTAGCTTCGATCCGCGCGATGGGCCGAGGCGTTCTGATCGCCGAATCCAACGTCCGCCACATTCCCGACTACGCCGATCGGATATATGTATTGGAACGCGGCGAGGTGATGTTTGCAGGCACGCTGGAAGAGGCGTATCGGGACCGCGACGTCATGCGCGTGATCGCGGGCAAGATCGAAACCGGGTCGTGACCGGGGGACAAGACAGGAGAGCAGGATGAAACACTATCTGGGAGACCGGACGATCGACGGCGTCAAGGTGACGGTCGATGGCGCACCGCTCGATCCTCGGGTCGACGTCATGGAGTTCACTGGGAACGGCTTTGAATGGAGCTATGAGGGACCCGAGCCGCGCCAGCTCGCGCTGGCGCTGCTGGTCGATCATCTCGGCGACAACGCTGCCGCGATGACCGCGGTCGAGACCTTCATGCGGGCCATCGTCGCGAATTTCGAAAACGAGTGGGAAATGACTTCGGATGACATCGACCTGGCGCTGACCGCGCTTGACGGCAAGGCGGTCGCGTAGATGCCGCTCCGGTATCGCGCCGCGGTGCTGCATGCCGCGCAAACGCCGCTGTCGGTCGAAACCGTCACCGCCGCGAGTTTGAAGCCGACCGACGTGCTAGTGCGGATTCGTGCGGCCGGACTTTGTCACACCGACCTGGAGGTGATCGAGGGGTCGCTGCGCTATCCCTTGCCGATCGTGCTCGGACACGAAGCCGCAGGCGTGGTCGAACAAGCCGGTCCGGCCGTGCGCGGCGTCAAGACCGGCGACCATGTCGTGCTGTCGTGGAATCCGCATTGCGGGCATTGCTTTTATTGCGACCGCGATTCGCCGATCCTGTGCGAGGAGTATCTCGGCGGAGGGCCAAAGGCACGCGCGTTCGATGGCGAAAGCCGCGCCATGCTGGCCCACGGCCGCGAGCTTCAGCAGCTGATGTTCTTAGGTTCATTTGGCGAGTATTGCATCGTCAGGGATCAGCAGGCTATTTCGGTTCCGAAAGGGATCCCGTTCGACCGCGCCTGCCTGATCGGCTGCGGCGTGATGACCGGCGTCGGCGCTGCGCTCAATCTCGGCGCGATCGCGCACGGCGATACCGTGATGGTGATCGGTTGCGGCGCGGTCGGCCTCGCGGCGGTGCAGGGTGCGCGGCTCGCGGGTGCCGGAGCGATCATCGCCGTCGATCTCGATCCGGCGAAACTCGCGCTCGCCGCCCGGATGGGCGCCACGCATGGCGTGAACGCGTCGACGGACGACGTGGCCGCTGCGGGAAGACGCAAGACCGGCGGCCGCGGTGTCGACGTCGTCATCGAGTCGGCCGGCAGCGCGTCGGCTTTTCGGACCACGACCGAAGCCGTGCGGCCCGGCGGTCAGGTCATCTGGCTCGGCAAGATCGACGTGAACCAGGACGTCGGGTTTCGCTGGGGCTCCCTGATGCAGGAAAAACGCATCCGCCGCGTCAGCTACGGCAACGCGCGCCCGCGCCGCGATTTTCCGCTGCTGGCGCGCGCCTATCTCGATGGCTCCCTGCTGCTCGATGAGTTGATCTCACGCCGCATCACGCTTGACGAAATAAACGACGGTTTCGCCGCGCTGAAGCAGGGCAAAACCATTCGCAGCGTCATTACATTCGATTGACGCATATTCGATTGATGCGGTCAGGTGTCGATGGTCTTGCGCGCGAAATCCTCGATGTAGTCGATCAGCCGGTCCGACGCGGTTGCCGCGGCCTTTACTTTTTTCTGCGCGACGGCTTCCGCGACCGCGGCATGCAGCTTGGCGGCAAGCGGCAGGTCGGCGACTTCCTGATAGTGCTGATACCAAAATCGCCGCGACAACGCGTTCATCAGTCCCATCGACCGCCGGGCGAATTCGTTTCGCGCCGCTGTCGCGATCAGGATGTTGAAACGCTGGTCGAGGCGCATGAATGCGATGTCGTCGGATTTTGCGGCGGCGACGAGCATGGCTTCCGCCACCTCGGCGAATTCGCGGCGTTCGTCCGGTGTGGCGCGTTCGGCCGCCAGGCTCGCCATCAGGCGCTCCAGCTCGCGCCGCACTTCGAGCAACCGCAATTGCAGCCTCAAATTGATCTCGGAGACCATGATGCCGCGCCGGGGCATGATCACGACCAGGCCGTCCCTGGCGAGGCGCTGCAGCGCTTCGCGGATCGGGGTTCGGCCGATCTTCAGACGTACCGCAAGAGCCTGCTCCGACAGCACCGTCCCCGGCAATAATTGCAGCGTGACGATCATCTCTTCAAGCTCGCGATAGGCGCGATCCGTCAGCGTGCCGTCCTCTGCGTCGATGGCCGGAGACCGGCGCTTTGTCGATGTTTTCGATTTCAAATCGGTCCTCACATCGGCCGGCGGAGAGGCGCGAGCAGGCTTGGGTTACGTCCATCCCAAGCGTATATTGGTCGTATATCATGACGCAACACCGCTGGACGCGGCCGCCGCGTGACCTGACCGGAAATGCGCCAAACGGAGGTTGGAAATCACGCCTGGCGCTGGGGGTGCGCTCAGCCCGCCAAGGCCACGGGGCCTCGAAAGCTCTGGAAATTCATCTTATATTTCAACGACATCCGCACGGCGGGGAATACGGAAACGGTTCACCAGAAGGCTTTGTGAGATCGTGAGGCCATAACCGGCGTGATGTTACTGGAGCGGACCCATCTACCTGACGGCTGGAGGCAGAGTTCGATGCGCGCATTTATCGACCAGGTCGCTTTGCCCGTTCGCTAGCATCCTAATGGCGCATGCTACCGAATGTGTGGTGATGACGATCTGTTGAATCGCTTTTCATTCGATCGGACGATGCGCGGCAAAAACGTAACATGTGGAACTGTGCCTGAAGCAGAGTTAGAAAACGCGATCACGGACAATCACGATGATTCACAAAGAAGACATGCAACTTCGACATTCGTCGCGCACCAATACGCAACCGATTGCGTGGCTGAGCCGGCGCATGCTGTTGGCCGCACCGGCGGCAGTCCTGTGCACAAAGGCGCTGCACGCCGTGACGCCGCAACCGCGCTCGTTGGTGTTGTCGCTGGCCGATGCGGCCGAGCTCAGGCCGCGCAATGTGTCGGTGACGCCGACGCTCTTCAACGGCCGGAGCTGCGTGGAAGTCAGGCTTTCCGGCGCCTACCCGGGGCCGGATCGGGACTACTTCGCCTATGTGCCGGGCCTCGACATGCACGATGGCACGATCGAACTGGAGCTCGCGGGGGCTCCTCTGCCGGGCGCGCCCGCGGGCGCACGCGGCTTCGTGGGTCTGGCTTTCCGGATCGACGAGGCGGGCGGCAGTTTCGCCTGCGAGGGCATTTATCTCCGTCCCACCAACGGCCGCGCCGACGACCAGGTTCGGCGCAATCATGCCACGCAGTACTTCTCTTATCCCGGCTACGATTTCGACCGGCTGCGCCGCGAAGCGCCCGGCCGCTACGAGTCCTATGCCGATATCGTGCCGGCGCAATGGATCAGGATCCGCGTCGAACTGTCCGGCAGCCGGGCCGATCTCTTTGTCGGCGACGCCGCGCAACCCGTTCTCGTGGTGACCGATCTGAAGCGCGGCGCCGAAGCCCGCGGCACGGTGGGGCTATACGTGGACAACGGAACCGACGGACATTTCTGCAATCTGCGGATTACTCCGCGATGATCGCGAGCCACCAATTGCGGGGTCGATTTTCGCGGTCCGAAGCGGCGGCGGGAAGTTGGCGCCGAGGCGGGTCATGATCCTCGAAGGGAGATGGCGTCAGCCTGCCAGCGGCGTGGAAAATCCGGCGACAAGCTTGACCAGATCGGCCTGGCGAGCAACGCCGGTTTTTTCAAACAAGCGGCTGAGGTGGGTCTTGATGGTGGTGACCGCAACACCCAGGGCCGCCGCCACCTCGGGGACGCCGCCGATATTGACAATGGCGAGCAACACGCGCAGTTCGGTCGGCGTCAACTTGTACATCTCGCCAATAATTTCGGGAGGGGCGAAAGCCTCCAGCGCCGCCTTGCGAATGAACAATGCGGCCACCGCGTTGTAGGCAAGGCAGGCGACGCGGCGTGCGCCCGAGGTCAGCGGTAACACGTGAGCGACGTAGCGCACGCCATCATGCGCGGTCAACGGCAGGGCGATGCCCTTGACGCCAAGCGCCGCGTCGCCCGCGTTTGCGGCGACCTGGATCTCGCGCAGGGCCACGTTGATCGCGGGATCGCCGGCAACGAGCCGGCCGCAAACCATTCGCAGGAAGTCGGCGGCCTCGAGAATGGCATTGCCCGCGGCGTTGGCATGGACGATCCGGCCCTGGGCGTCGACCAGGATCATGCCGGCGCTCAGCCCATCGAGAATATCTGAAAAGCATACCGCCTGGGCTTGCTTGAGATTGATGGTCTTGCCGATCAGCAGGGCGCGACGAACGTGGGGCACCAAAAGCGCCATGCGTCGGCGCATTTCGTCATCGACCAGGCCGCTCGCCTCATGCCGAACGACACTGAGAAACGTGCAACTGGTCGCCGACTTCTCGATCACCACGCTCGCGACATCGACCCAGCCATGTGGCCGCGCCCACTCGCGATAAAAGCGGCCCCGGCGAAATTCGTCATGGGGCACGAGCTGCGCGGCACTCACGACCTGCTCGACGCCGAAGTACGGCAAGTCCGCGGTCGGATCGAGTTTCGGGTAGCTCTCTGAATAGACCTGGAGGCTGTCCGGATCGGACCCGACATAACAATACAGATTCTCGGATTTGCTCAAGGAATGCTTCGAGAGAAGGCCTCCCGATTGACCGCCGCTAAAGTCCGCAATTTTTTCCAGGACGTCGATGCGTTGTGCGGGGTCCAGCGCGGCGTCGTAGATATCACCAATAAGCGCCGAAAAATGCTCTCTATCGTTCATGGCTCTTCGCCTCAAATGCAATAATGCGGAAATGAAATGGCCGTCGCAGTCCGGCGGACAGACATTACGATTCAACGGCATTTCCAAGGCGGTAATTCCCCACCTCTCTCATTGCTAGCGCGAAACGGCCAGGTGGTGTTGTGATCTATCTCACTCGCCGATCGTTGCTGCCAGCGTCATCAAGCCGTGACGCGGCTCCTCCGATCGGGGGATGTGCGGCCTGTTCGAGCAAAACGGTTTGTTCAGGAAGGTGGCATGTTCAAGAGATCGTAATCGTCCGTCGTCTGATCGAATGACGACGGTATGTCGCCCGAGTCCTATGTTCGCGCGCACGCAAAACATGGCAAGGCAGGTTCGATGCACGCATTTAGAACCGAAGCGGCGCGGCTGTCCGACCCGGTCGTTAATGCCGCGCGATGGAATTGGAAAAGGCGACGACTGTATTTCCGGTTGCGCAATTTCGCGCGGCCGCTCGCGTCCGGCATGATCGATATCCGTAACCGGCTACTCAAGGCGTTGCATGACTCACGAAGCCTGTTGGCGGCTCGTGCGATCGATCAGCATCTGCATCTCGTTCAGGACTACCGATCTATCGGCGTTCTTCAATGCGCTGACGATGCCGGACTTGGGCCGCGCCAAACCGAACCGAACGGAGCAATGACATGACGTGGCGAATTTATTTCGTGCTGGCCGTCCTGATGACTGTCCTTGCATTTTCTCACATCCTCGCTCTGCAGAAACTGAATGCAATGCAGAGCGAGAGGCCGGCGACGGTCGATTTGCTGGCAGACTAGATCCCATCGCTTTCGCGAGCGCGGTCCTATGACGGCAGCCCGACGCTGCGCAACGCATCCAGAACGCGATCGCAATAGGGCTCCGGCAGCGGCGGCATGCCTTGCTGGACGTCGGAGATGGTCAGCTCCGGATAGACCTCCCGCAGGGCCGTGACGCTGCGCCGAGCTTCGGACTCGGCTCCGACCAGCACATAGGCTGGACACATGGTGCGATGGATCCAGCTTGCCGACGGATGCTCGGCCAGCGCGCGCTGCTGCCAATCCGCGGCTTCGCGATAGCGGCCGGCCCCAAAATTCGCGCAGCCGATTCCCACCATGCTATTGAAGGCGAGGCAGTCGTCGGGAGCGAGATCGAGCGCAATCTTGAACCGTTCGATGGCCGATTCGGCAGCGCCATTGTACACATCGATCCATCCGCTGCGGCTCCACGCCCAGGCCGAGCCGCCGTCGATCGAAAGCGCCTTGCGGATCACTTGATCCGCTGCGTCGAGGTCG
>Ga0209890_10000950_pt1 | contig 13344 bp, 12 predicted proteins | sample OrgsoiDNA2013049_FD_185799 | JGI IMG/M metagenome (GOLD analysis project Ga0209890, IMG submission 185799) | Permafrost soil microbial communities from the Arctic, to analyse light accelerated degradation of dissolved organic matter (DOM) -... | ecosystem: Environmental > Terrestrial > Soil >...
ACCTGGTTCGGCCCCTGGCGCCACCGATTGCTCCAGCTGTCATCCGGGGTGATGAAGCCGGCGCTGAAGTTCTGCGAGTTGATCAGGTACTTCGCCTGCACCACACCCGGGGTGTAGACGGTCTCGTTACTCGTCACAGCGTCGAAGTTGTAGTAGGCAAAGGCCTGCGCCATCGGATCCATGGCGGCATGACAGCCGATGCAGTTATTGAGGAAAATCCGGCTATCCCCGCCCGGCGAGCGGCTGACGTCCTGCCGGACCCGATCCGGCGGCCGCGTGATGTCCATGATCGGGTTCAAGTCGGTGCACAGATGATTGATAAGCGTGAAGCGAAACATCGCGCGGTTCGTGCCATTGATGAAAAAGGCGGATGCACCGCCGCGCGTTGTCATGACACCGGCAGTCGCGGCCGTCGGCAGCCCGTAGGCTGCGGACTGGCTGGTGGCAACCAAGGTCGCCTTCAGATCGACGCCGTCCTGCTCGGCCGTCGCATAGTGATTGTTGTTGGCTGCCGATACCGCCGGCAGACCGGAGGCGTTGCTCTTATAGAGAATGTCGGCCGACAGCACGGTATTGAAGGCGACGTCATCGCGCACCATGCCGATGACGGTCGCCGTGTAGTCGTTGAGCGGCGCGAACACTGTCTGATCGCGATTGCTCCACGGCGTTACGAAGTTCTTCAGCACGACGTTGTAGAACGAGGGGTCGGAGGTGGCGAGCTGCGCCGCCGCGAGCGCATTGCCGCCGGCGATGTCGGCCGTCATAGTGGTGAGGGTCGCATCGGAGGGCTGCACGCCTGCGATGCGCTGGTAGATGCGCTGCGCCCGCGAGGTCGGATCGGCCAACGCGGGCGCGGCTGATGCCGCCAACAGGAGAAGCGCGCACGTTGCACCCGCTGCGGCCCGTGCCGCGCGGCGCGAGGCCGACGATTTCATGTTGCTTGCGATCCTCATTGCAGTCACCCATTCCCAGGAATTAACTGGTGCGCGGCGGACTATACCTGCGCGCAGGAGGTACTCTGGATGTCTCAACTCGCGGACGTCGCCGCTTGCAGACATCGCGGCAGAGTGGCTCTCCCGAGTATGCTTTGCGCCGTAAACTGCGAGCCTGGTCACTCCATGCGCGCGCCCGACCGGCTACCTAAGTTGCCGGTGCGGTGACCGCGCTTTTGCGGTAGCCCCGGCGACCCGGACGAGAGAGAAGCGCAAATCGGTACTGCAGGCTGTGACGGCGTCCGCAGATCGCCATAGGCGGCCGGCAGACCGTGATTAGGTCATACGCTTCGCATGATCGGGGCGCGTGTCCCGGGAGCGACTCAACATGTATGAAGACAGTGGAAGATTGCAGCGTGTAGCAGTGAGCGCGGGGGTGCGCATCGCCACGTGCCTGGCAGCGGCGTGGCTACTCGCCGCGTGCAGTCCCGGAAGCAAAGTCGCCTTGGGAAGCGGCCAGAGCGCAGATTCGGCGACGGTCGACTTCCCCATTTTTTATGTCAAGCGCACCGTCCCCACGGCAACCGACGATCTGCGACTTATGCGGCCGCCGCTGCCGCGGGCCGATCTGTTCAAGCGCGCCACCGCCTCGCCGAGCGCCGCCGAGACAAACATCACGACGCGCATCACCGGCACGGATTCGTACGACGTCAAGGACGTCGCGGTGTCCGCCGACGGCACGATGGTCGTGTTCGCGATGCGCGGCCCGCTGACGATGGGCATGAAGGACACCGACCCGCCGACCTGGGCGATCTGGCAGTACAGCATTGCCTCCGACAAGCTCGTGCGCGTGATCCCGGATGACGGCACCGCCAATGCCGGCGAGGACGTCGCGCCCGCCTTCCTGCCTGACGGACGCATCCTGTTCGCCTCGACGCGGCAGCGGCAATCAAAAGCCGTGCTGCTCGATGAGAACAAGCCGCAGTTTGAATATCAGACGGAGGATCGCACCGAGTCGGCGTTCGTGCTGCACGTCATGAATCCGGATGGCAGCAACATTCACCAGATCGAATTCAACCAGAGCCATGATCGTGACCCGACGGTGCTGTCGAGCGGGCGGGTGCTGTTCACGCGCTGGGACCACGCACCCGGCAAGGACGGCATGCATCTGTACACGGCTAACCCCGATGGCACGGACCTTGAGCTCTACTACGGCGCAAACAGCCACAACACCGGCCCCGACGGCAAAGCGAACACCGCCACGATCGAGTTCGTGAAACCGCACGAGATGCAGGATGGTCGGATACTGACGCTGATTCGGCCCTATACGGACGATGATTTCGGCGGCGATCTCGTCATCATCGACGGCGCCGGGTTCGTCGAGAACACGCAGCCGCTGCTTGCGAACGCAGGCGCTGCCGGGCCTGCGCAGACGCTCGCGACGCCAAACGATGTGCGCACCATTCCCGGCCCCTCGCCCGGCGGGCGCTTCAATTCCGCCGTGCCGCTCTGGGACGGCACAAAGCGCATTCTCGTCAGCTGGACGCAGTGCCGGCTGCTCGATACCAGCGTCACTCCGAACACCATCACCGCCTGCAGCGACGCCGCCCTCGCCGCGCCAAACGTTAAGCTCGCACCGCCTCTGTACAGCGTGTGGATGTTCGATCCGAACCAGAACACGCTCATGCCGGTCATGCAGCCGACCGAAGGGGTCATGGTGACCGACGTCGTTGCTGCGCAACCGCGCCAGCTGCCGGCGGTGATCCTCGACAAAGTCCCGGGCGTCGATCTCGATCAAACCCTTTTTGACGCCGGCGTAGGCGTCATCGACATCAAGAGCGTCTATGATTTCGACGGCGTCGACACCGCCAAGCCCAACATCCAGACGCTTGCCGATCCGGCGAAGACCACGGCCGCGCAGCGTCCCGCGCGCTTCATCCGGCTGCAGAAGGCGGTATCGCTGCCTGACAAAAAGACGCTCAACATCGCACAGCAGGCCTTTGGCGCGACGCCCTACATGCGCGAGATTCTCGGCTATGCGCCGGTTGAGCCCGACGGCTCGGTGAAGATCGAAGTCCCGGCGAATGTCGCCTTCCAGATCGACGTGCTCGACGTCAATGCCCGGCGTATCTCGCCCGTGCATGCGAACTGGCTGCAGGTACGACCTGGAGAAGTCATGACCTGCAATGGCTGCCACACTCCGGCGACTGCTCAGAACCCGCGCTCCCATGGCCGCGCCGGCTTGTTTGCGGCTGCCAACAAAGGTGCGGCGACGAGCGGCGCGCCGTTTCCCAACAGCACCTCGACCTTCTTGCCCAATGCGGGGGAGAGCATGGCTGAGGCGCGGGCCCGCACGAGCTGCGCGAACGACACCCCGCCGTGCGTGCAGCTGGCCCCACGCGTCAACGTCGTCTACCACGACGACTGGACTAACCCGACCGTGCGCACTCCGGATGCGAGCTTCACTTACAGCTATAGCGATCCGAGCATCATCACGAACATTCCCACTTCCGATCTGTGCGTGACGACCTGGGCGAGCACCTGCCGCATCACGATCAACTACAAGGAGCACATCCAGCCGCTGTGGGATAAAGTGCGGCAAGTGACCGATCCTGCGACCGGGGCGGTATTGGCCGACCACACGTGCACGCAGGCCGGGTGCCACAGTTCGAAAACTGCCGCAGGAGCGGCGCAAGCGCCGGCCGGACAGCTCGATTTGACGAACACGCCCTCGAGCCTCGAGCCGCTCGAGCTCACCTCTTATCGAGAGCTGCTGTTCACGCACGACCAGCAGACAGTTAACATGGGTGCGGTACAGGATGTGCTGGTGCCGGGACCGCCTGGGCCTAAAGGGCAGGCGACCACGATACCGGTGCCGGTAGGACCGTACGTCAATGCGGGCAGCGCGGACGGCTCGCTGTCCAGCCAGTTCCTGAACCGCTTTGCGGCGACTTCGGGCAGCACGCATGCGGGATTCCTGAGCGCGGCCGAGTTACGCATGATTAGCGAGTGGCTGGATATTGGCGCACAGTACTTCAATAACCCGTTCGATCCGGCGGCGCCGCTTAACTAGGAGCGTCTTGCAACGATTACTAAGCGCCCGACGGCTGCTGCTGCTCTTGCTCCTTGCGGCGCCGGGACTGTGCGGCGCGCGGGAATATCTGCAGGTGTTCGTCGTCGCACCCTACCTCGAGCTGCATACGGGTCCGGGGCGCGGCTATCCGGTGTTCGACGTCGTCGACCGCGACGGCAGTGTCGATGTGCTCGCGCATTACACCGAATGGTTCAAGGTGCGCACCGAACGGGACGTGGTCGGCTGGGTGTCCGAGCGCGACATGGCGCATACAGTGCTCGCCGATGGCTCGGCGTTTACTTTCGAGCGCGGCGATCGTGCCGGCTTCACCTCGCACCGCTTCGAGATGGGCATGTTTGCGGGCGAATACGGCGGTGCCACTTTGATCTCCGCCTACAGCTCGTTCTCTTTCAACTCGCAGCTCGCCCTTGAGCTGTCGGTGGGGCAGTTCCTGGGCAATGCCTCGAACGGCGTGGTGGGCGACATCGGGCTCACACACGTGTTTCTGCCCGAATGGCGCTGGTCGCCATTTGTGATGCTCGGCACGGGTATCGTGCACACGGAGCCCAAGGCGACCCTCGTGCAGCCGCTCAATCGCACTGAGCAGACAGCCTATGTCGGCGGCGGCGTACGCTATTACCTGACGCGTCGTTTCTTCTTGCGCGCGGAGTACAAGAATCACATCGTCTTTACGAAGCTGAATTCGAATGAGGAAGTGGACGAATGGAAACTGGGATTCGCGTTCTTCTACTGATCGCGCTCGTCGCGCTCGGCGGTTGTGCCTCGATACATAAGCTGTTTCACAGGCACGATAGTCGTGCAGCGCAAACGTCGAGCGACGCAGCCGGCGCGGATCAGGACAGCGATGCCCACCCGCCGCGCGTGATCGACCCGCAGGTCGAGCGACGCAAGATCAAGGTGCCCAAAATCAAGTCGCAGAATGTCGAATTTGGCGTGCAGTACGGTTCGCTGTCGATCGAGAACTTTGGCACCAATCCGGTCTACGGCTTCACTGCCGCGTATCACATCAGCGAGGACTTCTTCTTCCAGGGCGCGTTTGGGCGCTCGCTCGCCGGACGCACGAGCTTCGAGACTCTGAGCAATATCCAGCTCATTACGCCCTCTGAGAGGCACTTCACGTATTACGACCTCTCGCTCGGCTACAACTTCCTTCCGGGCGAGGTGTTTCTCGGCCGCAAGACAGCCATGACCAGTACTTTTTATCTGCTCAGCGGTATCGGCAGCACGGATTTTGCCGGCGACAGCAAATTCACGGTGAACTTCGGCGGTGGCTACCGCGTTCTGCCGACGGACCGGATCGCGCTGCACATCGGCGTCGAGGACCATGTGTTCCAGTCGAGCCTCCTAGGCGTCGACAAGCTCACGAACAACCTCGAGGCGACGATCGGCGCAAGCGTATTCTTTTAGGAGAACGGACCATGAAACATCGCATCGCAGGACTCGCGGCGCTGCTCATCGCATTGCCGGTGCTCGCCGCAATTGCCCCGAATACGGCGGCGCCCGATTTCACCTTGAGCGCACAAAGCGGCAAGCCGGTGGCGCTCACCCAGTACAAGGGTCAGGTCGTGATGCTCAACTTCTGGGCAAGCTGGTGCGGCCCATGCCGGCAGGAGATGCCGCTCCTCGACAGCATCTACAAGAAGTACAACAAAGTCGGTTTCACGATGATCGGCGTAAACGTCGAGCCTGACCCGAAGGCCGCCAACGACTGGCTGAAGCAGACTCCGGTGAGTTTCCCCATCCTCTACGATACGGACAGCAAGGTGAGTACGCTCTACGGCGTGGCCGGCATGCCGAGCACGGTGATCATTGACCGCAAGGGCAACGTGCGCATGATCCACCGCGGCTACAAGCCGGGCGATGAGGAAGAGTACTTGAGCAGCATCCGCAGTCTGATGCGCGAATGATTCCACGCAAGGAGCCGACATGCGCGTAGTGCGAGTCCTGTTTGCCCTCGGTATGTGGAGCGCGCTTTGCGCGTGCGCGCCGATCGAGCCTTGGGTCAAGCCCTATGAGCGCGAGCACCTCGCCGATCCGATCATGTCGTTCAACCGTGATCCGATTTCGAGCGTGTATCTCGAGCATGTGTTCGGCACGCGCGAAGGCGCGCACGGCGCGACCGGCGCCGCGGGCGGGGGCTGCGGGTGCAATTGAGTCCAGCGACGCCACGCCGGCCGCTCGCGCTCCGCATCGGGACGCTGGCGGCGTTCGCGGCGCTCTCCTCGCTGCCGGGTGCGGCTGGGGTGTTGCCGGAGGATGAAGCGGACGCGATGTACCACCGCTACGAAGGCGGCGGCGTGACGGTGCAGGGTCCCTCGGTGCTCATTCGCAAGAAGATCGGCGACAACTTTTCGGCGTCCTATAACTATTACGTCGACATGATTTCGAGCGCTTCGATCGATGTTCTCCTGTCAGCAAGCCCGTACAAGGAAACACGTACTCAGCACAGCGTATCGCTCGACTATCAGCACGGCAAAACGACCTACAGCGTGGGATACATCCACAGCCGCGAGCCTGACTACACCGCCGATACAAGCATCTTCAGCTTGAGCCAGGACATGTTCGGTGACCTCACCACCGTGACACTGAGCTACTCACGCGGCTGGGACCGCGTTTACCGCGACATCAAGATAGATGGTGCCATCATGAACGACCCGGCCTTCGGCCAGCGGGTCGATCACAGGAGCTACGGGGTCGGAGTCACCCAGGTGCTCACACGCAACTTAATTCTCGGCCTCAACTTTCAGGCGCTGACTGATCAGGGCTATCTTGCTAACCCCTATCGCAAGGTGGTCTTTCTCGACCCCACGGTCAGCAATGGTTATGGCCTCGAAGACCAAGTGTATCCGGGCACCCACACGAGCACGGCGGGCTCCGCGGACCTGAAGTACTACCTGCGTTACCGCGCAGCACTCGATGGCTCGTACCGCTACTACACTGACACCTGGGGCGTCGTCGCGCACACTGTGCAGCTCGGCTACACGCAGCCCTGGCGACACTGGATCTTTGACGGTACCTTCCGCTATTACAAGCAGAACGCCGCGAACTTCTACGGCGATCTCTTCCCGCGCCGCGATGCGCAAAACTTCATGGCGCGCGACCGCGAACTTGCCGCGTTCTCAAGCTACACCGTGGGCGTCGGCGCCTCTTATGAATTCCATATTCCGCGCGCGCCATGGATCCAGAAGAACACGCTCAATCTGCACTACGACCGGTTGATGATCGACTACAGCGACTTTCACGCGATCTATAACAACACAGTCATTGGTCCGGGCGCACAGGACGCGCTGCCGCTCTACCGCCTCGATGCCAACATCATTCAGCTTTTCTACTCGCTGTACTTCTGACTTTGGTACCGCGAGTGAGTTAAGCTTGCGCGAACGCCTGCGCCGCAGCGTCTATTAGCGTCGGCGGACGGCGACAACCACCAGGGGATATTCATGATGCGCAACCGCGTCACTCTCAAAAGCCTGCTCGCAGGCATCGCTCTCGTTACTGGCGCAACCCAGCTGCATGCCCAGGCGGCGCGCGAAGAAGGCCATCTGCTGATGGCCACTCAAGTTTTGGAGGAGCTGAGCGGGACTCCCGACACGTTCATTCCGGACCGCCTGCTCGACCGCGCCTACGCCCTCGCAGTCGTTCCCGACGTCACGAAGGTTGCCTTTATCGCCGGCGGCCGCCGCGGCAAGGGCGTAATGGTCGTGCGCGACAAGAACGGCCATTTCTCAAACCCGGTATTCATCGCACTCACCGGCGGCAGCTTCGGCTGGCAGGCTGGCGTGCAGTCGACCGACATTGTTCTCGTCTTCACGACGCGCACGGGCGTTGAAGGGATCACCGGCGGCAAGGTGACTTTGGGGGCAGATGCGTCGGTCGCGGCGGGTCCGGTCGGACGCCAAGCATCGATCGCCACGGATTCCAATTTTACCGCCGAGGTGTACTCCTACTCGAGAAATCGCGGTCTATTCGCCGGCATCGCCTTGGACGGCAGCGTACTGTCGATCGATCGCAGCGCCAATGCGCTCTTCTATAAGAAGCCGGGCGTGACCGCCTCGGACATCATGAACGGCGATGTCACGACCACTGACAATACCGCGCAGCGATTTCTGAAAGCGGTGTCGAGCAGCACCGGCGGCAACTCATCGACCGCATCGGCTCCGGCAACCGGCACGGCCGCACCGGCGGTGCCGCCGCCCGCGCCCGCGGGCGGCGCGCAGACTTTCCCCATGGCAGACCCGAAGCCTGGAACCGAGCCGAAATAGGCTCGCGCGGCGCGATCGAATTCGTCGCGTTTGCAAATACTGGAAGCGGCCGGAACGAGGCGCCCCGCCGCCTCCAGTGGTTGAGCCGATACCGCGTTACCAGGCGCCCTGGATCCGCCGCGGCTGCGCTTTCGCTTGCTTGGCGGTAGTGAGCTCGAGAACACCATCGCGCCCCTTGGCAGTGACGCGATCGGTGTCGACTGTCTCGGGTAGGATGAAGCGGCGGTGACAGCGCCCGTGACTACGTTCACTGCGCTGGCGCAGTACTTGGTACTGCTCTCCCGCGCGCCTCGGTATCGAGCGTTCGCCGGATAGTGTCAACACATCGTTATCCAACGTGATCTCCACCGACTTTGGGTCGACGCCCGGCAAGTCGATAAACCATTCAAATCGATCCGAGTATTCATTGATGTCCACCAAAGGCGACCAGTCAGCGGTAGCGCTGCTGCTGGCCCCCTCGGTGGCGTTGCTAAATATGCGGTTGATTTCGCCCTGCAACTGCGACGAGACATTCCAGGGCTCATAGCGTGCGACTGACATGGGTGTCTGCTTTCAAAAAATTGAACGCAGAAGCAACCATTTAGGCAGCTCGCGTGTGCGCAGGCTCGCTGCCTGTCTCGCAGTTTATGAACGGCCGATTGCGTTTCAAGGCCGCCGCGACCTTTGCGATCTGCGGAGCACACGATGCTGCACCGCACAAGGGCATGGGCCGGACTATCTGCTAGGAACGCTAACCGGCAGCACCGAACACGTATCTGTAACGGCAGCGGCGCGCCACAGTCTTGGGGGCCTAGCCGCAAGCGGCCGACGTTACGCGGTTGCGTCCGGCTTCTTTGCACTTATAGAGTGCCTGAGCAGCGCGTCCAATGGAGCCTTCGACCGTATCCCCGGGCGCTGACTCGGCCACGCCGATGGGAATCATGACCCCGCCGATCGGCTCGCCAGTGCCGGCGCGATGTATCGCACCGCGCGCGACGGTGAGGCGAATCTGCTCCGCGAGCACCATGGCCGGCAGCGGTGCAAGATTGTTCTTGCCCATCCAATCGGTGATGCAAGGTATGCGCGATAAGCAAAAGAGCACGTAGAGACTGACCCACAGAACGGCTTGTGATGATGATGGCAATCATCCCGTCGCTAAATCCTCGCAGGCGAGCTTTGCGCATGAATCAGCCGCGCGGTGAAAGTCCGCGCCAGGAGTTTGCGAGTCGCGCGCGCAGCTATTGCGCAGCGCACTGGCGTTATTTTCTTTCCACCTTGTCGGTGGCGTCTGCCGCTTTGTCGCGCATTTTATCCATCGAGTCGTGAAGCTTATCGGCTGTGGTTTCTTCACCGCCGTTCTTGACGGTGTCAACCACGTGATCAACTTTCTCTCCCACCTTCTCAACCGGACCCTTCTTCTCGCAAGCACCGATTCCCAACGCGAGTACCGCGAGAATAATCGCCGGCATTTTTTCACTAATCATCGTCGTTCTCCTCAGGCTGTTCATTTGTCGGGTCAAGCGTCGCCGTTGCGCGCGGCGCACGAACGGAGCCTGCGGCGCAGGCGCGCTCTCAATCGCCAGGAAACTGAAACTCCACCTCAATATTGAGGTCCGCGAGCCGTCGCGCCACGGTGCTGCTCAAAGTCAAGACCGCGTTCGCAATCGGTGCAATCTCCACCAGTAACGATATTTCGCCGCCCTCGGCCTGCAAGCCGCTGAAAAAATCGCGATGGCGGCCGAGCTGCAACAGCTGCTGCGCTAGGAAAATCTCCAGCGGCAAAGTCGCCCCGCCGACCATTTGTCCCGGCAACGGCGCCGACCAATACGAATCGCGATACTGACCGGAAACCGACGCCCCGGTCTGCGATTGACGTGGGTCACCCGCTTTCCAGCTGTGCGCGGGGTCGAGCTTCAGCGTGTCAGTCAGGACCGCCGGGTCGAGCGTCGGATGCCGCACGCGCAGCGACACCGCATAGGTGTAGGCGCTGCCAGAGACGAATTTACTCGGGCTGCGTAAAGCCATCGCGCGTTACTCCCGTTGCGACCATGATCCCTCAGAAACCATTACGCTGTCCAACGACTCAGGTGTCGGGGTACTTCGATGCATTGCGCCTAAGCGGCGCGCACGCCGTGCTTATTGAACCACGCGAGCATGCGCTTCCAGCCATCCTGCGCGTCGGTGGCGTTATAGCTCGGGCGATAATCGGCATTGAAGCCGTGCTGCGCGTCCGGGTACACAATGATCTGGCTCTGCGGCCGTGCTTTCTTCAAAGCGTCGCGCATCTTGTCGATGTCGCTCTCCGGTATGCCCTTGTCCTGACCGGCGTACAGGCCAAGCACCGGCGCCTTGAGCTCGCCGGCAACGTTGAGCGGGTGCTGCGGCTGCAAGGCGGTGGCATTGCGATCGAGCGCACCGTACCAGGCAACTGCAGCACGCAGCTTTGGATTGTGCGCGGCATAAAGCCAGACAATGCGGCCTCCCCAACAGAATCCCGTGATCCCCAAATGCGCGACATCCGCCTTGCCGGTGCTTTTGGCCCACGCAACCGTGGCATCAAGATCCGACATCACTTGCGAATCGGGAACTTCCGCGACGATCGGCATGATGTCTTTGATATCGCTGACTTTCGAGACGTCGCCTTGGCGTGCAAATAGCTCCGCTGCCGCCGCAAAGTACCCGACTTTGGCGAACCGACGGCAGATGTCTTTGATGTGTTCATGCACGCCGAAGATCTCCTGTACGACGAGCACAACCGGGAACGGACCGCCGCTGGCGGGCATTGCACGGTAGCCGGGAATATCGCCGTCGGCCGTGGGGATCTTGACGTCGCCCGCCGTGAGCCCGTCGCTTGCGGTCGTGATGGTCTGCGCCGAAACGGGCTGCACGGCAAGGGCAAAGCCGGTCGCGAGCGCAGTCACAATCATTGCGCGCCGCGTGAGATCCATGCGCGGCAGCAAGCTCAATAAATCGGGATGTTCAAATTGCGTCATGGTTATGTCTCAAAATGCAAGATATCAAGTCGAGTGCCGCGGCCGCATTCACCACCAGCCACGCCATTTGCACCACAATATTGGCGTGATCGTGCTTACCGCGATCAAAGCGAGCCCGGACTGTTAGCCCGAGCGTCAGCTCCGCTCCCGTATGTCGTGAAAATTTATTCCGTATATGCGCGCGATAAGAGTTGTCGGCTCGGGGGGTGGGTACACGCACAGCGTATTCAGACTCAACGCGCGCGCGCTCCTCCCGGGTCGGCTGCATGAGATCGATCTAAAAATCCTTGCCGCAAGTCTGGGCGCGCGGCACTTTTAAGCGCTCGGAAGAAAGCCAAGCAGGGAGGCGAATCATTACACCCCTGAACGTTGCGATGCGGAGGCGATCCACCGATCGATATCCGGCAGATGTGTGCCAATTTTTACATTATAGCGGATACTCGCCACTGCCATCTCAAGGCTGCGGCGCGCGCTCGCCGGAATCTGCGCCGCGGCAAACTCATTCAAACGCATGGCCATCTGTAGGTCGCTGCTGCCGCTCGCCAGATGCGGCACAAACTGAGATCGGCTGTCGCTCTCGAGGAGTGGATTGATAGCGTCCCAATGCGCAATCGCAAAGTTGGCGGCGAGCTCCGGGTGACTGCCGGAAACCGCGCTGATGACGAGCGGCCGCAGCGTAATGGGGACCTCATCCGTCAAGGACAAGTCGAGCGCCCGCTGCGCAAGCTCGGCTTCCTCGGCGTCGCCCAAAAACTGGTAGTAGTCCTGCTTCTCAAGCTCGGTCGGCGCCGCGCGTGCCAGCGCATGGATCTTATCCCAGGTGGCGCCGTCCGCATTTTCCGCTACCACCGCCAGGACCGATTTGCGCTGCGCGGCGCTCACACGCGACGGCGCGCTCAGGAACCGCGCGAAGCGCCGTCGCGCCTCTGCCACAACTGCCGCGTCACCAAAGCGTCCCATGGCGCCGAGAAGTGCAGCCCGCTGGATCGCAACGTTATCGGCCTCGCCGGCGCGCGCATCCCAACCGACTCGGGTCAGAGGGGGCTCGAGGAGCGCGCGCGCGTAGCTCCGGAAGGCGGCGCGGCCGGGCCGCCCCGCGTACAATTTATCGAGCCCGACGAGCGACTCCGTTAGAGCACTCCAGATAAGCGCTTCGGCATCAGGCGGCAGCTTCTCGGTCAGCTCTAGGAATTGCGCTACCGGCGCCTCACCGACAGAGGCGAGCGCCTCGGTATCATTCAATAGGCCGAGCTGATCTTCCGGCGCGAGCCGCCCGTAGCGATTCGCGAGCGCCGCAAAGGCGTCAGACTCGTAATGGCTACGAAAATAAGCACTCTGGCCGACGTTGAGCAGTACGGCACCGCACTTCGCTAAGGTTGCACGCGTGCCGGCGGCGCCCGACACGATCACACGGGTCGCATCCGCCCCGCCGAGCGCCTTGATCGCGACCGGTACGCGCCAGGTCTGGGTACCAATCTTGGCGGAGTCATCGATGCCGAAACGAGTCTGCGCAAGCGCGAGCGTCAGAGGTCCCGAGTCGCACCGCGCAACGTGCGCCGAGATCAACGGCACTCCGGCGTGCAAGGTGAAATCGTGCGCAATCTCTTTGATCTTCGTCGTGCTGACCGCGTCAATCTCGCTCCACAGGTCGTCAGTGACCGTGTTGCCGTAGGCATGCTCCTTCATGTAACGCCGCACACCAGCGCGAAACGCATTTTCGCCAACGTAGGCCTCGAGCATGCGGATCACCGCCCCGCCTTTCATGTACGTAATGCTGTCGAAAGCGTCACTCGCCTGCAGAACGTCCCGGATCGGCGTGATAATGGGATGCGTGCCATCGGCGGCATCGATCCGCATCGCCTGCTGCACGGCAGACTGCGACTGCAGCCAAAGCTTCCACTGCGGATGGAAGCGATCAATCGCCTTGTTCTCCATCCACGAGGCGAAGCCTTCGTTGAGCCACAGGTCGTCCCACCACGCCATGGTGACGAGATCGCCAAACCACTGATGCGCCATCTCGTGTGCGATGACCACCGCGACGTCCTGCCGATCCTGTTCCGTCGACAGGCGCGCGTCGATCAGCA
>Ga0209890_10000951_pt1 | contig 13340 bp, 16 predicted proteins | sample OrgsoiDNA2013049_FD_185799 | JGI IMG/M metagenome (GOLD analysis project Ga0209890, IMG submission 185799) | Permafrost soil microbial communities from the Arctic, to analyse light accelerated degradation of dissolved organic matter (DOM) -... | ecosystem: Environmental > Terrestrial > Soil >...
GACCATCTCGACCGGGCCGTGCAGGCCATCGAACGGGCGGAAAAGATCGTGGCCAGCGGCGGGAAGCCGGACTGGGAGCCATTCCGCAAGGTCATCGAGGTGATTCAAATGCAAACCAGAAAAGACTGGATGAAGAAGTACTACACCGAAGAACAACTCGCGAGCCTGCGCCAGCGTTGGTCGCCCGAGGTGCAGGCAGAGTCGCAGCGCGGGTGGGACGCCCTGGCCAAAGATACAGAAGAGGCCATCGCGAGCGGAGCTGACCCAGCCGGCAAACTTGGGTCGCAACTGGCGGCACGCCGGCAAAAACTGCTGGCGCTGTTTACTGGAGGCGACCCCGGCATGGAGCAGAATTTGGAAAAGCTCTACGCCGACAAAGCCAACTGGCCGGCCAGTTTCAAGAAGCCCTATAGCGATGCCGTCGACACCTTCCTCCGCCAGGCGACCGACGCACTCTGCAAAACCACGGCCCATTAACTCTTGCGCAACCGCGCGTGAGAATTCAAAAGGGCGCGGGCTGGATCCGCGCCCTCAGTTTTCTCTGAAAGTTGCCGGCAAGCCGTGCCTGCTTACTCCGGATGCAGGCTGTCAAACATCTTCCATAGCTTGTCCTGGCTGGCGCGATAAATCACCCAGCCATTGCTGCCATCGGATGTCTCGCGAAATAGCAACTCGCCCCGGCCATCGCCGTCGGCGTCGACCGCATCCACCAGTTCCAGGCGCGGCGTCATGTCGAGATGGTACTTGTCGGTCACGCCGACATAGATCTTGTGCAGGTTGTTGTAGATGTCGGGATAGGCGACGAGCAGTATCGAATACTGGAGATCGGTCTCGACGGCCGCATGCGGCGTGCCCGCGGGTGGCGGCGGCATATGCGCTTCGGCGCTCAACACAAGAACCGGCTGGTTGGTGGTCCACAAATCATACGCGGTCATTTGCACGTTCTCGAGTATTGGGTCCTTGGTCTTCGAGGCCACAGTATGCCGCGCGGCCGGCGTTTCAGCCGGCTTCGGCATCATCTTTGCCTTAGCCCGAGCCTCGACGTAGGCGCGAACCTGTTCCTTGGCAAGAGCCGTCATCTGCTGGCGGCGCTCTCCCTCTTCGTCCTTGAGCCACTCGAACGCGAACGAACGAGGCTGGGAAGCGGTCGCGTCCGAAATCGCCGGGACCAGTTGCACGGGGCCCTTGTCGGCCGCGGCTTCGGCAGTCTTTGCGGTACTCGTGGGAGACACATTGGGCGCAACGCTCCCGGGCTTGCTGTAGCCGGGTACATCATCCTCGGGCAACGGATCGACGGGCTTGCCGCGCCTCAGTCTCGGCCGGTTGGCGGCATCGGCGCCGCTGTCGGACTGGGGCGGGGCCGGGCGATCGGACGGCTTGGCATCACTCGGCTTGGTGTCGTTGGGTTTGGAACTGCCCGGCGTCGCCGGTGCGGATGGTGCTGACCCAGGCTGGCTTTGCCCCGGCTGAGTTGAGCCCGCGGACGGGTCGGACGAAGGCGCTGAATCGTGCTTCGTCAAACGCGGTGGACCGTCCCCCGCGTCCGACGGCTGGGTGGATTGCGGCGCGGCAGGTGGTGGTGCGCTGGTGGATGCGGGCGCAGCCGCAGCCGCAGGGGCTTCCTTGGCGGGATTTCGGGTCAGCCGGGGAGGCTCGTCGCTAGTGTCGATTCCCACCGGCACCGCCTCCGCCGTGAGCGCAGTCTTCTCTTTGTCGGCTCCCGCAGGCAGCCATTTGCCAGTTCCCAGCCACGGACTCTGCACATTTACGGCATTGCTGTGCAGCGCGCTGTTGACCGTGAACAGGCCCAGCGAACTGCCGGTGCGTTCGGCCTCATAGACCGTGCCCGTTTCCAACGCCATCGGGATTGGATCGGCTTTGTACGCCGTGGCGTCCCAGAATTTTCCGCCGATCAGAATCGCGATGGGGACCAGCGTCGCTTTGCCGTTCGCCGCCAGTTGGAGCACGGCCACCGCACGCGGTCCCGCATCTTTCTTTCGTGGGACTTTCCGCTCCCCCGGCGTGATCTGCGGCCGTGCCTCCTGCGCCCTCGCAACGATGGTCCACGACGCCGCGCATGCCAGCAGCGCGACCAGGACCCCTGCGTGTAGAATCTTGACGAAAGCTGGCTGGACGGAAGTCACATCGGTGGCGTGGCTCGCCCGCGACTTCGATTTTCCCGGAGAAATTCCCATGAATATCAATGATAAGGCTCCCGACTTCACTTTGCAGGACGAGAACGGAAAAGAGGTCGCGCTGAAGGCTCTGCGCGGCAAGACCGTTGTGCTGTATTTTTATCCCCGCGCTGACACCCCGGGCTGAACCATTGAAGCTCGCGGGTTCCGCGACACATACAAGAAGATGCAGAAGACGGGCGCCGTGCTGCTCGGGGTGTCGCCCGATACATCGAAAGCGCAAAAGAAGTTTCAGGAAAAGTTCGATTTGCCCTTTAGCCTGCTGGCCGATGCCGACAAGAAAGTCGCCGAAGCCTTCGGCGTCATGAAAGAAAAGAACATGTACGGGAAGAAGGTCTGGGGAGTGGCGCGCACGACCTTCATCATCGGTCCTGACGGCAAGATCCAGCATATCTTCGAGAAGGTCAAGCCTGAGGGGCACGCGGAAGAAGTGCTGGCTTACCTGAAAGAAGCGGCAAACGGCGCAGCCTAAGGATCGGCAGGCAGTTTGCGGAACTTTTCTTCTCAGCGCGTCGTAACATCACACAGGCGCTCTGTCATTGCGTTCCGTCCGTTCCGGAGGAAGTCATGTTAGGTCTCATCAGAGTCGTTGCGGTTTCGGGAATCCTGCTGCTAGGTTGCGCGGGCGCCGTTGCAAAGCCGGCCCCTTCCCCGGCCGACGATCGCGGCTCCGTCGTAATCGTCTTCAAGGATGGCCACCGCCAGAGCTTCGCCACGGCCGAAATCGCGCGCATCGACCTGAAAGCCCCGTCCGCGGTTGTTTACAAAGACGGCCATCAGGACAAGATTTCTGCCGCCGACATCTCCCGCATCGAATTCGAGAGTTCTGCGCTCAGCGCGATGACGCCCGGCCGGAATCACTTTGTGGGCAAGTGGGAAGTCGGCGAAGGCAACGGAGGCAGGTTCTTCATCACCCTCGATGCCGACGGAGATGCAAGGAAGTCGATCGGCTCGTCTCACGGCACATGGACGCTGGTCGATGGAGAGGCCCGGATCAGTTGGGACGATGGCTGGCACGACGCGATCCGCAAGGTCGGAACCAAGCATGAGAAGCGTGCCTTCGAGCCCGGCAGGTCTTTCGACGACCCACCTTCCAACGTGACTGCTGCCATCAACACGCAGCCGAGACCGATCTAGCGCGTGCTGGTCAGTTAAGATTTTGTTGCATGCGTAAGTCGCAGACTCCGACGCCAATCGTCCGGATTTGTCCCTTGGATCGTGCTTTCTATAGCAGCGATCCGCGCCGCGTTGCACGGGACCTTCTGGGCAAGGTGCTGGTGCGCCGGGACGGCAACCGACTTGCCGCCCGCATCGTGGAAGTCGAAGCCTACCTCGGACAACAAGACCCTGCCGCACACGCCGCTGCCGGTAACACTGCTCGCACGGTGGTGCTATTCGGTCCGCCCGGCCACGCTTATGTCTACTTCATCTACGGAAATCACTACTGCCTGAACGTTTCCTGCGAGCCCGAAGGCCGCGCCGGAAGCGTTCTGTTCCGTGCTCTGGAACCTCTCTTTGGGGTGGAAGAAATGGCTCATGCCCGGGGAATTGCAGTCAACGGCCCCAGGGATCTGCTGCGAATTACCAATGGTCCAGGAAAGCTTTGCGAAGCCTTCGGCATCACCCGCGCCCGCGACAACGCATGCGATCTTACCTCCGCAGCCGGCACCCTCTGGATCGGCGAAGACGGATATCACACCAGGGGAATCGTAGCGACTCCCCGCATCGGCATCACCAAAGCTGCAGACAAGCCTCTGCGCTATCTTCTGGACGGGAACCCCTTCGTCTCAAGGAAACCGGGTCCCAAGTAGTGGGTTGTGTGCGGGTCGTGGGTTGTGTGGGGCCGGGTCTCAGACCCGGTCGCGGCCTGCAAGGCCGCTGGGTTTACGGCCCGGGGAACGGAAGCGGAGCGATTAGACCCTCTCGAAAGCTCGACCCGTGCTCCCAAACTTGACAGCGGGTGTAGACTTGCCTCCGGGTCGAGTAAGCCAAAAGCCTTACTGGATAGGGCTTTTCGCTGGCCACCAGCGCGCAAGGGAGTCGCAACTCTGCTGGGCCTAATCATCTCATCCCTTAGGAGCCTGCTTGCCTCGTCGCGCGCGATCCCCGATTCTCGCTGCGATGTTCGCAACGCTAGTGGTCGCGGCACCCTGGCTCGCGGCCGCCGACGGAGCCGTATCCATCCGTCCCGCGGCCACAGCTTCTTTCATTCTCGTCGGTTTTGCGGGCGGGTTTGTGCGCCACGACGATCCCCATCACGGTCCGGTGCAACTCGCACTGAGAATTCAGCCAGGTCTTCCCAAAGACGCTTCGATCCGGGTCTTCGAGAACCGTCACCGGAAAACGGCCTATCAGACCATCCTGCGCCTGCTCGACACCAATCACGATGGCGTCCTGAGCAATGAAGAAAAATCGCAGGCCCGCATTATTCTGTTCGGCCACAGTTGGGGAGCGTCTGCCGTGGTGATGCTGTCCCGCGAACTGGATCGTGCAGGGATTCCCGTGCTGCTCACGGTGCAGGTCGACAGCGTCGCCAAGCCCTGGCAAAGGGACGGAGTGATCCCGGAAAATGTCGCCGCCGCGGCGAACTTCTATCAGCCGCATGGGCTGGTCCACGGCCGCGCACGCATCACCGCCGCCGACGATTCGAAGACGCAAATCCTCGGGAACTTCCGTTTTGACTATCAGCAAACGCCGGTGCAGTGCGTGGGAGGCTCGTGGTTCCAACGTACCTTCACCCCCAGCCACATGCAGAGCCAATGCGATCCCCGCCTGTGGACACAGGTTGAAAGCCTCGTGCGCCAGCGCCTGGAACCTCAACCCGCCACCGTCGCCGCCCTTCCGCAGCCCTGAACATGCACGAAAACGGCTCCGCGAGCGTAAACGCCTGTTTTCGTCATTCATCGAGCCGCCACCTTCCGCGGGATGCAGACGAACGGCCGCTCGGACATCGGGCGGAGTAAAGGGAATCACGAGTGCTTTCTATTTCTATGCAACACCGGCCGTCTGGACGAACGCCGATGCGATTACACTTGCAATTCGGACCCTCATCAACCGGGAGGCCACCACATGCCAACGGATAAAGAATCGAAAGATGTTTCGAGACGAAGTTTCATCCAGCGCACTGCCCTGGGCGGTGCGGGACTTCTGATTGCTACGGACATTTTGGGTTCTGAAATGGCCGCCAGCACGCCCAAGAGTGCGAACGCTGCGATGATCGGCGTCCCGTTCGAAGCCAGAGAACACGTGCGCCTGGGAATCATCGGTGTCGGTGGGCGCGGTTCCAGTTTGCTGGAAGACTTACTGGCAATCGAAAAGGTTGAGGTCAAGGCGATCTGCGACTTGGTGCCGGAAAAGGTGGCGCACGCGCAAAAGGCGGTTACCAACGCCGGCCAGCCAGAACCCGCCGGATTCAGTAAGGGCGAATGGGATTTCAAGAACTTGACCGAACTCGATCTCGACATCGTCTATATCGCGACCCCATGGAACTGGCACGTTCCGATGGCGCTCACCGCCATGAAGAATGGCAAGCATGCCGCCGTCGAAGTGCCTGCCTGTACCACCCTGCAGGAGTGCTGGGACCTCGTCGATACTTCCGAGGCTACTCGCAAGCATTGCGTCATCCTCGAAAACTGCTGCTACGGCTCAACCGAGATGATGGTCCTCGGCATGGTACGGGATGGAGTCTTCGGCGAAATCACGCATGGAGAGGCGGCTTACCTCCATGACTTGCGCAGTATTTTGACCTCAAGCGAAGGGGAGGGCCTCTGGCGCCGCTTTTCCCACATCCAGCGTAACGGCAATCTTTATCCGACGCACGGACTGGGCCCGGTAGCCCACTACATGGACATCCATCGCGGCGACAGGTTCGACTACATGGTTTCGGTGAGTTCGCCCGAGGCGTCGCTGAGCGCTTATGTGAAAGCGAACTTCGCCGACGGAGATACAAAGCGCGCCGAAAAGTACATCTGCGGCGACATGAATACCAGCATCATAAAAACTCTGAAAGGCCGCACGATCCTTCTCCAGCATGACGTGGTCAACCCACGGCCCTACAGCCGCCTCAACTCGATCTCGGGCACGAAGGGAATCTTCGCCGACTATCCGCCGCGCATCTTTGTCGATGGCGCAAAACAGGCCGATGGTTCCGCGCACGAAGATTGGCAGAACATCGACGCCTTTCGCGATAAGTACGAGCACCCACTCTGGAAGACAACTGGAGAGCTGGCGCGTAAAATGGGCGGCCACGGCGGAATGGACTACGTCATGAATTACAGGCTGATGGATTGCCTGAAAAGGGGTCTCGTGCCCGATATCAATTGCTACGATGCCGCCGCATGGAGCGCGCCGACTCCATTAAGTGAAGCATCGGTGACGCAGAACGGCGCTCCGCAGAAATTCCCCGACTTCACCCGCGGGAAGTGGAACGCCCATGCGGACGCTCCAGGCTTTGCGGTTCAGACTTAAGCGCCGGGTAACTCGATTCTTCGCTGAGTTGGCTACAGGAGCCCTTTATGATCGAAAGCCCGCAGGTGGAAAGTCCCGCCTCAGAACTTCATGTAACAGAACCTGAACGCAAGCCGGAAGGCGCGACCCGCCTGGTCTCGCTGGATGTACTCCGCGGGACTGTGATGTTCCTGATGCTCGCAGAAGCTATGCGTTTGCATGCGACAGCAAGCGCGTTCCCGCACAGTATCTTCTGGAGAGTGATCGGCTTCAACACCGATCACGTGGAATGGCAGGGGTGCTCGCTGCATGACCTGATCCAGCCCGCCTTTTCTTTCCTGGTGGGCGCGGCGCTGCCGTTTTCGATCGCCAGCCGGAAAATGAAGGGACAAGCCTTCGGACCCATGCTGGCGCATGCAGCCCGGCGCGCGCTCCTTCTGATCTTTCTGGGAATCTTTCTCCGGTCGCAGTGGTCGAGTCAGACCTACTTTACCTTTGAGGACACTCTGACCCAGATTGGATTGGGATACGTACTCCTGTTCCTGTTGGGATTCGCGCGGGTGCGAACCCAGGTGGTGACGCTGGTCCTGATCCTGATCTGTTTTTGGGCAGCTTTCGCGCTCTATCCCGCGCCGGGTCCGCAGTTTGACTATGCCAGGGTGGGAGTTCCACAGGGCTGGACTCACAACTACACCGGATTTCTTTCTCACTGGAACAAGAATTCCAATCTTTCGTGGGCATTCGACGTATGGTTCTTGAATCTCTTCCCGCGAGAGCACCCTTTCGTCTTCAATGAGGGCGGTTGGTCCACGCTGAGTTTCATTCCAACGCTTGGAACCATGATTATGGGGCTGCTGACGGGAGAATGGCTCAAGGGCAAAGGATCGAAGGAACAGAAATTACGAGGACTCATAGTCGCCGGAATAGGCTTGGTGCTGCTCGGACTGCTCTGTCAATGGGCCGGCATTTGCCCCATCGTCAAAAGGGTCTGGACATCGTCGTACACCCTGTACAGCGGAGGCTTGGTGATCCTGATGCTTGCCGGCTTTTACGCGCTGATCGACTGGAAAGGGTGGCGTCGATGGGCGTTCCCTCTGGTGGTGATCGGAATGAACTCGATTGCCGTTTACGTGATGAGTTGGACCATGGAGAGTTTCTTCAGCAACGCTATCGAACGCCATTTTGGATGGGCGTTGTCGCCTTTGACGGGATCGACCTTCCAGCCAGTACTTCACGGTTTTGCAGTGATCTTGATCTTTTGGCTCATCCTGTTCTGGATGTACCGCCGCAAGATCTTCTTAAGAATCTGAGCAATTGCTCAAGGCATGCTGTCTCAAACGGACCCCATCCCCTGATTTCTTGTCCGGTCGGTGCAACTTCCAGTCTGGAATGGGGTTCCAATTAGAGGTAAAATTGTCAGAAGCGGTGTGCCCGCCGGGGCCAGTCAATCGCCGTTTCGGTGGAGGGTTACAGATATGCGGAAATCCACCTTGCTCAAGAATCTTCTTGCAGGTATCGCTTCGCTTACACTCATTTGCGCGCCCGTCCCCGCTCTTGCCCAACATGGCGGCGGTCACGGTGGCGGCGGTGGAGGAGGCTCCCACGGCGGTGGTGGCGGCAGCTTCCACGGTGGTGGCGGTGGCCATAGCGGTGGCAGCTTCCATGGCGGAGCTTCCTCGTATGGTGGCTCCCGCGGCGGCGCTTACCGCGGTACCGGACGCTACGGATCAATGGGCGGTTCCTCATCGGCTCGCGGTGCCGGCGCGGGCAGAGCATGGACCTTCGAGGGCCGAGGCGCCGGTGGGAGCATGGGCGCATCTCGAGGCGCGCGCGTTGCTGACGGGAACTGGCACTCATTCGCAGGTGCCCGCACAGCAGGTGCTCTAACTTCGGGTGCCCGATTCGGTGCGACTAACCACGCTGCCTTCGTCGGAGCCGGCAGCCTTGCCTTCCGCGGCAACAACGGCTGGCGCGGCGGTTCCGGCTGGGGCCGGGGTTGGGGTTGGCGCGGCGGTTGGGGATGGGGTGGTTGGGGATGGGGTGGTTGCTGGGGCTGCGGTTGGGGATGGGGTTGGGGCTGGGGACCCGGATGGAGTCCGTTCTGGGCTTGGCCACCGTACTATTCCAGCCCGTGGTGGTCCGACAGTCCTGATTACCTCGATTCGTACTGAACGGTGAGCAGCCTGCGGTCACGTCCGTAGTGGGCAGAAGCAGGTTTAAGCAGAAGGCAGAAGAACGTTATCGATGAGCCGCGTGCTGCCCACAAAGGCAGCGACCGCCACCAGCGCGCCGCCGGAAACATCCGCGAGGGAATCCAGCGTGTCCGGGTCCACGATCTCGAAGTAATCGAGACGCACAGTAGTTTCTCTTGCAATCTCCTCGCGCCCCGCGGCCGCCAACTTGGCCGCGTCGTGTTCGCCTGCAGCCGCCAGCGATTGCACGCGCACCAGCGACCGATGCAACACCAGCGCCCGCTTCCGCTGTTCGGGATCCAGATAGGCATTCCGCGAACTCATGGCCAATCCATCGGCCTCGCGCACGATCGGGCAAACCACAATTTCCACCGGCAGATTCAGATCGCGCACCATGCGCCGGATGATCGCCACCTGCGCCGCATCTTTCTGTCCGAAGAATGCCGCGTCCGGTTCCACCGCGTGAAACAACTTTGCCACCACGGTCGTCACGCCGCGAAAATGTCCCGGCCGCGAACTCCCATCCAGCTTGCTGCTCAACTGCTCCACCGTCACCCAGGTCGCCGTTGTGGGGCGGACACTCCTGTCCGCCGCAGTTGGATACATCTCTTCCACGGATGGCGCGAACAGCAATTCCACGCCTTCGCGCTCCAGCATTTCCCGGTCGCGCTCGAGAGATCGCGGATACTTTGCGAGGTCTTCGTTGGGGCCAAACTGCGTCGGGTTCACGAAGATCGACGCCGCCACTACGTCTGAAGATGCGCGGGCCGCCCGCACCAGCGACAGGTGCCCCTCGTGCAGCGCGCCCATCGTCGGAACAAATCCCAGCCGCTTGCCCGCGCCACGAAAGGCGCGAGAAGCACTCCTCATTTCGTGAATGGTGGTGCAGATTTTCAAGAATGGATTCGTCGAGTGTTCGTTTGCGTCATGCCGAGGGCACCCACTTGATAGCAACGTGCGCTCCCTCCAGCATGCCGCCCACAATGCCTTTGTTGCGGCGGATTTCCACCTGATCCTGCTCGGAACCTCTGTGATTTTCGGTCGCTGCAACCACGCGCCCATACGGCCAATTCGAAGCAGGCAGGGCCGCGAGCGCCGGAAGCAACTCCGCCGGCTTCAGTTGGATCTCCGCGTTATCCGCGGCATCCAGCAACGCCACGCCGTCCGGCCGGATGATGAGATAAGGGTTCCGCCAGGTTTTCATGTCGTGAATGTGCTCGACCTGAGCAGGATCCGACGCAGGAATGGTCTGCAATACGATTTCAGGAGCCGGTGGTTTCGCGGCATCCTGCTGCGAAGAACACGCCACCAGACAGATCCCCAACAGCAGAATCAACGCCACCCGCATGCCAAGAGACTTGCCGGTCACGGGGCCGATATTACCTCACCATCACGGGAGCGTCGTTCTTCGCCGCCCAGACGAGCGCCACAATCCATCCAATCACGCTCCATCCCAGGAAGAAATTGAGCAGAAAAATCGCGAGGAGATCCCGCTTGCTCCGGGCCAGCGCAATGATCGACGGCAGAAAATACAGCAGGAACGGCAAGCCGAAGAACGGGAAGAAGAAAAATATTGAGAGAACCATGGAGCCCCTCCTTTTGCATAGCCTAGCACCATCCGGTGCAATCCGGCATTCGCCGCGCTTGGAGCAACGCCAAAGCTGCGGCTCTATTGAAGAATACGCAATCAGCTCTGGCTTTGTTCCAGCAAGCCTTATCCGTGTCGAGCCGCGTAATCCGTGGCCAAGAAGTTGCCCGTTACCGCCGCATTGCCCGCTTCCGCTCCAACACCGCATCGAGCCCGGCTCCGGTCTCTTTCGGCAGATGATACGACTCCTCGTCCGCGGGATACTGGTGCGACCGCACATCCGCCCGGAAGGCCTGCACCGCATTCGTGATCAACGCCGCCGCATCGCCATAGCGCCGCACAAATTTCGCTGGCGGCCCAAACGTCAGGTTCAGAATGTCATGGAACACCAGCACCTGCCCGTCGCACTCGGGGCCGGCGCCAATCCCAATGGTCGGCGTGCTGACCTCTGCAGTAATCATCGCCGCCACTTCGCGCGGAATGCCCTCGAGATATAGACACGCCACACCGGCGCGGTCCAGGGCCGTAGCATCGCGCATGAGTTGTTCAATCCCGCTCAGGCTCTTCCCCTGTACTTTGTAACCGCCCATCACATTGACCGACTGCGGCGTGAGCCCAATGTGCCCCGCTACCGGAATCTCGGCGTCGATAATCTGCCGGATCAGGTCAGCGCGCTTTTCGCCGCCTTCAATCTTCACGACTTCAGCCCCGCCTTCCTTCACAAAGCGCGCGGCATTGCCAACGGCGGTCTTGGAGTCAATCTGATACGACCCGTACGGCATGTCGGCAACCAGCAGCGCATTCTTCACGCCGCGCCGTACGGCCTTCACGTGGTGCAGCATCTCGTCCATCGTGACCGAGAGCGTGTTCTCATAGCCGAGCATGGTTTGCGCCAGCGAATCGCCCACCAGCACCATTTCGATGCCTGCCTCATCCACCAGACGAGCAGCGGCATAGTCGTAGGCAGTGAGGCAAGTGATGGGTTCGTGGCGGAGTTTCTGTTCCCGCAGAGATGCGGTGGTGATCTTGTGGCCGGAACCGTCGAAGAGACGCCCGCCAATCGGGGTCAAGCTCATGATGTCCTCCAGTGCCCCTCCGCCTCTGGCGGATAGAGCCTGTGCACGCATCGTGGCGTCTACAGCCTTGGATGACGCTTGCGCTATTGTAGCGGGGAAAAAGGGAACCGACCATGGCAAAGAGTAGACCCGACACCTAATCCGCTAAGCGGCGTCTTTCCGAGCACTTGCCGTTATTGTCCGGAAAGGGTTACAAAGGTAAGACGATAATAATATGTCTTACCTTATGATTATGGTAAGATTAATTGCATGGCGACTTACCATACCACCATCAGTTCGAAGGGCCAGGTCGTGGTGCCGGCGGAGCTTCGCGAACAGCTAGGCTTAAAGAAGGGCACCCGAGCCACTTGGACGGAAGACAGAGGCCGGCTGATTCTGATGCCTCTCACCGAACGCATCCTGGACGAAATCCAAGGCTTTCTCAAACCGCGGCCGGGCGAGCCTTCCGTATTTGAAGCATCTCTCGAGGAGCGCGAACGCGAGCGCCGTCGGGAAAGAGAGCGCAGGTAAGTGACTTCTGCCCGCGGCGGCATGCGCCGCTACGTGCTCGACGCGAATGCCCTGATCGGTTTTTTCGAAAGCCGTGAAACAGCCTCGGGAAAAGTAAGACATCTGCTCGGCGAAGCGTTTCGGCTGGAACTTCCTTTATTGATGTCGGCGGTGAACTGGGGGGAAGTCTTTTACATGGAGTGGCGCTATCACGGCGAGGCCAAGGCTCGCGAAGTGGAGTCGAATCTGCATCGCCTGCCGGTCGCGGTGATCGCGGTGGACCTTGACCGCGCTACCCGCGCCGCTGCCCTCAAACAAAAGCACAACCTCGGCTACGCCGACGCCTTCGCCGCGGAACTCGCCTTGGAGCGCGGCGCCTGGCTCGTCACCGCCGACCCAGAATTCTCCAAGATGGGCAAAACCTTATCGCTATATCCCCTCCCGCGACACGAAAGATAGCAGACAGCAAGATGCTACGTGGCTAGTACGGGTCCTCGTCCAACACCCAGGTAACATCGAGAGAGAACTCGATCGCACCCACGCTCTCGCCGAAACAAACGGGAGGGCGAGGAAAAGACGGTTGAAACCAATACTGGAAATCCCCATCCTGTATTAACTTCTCGCCCGGCTCGATAAGCTGACCCACGAAGTAGAACCATCCTCCAGTGGGCCGGAGGCGCAGGTCGAAGGATCCCACTTTGTCGTAGACCTCGCCTTCCTTGCTCGGATCAATTCCAAGCAAAGTTAGCAGTGTTCGGAATTCGTGCGGGTAAACCGTATCTCGTTGTGCCGCGAAATTGCGACAGTGGACGCACCCGCAACGATCGGCGTCGCCGGATGGCATAAGAGCATATGCGGCAGCCGTGGCATCCCTGTCGTAACGAGCGGTTTGGTCGCCGAGGCGAAGCACTTCCATCGAGTCCCTCCGGGAGGGTATGCGGCCAACGACCAACGACTACCGGCCAACGACGGTCTTCACGCCCCCACCGCGTCCTGCCCGCCCAGCGGCAGGAAGTACTGCGTCCCCTTGATCGGCTCCGTAACCTTCCGCAGCAGTTCCTGCAAGTCTTCATTGCGATCGACGAAATCAATCTCTGACGTATTGACGATGAGCAAATCCGACGACGTGTAGTGAAAGAAGAAGTGCTCGTAGGCTTTGACCACTTCTTCCAAATACTCGTGGCTCACGGCCCGCTCCCCCGGAGCATTCTTCTTCTTGAGCCGCTTCTTCAGCACCTCGGGCGTTGCCTGCAGATAAATCACCAGGTCGGGCGTGGGCAGTTGCTCGCGGAAGTGGTTGTAGTAGCGGTTGTAGGTATCGAGTTCGTGGTCGGTGAGATTGAGACAGGCAAAC
>Ga0209890_10000952_pt1 | contig 13331 bp, 10 predicted proteins | sample OrgsoiDNA2013049_FD_185799 | JGI IMG/M metagenome (GOLD analysis project Ga0209890, IMG submission 185799) | Permafrost soil microbial communities from the Arctic, to analyse light accelerated degradation of dissolved organic matter (DOM) -... | ecosystem: Environmental > Terrestrial > Soil >...
CTAGGGAAAATACCCTCTCGCATCAGGAATATCGGCCTTTCGAGGCGAGGACTTCAGTGTAGAGAGCCAAAGGGGTGGGTGGCAGATGCCCGCTGGACATGTACGGGTGGGGAACGTCTATGTGGACGGTCCGTTCAGGCGAGTAAGAGCAGCAATCTTTGCGATTTGGCTGTTGAGATCGTCTTCGGAGATGTCGCGCCCCATGCTTTTCAGAGTCTGCTGAGCATCGAGCACGCATTGATGCGACAGATTGCTGTTCCGGCGAGCTCCTCAATCGCTGCGAGTCTCAAATAGGCTCGTCCCGTGTCGATCAGGAGCTCCGGCAACCGGCACGGGCAACGCCAGCCATGGCAAGGATTAGTTTTACGGCGATGCTTTCCTGCATACCCGAATCGCTAGCCCTCCCCAAACTCCCGGTACCGTTCCAGCACGTCGCGCTGCGACACCACTCCTTCTAACTGTCGAAAGTCGACCCGGCTCACCACCGGCACCAGCGGCCAGCGATCCACATATCGCAACGCCGTTTCCAGCGGATGATCTCGATGGAGCGCCGGAATGTGCAGGATGGGCAGCAGCGAACCGACTGCAGCCTCGCCTTTGCCCTCGGCCGCCAGGGCACGAAGTTGCTGCTTCGTCACGCTATTCCACCCGCTCGGTCGCAACCGAACCAGCAGGTCGTCGGCCGCCGATTGTTCTGCCTTCAACAGCGCCTGATCCACCGTCTCTTGCGCGTCCAGCACCGGGCCTTCCACCGGACGCATCGCATCCTCCACGCGCAGGATGCCTTCCTCCCGCTGTTCCTCCATCGATGGCAATTCCAGTCCATCCTGACGCGTCCGCAAGTCAAAAATCGCAATTGGCTGCAGCCCGCGGGAAATTACGTAGGCAATCGTGTTCGCCACAATCACCGGCACAATGATCGAATAATTCCCGCTCACCTCCAACACCATGAACACCGAAGTCATTGGCGCCCGCAGAAATCCCGCGAATAAAACTCCCATCCCCACCAGCGCGTACGTTCCCGGCGACCCGCTGAGATGCGGCAGGATAACGTGCTCCGCTCCGCCCACCGCCGCCCCCAGCATCGCCCCTACGAACAGCGTCGGCGCGAACATGCCTCCCGGCGTTCCGCTCACAAATGAAAGCAGCGTCGCAACGATCTTCAGCCCCGCCAGCAGCGCCAGGAACTGCCACGTAAACCGCCCGTGCATGGCTTCATCCATCGCCTCGTAGCCGGCTCCCATGATCTGCGGCGCGCCCAGAAGCGCAATGATCCCGATCAGCAATCCCGCGAGTGCAGGCTGAAAATACTGTGTCCAGCGCGGCAGCGCCTTGCACCACGGCCGCAACGTCGCGATGCCGGCAGAAAACAGCACCGATGCCAGTCCGCCGACAACTCCCAGGATGGAATATGCGATCAGTTCCGAAGGTCGCTCCAGTTGCACCGCGGGAATTCGAAACAAAGATTCCGACCCCAGAAACCACCGCATCACCACCACGCTCGACACTGCGGACAACACCACCGATCCAAGAATCCCCGCCGTCCACCGCCCAATCACTTCTTCAATCACGAACAGCACCGCGGAGATCGGCGCGTTGAATGCCGCGGCTAGTCCCGCCGCAGCGCCCACCGGCGCGATCAGCCGCATGCGATCGCGCGACAGTCGCATCTTCCGTCCCAGCACCGAAGCCAGACAGGCTCCAATTTGCAGCGAAGGATCCTCCGGCCCCAGCGAGTGCCCCGATCCAATCGCCAGCGCCGCCGTGATGAACTTGCCGATCGCCGTCCGGATCGGAATATGCCCGTTGTAGATATAAAGCGCTGCCTTCGTCTGATTCACGCCGCTCCCGCGCGTGAGCGGGAAGAAATGAATCACCAGCACTGCGATCACCAATCCTGCCAGCGTGGGTGCCAGCAAAAGCCGTGTCGGCGAAAGCACGGCTCCCGATCCCAACAGATAAAGCCGGCACCACCCAATCGCGAACCGGAAGCACACCACCGCCAGCCCCGAGAACACGCCAATGAATACAGAAAGGATCAAAAAAAAGCGTTCTTCGCGAAATACCGACTGCAAGAGAGCCTTCGGGGAATGCCCATTCATCGGTTTGGCAGCCATGGCCGGTTCATGGTTCATCGGGGCGGCGGGCGTGTTCGATGGCAGATCCAAAACTAGTTCCCCTCGTGCAATTTCGCGATCAGCAACAGCGCCAGGTCCGTTCCCACAGGAGTTGCGCAAGTAGCGCTGGTTTGCCGTTCAATCCCGAATACCAGGTCCATGGCCGCTTCCACCAGATCGGGATCACGCCGCAGATCTTGTTCCGAAATCTGAGGCTTCATTCTTGCCCACCTATCCGCCAGATTCGGCTGCGACGCCACAGCTCCCTTCGGAACTCCGCAAGACTTGATCCTCTGTCCCGCTGTCGCGAAGGCTGCCACAACGTTCCTGTCGCGCTGTGCGACCGAAATCTGCCGCCGGAACGGATCCATCCGCAGCACCAGTTCCGTCGTCTTCAGACGGTCGGCGCTCTGCGCATCGCCGGGATTCCCCGCCACTGCCGCCTGCAGGTATCGCTCGGCCAGCGGATACCGCCCGAGTTGGAACGCCGCCATCCCCGCACCCGCCAGCGCCCCTTCGTTGTGTCGGTCAGACCTCAAGCTCAAGTGGTAAGCGCCCAGCGCGTGTTCGTAGTCCTGCGCCTGCAGAAAAAGATCGCCCACCCGTTCCTGCTGCGCCGGATCCTCTCCCAGGTTTTCCTCCAGCGCGATCAACTCCGATTGCGCCTGCGCCCTCGCATGAATGCTCAACAGATACTCGATCAATTCCAGCCGCGCCTCGCGCCGTTTCACTTCTTGGTCGCCAGGCCACGCCGCATACACTGCGTTGTGGTAATAACGCAAAGCCTGTTCCGTCTGTCCTTTTTGTCCCGCAATGCGGCCCAGTTCGAGGTTCACCAGACCATCCTCCGGCTGCCGGTCCCACAGATTCACTAGGTAGGCCGATGCTTCGCCGGTCCGCTTCAACCCAATCAGGGCCTCAGCCAGATTGAGTTGGTAAACATAGTTGTCGCGCGAGTACAGCAACGCCGCGCGAAATTCCGTGACCGCACTCTCAAATCGCCGCGCGCTCAGGTCCCCAACGCCGCGGCTGTACCACCGGTTCCCCAAAGCGTCCCGCTGCGCGTGATACGTGCGCGACAATACCGTCACCGCCAGGAAAAAGACCAGCGCCAGCACTGCCAGCAGCGCGAGCATCACCGGCTGCTGCCTGAGATAAAGCCGGAGTTCCTCCAACCTTCTCCCAGCCATCTTGTCTTCCTGCGATTCGATCATCGAGAGAATCCTTACCCATACTATCCAGAGCCCACCAACACGGCCATAAGCCCCATGGTGCCCCCGAAGGGTAAATGGTGCTCCCAACGCTCCGGAAGTTGTCGCAAAAGTGGACCGGCAGGAAAAACGGCGACGCGCCCCGTATTCTTAGCGCTGGCCTTTGGCCGGCTGTCTCCGCGAGCGTCTCGCCCGCAGCCGCCAGTACGGCGCTATGTTAGGGGGGATACGAGAGGAATCAACAACGGAGAGGCGTGCCGAATCCGGCCGACAAGATGCCAGACCGGGATTCTGCCTCTAAACCCGCTGTCCACGGGAGCAGGACGAACGTGGGACTGCGGTGGCTCCGCGCGGCATTCAGCCCTGCCCGGCCGTGAGCCATCCCCGCTCGCGAACGTGTTCGTCGTGAAAGCGCAACAGCCGCGCCGCAAGGATCGCTGACCGTCCCAGGTAGCCCACCACCTTGCGCTCGTCGCCGCGATCCACTACAGGCAGACGTCCGATGTCGTGGCGCAACAGTTTCGCCGCCGCTTCCGACACCAGTTCATCCGGATACGTCACCACAAGATCCGTACTGCCCGCCTCCTGCACGGTTGCCGCGCCCGAAGCGTCTTTGTCCAGTGCGCGCAAAACGTCACCCCGCGTGATGATTCCCGCGAGCATGCCCGCATCATCCACAATCAGCAGCGCCTCATGCCGCGCCACCGCGGGATCGTGCCGCGCAATCCGCTCCGCCAGCGCTCCCACCTTCGTACCGGCAGAAACGACGGGCGCCTGTTTTTCCATGGTCTCGGCGACGGTAGCCTGCGTCAGCGCGTCTGCTTCATAGTCCTGATGCACTCGCAGTCCCCGCCGCGCCAGTTTCTCCGTCATGATCGAACTGTTGGGCATGAACAACATCGCCACCCCGTCCGCAATCACCGCCGCCAGCATCAGCGGCAAAACCGAGTTGTAATCCCGCGTAATCTCGAATGCGAAAATAATGAAAGAGAAAGTCGCGCGCGACGCCGCCCCAAACACCGCGCCCATCGCCACCAGCGCAAACGCCCCCGGCGAAAGATGGGCCGCAGGGAACACATGATTCCCCACGATCGCGAACAGCCCGCCCATCGCCGCGCTCCACATGAACGTCGGAGCCAGCAACCCTCCCGACGTTCCCGATCCCAGAGAAATCACCAGCGCCGCGAACTTTGCGATCATCACGACCAGCAGGACGTTCCAGACCAGCCGCCCGTTCAAAATATCTCCGATCGTGTCATATCCCACACCAAACACGCGCGGCACGAAGAACCCAATAATCCCCAGCGCCAGTGCTCCTGTCGCCGGCCACCACAACTCATCAAACGGAAGCTTCTCGAACAAATCTTCCACCCAATACAACGTCTTGCTCAATCCCACCGCAGCTAGTCCACATAGCGGCCCCAGCACCAGGTAGAACGGCAGCGCGTGCGGGATCCCGAAGTCCAGGGGAACGCCCATCGCCCCCACCTGAAACATGGGCCCCGGTCCCAACAGCTGCATGTGGACCGCGGTCGCCAGCGTGCTCGCAATGACCAGCGGAATAAACGATCGCGACTTGAATTCAAACAGCAGCAACTCAATCGCGAGTATCACCCCCGCGATGGGCGTGTTGAATGTCGCCGACATCCCCGCCGCCGCTCCGCAAGCCAGCAGTACCTTCCGCTCGACCGCGGTCGTATGCAGCACCTGTCCCACCAGCGACCCCAGAGCTCCGCCCGTCTGAATGATCGGCCCCTCCGCGCCAAATGGCCCGCCGGTGCCAATCGCAATCGCCGCCGAAATCGGCTTCAGAATCGCAACCTTCGGCTCGATCCGGCTGCGATTGGTCAACACTGCCTCCATCGCCTCCGGAATCCCATGTCCTTTGATCTTCGACGACCCGTACTTGGCCATCACTCCCACGATCAGCCCACCCACCACCGGAACCAGGATCACCCACGCTCCCAAATGATGCGATCCCACGCTCCGGAAGGTCGTCGACCATTGATGGAAGAAGAAAAGATTGGTGAACAGCCCGATGAGCTTGTACAACGCGAAAGCCACCAGGCCCGCCACGAGCCCAATAGCAGCCGCCAGAAACGAAACCAGCACCATGCGAAACGGCGCCGGCGCTTTCAAAGTCGAGTTCGAAGATGGGTTGATAGTCATTCTTCTCAGTGCCTGGCAAAAAGACCCGACTGGGACGCCACGACTTCAGAGGCTGCGGAAAAACTCACAAATGCGCCGCCTTACCGTGGAAGCGCGGCCCTTCAGGGCCGCGTAACCCGCGTGAAATCAGCTCGGGCTTCAGCCCCGTGGTTGTTGCTCCTTCGGGAGACTGCGTTTTTCCGCAACCTCTTCAGTCGTGCCGTTTCGTCACCCCAACGGCGTCGGCGTTAGCCGCTGGGGGAATCCTACCCCTGCGGCTTCGCCGCCTCTTTCTCCGGCATCAACCGCCGCAACGCCGCAACCAGACTTGGCGCCGCACTCCGCAACTCATTGTGATGATGCAGCGCCAACTCCCCCAGCACCCGCTCGCCCTTTGGCGTCAGCGCCAGCAACACCTCGCGCCGGTCGTCCTCGGCCCGTTCCCGCCGGACATATCCTCCAGCTTCCAACCGGTTCACCAATTCCACTGCGCTGTGATGCTGAATCTGCAGCCGATTGGCCACCTCGCGGATCCGCGGCCGCACTCCTTCGGGCATCCCCTTGATGGCCAGCAGCAGTTGGTATTGCCCCGGCTCCAGCCCGGTCTCCCGCACCGCCTGCTCGCTAAACCGCAAAAACTTCCGAATCTGGTACCGGAACTCCGCCAGCGCCTGGTAATCCGACAGGGAGAGCTTCTTCATGCCCCAGATTGTATCGTGCTGCGATAGTCCATAAATAGTATATCGTACAACGATATAGTTCGAACGTCGATCTCCGCGATTGTTACCGCGGCGGAAGGGATGTTCCTTAGTGAACCTTCGTGTCCTTAGTGGTTAAAGCTCTTTGCCGACCGAATCCTCACCCCCAGCTAGCCTCTTTCCCCGCGTCCATTTAGAATCCTTAGTCCGCAATTTCGCCGTACCGACAGGAGAGCCCCACCCGTGATCCCGCGCTACACCCGTCCCGAGATGGCCCGCATCTGGAGCGACGAAAACCGCTTCCGCACCTGGCTCGCCGTCGAAGTTGCCGCCACCGAGACCCTCGCCGAAGCCGGCCTCGTCCCCAAGGACGCCGCCCGCGCCATCCGCGAACGCGCCGATTTTCGCGTCGAACGCATCCACGAGATCGAAGCCGAAGTCCGCCACGACGTCATCGCCTTCACGACCGCCGTCGCCGAAATCGTCGGCCCGCATGCCCGCTGGTTCCACTACGGCCTCACCTCCAACGACGTCGTCGACACCGCGCAGGCCCTGCTCATCCACCAGGCGTCGCAAGTCATCGCGCAGGATCTCCAGCGCCTCTCCGAAGTCCTCGAACGCCGCGCCTGGGAGTTCAAAGACACTCCCATGGTCGGCCGCACCCACGGCGTTCACGCTGAGCCCATTACTTTCGGATTCAAGATCGCCAACTGGTATTCCGAGACCCTGCGCAACATCGCGCGCTTCCTGGCCGCCGCCGAAGACATGCGTGTCGGAAAGTTCTCCGGCGCGGTGGGAATCTTCGCCCACCTCACACCGGAACTGGAAGAAAAGATCTGCGCGCGCCTGGGACTAAAAGCCGCCGCGGTTTCGTCGCAAGTGATCCAGCGCGACCGCCACGCGCACTATCTCGGAACGCTGGCCGTGATCGCCTCCACGCTGGACAAGATCGCCACCGAGATCCGCCACCTGCAGCGCACCGAAGTCCGCGAGGCCGAGGAGTTCTTCAGCGAGAAGCAAAAGGGATCCTCCGCCATGCCGCACAAGCGCAATCCCGTAACCTGCGAGCAGATCAGCGGCCTCTCCCGTGTAGTCCGTAGCAACGCCCAGGCCGGACTCGAAAACGTCGCCCTCTGGCACGAGCGCGACATCTCGCATTCCTCAGCCGAGCGCGTCATCCTCCCCGACTCGACCACGCTCGTGAACTATCTCTTGACCAAGACCACCAACCTGATCGACACCATGTTCGTTTATCCCGAGCGCATGCGGGCCAATCTCGAAAGCACGCGCGGCCTCATCTTCAGCGGACAGCTTCTGCTCGACCTGGTCGAACATGGCGTCAGCCGTGAAGACGCCTATCGCCTCGTCCAGTCCCACGCCATGCGCGCCTGGAAAGAAAATCTCGACTTTCACCAACTCGTCCTGTCCGACAAAGAAATCACCAGCAAAGTCCCGCGCCAGCAGATCGAACACGCCTTCGACCTCCCACGCCAACTGAAAAATGTCGACAAGATTTTCTCCCGAGTCTTCGGCAGGAAGAAAGATGGTGGCAAGATCAAGAAGAAAACAACACCGCGACGCAAGAAATGAAGCGGGCGCCCCCGTTTCTCGCGCTGACTGAAGATTCCTTCGTGAACCTTCGTGACCTTCGTGGTTAAGGTTTTCGTCTGAAGCCCAGTGCTCCACTCGCGCAATCAATCCAACCCCGGCCGCGCCGATCCCCCCAGCAGAGAAGTATTCATGTTGAAGATGTTGTGATGTCCCTCCGGCCCACCCCAGGCGAACATGAGGGAGACCATAGGGAACCCGCCTGCCCGCAATGTAAATCCGCCCGCGAAGCTATGCCGCAGATGGCTAAATCCCAGATCGCCCCGCGTCTGCGCAACGCGCCCCTCGTCCGCCATAAACTTCAACCCAAACGGCCCCCAGATCGAGTGCTCAAAACTTTCCTGCAACAGCAACAGATTGGGCGCGCGATACCGGTAGTCCTGATAACTCCCCAACGACATCGCGCCATTGATGTCTGAGCCTCCCAACGTCTGCTGAAAATAAAACGGCACCGCGCTGGTCGCCGAATTGATCGACTCCGATAGCAGCAAGCGCACGTTAATCGACCCGTTCAGATTTCGTGAGTGAGAAACCTCCGGGCACGTCGTTCCCGACGGCGCGCACGAATCCGGACCGTTCCCGTCCGTACTCTTCGGTCCTGACTGCGTGTAGCCATACAAATAGAGCGTGTGATTCAAATCCACCGTCCACCGCAAAAACGAATTCTGCGAACTCGACGGCGCAAAGTACTCCTGGAAATTCCCCATGTAATTCAGCTGCAGGTAATCTGCGATCACCGGCTTGATGCGAAGTCCCTCACTCATCTGGACAAATCCCGGCTGGCTGCTCAGGCCCGGCGCCGTCGCGTTGGTGTAGACGGTCTCAATCGATGGCACGGACTGCCCATGCTCTCCCCGGATATTCACAAACCGACCATTCACTTCGCCCAACAGTGCCAGATTCAGCTTGCGGATCGCCGCCCATTCGTACACCGGCTTGATCGCGTTCGCCCCGACGATCGTCTCCGTCATGCCGAACAACGACGCTCCCGCCAGCGTCGAATCGTTGCCCAGCCCAAAGTAATTCAGCTTGCTGAGCGAAATCGCCTGCGCGTACAGGTTAAACACCGTGTATGGATGAACCGCCAGGCTCGGCTTCTTGGTCTTCGAAGGCTGCGCTCCCGATTCTCCGGCAGTCGGCACGACCACGTGGATCGTGGTGGCAGGTGTGTGTACGAGTTTCATGTACCCGCCCGCGCGCCACGCTCCGCTGACCGCACCCACCGCATCCAGGTCCCAGCTCAGCCGCCAATTCTTCGTGTTCCTCGACTCGCTGAACGCCGCTCCCATCCCGAATCCGTTCTGCGGTGGCATGCTCCCCGCCGCAATGTGCAGCGGATGGTCGGTGAACAACTCGATAGCGCATCCCGGCGCTGCTTTGAAGCCGCCCTTGCAGGCATCGCCCACGCGTTCGCCCTCGCGGCGAAAATCCGCCTGCAGCCAGTTCTCCTGAGCTCGCGCGCACGGAATCATCGCGCCCATCGACGCAAGCCACAGCAGCACCACCACACTCCGTCGCATACCGCCTCCTGCCAGCGCCATCTATTTCTTCCCCGGTTTCCCGCCCGACTTCTTCCCACCGGGCTTCTTCCGCCGGTTCGCAAACTTCTTCTCCGCCCGCTCGTCGGCGACGGCCGCAATCTCGATCACACGCTTGCGCTTCGGCACAACTCTCGCTCGCGCCGCCGCCGCATCTCCATGCGCTTCACGGATCGCCTCCGTCACCTGGCGGATATACTTCGACGCCTCGCCCTCAGTCTTGATTGCGTTGACGTAGATCTCGCTGTGATACTGCAACGGCAACCGCTTCTCGGCCTCGTGCAGATATTCCATCTGCGCCTTCAGCAGCGCAGACACCGGCCGGTTCGGATTAAACGCATTCTTCGGCCTCGGCACATGGATCATCGTCATCGTTATCACTCCTTGGGACTTCTTCCACCTCTGCGATAGTTCGCCCCGTCTCGCTCGCTGTGAAACTTCCTGAGAACTCGCCGCTGAAAACTGGTTGCCGAAAACTCGCCGCTGAAAGCTCGCTTTTGGGTGGCGCAGCACTTTCAGCGCTGCGGTGAAGCTCTTCCTCTTCAGGGGGCTTTAGCCCCTGCGGTCCTTCTACACATCAAAATCCGGACAATCCGTCCGCATCACATTCAGCGACAGCAGATTCCTCGCCGCATCCACCGCTCCCGAATTCGGCTCGATAAACACATCCGCACTCGTCTCCCGCGGAGACCGCGGCGCATAATCCCCCAGGAAGAATTTCGTCACCGTCGCCGGAATCGACGCATGATCGAATACGCGATCCACGACCGTCCCCTTCGGAATCCACGGCGACACCAGAATCGCCGGCACGCGCACTCCCAGCCGGTCAAACGCAAACGGCATTCCCGTTCCCGTGTCATTCGCCGACGCTGTGAACTGATCCTTCGGACACGCTGGAGGCACCACATGGTCATAGATCCCTCCATGCTCGTCATACACAATCAGCAGCGCCGTGTTCGGCCACAGCGGCGAATTCTTGATCGCGTTGTAAACCTGTCCCATATAGATTTCTCCCGACTGCACGTTGTGGTCGGGATGCTGATCGTTCGCCGCTTCCTCGCCGCTGTCCGTCTCGTGATCGTTGAAGTTCGGCTCCACGAACGAATAGTCCGGCAAATTCCCCTTGGCGCAGTCATCCAGAAACTGCGGAAACGTGCCAAACAGCTCCGGCTGGTGTTCCAGCAGGTTCGTAACCTCCATGGTCGAGCTGGTCGTGTCGTAGTAGTACAGCTTCGACGTATGCTTCGGCGTCGCCCCAATCAGCCGGTCGTAGATGCTTTTGAACGGCTCGTTGATATAAATCAGATTCATGTCGACCCGCCCGAACGAGGTCCCATAATGCGCAAACGCGCGATTGCAGATCGTCGGGCCCGGAATCGACGCGAACCAGCGGTTGAACACCGCAAACTCCAGCGCCAGCGTCGTCAGCACCGGCAGATCCTTCTGCGCGAAGTAATACATGATCTTCTGCGAATGCCCCACGTCGCGCTGCTGGTTGAAGTAGCTCTTCACGAACCCCTGCATGTTGGCCACGCGGCTCGGATCCGTGCTTCCGCCAAAAATCTGCAAGTCAACCGCTGGAAAATGATGGTCCGGATCGGGCTGCAGCTGCGCCTGAAACTCCGCCAGTGCCTGTGCCTTCACCGGATTCCCATTCGTGTCGGGATTGCTCAAGTCCGGCGTAACTCCATCGATCGCCGGATTCACCGCCTTCAGCGATCCCAGCATGTGGTCAAACGACCGGTTCTCCATCATCAGCACAACGATGTGTTGCAGCTTGTCGAGTCCAGGTGGCATTGGAACACTCCTGCGATTATTAAATAGTGCAACTTACCTCAATAACGTTTCCGATGGAAAAGTGAGTGAGCGACGAATGGGATCGCCACAACTCTGGAGGAAGTCACGCCCAACGGCTCAATTTCGCTGGAGATGTTACGAATTCAGAACAAATGCCAGCCCAACCTCCGTCCGCAACGTCCCACCGCACAACCGTCCCACCGCGTAACCGTGGAAGAGCGGCCCTTTAGTGCCGCGTTAGGATGTAGAGGCCGTCGGGCTTCAGCCCTCGTGGATCGTTCCAAGGGGCTTCCTAAGCCGGCACTCTTACCTCCGGCCAATAGCGGAAGTTGCGCAGCGTGGCTTTCCCGGAACCAACGGCGTATATCGCCGGCCGCACGTCGAGAAATCCGCCCAGCACGTTGTGCTGCATCCCTGAAATCTCTGCGGACTCCTGCGTGCGTTGCCACGCTTTGCCGGGCAGGCGGAAGTAGAAATCCACCTCATTGCGGTCGTTGACAACACGAAGCGTCGCCCGCGTCGCGCCCTTCTGCTGGCGGCTCGGGACATATCCATTGGCCAGTCGCACGCCCACACCTTCAGGTCCCAACAGAATGCCGGTGGCATGCTGCGGATCGTAGTACAGCATCAACCCGCACTCGCAACCCGGCTCGATTTCGACGTCGACCTCCACCGTATACGAGTGGCCGCCGACGGCGGTCGTAAGCGCCGAAGAATCGGCAAGACTCGCCCCGCGTGCCGCCAGCGTGAGAGCGCCATTTCCCACGGTGAATCGCGCCGCGTCATACTCGTGCCAGAAGCCCCACTGCAGCCCGAGTTCCGTCTTGGTGAAGTCGTCCGAAGGATCAAGCAAAGGCTGTTGCCCGTTGCCCGCGACGGGCACGGGAATCGCCCCATCCGCCGTGATGCCCTCGGGTACGCGGAACCAGCCGTCTGCAGTCCACTCGATGGGAAGCAGCAGCAGTTGGCGGCCCAGCGTGCGGTAGCCGTTCTCATACGAGTGAACCGTCATGTACCACTTGCCGCCGGGAGTATCGACCAGCCGCCCGTGGCCCACGCTCAGCCAGCGGTCTTCGCGCGAGCGCGTACGCACCACTGGATTGTAAGGTGAGAATTCCCACGGCCCATCGGCATGGCGGCTGCGAGCGCTGATCACGGAGTGGCTGGTGGCCGGTCCGCCGGTGCCACCCTCGGCCACGTTCAAGTAGTAATAGCCATTGTGCTGAAGAAGTTTCGGAGCTTCGAGGCAAGTGCACTCCATGCGCGAGGTCGCGGGCATGGGCCAGGGTTCGAATACGACGCGCGGGGCAGTCTTCACCGACAGTCCGTCGGCGTTCAACTCCGCCATCTGGCCTCCAGCCATATAGAGAAAGCGCCGGCCGTTCTCCCCCACGTGTGCCGGATCGATGGCGTTAATCCCGAGATCGACCGGCTCGCTCCACGGTCCCGTGGGATGATCCGCATGTACCACGCGCAGCCGGTTGTCAGCGGGGAAATAAATGTAATAGCGGTTCTGATACTCGCAGAGATACGGAGCCCAGACGCTGCCATGGTAGCTGTGCAGTGCAGCCGCTGCAGGACGCCAGTTGATCAGGTCGCGCGAGTGCCAGATCAGCAGTCCGGGTGCGTAATCAAAGCTGGAGTGAGTGAGATAGAAATCGTCGCCCACGCGGATGGGGCTGGCGTCAGGATGGTCGCCGCCCAGAATCGGATTGCGGTAAGTAGCGGAGCCCGTCTCCGCCAGAAGCAAACCGGCATGAAGAGGAAGCGCGAGCGCGGTGGAGACGAGGGCAGTGTTCTGCACAAAACGGCGGCGTGTAGTCATCGCGGCGCAAGTCTATCCGCGCGCTCGGGGGGAAGTAAAGGGATCGCGAGCCGTCTTAGCCCACTCCCGGCACTTCTTGCGGTATTGATACCAGTTTGAGGTGGAAGGCCTCTCATTTTTTTTCTACCTCTCGGCTAAAATCTTTTCTTTCTATAACTTGCGGGTTTGATAGGGGTCGAGGTATGCCCAAAATCTTGAGCCATAAGGACTTGCGGGCAAAATATTGCGGAATAAGGAGTTACGTCCCGGATTTTCGGTTTCTTGACTCATCTTGCTCCTGATCCTCATTCGATCCTTCGGTCTGTTTGGTCAAAGCGAGGAACCCGCTTTCCCCGCTTCCTCCCCACTATTCCAGTTCCAGAATCCTCAGTAAAGGTCATCCGTCACAT
>Ga0209890_10000955_pt1 | contig 13318 bp, 13 predicted proteins | sample OrgsoiDNA2013049_FD_185799 | JGI IMG/M metagenome (GOLD analysis project Ga0209890, IMG submission 185799) | Permafrost soil microbial communities from the Arctic, to analyse light accelerated degradation of dissolved organic matter (DOM) -... | ecosystem: Environmental > Terrestrial > Soil >...
TCACGGTGAACTCGAAACCGTCAGACGATGGCGCCCGCAATGTTCAGGTCAAGCCGATCAACGACGAATACAGCCTGCGCGAGCTGAACATGATCGAAACCAACCGCAAGAAAGTGGATGCGGCTACCGGCGGCAAAGTCGGCTACGTTTATCTGCCCGACATGGGCGCGCCCGGGCTCAACGAATTCGTCAAACAGTATTTTCCGCAGATTAGGAAGCACGGCTTGATCATTGACGTCCGTTACAACGGCGGCGGTTTTGTGGACGAATTGATTTTTGAACGCCTGCGGCGAATCCTGATGGGAATGGATTCTGCGCGCAATTGGGAAAGCGGTACGGTCCCGCCCAACGTCTTCAACGGGTCCCTGGTCTGCTTAACCAACCACTACGCAGCTTCCGACGGCGATCTATTTAGCTACGCTTTTAAGCAATACAAACTGGGGCTGCTGATCGGAGAGCGGACATGGGGCGGCGTGCGCGGTATTCGCGGCCAGTTTCCGCTGCTCGACGGCGGATACATCACCCGGCCGGAATTTGCCCGCTACGATCTGAATAGTAAATGGATTGTTGAGAACCACGGAGTTCAGCCCGACATCGTAGTTGAGAATCGTCCCGAGCAGGTGGTCAGCGGGAAAGATCCGCAGCTTGAAAAAGCGATTGAAGTGGTGCTGAAGTCGATCCAGGATAATCCGAAGAAGCTGGCGCCGCGGCCGCCGGATTTGCCCGCATATCCAGCAGGCCCGGGGATGTAATGGCGTGGGGCGGACATTCGGCGTCCGCCTCGTTTTCCTCGTGGCTAGGCTTTTGGTTCGACTACTCTCGGCGCAACTTTTTTGCGGATGCGCCGGATTTCGATGTACGTCAGGGCAGTTACCGCCACCATAAAGCCGCCAAACATAATTAGCAGAGCCATGCGCTGACCTCGGTTGGTCGGATTAACTTAGAAAGACATCTTAGACAAGCCATCATAGACCGAAAATCTCTGTTTCAGGCGAATTGTCAGTTTTACCTTATGGTTCCCGTCGTTTTTCTAAAGTGATAGTTCATCTCCCATCGGGGACGCTCAAAACCGTATAATAAAACTTCATGCCCAAGTATTCCATCGTCATACCCCTGCACAACGAGCAGGAAAACGTCACCGATCTCTATGACCGCCTGAAAGCGGTGATGGAAGCCAGCGGCGAAAAATTTGAGATGGTGCTGGTGGATGACGGATCCCGGGACGAAACGTTTTCATTACTGCGGCAGATTGCGGGGGTGGACAGCCGGGTGACGGTAGTCCGCTTGCGCCGAAATTTTGGGCAGACTTCAGCCTTGGCCGCCGGGTTCGATCACGCGCGCGGCGAGTACATCATCGCCATGGATGGCGATTTACAGCACGATCCGGCGGACATTCCGCTGTTCCTTGAGAAAATTTCCGAGGGCTACGATATTGTCAGCGGCTGGCGCAAAGTGCGCATTGACAACTTCTGGCTGCGCCGTTTTCCCTCGCGTTGCGCCAACTGGCTGATGGCCAAACTCAGCGGCGTGGACATTCACGATTTCGGCACGACTTTTAAGGCCTACCGGCGAGAGATTCTGGAGCAGGTTCCACTCTACGGCGAGTTGCACCGTTTTATTCCGGCGCTGGCGTCGTGGCACGGAGCGTCCATCTGTGAAGTGCCGATCCGCAACGTAAACCGCGAGAAAGGCGTTTCGCACTACGGAATTTCCCGCACCTTTCGCGTCTTTTTCGACCTGATGACCATTCGCTTCCTGCTCAAATATCTCTCGCGGCCGCTGCATTTCTTCGGCACGTTCGGGATGCTGAGCATTTTCGCGGGATCGGGTGTGGCGGTTTGGCTGCTGGTGGCGAAGTTCCTGTATCACTCTCACGTCATGAGCGAGCACGGCCCCATGATGATTTTCGGTGCGGTCCTGCTGCTCGCGGGATTGAATCTGCTAGCGGTTGGTTTGTTAGGCGAACTCCAGGTTCGCCACTATCACGAACCGACGCGAAGAGCGCCTTATTCGGTGGATCGCGTGCTACGGGCGCATAGCGAAGAGCAAAGCGTTTCGGAGTAGGAGTGGCCAGGCCTTAGTTCTTAGAACGCCTCTTTGTTCACGACATACGGCATTTTCTTAATATCCCCGCCGTAATTCTTTTCCAGCACGTCGATCAAGCCCTGGACACATCGCCCGGCCATTCCTTGGTTTGGATCAGTCGAGAGTCGGGTGATCTTCGCCGCGCTGGCAAAATGCGGGAATAGTCGGCAACGGTCTTCGATCGCGGGATCGCGAAGGGGAGAATCCGCAGGCAACGGTTCTTTCTCGTAAACGTCGAGCGCGGCACCGGCAATCCAGTTTTCTTTCAGAGCTTTGGCCAGCGCATTCTCGTCTATCACTGGCCCACGCGAGGTATTCACCAAAAACGCGGCCGGCTTCATCATGCGCAAAGTGCGATCGTTGAACAGGTGAAAGGTCGGAGTGGCGCTTTCACTTTCATGCAGCAGCGGCACATGCACGCTGACGAAGTCCGCTTGTGCAAGCGCATCCTCGAACGACACGTACTTTATCCAGGTCTTTCCTTTCTGAATGCCTCGAGCGTGGCGCAGGTCCATCGTCTCTTGAATCGCTTTCGCGTACTCATGGTTCTGGTACGCCGGGTCGTAGCAAAGAGTATTCATGTCGAACCCGGAGCATTTCTTGATCATGGCGAGGCCGATTCGCCCGGTTCCGATGATGGCGATGGTCTTGCCGGTAACCTCGTCGCCCAAAAACGGCAGGTACGGATGCCAGAAGCCCCACTGGTTCTTGCGAGTCAGGTGCTCGGACGTCCACAGTCTTCGCGCCAACGCTCCCATCATGAAGAAAGCAAACTCAGCGGTGGCTTCGGTTAGGACGTCGGCGGTATTGGTGAAAGGGATCTTGTAGCGGTTGGCGTCGGCCCGGTTGATATTGTCGAATCCGACCGCGAATTGCGCTACTACTTTCAGAGTACCCTCGCCAGCTTCGAAAACATCGGCGTCAATCTGATCGCGGAGGGTGGTAATCAGCCCATCGCTTCCCGAGCGCACTTTTTCGAGGATCAAACTCTTGGGCGGCGCTTTAGGTTCGGGATACACCTCGACCTGATAACCACGCTTGCGAAGCAAGTCGAGGGCGTCGCCTATGTCGCAGGTTGCAAAAACTCTGAATTGTTTGCTCAAAATAGCCACCGGGTGGCGCTAGTTGAAAACTTCTTCTCCCAAAGTCCGAACGTAACCTTCGGACGCAGGTAGAATACCGGCTCCTTCAGCTTAAGAAGATCGTCCGCCATTCCGGACATGTCGAACTTGTATTTCTTCTCATAAAGCGGCAAGAACTCGCGAATCGTCTTTATGTTGCGCTCGGTTGCGATCACGCCTTCCAGTATTACAGCTTCCGCGGCATCGTCCGTGCACATGATGCAATTCGGATTAGCTGCAAGATTGCGTGCCTTAGCTATGTCTTTCCCGTACTGAAGTAAAGCTTGCCATCCAGCCACAGCGCCCAGATCACCATGACGTGTGGCCGGCCATCCGGGCGCGTGGTTGCGATCCAATACTGACGGCTCTTCTTCAATCGATCCTCGGCCCACTTCCACGGCAGCAAGCCCTTCTTCGTCTTGGGCAGGTCGTAGCCGGGCATGTGGGGACGGGTGGTTTTCGGCACTTTATTGCTCGATTTGACAGGCATCGTAATCAGTCAGTCTAAGTGAAAACCATTTATCGCTGAGACACAATCCACTTTTCAATTCGCTCCAGCGCCTCGTTCAAATTCTCCATGGAATTGGCGATGCTGAAACGCAAATACCCCTCGCCGAATTCTCCGAATGATGTTCCCGAAAGGCAGGCTACGCCGGCTTCTTCGAGCAAAGCGTCGGCGAGCGGCTTTGACTTCCATCCGGTTCCAGTAATGTTGGGGAACGCGTAGAACGCGCCCCGCGGCATGCGGCAGGAGAATCCTTTGATCTTATTCAAGCCAGTGACGAACATGTCTCTACGCCGCTGAAACTCTTCGCGCATGTGATCCACCGAGCTTTGGTCTCCGCGCAAGGCCTCCACTCCTGCCACCTGAGTGAAGCTTGCGGTGCAGGAGTTCGAGTTGGTCATCAGGCGTGCAATCTGTTGCGCGAGGTCGGCGCGCATGACGCCGTATCCCATGCGCCATCCGGTCATGGCGTAGCTTTTCGAGAATCCGTCGAGCAGGATGGTGCGATCTTTGAAGCCTGGCTCGGAGATGATCGAATGATGGTCGCTGTCGAAGACTAGGCGGCTATAGATTTCGTCCGACAACACAAAGACGTTGCGGTCGCCAATGGCAGCGGCGATTTGCTCCAGATCGCGCTTGCTCAAAACGCCGCCTGTCGGGTTTTGGGGTGAATTAATAATGAGAAGGCGGGTGCGGTCCGTGATCAGATGCGCGAGTTCGTCCACGTCAAGGCTGAAGTCTTTCTCTTCTCTCAGCCGAATAGGAATGGCGCGCCCGCCGACGTAACGGATCATGGATTCGTAGATAGGGAACCCGGGATTGGGATAGATGACTTCGTCGCCTTCGTTGATTAGCGCAAGGATCGAAAAGAAGATGATCGGCTTGCCGCCGGGGACGACTACAACCTCCTCGGGAGAGACGTTCACGCCGCGAGTGCGGCTGACTGCTTCGGCAATCGCCTGGCGCAGCTCGGGGAAGCCAGCGGAGGGGCCGTAATGCGTCCATCCCGCGCGGAGAGCGTCAACTCCTGAGTCAACGATGTTGGCGGGAGTGTCGAAATCAGGCTCGCCGATTTCCAGATGGATGATGTCCTTGCCCTGGGCTTCCAGCGCACGCGCCCGGTTCAGAACTTCGAATGCAGTTTCCGTCCCCAGCCGCGACATGCGCTCGGCCAACCGCAGCTCGAACTGGAGGGCCCGGGACATAAGGCAAAACGGGTAATTGTACTACTGTCAATAGGAAATGTTCACCGCGGTGACGCACGGACTCACCCTGCTCTTGAGACTGCTAAGTAGTCGAGCTTGGAATTGCCGAATGGGCTTCGACATACATAGCCATGTCGTAATAGTCGAACTTTTCATGCGCCTCTTTATCCGACAACTTCTGCGGGTATTCCTTCCGCATTTGATCGAACTCTGCGGGTGAGGTCTTTTTTTGTATTTCTCGTGAATAAAACAGGCGGTCACCGTCAACGTCGTCCGGAGAGCCAAGTATTGCTTCCGTTTGCCTACGGGTAAGCCCAAGTTTGAGGCCCGACGCGGTGGCTACCCGCTCTGTAATCCGGCTCGATTTCACACACAGATCACTCCCGTTCCACTCAGGGCCTCCGGCAAAAAGGTAGAACGTCTCCTCGACCTCCCCAAACCCAAAAACTAGGTGAATTTTGTCGAGTCCTTGCGCCGATTCATAGCAGACCTGATGCCTCCCGGTCGCACCATCTCCACGTCCGATCTCAGTAGCTTTGCCCAATTTGGCTCCCACCTCCTCGAATTGTTTCTCGCCCAAGGTCACGCCAAGAATTTGAGAACTTCGTTCATCCAAAGGGCTGTTGTTGGGCTTAATCTGCGGTCCGTGAGAATCTTCTTTCAGAATCGACCACCAGTCGGAGTCGTTATTGACAGGCTTACCTTGAGCCTGACAGATTGCGGCCAGAAGAATAGAGATGAGTAGTCGGCACCAGGCATTTCGCATTTTCATCCGACCCGTTACCTAATTCAGATTCTCAAAAATCCCCGCCGCGCCCATGCCTCCGCCGACGCACATCGTTACCATCCCATAACGCAAATTCCGGCGCTTCATCTCGCGGATGATGGTTGCTGTCAGCTTTGCGCCGGTGCAGCCCAGAGGATGTCCGAGCGCGACCGCGCCGCCGTTTACGTTTACGCGATCGATATCAAGATGGCCTTCCTGAATCACGGCCAGCGCCTGTGCGGCGAAGGCTTCGTTGAGTTCGATCACGTCAATGTCGGAGAGCTTCAGTCCCGCCAACTTCAGCGCCTTGGGAATCGCAAATACCGGGCCGAGTCCCATTTCTTCGGGCTTGTATCCCGCCGTGGCGAAGGAAACGTAGCGCACGAGCGGCTTGATGCCCAATGCCTTTGCCCGCTCCGCTGACATCACGACCGCCGCCGCCGCTCCGTCGGACATTTGCGATGCATTGCCGGCAGTCACTGTTCCTTTGACATGGAACGCTGGCTTGAGTGAGGCGAGAGCTTCGAGGGAAGTGTCGGCGCGAGGGCCTTCGTCCATTTTGAAAATGATTTCTTCTCGCTTTGGTTTCGATCCATTCGGAGCAGTAAAGCTCACCGGCACCGGCACAACTTCATCATCAAATTTTCCAGCCGCGATTGCCGCCAGCGCTTTCTGGTGACTGCGCAACGAGAAATTATCCGCCGCCGCGCGGGTGATATTGAATCTTGTCGCCAGCCGCTCGGCGGTCAGGCCCATCGAAATCAGCGAATCGGGATAGTGCTCGACCAGCCAGGGATTGGGAGAAATCTTGTTGCCGCCCATGGGAACCATGCTCATGGATTCGGTGCCTCCGGCCACGATGACCTCAGCGCCTCCGGCCATGATTCGTTCCGCCGCCATCGCAATCGCCTGCAAGCCGGAAGAGCAGAAGCGGTTGATGGTCATGGCCGAAGCTTCGATGGGCACTCCAGCGCGGAGGGACGCGGTCCGCGCAACATTGTTCCCCTGCTCGGCCTCGGGCATGGCGCATCCGAGGATGACGTCTTCGATTTCTTTTGGATCGAGTTGCGGGACGCGATCGAGCGCGCCTTTGATGGCGATGGCGCCCAGTTCGTCGGGACGCGTCGCGCGCAAGGTGCCTTTGGCGGCGCGGCCGACTGGGGTGCGAACGGAAGAGACGATTACGACTTCACGCATGGGAAAACTCCAACCGTTATTGTAGGCCCGGAAGCCGTCGTCCGGGCAGAGACTAACCGGAGCTTCGCTCCGCCAGGCAGGTGAGGGCACCTGCCTCTACACCAACAATTCTATTACCCTCCATTCCCGTACGCCGGAATCCCTTGCTGCACCATATACAGCAGCCTCCGCGCTCGCGCGCTCCAGTCGGCCTGCGGTGGCTGAGCGATTGCCTTTTGCGCGACTGCGATGGCGCGGGTTTTGGCTTCGTCGGATTTTTTAGCGTTTTCTTCCGTCTTGTAAATCTCGATCAGCGCCGCCCAGCGGTAAGCCGCGTCGTAAAGCGCTTCCGCAGCGGCGGGAGACTGGGGATATTCGGCGGCGTATTTCTCGTAAATCTCCGCCTCTTTCGCCGGACATTTCGACTGTCCCTGCCAGTCCCCGCAGAGTTTGTTGTCGATCAAGTGAAACGCCGAGAGGTAGGCCCACTTGGTATCGGGAAACTTCTTCATCACTTTGCGAAAGTAGTCTTCATCCATCCCCCTCCGCACAGAGGGGTCCTGCTCCTTGGCGGAAGGCAGCGACGCCTGATCAGACTTCTCCAACTGCCAGCGGATATCGGCCGAGCGATACGTGGCTTCACCAGCCAGCGGCGACTGCGGAAAAAGGTCTCCAACTTCGCCGTAAAGCCGCATGGCATCCTGCGCGGCGCCGCGGCGGCCGTTGCGCTGGCTGGCCTGGTCCTCGGAATCCACGGCTTCGCCAAATAGAATCTTGTCGCCGTCCGGGGTCGTGGCTTGCACTACTCCTTTGCCCTCAATCCAGCCAGTAATGGTTTTCTCTTCGGTCAGGTTGGCTTCGACGTGGACCCAGTCGTTGCTGCGCTCCAGGAAAATGACCTCGCGCCCGCGATCGATTTCCGCGAGCTTGGTGGATGTTGTGTCGGGAGTAAGATAAAGGCCCGAAACTCGTATGACGGTGGCCCGCACCACGTCAGCGGAGGCGAAGGCCGACAGCATGAAAAATGCAACCGCCAAACGCAATTTCATCATTCCTTGACATACCTCAAACCTGGATTCGCCGCAGCAGGTCAGGATCAATATTACCTCCACTGATGACGGCGACTGTAAGGTTGGATGCGGGCAACTGCTCGCGGTGAAACAGGAAAGCGGCGGTGGCGACGGCGCCGCTGGGCTCGGCCACGGTCTTTGGATTTTCGGCCAAAATGGCCGCCGCCTGCATGATTTCGGCTTCGGTGACGGTGACGATGTCGTCCACGTAGCGGCGGATGTGCTCGAAGGTCAAGGTGCCGATGTATTGGGCGCGCAGGCCGTCGGCGCAGGTGGACAGCACTTGCTCGGCGGGGAACTTGACGATTTCGCCGGCTCGAAGGCTGGCTTGAGCGTCTGCCCCTAGTTCCGGCTCGACGCCGATGATTTTGACGGTGGGTTTTGACAGTTTGATGGCGGTTGAAATTCCGCTGATTAATCCGCCGCCGCCGACGGGGACGAGCACCAGTTCGACCTGGGGAAGGTCTTCAAGAATTTCGAGGCCGGTGGTTCCTTGCCCGGCGATAATTTTTTCGTCGTCGTAGGGCGGGACGATCACGTATCCGTGCTCGGCTGCAAGTTCTTCGGCTTTGATCTGCCGCTCGACGCCACTGGGGCCAACGAAAACGATTTCCGCACCCAGGGCGGCGGTTGCGTCCCGCTTGATTGCCGGCGCGTTGCGCGGCATCACGATGACCGCTTTCGTTTCCAGTGCACGGGCCGCGTAGGCGACCCCTTGCGCGTGATTGCCGCTCGAGTAGGTGATTACGCCGCGGGCACGTTCTTCGTCGGTCAGCGACGCGATTTTGTTGTACGCACCGCGCAGTTTGAAGGCGCCGATGGGCTGAAGGTTTTCAGGCTTGAGATAGAGAGTGCGGCCTTCGTATTCGAGCGGGATTAACGGAGTGCGGACGGTGATGCCGTCGAGGCGGGAACGGGCTTCGCGGATATCAGCGAGGGTGACGATGGTTGTGCCCCTACACGATCCAGTTAAATTTCCAGTATCACCGGCATGATCAGCGGCCGCTTTTGCGTGTGTTTGGAAATATAGCGCTTCAAGTCGGAGCGGATTTTCTCTTTGATGACGCCGTAGTCGGCGCGCTCTTCGTCGCTCGACTCCCTGAGGGTCTCGACCACAACCTGCCGGATTTCTTCCATAAAACCATCTTCGCCACCGGCAAAGCCCCGGGTCACGATTTCGGGAGAAATTTCAACTTTGCCGGTCAGCTTATGGATGGCGATAATCGGGAGCACGAAGCCATCTTCGCTGAGGTGGCGGCGGTCTTTGATCACTAAGTCTTCCACAACATCGGTGCGCGATCCGGAATCAATGCAGATGCGGCCTACATTCACGCGGCCGGCTTTGCGTGCGCCCAGTTCGTCGAATTCCAGAGTGTCTCCGCTTTCAATCAGCATCACGTTGCCGACTGATCCGCGCATGGAAGCAGCCAACTCGGCGTGCAGCTTGAGCTGGCGATACTCGCCATGGATGGGAATAAAGTACTTGGGTTTAACTAAATTGATAATCAGCTTCAGTTCTTCCTGACTGGCGTGCCCGCTGACGTGCACCGGAGGCGAGGAACCGTCGTCGTAAATGACGTGGGCCTCACGGCGGAATAGGTGGTCGATCATGCGGTAGATGCCTTTTTCGTTGCCGGGAATGATTCGCGACGAAAGCATGACCGTGTCGCCCTTTTCGATCTTGGCGTGTTTGTGATTGTCCACGGCCGCGCGGGAGAGAGCGGACATCGGCTCGCCCTGGGTGCCGCTGATCAGCACGCAGACCTTTTCCGGAGGAAAGTTTTTTATTTCGCTGGGATTAATCACCAGTCCGTGCGGGATTTCGATGTAGCCGAGGTCTTCGGCGATCTCGGATGAATTATTCATCGACCGTCCGAGGAATGCGACTTTGCGTCCGTGCTCGGCTGCCATCTCCACTGCCAGCTTGATGCGATGGATGGAAGACGAGAAGCAGGAGATGAACAGGCGGCGCTCGGTGCGGGCAAAAACTTCGCCAAATTTGGGGCGAACGGCGCGTTCACTTGGCGTATAACCGCGGCGCTCGACGTTGGTCGAATCTTGCAACAGCGCGAGCACACCTTCTTTTCCGTACTCGGCGAAAGCGTGAAGATCGAACAGGCGATTGTCGGTGGGGGTGGGGTCAACTTTGAAGTCGCCGGTATGAATCACGACTCCGAGCGGAGTATGAATCGCCAACGAAACACAATCCACCAGGCTGTGCGTGACTTGAATGGGATGGATGGTGAAGGGGCCGACCTTGAATCTTTCTCCGGCGCGCATCTCGCGCAAGTCGGCATCATCGAGCAGCCCGTGCTCGTCAAGTTTGTCTTCTACATAGGCCAGAGTGAACTCGGTGCCCCAGACGGGCACGTTCAGCTCGGAGAGGACCCAGGGCAGGGCGCCGATGTGGTCTTCATGCCCGTGGGTGAGCAGAATGCCGCGCACCTTCTGGCGGTTCTCGGTGAGATAGGAAATGTCGGGGACGACGATGTCCACGCCTAAAAGCTCAGGTTCGGGGAACATCAGGCCGGCGTCGATGACGATGATGTCATCGCCCCAACGTACGGCCATGCAGTTCATGCCGAATTCGCCGAGGCCGCCGAGCGGCACTAAATGGAGTTTTCCAGAAGGCATTTAAGGGGACTATTGATCGTAGCACAGGCGCTACTGGCTTCTAGCTCCTGGCCGCTAGCCAGTAGCAAGCCTGTTTTAACAGCCGACTGGGGATTGCTAATAGCTAGCGGCTAGAAGCTACAAGCTGAGCTAGAATTGGATTCCTGGCTCGATTCTATGCCCGATAAATCCTGGCTCCGGCGCCGCGTTGAGAACTCTCTTTCCAAAGCGCTGATGCATGCCTACAAGACGGTGCGAGTTGATCCCAAACGCTTTCTGATGGAATTGCGCGCCGGCCACGGACTGCCGGTGGCAAGCTTTCAGGGGATGTACTGGGTGGAGCCTCCGGTGCTGGATACGATTGCGGAAAAGATCATTCAGAGTGGAATGAAAGTAGCAGCGGTGGAAGGTGCGGGCTTCGGCCTGGGAGGATTGATCACCATCGTGCCCGACTTCAGTATTCTGGCAGGCATCACGCTGCGGACAATTCAGAAACTGAGCTTGGTTTACGGCTTCGAATTCAATACCGACGACGAAATGGCAGAGCTATGGATTGCCACCGCCAGCGCGGCTGGTGTGGACCTGGGCCGCGAGTTGCTGGAGAAAAATGTGGTCAACCGCCTGGTACCGAAAATCATTCAGCGGATTGCAGCGAAGGCGAGCGCGGAGTTTGTCGAGAAATGGGCTGGAAGGGTGATTCCTGTCCTAAGCTCGCTGATTGGCGCGGCCCTGAATTACTATTTTGTGCGCGGTTGGGGAGAGCGCGCCCACGCCCATTTCCGCCAGAAGCACCTCGAGATACGCAAGAGAATGTTGCAGCAAGCCGCCCTGACAGCGGGATCCTAAGGAGGTTCCCTTTCATGCGTCTTCGTTTTCTTTGTGGTTTAAGCCTCTTCGCACTACTTTCAGCGGGCGCTTTTGTTCAAGCCCAGGAACTTACAGTCGCAGCTGCCGCGGACCTGCGTCCGGCGATGGAGCAGATCGCCTCCGGCTTTAAGGCGGCCACGGGCGCGCAGATCAAGCCCATCTACGGATCGTCGGGAAACTTCTATCAACAGATTCAAAGCGGCGCCCCATTTGATTTCTTCTTCTCGGCGAATTCGGACTATCCCAAGAAATTGGAAGCGGCGGGACTCACTGTCCCCGGAACCTATTACGAATACGCCCGCGGAAAAATCGTGCTGATGGTTCCGGCGGCTTCGTCGCTGGACCCCAAGCGAGGGCTAAGTCTGCTCCTCGATCCCGCGGTGAAGAAGATCGCCATCGCGGATCCCATCCACGCGCCTTACGGGCAGGCGGCCGTTTCCGCGATGAAGGCGGAGAAGATTTATGACCAGGTGTCCCCGAAGCTGGTGACCGGAGAAAACATTTCGCAAGCCGCGTCGTTTGTTCTTTCAGGCGCTGCAGACGTAGGAGTTGTGGCGCTCTCACTAGCGATTTCGGCAGGTCCACAGGTGCATTTTGCGGAGATTCCGGCCAGTGACTATCCGCCGATCCAGCAGGCTTGCGTGGTGCTGAATTCTTCGAAGAACCAGGATCTGGCGGCAAAATTCGAGGCTTATTTGCGGACCGAAGAGGTCAGGAAGATGTTTGAGAAATTTGGTTTCGAAGTGCCACCTTCTGCCGGATCGAAATGAAAAAACCGGCCCGGGAATTATTCCGGTTTGCAGATTCAAAAGAGCCAAGAACCAAGAGCCGCTTGTTATAACCAGCCCTTTGTTCTCGCAATCCTCGCTGCTTCCGTCCGGTTCGCCGCGCCCAGTTTGCTGATCGCCTCTGACAGATAATTCCTCACCGTACCCTCAGAGAGATTCAACTTCGACGAGATTTCGGAGCTGGCCATGCCGTCGCCGGCCAGCCGCAGCACCTGCCGCTCGCGGTCGGTGAGGGGGTCGGCTTCGACCCAGGCCTCGGCGGCGAGTTCGGGATCAATCACCCGCAGGCCGCTCTGCACGCGGCGGACGGCGTCGGCTAGTTTTTCCGCTGCCATATCTTTCAACAGATAACCGGAGGCTCCCGCATCTAAAGCGCGCCGCAAATATCCGGCTCGCGCGAACGTGGTCAGGATAATCACTCGCGTAGCCGAGCGACGGCGCTTCAGTTCGGCGGCTACGTCGAGGCCGCTCATTTCGGGCATCTCAATGTCGGTGAGGAAGATGTCGGGTTTGTGGGTGAGGACGGCGGTCAGCGCCTCAGCGCCGTTTCGCGCTCGGGCGGCAACGGTGATGTCGCCCTCGATCTCGAGCAGCGAGGCCAGCGCTCCCAGAATCATCCCTTGATCTTCGGCGATGACTACGCGAATGGTCTTGCGCGCTGTTTTTGCGGGAGGATTCAATGGTCGCCGTTCGGAGCGAGCGGAAATTCGAAAGTTAGTTTGGTCCCCGCCGACATGTCGCGGGTGATGGTTCCACCCAGCGCTTCGACTCGCTCGCGCATTCCGCGCAACCCGTTGCCCTCGAGTAAGGAGCCGCCGCGGCCGTCGTCCTTAATTTCCAGAACGCAATCCCCGTTGTTCGCGGCCAGGCGCAGTTTGCAAACGCGGGCTTGCGAATGCCGGACAACATTGGTGATCGCTTCGCGCATGATGAGGGCGACCACGCTTTCCTGCGCCGGAGTCATGTTGATTTCCGCAGTTTCCGATTGCAGGGTAACCCCGGCGGAACTCAACGCCGACTCGGCGCGCTGAATTTCTTCGCTTAGCTTGTAGGTACTGTAACCGCGCAGGGTGTTGCGGATTTCTGCCATAGCTTCGCGCGAAACTTTTTCGATGTCGGCAA
>Ga0209890_10000956_pt1 | contig 13316 bp, 7 predicted proteins | sample OrgsoiDNA2013049_FD_185799 | JGI IMG/M metagenome (GOLD analysis project Ga0209890, IMG submission 185799) | Permafrost soil microbial communities from the Arctic, to analyse light accelerated degradation of dissolved organic matter (DOM) -... | ecosystem: Environmental > Terrestrial > Soil >...
TGGATGGAGCAACTGAATCGCTTCTACCGCAACGAGCCCGCCATGCACGTCTTCGACAACGATCCCGCCGGAATCGAGTGGGTCGACTGCAACGACAACGCCACCAGCACAATCTCCCTGCTGCGCAAGAGCGAGTCGGCGAAAGACACCGTGCTCGTCGTCTGCAACTTCACGCCCGTGCCGCGTCTGGGATACCGCGTCGGCGTTCCCCACGGCGGCTACTGGCGCGAAATGCTCAACAGCGATGCCCGCGAATACGCCGGCAGTGGCATGGGCAACCTCGGCGGGGTCAATGCAGAGGAAATCCCCACGCATGGCCGCCCCTTCTCGTTGAAGATCACGCTCCCTCCGCTAGCCGCGCTATTCTTCAAAGCGCAGTGAATGTCATGTTCTGAAATGCTCATGTGGTGACAGCCGCCTCGGCCATCCCGCCAGGGCGAAGCCCGGCGTCCCCTCGCTAATTGCGCTCAACCTCATTTTCCCGCCAACCGAGACGATTCCAGCGCCATCCAAGATCCTCGTGACCCTTGGAGATTAATCTTTGGCTTGCCATCGCATCTTAGTTCTCACGACCCTGCTGGCCGCGTCTCTTCCGTGCACCATAAGGGCGGCCGCACAATCGGAAGCTGCGCTATCACGCGCTGCCTCCGCGCCCGTCACCGTTTACCAGTTAACTGTGCAACTCGCCGGCAGTGCCAGCGGAACGGTCACCAGCAGCCCCGCGGGCATCGCCTGTTCTCCCACCTGTACCGCGTCCTTCAACTCCGGCACCAGCGTGAAACTCACCGCCGTCCCCGCCAAAGAAGCCTTCTTCGCGGGATGGTCCGGCGTCTGCAAAGGGACGGGCACCTGCACACTGACGATAAATGCGAACCAGTCCGCCACCGCGACCTTCAACATCAATCAGACCGTCAAGGTTCTAAATCACATCATCTTCATGGCGCAGGAGAACCGCGGCCTCGATCACTATTTCGGTGCCCTGCGTTCGTATTGGAAAAACAACGGCTTCGCCGACCGCTCTTTCGACGGCCTCCCACAATTCAATCCCACCTCCGGAATTGCTCCGCTCTACGGACCGCCGCCCAGCAATCCCGGTTGTGATCCCGCCTTCCCGCCGCCCAGCGACTGCACCGAAGACAGCGCCAGCCCGCAGATCGCTTCGTACAAGCTGATTACGCAGTGCATAGAGAACCCCAGTCCCTCCTGGAACGAAAGCCATGTCGATTGGGATCTCAACAACTACTACTCAGCAACGGCCACGCTGGATGGCTTTGTCTGGACCAACGCCCACGACGCTCGCAACAACGTCCCTGCCTTTTACGACACCAACGGGATCCGCACCATGGGCTACTACGACGATACCGATCTGAACTACTACTACTACATGGCCTCACAGTTCAGCACGTCGGACCGCTGGTTCTCTCCCGTCATGACGCGCACAGCCCCGAATCGCGAATACCTGATCGCCGCCACCTCACAGGGCTACGTGTACCCCGTCGGCACCGACAGTGCGGATCAATCCTTGCTCACCGCCACCACGATTTTTCAGAAATTGCAAACCGCGGGAATCACCTGGAAGATCTATGTCAATACTGTCAACACCGCCTGCGCCTCCAACCAGACGCCGCAATGCCTTCTGACGTTGAGTTACGTTCAGAATTTCGCGTGGGGACAGACCATTCCGACCAGCTACCCGAATAGTCTGGCCACGATGACGCAATATTTTAGTGACGTCCAGAACGGCACTCTGCCCCAGGTCGCCATCATCGAACCTGCGGGGGGCGCAGGTCTCGATGAGCACGGCTCCGATTCCGATCAATATCCCATCAACATCCAGCTCGGGGCAAGCTACGTTTCTTCGCTGATCAATGCTCTGATGACCAGCGTCTCCTGGAAGGATTCTGCCTTTATCCTCACCTATGACGAGTTCGGCGGACTCTACGACCACGTCGCGCCGCAGCCCGCCGTCAGCCCTGACGGCATCAAGCCGAAAGATCTGATGACCAGCGACATCTGCACCACGGCCACCGGACCCGACTGCGACTTCACCTACACCGGTTACCGCCTGCCCCTGATCGTCGTGTCCCCCTATGCGAAGAAGCACTATGTGTCGCACACGGTGATGGATTTGACTGCGATCCTCAAGTTGATCGAATCACGCTTCGGCGTGGCCTCCCTAACCAAGCGCGACGCCGCTCAGAAGACCATGACCGAATTCTTCAACTTCAATGTTCCGCCCTGGATGACGCCGCCGACTCCACCCGCACAAACCACGAGTGGATCCTGCTACCTGAATCAATTGCCCTGAGGGGATATCGCTGGGGCACCCCATTTTTGCCGCGCTCGCTGCCTAGGGCGTCATCCTGACCGGAGCCGCTTCTCAGGCGAAGGGAAGGATCTCCGGTAGAGCGACGCCAACGAGCCAGAATGGCGCTTCGTTTCTAACCGAACCCTTGGTATTCCATCCAGAACTCCGGCCAAGGCAACCGCGGCGGCCCACACACGAAGATGTCGGGATGATACTCGCTTTCCTCATTCTTCACGCCGAGCGAATTCCCGTTGTGTCCAGCCAGACGGCACGCGGTAAACAGCCGATCCGCCTCTTTCCGCGATTGTCCCATCACAATCAGAATCGAAGGCAGCGGCGTCGGATAGCCTCGCAACCACGACGAGTTGACTCCGCTGATGGGCGGAGGCAGATGGTAGGCCGGGCCCAGAATCTCGATCGCACCCTGCTCTCCGTAGTTTCTTACCGCAATCCCCACACTCTCCCGCTGCTCCGGCGGCAACGAATCCCGAATGTCAGCAACCGTCTTGACCAGTTCGTCCCAGCCAATCTCCTCACGCAGATCGCCGTTATTCTCGAGGGCAAATTTCATCAGCTTGCCTCCCGATGCCACCGGAAGAATCACGGCGCTCATAACTAAGCCCCACCCCACCAATCCGGTGAAGAACACGGCCTCCACCGCCCGCCGCGGCATCTTCGTCAACGACGTGACCCAGCGCTCGCTCGCGACTGCACCCATCGCCATGAGCATCGGATACGCCCCTCCCAGGTAGTACCCGCGTCCCTTGCCCACCACGAACAGCGTCAGCGGGATCAAGTACATCCACGCCAGCATCCGATAGCGCCGGTCGCGCAAGTAGCCGATCACCCCTGCGATCCACAGCGGAGTCGCAACCAGATTCGCGCAGATCCAAACTTGATCGCGCCAAAATCCATTCGCCCGCCCCTCGCCCACATCGCGCTCATGAATGTGCTGCAGGAAGTGCAGCGAGATGAATCCATGCCGCACCTGCCACAATAGATTCGGCAGACAAATCAGAAAGCCCAGCAGCATTCCGCCCCAGAACCACCCGCTTCCTAGATAGCGGCGCGCGCGCGTCAGCAGAACGCCGCCCATCACTCCAGCAAGATAAAACCCCATCGTGTACTTCGTCTGAAACCCAATGCCGATAACCGCGCCAATCGCCAGCCACCACCGCGGATTCTCCGTCTTCAGCAGCCGAATCACGAAGTAGGCAATCAGCACCCACCACAAATTGTCGAAGGTCGTGTATTGAAACTCAGTCCCCTCAAACAGCGGCAGCGTCGAAAGCGCAACCGCCAGGGACGCGGTCACTTGGGCGAGTCGCCCTCCGCCAAGTTCCCGCGCCATCAACCCCGCTACCACGACGACCAGCGCCTGCGCGATGACCGAAAACATCCGAAGTCCGACCAGCGACAAGCCAAAGATGGAAAGTCCAATTCGCTCCACAACCGGCGTCAGCGGCGGATAAGGCACGAATCCCCAATCCAGATGCCGCGCGTCGCTCAATACCTGCAGCTCATCCCGATGAAATCCATAGCGACCGTTCGTCAGGATGTGAGCGAGCGCCACAATCGCCGCGATCCCCACCAGCGCCCAAGTGTCAGCGCGCTTACGGCTGTCGACGGGTTCAAATCTTTCTTCAGGTGTCATTCGCCCTTCTCACCTCTCGCTATCCGTTACGCACTCCACCCCACTCCGGTTCCGATTTTGCGTAGCGCCGGCATCCTGCCGGCTGTCGCGAGGGCGTCCCGCCCTCGCGGTTGCAAGCTATCCCGCACGTGTCGTTATGTGGGGACAGCCGCCCTCGGCTGTCCCCCGCGCGAAGCGCGGCTACTTGCAGAAAGCCAAAACCCGCCTCCAACCCCGCCCCGTGCTATCCTCGCCTAAGCGCGTCCCACATGCGGATTCTGACCCGCTACATCCTACGCGAAGTGACGGCGCACGCGCTGATTGGCGTGGCAATCTTTACCTTTGTCCTGTTCACCCGCGACCTGGGACGCATTCTCGAACTCGTAGTCCGCGCCAGTGCCCCTCTCCCCAGCGTCGCCGAGATTTTCTTCTTCACCGTCCCGCTCGCACTCACCTACACGCTGCCCATGAGTGTACTGGTCGGAATCCTGATCGGCCTCAGCCGTCTTGCCGCCGACAGTGAGATCACCGCCATGCGTGCCAGCGGCATGGGCATTTGGAGCTTTCTGCGCGCGCTCTCTGTTTTCGTCATGGCCGCATGGCTCGTGGCACTGTTCAACGGCCTCTACATTGCACCCCGAGCCCAAGCCGCTCTTGGCCACCTGGAAGACCGCCTCAAAGGTTCGCAGGTTTCCTTCGAGATCCAGCCCCGGGTTTTCTACGAAGGATTCCCCAAAAAAGTTCTCTACGTTCAGGACGTCAAGACCGCGCAAGGTGCAGCCGTGTGGAAGGGCGTATTCATGGCTGACCTCAGCGACGCCACCAATCCAAAAATCACCCTGGCGAAGGAAGCCATCGTCATCAGCGAAGGTCAAGACCGCCTGCACTTGCACCTCGTCGACGGATCGGAGCACGAAACCGACCCCAAAGATGCGGGTCATTACCAGATTTCGACCTTCCTGCAGACCGACATCCCGCTCGATCTGCCGTCCACAGAAAACAAATCCGATGAGTCGCTCCCAGCCGACGTGATGAATACGGAGGCGCTGTGGAACAAAGCTGCGCGGGTCGATCCCATCTCCGCCCGCTGGTATCTCATAGCCTTTCACAAGCGCTTCGCCCTGCCCACTGCCTGCCTCGTTCTCGCGCTCGTCGGAATCCCGCTGGGCCTCTCGTCGAAGAAAAGCGGCAAATCCGGCGGATTCGTACTGACCATCCTTCTGGTCTTCGTCTATTACGTGATCTCGCTGATCGGTGTCTCGCTGGCTCGGCAGGGCAAGGTCTCGCCTTGGTTCGGTGCTTGGCTGGCCGACTTCATATTTCTCGCCTTGGCGATCTTTTTGTTCTCACGCGCCGAAAAACGTCCCTTGGAACTGGCCTCGTTTCGGGCGGCCTGGAAACGCGATCCCTCCGGCTCCCAGCCCGCGATCTCCCGCGGCCGCCGCGAAAATGCCTTCGAGCGCGCTTCCACCCGGCGCCGCATGTTCAGCGCCAGCTTTCCCACCTTGCTCGACGACTATGTGCTGCGCGACTTCTTTGTCTACCTGGGGCTGATCCTTTCTACGTTCCTGGTCCTGGTCATCGTGTTCACTCTCTTCGAGTTGCTCGGAGACATTCTCAAGAATCAGGTTCCAGCCACCGTCGTCGCGGAGTACCTGCTCAACGTCGCTCCCTATCTGCTTTACAACGTGGCTCCGCTGGTCATGTTGCTCGCCGTGCTGGTCACCTTCGGCATGATGCAACGGTCCAACGAAATCACCGCGATCAAGGCCACCGGAACCAGCATCTACCGCGTCGTGACGCCGGTCATCGTCGCCGCGGGAATGATGGCCGCGGGACTGTTTTTTGCCGACCAGTTCTATCTTCCCCACACCAACAAGCGTCAGGAAGCCCTGCACAACCAGATCAAAGGCAAGCCTCCGCAGACCTACTTGCGCCCCGACCGCAAGTGGATCTTCGGCCAGAACAACGACATTTACTACTACCAGTTTTTCGATCCCGACCGCGACCAGTTCGGCAACCTCACTGTCTTTCAGCTCGACCGCGCCAACTTCGCCATTAAACGCCGCATCCATGCCGATCGCGCCCACTGGGCCGACAACCTGAACAAGTGGGTCTATGAACAAGGATGGGACCGCTCCCTTGACGCCTCCGCCATCGCCAACTACCGTCCGTTCGACGTGGCCACTTTCCCCGATCTCACGGAAAATCCTTCCTATTTCAAGAAAGAAGTCAAACAGTACACCGAGATGAACTACGAAGAATTGCGCCGCTATATCCGCGACCTGCAGCAGAGCGGATTCGATGTCGTGCGCCTCCGTGTGCAGCTGCACAAGAAGCTGTCCTATCCCCTGATCACGCTGATCATGGCCATCCTCGCCGTTCCTTTCTCTCTTTCCACCGGGAAAAAAGGAGCCGTCACGGGAGTCGCCGTCGCGGTTGGGATCGCCGTCTTCTACACCGTCGTGTCGCGCCTGTTCGAAGCCATGGGAGACCTCAGCCAGCTCCCGCCGGCCCTGGCGGCCTGGTCGCCAGATCTGATCTTTATCCTGGTAGGTGGGTATTTGATTCTGAAGGTGCCTACGTAGAAAGCAGTGGTTAGGGATTCGTGGTTAGTACTGCTACTGCAGTCGCCAACGAATCGAAAAGGGCAGGACCTCGTGCCCCAGGAGGCTGCGGAAAAACTCACAAATGCGCCGCCTTACCGTGGAAGAGCGGCCCTTCAGGGCCGCGTAACCCGCGTGAAGTCAGCTCGGGCTTCAGCCCCTGTGGTTGTTGCTCCTTCAGGAGACTGCGTTTTTCCGCAACCTCCTAGAAGACTCCCCAAAACACAGGGCTTTAGCCGATTATTGACCGCTCTATTTCACCGCCACGCCCCACGGATAATTGTCCGTCTGGATCGCCTGCTGGGTCGTGAGGGTCCCAGTCGCCGGCGTGACTGCGTATTGCGACACGCTGGGACCGTTGTAGTTCGTCACGAAAAGCCAGTTGTCATCCCCACGGATTGCGATCGACGTCGGCGTCTGCCCCGTGGCCACGCTCGCCGGAGTTCCTGGCGCCAGGCTCCCCGTCACCGAACTGATTTTCAGCGGATGCACAGTGTTGGAAAGCGTTCCCACCACATACACGAAATTCCCATACGGATCCACGACCAGCGGACCAGGAGTATTTGCGCCCGTGATGGAAAACGGCGAACCAGGAACCGGTTGCAGGCTGCCGTCCGCGGCTGCACAAATCGGCGAAATCCCGCTGCAGATATTGTAGGCGCTGATTTTGTCCGTAAGGCTGTCGCTCACATAGACAAACCGGTCGCAAGGATCCACGGCAATGCCCGCCGGCACCTTATCGGTCGCGACCGGCATCGTCTGGTTTGTGACGAGCGTCAAAACGCCCGTTGTTGTCTCGACTGAAAACTCAAACAACTGGTACCCCAGCCGATCCACGGCATAGAGATACTCCAAGGTCGGCGGCGTCTGAGTCGAACATACCGAATTCTGCACTCCATTGATGCCAATAGCGGGGAACACCGTGGGGGTTGCCGCCACGCTGATGATGTCTAATCCTGCTTGCGGAAGCGTCATCGCAGGAAGCGCCACGAAGAAAGGCGAACCCGCCACTTCCGTCACACTCCCACCGCTCCCAATGGCAAATACCGAAACCGCACCCGGCACGTACAGCCCCGTACTGTCCGTCGTCGCCCGGTCCGCCACGAAAAGAAACTTCCCCGCCGAGTCTATCGTCATCGTGCCCGGAACCACGTCCACAGTATCCGTATTCGGAGGAGGCACTCCCTGAATCACGACCGTGGCTTTACTAAACGGAAGCGGATTCCCCACCACAGCCGTGGTTCCGTCGGAGTTCACCTTGAACGCCACAATGTTGGCCGTCGTGCTGGCGGTACACGGAATCCCGTTGACGATGGCATACGCATACGTCCCCTTCGAATCCACCACCATCGACGAAGGTATGCCATTCAGAACGCAGCTTTTGCCTGACGTATCTGCCGGCGAGTTGCTCACCGACGAGACGCTCCCGCTTCCCAGATTAAAGCTAAACGTCTCAATCAGCCCCGACCCCTGGCTGCCCACCAACACCAACCCATCGGACGAGGAATTGTAGTTGCTCCCGCACGCCACCAGCAGTCCGATTGAAACCAGCACCACCACCCCGAGCAGCCACGCAAATCGTTTCGACATTCTCTGGTTGATCTCCATATTTTTGTGAGGTTTACGTGCACACACTCGCAGCGCCCCGCCGGCCGGGTCTTGCACTTTAGATTACGCGGGAAAATCTCAACCCATTTGTGTATCAGGAAAGCGCGGGAAGAGCAAACTCCCACAACCGCTATTGGAACCCTGGAAACGCCACGGAGTTGCCCGCTTCCCCAGCAGTTCTAAGTATACGAGAGGTTCCCCAAACATGCCGGTCAGATGTTTGTGTAGCGCCGGCGTCCCGCCGGCTGTCGCGAGAGCCTACTCTGAGCTTGCGAAGGGGTGTCTCGCCCTCGCATCGGACAACTCAACCGAACTCTTACCCTTCCCGCCCCGACGAAACCACCTGAGCCCGTTCCTTCGCCCCCATCCTCGAGATCAACGGAAGCCGAATCTCCACCATCAGCCCCCCCTCGGCGCGATTAAACGCCGACACCTTTCCCCCATGAAACCGCACCGCTCTCTCCGTAATCGCCAGGCCCAGGCCGACTCCGCCCGTCAGCCGTCCCCGCGCATCATCCAGCCGGTAGAACGGCTCAAACAACTTCGCCAGCGAATCCTCCGGAACTCCCGGCCCCGAATCGCTCACCCTGAGTACAGCTTCCGGACCGCCGCTCCGTTCCTCACTCGCCAATGCGATCTCCACCGACGACCCCTCGGCCGTATAGCGGATCGCATTCCGCACCACGTTCTCCACCGCGCTGTGCAGAAGCGAATCGTTCCCCCGCACTCCCCACTCGCCCTCGGGGATCACCGTGTGCACATGGCAGTGTCGCTCCTGTGCTTCAAACTCCGCATCTTCGGCGACATTCGCCACCAACTCGCCCAGCGGCACCGGAGTCTGCGGCACCCGCTGTTCTCCATCCTCCAGCCGCGCCAGCGTCAGAATCCTGCCAATCAACTCGTTCAGCCGGCTGGCCTCGAGTTCAATGCGATCCAGCATATCCACACTCTCCACGCCCGAGCGCTGCCGCGCCAGTCCCAACGCAACATTCAATCGCGCCAGGGGAGACCGCAGTTCATGCGAAATATCATTCAGCAAGCGCGACTGCGCCTTCACCAGCAGCTCGATCCGCTCCGCCATGCCATCGAAGTCGCGCATCAGCCCCGCGACCTCATCCCGCCTCCTGCTCGCCGGAGCCCCGCTCCGCGCCGTCAGATCGCCCGCCGCCAGCTGTCGCGTCGCCGCCCGCAGCCGCACAATCGGTTTGGTCATGAACCACGACAGAAAATAGCAGACCAGTCCGGAAGAGATGATCGCAATGATCAGCCCCGGAACCGGCAGCCCCCGCGGTCCGAAAGATACTCTTGGACCCGGCGGCAATCCCAATACCAGCGTGTAGCGATGCTTGCCGTCGGACGACGCGCGCGAGTCCCGCTGCACCGGAGGCGCCGGGATAATGAATCCGTCCCGCGGACTGCGCGGCCCGCCCGCCGCCACGCGCATCGCCCAGTCCGGCGCGCCCCGCCCCGAAACTTCATTTCCCCGCTCGTCGAACAAATACGCTCGCACATGCTGCGACGCCTCCACACTATCCATGTACGTGCGGAGTTGCGCCTCGCTGCCTTCCTCGTAAGCGCTGACCGCCTCGTTGAGCACAGTGGTGCGCAAACTTTCCCAAGTCGAAGTCCGCGGCCGAAACGCCAGCGTCACCAGAATAGCCAGCACCACGAACAGCGCCTGCGCCATCCAGAACGACAAAAAAATTCGTAGAAACAAGCTCTTCATAGCAGGCTCTTCAATCTCCCACTGCAGCGTCAGGCCCAAGCAGCGTCTGATTTCGTGTACACCGGCAAGAATGGGAAGGGCACGGCTTCAGCCGTGCCGCAAACCGCCTAAGCAATGCCGGCTTTAGCCGCTGCGGGCGACGCTTTCCTCCATCCGAGAAGCTCTAGACCTTCGCCTTTTCCCGCGGCCGCGCAAAAATGTACCCCACCCCACGCACTGTCTTAATGTGCTCGTCGCTGTCCGTATCCCCCAACTTCTTCCGCACCTTGCTGACATGCATGTCGATGCTGCGATCAAACGGCGAGAACTTCCGGCTGAGCACCGCATTCACCAGCCGTTCCCGCGGCACCACCCGTCCCGCTTCGCGCAGCAGCACCTCAAGCAAATTGAACTCCACTGATGTCAGATCCACAGGCTTGCCCTCGAGCCGTACCGTCCGCGTCGCGGGATCCAGTTCCACATCGCCCACGCTGACCATATCCGGCGCCGGGGCCGAACCGCCATCCCCTCGCGTCCGCCGTAGCACCGCTCGAATACGCGCCACCAGTTCCCGCGGATTGAATGGCTTCGGAAGATAATCGTCGGCCCCAATCTCCAGGCCGACAATGCGGTCCACATCTTCACCACGCGCGGTAAGCAACAACACCGGCAGTCGCGACGTCGCACGGATCCTGCGCAACACTTCGAATCCGTTGATGCCCGGCAACATCACATCCAGCACGGCCAGCAGATATTCGCCCGCCATCGCTTTCTTCAGCCCGCTCTCGCCGTCGTGCACACATTCAATTGTGAACCCCTCTGCCCGCAGGTATTCCCCCACCAGGTGGCAAAGTTCCACATCATCATCAATGACAAGTATTCGTTCCATAAGCAGATATTATTGTGCACCCGTCAACGATCCGCCGTAGTAAAGAATTGTCAAACCCATCTCCGGACTGGGTGCTCCATTCTAACGTCGCGCCTTTTGCGACGTTAGAGTGGGAATTGGCTGTCGCCACTACCACGAAACATTCCCCGTTACCGTCCCGCTTTGACAAAACTTTACTCCGGTTGACCGTCTTTTTACCGCCTTTTCCCCGCCAACCGTGTTCCTATCTATGTACGCACAGTCCCGGGACATCCCGGAGAATTCCAGGAGTCAACATGAAATCGATTCGTTACCGTGTATTGCTAGCCGCCATGGCCGTTCTATTGGGCAGCGCCATCGCCAAGTCGCAGACCGCCGCCGACGCTCCCCCGCCACCGCCCATGCATGGCCACGGCCAAGAATTTGGCATGCACGGCGAGATGATGGGATTTTTCGCCAAGGCTCTGAACCTGACCGATGACCAGAAGGCTCAGATGAAGACCATCATGCAAAAGGAACATCCCACCATGAAGCCGCTGATGCAGCAGCAACACCAGATCGACCTGCAGCTTCGCCAGTACGTCGAAGGCACCTACGACGAAGCCAAAGTTCGAGCCCTCGCCACGCAGAAATCGCAGATCGAAACCGAACTGACGGTGGCGCACACCCGCATTCACAACCAGCTGTATCAGTTGCTAACCCCAGAGCAGCGGACGCAATTGAAGGATCTGGAAGCGAACCACGAAGCCAGCATGCAAAAACACATGCAGGCAGCCCCACCCGCTCCGCCCGAGCAGTAAGGCTCTCAGTGCAATTCGCTTCACGAACTCCGTGGGAAGGGCCCGGCTTTAAGCCGGGCCCCGACGGTTAGCCTCAACCGTCGGGCTTTAGCCCCTGGGGCGCGCTGCCGGAGGAACACTCATGACGACCGACACGTTTCTCTTTAACGCAGGATCGCTCTTCTTCGCCGCCTGGATCGCAATCATCGTCGTCGTCACCCTAACCGCGTTCGGGCGCGACCTGCTCCCCCGGAAAGCTCAACCAGATCCCGCCCCCAAACCCCACCCCGCTGACCACGCCCGCCCCACTCAATCCAGCACCCGCTAATCCTCCCGCCGATAAAACTCTCCCAAGCAGCCAGCCTCCGCCCCATCGGATTAATGAGGGCAATTGCTCTGCGAATTTCGCGGGAAGGAGTTTTTCAACAGCCACAGGCGGTTACGCTCGCCCCCCGGAAGTTGTTCTTGGATTTGCTTGGTCACTGTGTTTCTTCTCCCGCCAAGGCCGCAACTGTCGCCACCCTTCCACCCACACTCTTTGGTAAGCGATTTTTTGTTTCGTTCGGGCGGCTTTCTGGTGGGGGAAATCGACCGGAGTCCAAAGACTCTATCGGCTGACAAACAGAGTGTTTCCTGAACCTAACGAGAGAATGTGGAGTGATGAGCAATTGTGACCAGCACTGGCACACCGTCCCGTACTAGGCTGCTTCCTCGGCGACGAATAGATGTTCGCCTAAGGAGTGAAGATAATGAAGATGTCAGCGCGTACCATCCTGGCCTTGGTTGTGCTGCTCGCATCGAATGCTTTCGCCAAATCCACTGGCGCGAATGTGACAATCGATCTTGGAACAGCAGCGAACTTTGGGTTGCTTGCCGGCTCGGGCATTACCAATTCGTCGGCTGCAACCAGCATTACTGGGGATGTAGGCAGTTCTCCTACACCAACCGTAACTGGACTCATCGCGTCGCAGGTGAAGGGCATTTTGTATACCAGTGCCAACGCCGCGACCGCCCAGGCGCAAACCGACCTCATCGTGGCGTACAACCAAGCTGCCGGAGCAGTATGCGGCACAGACTTGACGGGCACGGATCTTGGGGGCTTGACGCTGGTTCCCGGCGTGTACTGCTTTTCGTCTTCAGCGGCGTTGACGGGGACTCTGACGCTGGATGGTCAGGGTAATGCCAATGCCCAATGGGTGTTTCAGATTGGCAGCACCCTCACCACCGCAACCAATGCCACGGTTGCGCTTATTAATAGTGCGGTCAATTGCAATGTATTTTGGCAAATTGGCTCGTCGGCCACCATTCAAACGAACAATACATTCAGCGGAAACATCATCGCACTCACCAGTATTACGCTGAACGGTGGCACCCTGAATGGAAAGGCACTGGCCAGAAACGGTGCCGTTACAATTGCCGCTCAGGAGACCGTCAACGCAAGTGCATGTTCTTGCAGTGTCATGGTGAGTAGTTCCTCCACTGGAACCGTGACCAGGATTCCCCTGCCCTACAGTTGGAACTCCGCCGCAACCATCATCGCCACCGGTCTTACTTCGGCCGAGGGACTGGTGTGCAGTTCAACGCGCCTTTATGTTGCCCAGAGTGGAGTCTTCGGGGGGCCCATGCGAATCGTGAGCCTCGACCAGCTAGGCCTGAACCAGCAGACGCTCGTGGACTTCAATAAGGCCCCAGGACTTAAGACAAGCGGCGGACCTGAAGGCTTGAGCTTTTCAGGCCCTGCGTTATTCTTTAACACCACGCTTGCCCAGGGGCTGCCAAATACCGGCGTGTGGCAAACGTCCACTTCCA